>Ga0182742_1000021_pt1 | contig 341673 bp, 295 predicted proteins | sample eDN5th37CBELigMG_FD_128880 | JGI IMG/M metagenome (GOLD analysis project Ga0182742, IMG submission 128880) | Enriched Miracle-Growth compost microbial communities from Emeryville, California, USA - eDNA 5th pass 37_C BE-Lig MG (version 2)... ... | reverse complement strand
TTGACGCTGCCGCCGATGGGCACCAGCGGTGAGATGTCGTGCATGGCCGTGATCTTGAACAGTTCCGGTCGACGCGTCCGATAGCGACTGATCGCCATGGAAAGTGTCGATGGATCGCGACGCAGGCAGCGCGCCACTTCACTCAATGTCGCAACACCTCGCTCTGTCGCGTACCACGCGATCAACGCGCGCACCAATGTAAATTCGCGCTGGCGCGAATTCGACAGGACGAGATCGCGTTCCACGCCCATGCGACAGGTAACGGTGTGAATGATCTGATCGAGCGACGCCTTGCTGCGATAGGTGCGCGAGGCGCGAGGCAGATTCTCGAGGAACTCGGTGCTGCCGATGACGCGCAGATCGTTCGAGCCGACGCGTTCGAACTGGACGACGTCTTCGGGTTCGGGGCAACGAGCCATGAACGCTTCGTACTCGGTGCCGCCGTCTTTGAGCTCGAGCAGACGTAACGCGCTGCGCGTCGTCAGCCAAGGGGTGGCGGACTGGCGAAGATACGTGCCATGGCTGGTGTGGTCAGCCGCACCGGGATGCTCCGCCAGCCCGCCCAATACCGGAATGTGATGCAGGTAGTGCAGCAGCTTGAGCAGGTAATGTTTCGGATCGATCAAGACCGCTTTGTAACGCTGTCTGAAGAAATGTCCGGATTCGCCGATGCGACGATGCATGCTGCGCGCATAACGACTGGTGAGACCTTGCATGATGCGGCCCACCGAGATCTCGTCGATCTGCAGGATCAGATGAATGGCTTGCGGTGTCCAGCAGTAGCCGTGTACGCGTGCGTTGGTGCGGCGGAGACCGGTCGCGAGCAAACGCTCGAAGAGTGCATAGTCTTCGGGTTGAGAGAAGATCGGGTGATGTGTGTTGCCCTGTTGAACGACGTAGTACGTACCGCCCGCAACATGAAGCCGTTGCCGTCGAGACATTCTGCAAACCTCCTGGTGCTCTTCCCTGACCTCACGGCGCGATCATTGCGATCGTGCTTGTGCTGTCCGTGCCGGAGGACTGTAGTCTGGCGCCAAGGGACATGCATTCATATATTTTGTTGTGTCAACGCTCGCTCCTCGTGCGTGATGGCAATGCGTGCAAGCGAGGCGGATATACAGTGTTTGGCGGCACGCCAGCGTTATCGATCAAGTGATATTCCGCATCCCACGGCATGACGATCATACGTTCGGCTTTGCGTATCTTGGGCAACACCGGTACGACGTCACGCTGTGTTTCAGCGGCCAGGATTGCGCTCAGGGAAACGTGTTGTCGCACGCTGGCGTCAAGCTCCATCAAGTTGTAGAGCGTCGGTCGCGAAAGAGTCATCGCGCCGTCATTCGCCGCTGCGATAAGAGACGCTGGAGTCATCCAGCACGACTGCGTCGCTTCGACGCTATCGATGGTTGCGCTCTGTTCCGGTGGCAGGCTTGCCAGGTAGAAGCGCGTGTCGAAGCGCTTCGGCACCGGCGATGGAGTGATCCAGTGCGACCAGTAAACCAGACGCCGCACGTCCAGTTGCAGGCGTTCTTCCTGCAGCGAGGTGGCAAACAGCTCGGGTTGTGAGACGATTGCGCGCTGTCGCTCAAGCAGTCGCGCCAGTCGCTCGCTCTCACAATGGTGTCCTTCCGCAGTTGTCGCCAGCAGCACGCCCGTCTCCTCGAACGTTTCGCGAGCCGCCGCGATCGCCAGTCCCAGACACGTCGTCGTCGGCAGCGCGTTGCCTTCGAGATCGCGCAGACGATGACAGCCGACGTGCGCAGCTTCAGGGATCAACGCCAGCGACTCCGCCGAAGTATCGGCGGGGCACAATGTGCCGCCCGGGAACACCCACATGCCACCCATGAAGGCCAGGTTTTCGTGTCGACGCGTCAACAAGACTTCGATCGCGCCTCGCTGTTCACGCAGCAGCAGGACGCTGGCGGCATGACGAGGGACGGCAGGGGGCGGGGTGCTTGGATTGCTCACGATATCGGGCTGCTCCGGTGAAGCGCGCTTACTGGATCGCGCTGCTGGTGATCGTGATTCTGCTGGCGGCCGTGGTGTTCGCGCCAGTCCCAGGCGATACGCGTTGGATCAGGACGCTGCACAATTCCGCTCACGCGCCCATTTTTGGCTGCGTTTCGCTGTTGACCTTGTTCGTCGTTCGCAACCACCCGCGCTTGGCGTCGGTGAGCTTGGTGGGGCAATACGCGCTGGCGCTGGCGGCGGCGCTGGTCTTGGGCATCCTCACCGAGTTGCTGCAAATCCCTGCGGGCCGGGACGCCAGTGTGGAAGACGCACTCCACGACGTCATTGGCGCCGTCGCTGTGCTCGGGATTTTCGCTGCGTTCGATTCGCGAGTGCGCGTGCTGACGCGTTCGAGCGCCGTTCGGCTTGCTGCCGCCCTGATCGGCGGCGTGGCACTCGCCGTCGCGATTGCGCCGGTGACGCGGGCTGCCTTCAAGTATCAGCAGCGAGATGAGCGTTTTCCGGTGCTGGCGGACTTCACGGCGCGTTACGATCGCTACTTCATTCTGCAGCAGTCGGCCAGATTCTCACCGGCCAGGCTGCCCGCACCGTGGGCGAGCGAGGCGGGCGAGAAGGCCATGCATGTCGAACTGCTGGACGGTCCTTATCCCGGACTGAACTTCATCGAGCTAGGGCCGGATTGGAGTGGCTACACGACACTGGCCATCGATCTGACCAACCCGACCTCGCTGGCGCTGCGGTTCGTGCTCAGAGTGCACGACGCCGCTCACAACAATCATCCGAACGATCGGTTCAGCCGGCGTTTCGAGCTGGCGCCTCGCACCCGACAGATCATTCGCATCCCGTTGCAGGATGTGGCCGCCGGGCCGAGCGCTCGCGAGCTGGATCTGCGCCGGGTTGCGGGGATGATCCTCTTCCGCACCGACGATTCGCCACGCGCGAACGAGCTTTACCTCGCGCGCGCCTGGCTGGAATAGATCAGAGCACGATGACGGAGCGGATCGATTCGCCCTTGCGCATGAGCTCGAACCCTTCGTTGATCTGCTCGAGCTGCAAACGATGCGTCACCAGCGAGTCCAGGTCGATCTTCTTCTCGACATACCAGTCGACGATCTCAGGCAGCTTGGTGACGCGCGCGCCGCCCATGTAGCAGCCGGTCCAATGTCGGCCCATCATCAAGTGGCCCGGGTATGACGTGACCTCCGCGCCCTGCGGAGCGACGCCGACCACATAGCTCGTGCCCCACGCCGGGTTGGTGCATTCGAACGCCTGGCGCATGACCTGGGGATTGCCGATGCATTCGAAGGTGTAGTCGGCGCCGCCGGCGGTGAGCTTCATCAAATGACTGGTGAGCTTCTCGACATCCTTGGGATTGACGAAGTCGGTCGCGCCGAACTGGCGTGCGATCGCCTCCTTGGCCGGGTTGGTGTCGACGCCGATGATCTTCTTCGCGCCGGCCAGGCGCGCGCCCTGCACGACATTCAGCCCGATGCCGCCGAGGCCGAAGATCACGACCGAGCTGCCAGCTTCCACCTTGGCGGCAAACAGCGCCGCTCCCAGCCCGGTGGTCGCGCCACAGCCGATGTAGCAAATCGGATCGAATGGAGCATCGTCTCGCACCTTGGCGAGCATGTTCACGGGCAACACCGAATAGTCGGCGAACGTGCCGAGCCCCCACAACTGCGTCACCGGCTTGCCGTTCAGCGAGAAGCGCGATTCACCGGGCCTCAATCGCGAGAACGCTTCGACGCACAGGTTGGTTTTGGGGGAATGGCAGTAGCCGCACTTTTCGCAGTGAGGAATCAGGAACGGAATGACGTGGTCGCCGGGCTTGAATTTGGTCACGCCAGGGCCGCATTCCACGACCACGCCGGCAGCTTCGTGGCCGAGCAGAGCAGGGAAGGCCCACGGCAGCTTGCCTTCGTAGACGTGCAGATCCGAATGGCACAATCCCGTGGTCTTGATGTGCACCAGGACTTCGCCCTCACGCGGACCTTCCAGTTGCAGCGTTTCGATGACGAACGGTTGGTTCGGGCCATGCACGACGGCGGCGCGGACATCCATTGGCACGATGCTGTTCCCCTTGATCTCGAATTGGAGCGGCAGGGTACGCACATCGCCGCAGTGGAGCAATCGGCCAGATCGGTGCTTTGCCGGCGCTTGATGAATCTCGACTTTCATCGATGCGCTGTGCGGAATCCGGCAGGATTGTGCAATCCCGCGGCACTCGTGCGGGAGTAAGATCCGAGCCGGCGGAAGGATAGCCATTAGCCACCGAGGACTCCCCATGATCACGCTCGATATCAACGGCCAGAAGCTCCAGACCGACGCCGAGCCGGATACACCGTTGCTGTGGGTACTACGCGATCACCTGGGCATGACGGGCAGCAAATTCGGCTGCGGCAAGGCGTTGTGTGGAGCCTGCACTGTACACATCGATGGCAACGCCACGCGCAGCTGCGTGCTGCCAGTATCGGCGGTCACAGCGAGCAAGATCACGACCATCGAAGCCGTCGGTCAGTCGAAGGTGGGCAAGGCCGTGCAGGACGCATGGATCGCGGAGGATGTGCCGCAGTGTGGTTACTGCCAGTCGGGACAGATCATGAGCGCGACGGCTCTGCTCACCACCAACAACAAGCCAACGGATGCGGATATCGATGCAGCGATGTCCGGCAACATCTGTCGGTGCGCCACGTATGTGCGCATTCGCGCAGCGATCAAACGCGCTGCCGGCTCGTTGACCACTTGAGGGAACGAACATGAGCGCAATCGAAAAAGACGCAGGGATTCATGCCACTCGTCGTGAGGTGCTGAAGAGCGGCGCCGCGTTGACGATCGCCATGTGGCTGCCGGGTGGCAGCGCGCGAGCGACCGATGCGGACGCGACGAAGGCTGGCACGTTCGTGCCCAATGCGTTCGTGCGCATTGCCGAGGACAGCACGGTGACGGTGTTGTCCAAGCATGTCGAGATGGGCCAGGGCGCGTATACCGGATTGGCGACCATCGTGGCCGAAGAGCTCGACGCCGATTGGGATCAGATTCGCGTCGAAGGCGCGCCGGCCGACGCGAAACTTTATAACAATCTGGCGTTCGGTCCGTTCCAGGGCACGGGCGGCAGTACGGCGATCGCGAATTCGTACGATCAGTTGAAACAGGCCGGGGCCACGGCGCGCGCCATGCTGGTGACAGCTGCGGCCAATCGTTGGAATGTGCCGGCCAACGAGATCACGATTGCCTCGGGCGTCGTTCAGCACAAGTCTGGCAAGTCGGCTCGTTTCGGTGAACTCGTGGCGGACGCCGCGAAACTGCCGGTGCCCACCGATGTGAAGCCGAAGGACCCTTCGACTTACAACCGCATCGGCAAGAGCGCGCCGCGCGTCGATAGCAAAGCGAAGTCCACCGGCACCGCCATCTTCACTCAGGACATCAAGTTGCCCGGCATGCTCACGGCCGTGGTCGCTCATCCGCCGCGCTTCGGCGGCAAGGTGAAGAGCTTCGATGCCAGCAAGGCGAAACAGATCAAGGGCGTGATGTCGGTCGTCGCGTTCGAAACGCCGGCGCGTGCCGGCGTCGCTGTCGTCGCCACCGATTTCTGGGCTGCTAAGAAGGGCCGCGATGCGCTGAGCGTCGAGTGGGACGAATCGAATGCGTTCAAGCAAAGCTCGGAGCAGATGCTGCAGGAATATCGCGAGCTGACGAAGCAGCCCGGCGACATCGCGAAACAGGAAGGCGATGTCGAGAAAGCGTTCGCTTCGGCGGCGCGCACCTTCGAAGCAATCTACGAATTCCCGTATCTGGCGCACGCCGCGATGGAGCCGATGAACTGCGTCGTGCAGATCGGCCAGGGCTCCTGCGAGGTGTGGAACGGCGAACAGTTCCAGACCGCCGACCAGATGAACATCGCGAAGCTGCTGGGCATCGCGCCGAAAGATGTGAAGATCAATCAGCTGTACGCCGGCGGCAGCTTCGGTCGTCGCGCCAACCCGGCGTCGGACTATCTGGTGGAGACCGCGGCGATCGCCAAGGCGATGGGTACGAACGATCCAGTGAAGCTCGTCTGGACGCGCGAAGATGACACTCAGGCCGGGTATTTCCGCCCGATGTATGTCCACTGGTTGAAGGCCGGTGTGGACGCGAAGGGCAAGATCATCGCCTGGCAGCATCGCATCGTCGGCCAGTCGATCACGCGCGGCACGATTTTCGACAGCAAGGGCAAGATCGACAACACTTCGGTGGAAGGCGCGCAGAATCTGCCGTATCGGATTCCCAATCTGCAGGTCGAACTGCACACCACGGAACCGAACGTGCCGGTGTTGTGGTGGCGCTCGGTGGGTTCCACGCACACGGCGTTTTCTACCGAATGTTTCCTCGACGACATCGCGCGCGAGACCAGGCAGGATCCTTATGCGTTGCGACGGTCGTTGCTCGAAAGACATCCGCGCCATCTGGCGGTGCTCGATCTTGCGGCCGAGAAGTCCGGTTGGAAGAAAAAGCGCGCCGCGGATGAGTTCTTCGGCATCGCGTTACACGAGTCGTTCAACAGCGTCGTCGCTCAGGTTGCGAAGCTGAAAAAGACACCGAACGGACCGAAGCTGGTGAACGTGGTGTGCGCGGTCGACTGCGGGATTGCCGTGAATCCAAACATCGTTGCCATGCAGATGGAGTCGGGCATCGGCTACGGATTGTCGGCGGCACTGATGGGCGCGGTGACGTTGAAGGAAGGTCGTGTCGAGCAGGGCAACTTCGACGACTACCCGGTTCTGCGCATCAACGAAATGCCGGCCGTCGAAACGCACATCGTGCCGTCCAGGAACAAACCCACGGGCGTGGGCGAGCCGGGTACGCCGGTCATTGCACCGGCGCTGGCAAATGCATTGGCGCAGCTCGACGGCAAGCCCACGCGCTCGCTGCCGCTCTCGGCGCAGGGAGTGAAGCTGGCATAATCGATGGATGAATCCAGCTGCCAGCGCATTCACTCGTCGGAAATTCTTACTCGGTGCGTCGTCTCTCACGCTGCTCGCTCTGGCCGAGCGGGCAGCGTGTGCGAGCTCACTCAGCAAAGGCGCCGAAGATCGCATCGAGGCGCTGATTGCAAAAATGACCCTGCAGGAGAAGGCCGGGCAGCTCAGCATCTTCTCCGCGCCGTCGCGCCTTGCATCGAACACCCAGATCAATCCCGAGGCTGGCCCACCCGTCGATGACAATCTCGCCAAGCGCGTGCGTGAGGGCCGCCTGATCGGCCTGTTCAACGGCTTCGGCGCGGCCACCTCTCGCGCCATTCAAAGGATTGCCGTCGAAGAATCGCGATTGGGGATTCCGCTGATCTTTGGCGCCGACGTTCTACACGGTCTGTACACGGTCTTCCCCATTCCTTTGGGTGAAGCTGCCAGCTTCGATCCTCAGTTGGCTGAGCGCACGGCGCGTGCCGCGGCCATCGAGTCGACGGCGAACGGAGTGCATTGGACGTTCGCGCCGATGGTCGACATCGGACGCGATCAGCGTTGGGGCCGCGTCGCTGAAGGCTCGGGGGAGGATCCTTATCTGGGCTCGGTGCTCGCAGCGGCTCGCGTGCGCGGCTTTCAGGGAAATCGCCTCACCGATGAAGACAGCCTGTTGGCGTGCCCCAAACATTTCGTTGCCTACGGCGCGGCCATGGGCGGCATGGATTACAACACCGTCGAGATGTCCGAGCAGACCTTGCACGAGGTCTACTTGCCGCCGTTCAAAGCGGCGTTCGAGGCGGGCGCACTGTCCACGATGAGCTCGTTCAACGACATCAATGGGGTGCCGATGTCGGCCAATCGTCAGCTCATGACTGGATTGCTACGCGAGCAATGGAAATTCCGCGGCATGGTCGTTTCCGACTACACCGCCGACATGGAGTTGGTGAAGCACGGGGTTGCCAAGGACGATCGGGAAGCGACGAAGCTGGCGATCCTTGCCGGCGTCGATATCAGCATGCAGAGCGACTTCTACAATCTGTATCTGCCCGAGCTGGTGACGAGCGGCGAGCTGCCGATGGCGGTGGTCGATGAATCGGTGCGTCGCGTGTTACGCACCAAGGCGTTGCTCGGGCTGTTCGACAATCCTTATCGCTCGCTGGATCCCGACGTCGAGAAGCGGAACACGATGACCCCGCAGTTGCGAGCCGTCGCCCGTGAGAGTGCGAGGGCGTCCATCGTGCTGCTCAAGAACGAAGACAACCTGTTGCCGCTGCCCAAGTCGGGCAAGAAGATTGCGCTGATCGGTCCTTTCAGCAACGACACACTCAATCTCGCCGGGCCGTGGGCGCCGTGGGCTCGGCCGGATCACGATGTCAGCGTCGAAGACGGCATGCGTGCAGCCCTGGCAGACAAATCACTGTTGACCGTGACGCTGGGCTCGATGATCGAGAAGCCGATGGATGGCGGCATCGAATCCGCCGTTGCCGCAGCACGCGCGGCTGACGTTGTTGTGTTGGCGATTGGCGAAGGTCAGGACATGTCGGGCGAGGCGCAGTCGAGGACGCAGATCATCGTGCCGCCGCCGCAACAAGCGCTTGTAGAAGCGGTCGCGAAAACGGGCAAGCCGCTGGTCGTGTTGTTACGAAACGGTCGTGCGCTCGCGCTGGAGGGAGCCGTGCGAAACGCACAGGCGATCGTTACCACCTGGTTTCTCGGCACGGAGACGGGCAGCGCAATCGCGGATGTTCTGTTTGGCGATTACAGCCCAAGCGGTCGGCTGCCCGTGAGCTTTCCGCAGGATTCCGGTCAGCAACCGTACTTCTACAACCGCCGCACGACCGGTCGGCCGCAAGGTGATGGCGGGCCCGCATTCAAAGCGCGTTATCGCGAAGTGTCTAACGAGGCACTGTACCCGTTCGGTCACGGGCTCACTTACTCACGGTTCGAGTATGGAATGCCACAGCTCAGCGCCCAGTCGCTGGCGTGGAACGCAACGCTCACCGTAACGGCAAGAATCACGAACACCGGCGAGCGTGAAGCGGAGGAAGTCGCTCAACTCTATATTCGTGACCGCGCGGCGAGCATGACGCGGCCCATTCGTGAGCTGAAGGGATTCAAGAAAGTACGTTTGCCGCCGGGTGCGTCAACCGAAGTGCAGTTCACGCTGACACGGCGTGATCTCGCGTTCTACAACGCGCAAATGAAATTCACCGCCGAGCCGGGCGAATTCGACGTGTGGATCGCGCCGTCAGCCACCACCGGCGTCAGCAAACGTTTCAATCTGCTGGCGGGTTGATCTGGCTCAAAACGACGTTTCCCTTGGCATGCTCAGATCGAGCTGCTGGCCGTTCCAATCGACGACCTGGGAGCCATGATGCTCATGGTTCTGTCAGCCGGCTGCTCGGCGGACTCGAGTTGGCTGCGGCAACAGTTCCGGTCGTTGACGCATCCACTTCGGGCGTGCGTACGAACCCGCTTCCCAGCGGAGCCAAGAAAAGGCACGGAAACCCCGCTCGCGATTCCGGGGTCGGGGCGGAAGCAACTGTCGGTCTTCTTTGCAAGCTGCTGGCGCCAGTTTGTTGACGCGTGAGCAATTCAGCGGCGCCGCAAGGGTTCACGCAGGTCGGCATACAAATTGCTCCGACTCCTGCCGTTCAACGTTCGAGCTGCGATCGATTCATGACAAACGCCCGATTCTTCGTTTCGATGATGCTGACCGTCCTCTGTGCACAAGCCGCGCAAGCGACTTCTGGCTCGACCAAGGCGCTGGAAGGCATGTGGTGCAGCCAGGACACGGATGCGGGCGAGACCATCGTGCAGTACTCGGCGACGGACTCGAAGGTCACCGCGTTCACGGTGCTGTCCGAGGTCGATCCTCGCCGCATCGGCAGCCAGTCCTCGATCAACTTGACGCCCGAGTCGCCGAATGTGTTCGTACGTCGCGCGCTGGTCGGAGCGGACGAAGAGTTCAACGTGCAGAACGAGCGGCTCACGGTGAACTCGCTGTGGATTCTGAATCGCGGCACCAGCAAGGAGACCCGCCAGGTGCTGGCGAGCCAGACGTTCTACAAGTGCGATATCGGCCAGGCGCTGCGTCGGGCTCAGGAATTCATGTCATCGCCGAAGGCGGAGGAAGCGACACGCATGGCGTTGCTTCGGGACCAGCAGGTCGAGTTCGAAAGCATCCGTAACGCCAGCAAGGACGCGTACTACGCCGGCTTGATTCGTCAGCTGAGGCTCAGCCCGCGGCTCTGAGCGGCGTCACCGACGCCATCGGCTGCGGTAACTTGAAGCCGGCTGCGCCGGCGTACATCAATAGCTGCCCGATATTCATCAGCATGAGCACCGGCTCTTCCGCGTGCTCGGGACGAACCGCGCGGTCGAGAATGGCCGCGCCGCGAACATTCAAATCGCCGACCGGCAGAATGCGGCTGACCGCGATTTCGGGAATGTCCGCCAGCTCTTCGACGAGCAGACCGAACAACTGTCCTGTCTCAGCCGCTCGCACGACGATTACATTGCGAGCCTCGCTGGCCCGACCAGTGTGCAGCAGCTGGCCCAGATCGATCACCGGCAATGGCGTCTCCCGGTACATCAACAATCCGGCGTGCCAGGCGGGCGCATTCGGAATCGGGCGCAGGTTCGCGCCGTCGAGCGCCTCGACGATGTCGTTGCGTTCCAAGCCGAGCCGCTGCTGCCCACAATAGAAGGTCGCGATATCGATCATGGACTCGTGTGCAGCTGCGCGCCGGTAGCCATTTGGCTCGGCACGGCGGACGGCGGCGAGCTCGATCGCTGCACCCAATGGAATGAGGATCAGACTGAACGCGCCCATGCCGGTGTACTCGCGATAGCCGGACGTCTTGCGCACGCCGAGCGCGTAGTGAACACCATTCATGCAAACGGTCTGCGATGCATTGGTGTTCAGTACGTCGTGGGGGAGCTCGATGGTATCGCCTGGCTGATATTGCGAGGTGGCGGCGATCACGCTCATGCGCGAGTCGACGAACAAACCGATGCAGCCACTGACGATGTCACCCGACTCGCTGCGAGGCAGGGCATCGCGCAACATGGCTTCGAACTGAGGCGCCGAGTCGAACACGATGCCGATGCCACCGACGGTGCGGCGAGCTTCATTTCGAACGGCTGCGCCGTAGACCAGTGTGTGTCGATCTCCATAGAGATCGCTTCTCGCGAACGTCGAAACTGCGTATTGCTGTGAGTCGCGCAGTTCCAGCGTGGTAGCGACCCATGGTTCTTCGAGGGCGCAGCCGACTTTGCCTGCGTTCGCGTGGTTGGAGACTGCAACGACACGTCCCGCGGCGTCGAACAGCACGATGTCGTGATAGACGGTGTAGAGACTGTTGATGTGGCGCAGAATCTCGCCGATGTCGCGATCGCCGCCTTCGGAAAGGTGGCGGCTCAATGCGCCGTTCAATGCCCACCACCGGCAATCGTTGGCACGCTCGTAAAGATTGCGATCGAGCACGTCGACCGCGAGTGAGGCGAGCAACTGCGCGTCATCGAGAATGGAAGACACCACCGTTTCCTGCAACTCGCTGATCGAACGTTCGAAGGTATCCTGGGTGCGTCGACCGGCATTGCCGATCTCGCGCAGCAGGACCTTGGTGAAATCGCCGCCACTGTCCGTGCTGGTCGCGAGCCGGACGTTGCCATTCCAGACCGTTCGATTCAGTTCGCGCTGAATGGCATCGGCCTGCACGGGGATTTTTCGCAGGGCAGGGGAGAAGATGGTCCGACTTTCACGCAGAGCTGCGAGCAGTTCGCGCGGAATGGCTTTCGCGTCTGCGTCAGTCTGGCTGTCGAAGGCATGCTCGATCGGCAACATGGCGTGACCGTACCAGCCCGGGCCCATGTAGCCCTGATAGCCCTGCGTGCGGCAGGTCACTGCGAGGTATTCGCGGCCGGCGAATCGGATCATTCGCCCGCCGGCGTCCAGGACGACGGGTACCGGTGCACCGATGGGAACCTGCCAGGCATCGCTGCTCGCAAGCACGGTGCCGCTCTCATCCAGGAAGCAGAACACGGTCCAATCATGTTCTGCGCGCAGCTTGGCGAAGATTCCGCTCACTTCATCTTCAAAACGAAAACACAAGCACAGCATGCCTTCGACGCGCGACGCGTCGCCGACACGAAATGAGTAGACGAGGTTGCGGTCGGTCTCCGGCAGCAGGTCGATGCGACCGAATGTTTCGACGTAACCCTGGCGCGTCGTGAGCGTGTGCTTCAGCAGTTCGTGCGAAGTGCGTTGGATGGTGTGGCGTTCGTCCAGACGGACGAGGACTTCGCCGTCTGCATCCAGCAGCACGACATCGTGATAGACGGAATATTTGGCCACGTACTCGCGAAACCGCGCCCGTAACCGATCGTTCAACTTCCTGGCCTGTGCGCTGTCGGCGCGGCGTTGTCGCAGATAGTCGCGGATATCGTCGTCGATCGCGAGGAAGCCGATATCGGCAGTGCGCTCGAACAGATTGCGGACGATCACGTCGATGGCGATCTGGCCACGCGCTTTGAGCGCCAGCATCGCCTTCTTGTAGGTCTCTTCGCCGAGACTGTGCACGAGATCGTTCGCCAGGCGTTCGAAGGCCTGGCGGGTCGTGCTCATATCGGCGCCGTCGCCACGCAGATGTGACAACAACGACAGCGTATCCCACGAACCCTGCAAGGCGGCCAGCCGGGTGCGATAGTCCTCGACCGAGGACATATGACGTACCAGCGCTGCCTTGACCATGGATTGCTGTCCCTAGTTGTCGGGCCTGCCAAAGATAACGGCCCGCGACGCAGCAACCTTGAAATGTAAAATGCGTGCTGGTTCGCGATTTCTCGCGTCCAAATCGGTGCAGCGCCGATCGGATCATCTGTATGTAATCAAATGTCGCAGCTCTGCTCGATCCAGGTGCGGCAGGCCGTTGAATAGCGACAGCGATATCTTGTCCGCACTGTAGATCAGGCGCGTGATGGAGGCGTTGTGCACGGCCCAGTTGAGCTCGATGCCGGTGTGATTCGCGAGGCCCATGACGTGAGCCACGACGGTCCCGATGACGCCGCCCGAGGTGCTGATGATCAAGGTCTTCGAGCGGCCTTCGGTACGCATGATGTTTTCAATGGCCGAGGTGACGCGGCCGTGGAAGCCCACCCACGGTGTCATTGCTTCGGCCTCGATCCGGGCCTCCACCCACGCCCGAGCGGCGCGCTCGAGAAAGAATTGAAACTTCCGGCGGTCGGTTCGCAGCCCCGGCCAGCCGGCCTCGGCAAGCTGCTCGGGTGTCAGGGATTTCGCGAACGTATGCAGGATGAGGTCGCTATCGTATTCATCGAACGCAGCCTGCAGAGCGATGGGCGGCGGTTGTGAGAGGGATTCCGCGATGATCTCGGCTGTTTCAGTCTGCCGTCGCAGGCTGCCGGAATAGATGCGATCGATCGGTTCGCCCAGCCCGGCGAAATAGCTGCCGAGTTGCCGGGCCTGCTCGCGGCCGATGCTGGAGAGCTGGTCGTAGTTGTCGGTGCCGAAAGACGCTTGCCCATGACGGACCAGATAGATCGTGCTCATGCAGGCAGTGTAGCGGGTGGGGCCGGCGAGTCGTATATAGTCTGCCTATCTCTGGCAGGAGTCGCTGCAATGTCGCTGACTCGCATCGATGCGTACGAAGTCTTCTATTCCGCGAACGGTTTTTCGCCGCGTATCGCCCTGAAGGGCGCGGGGAACTACATCGGCATGCTGGTATTTCTGCCCAACGGTACGACGTTACCGGCGGACACGGTCACCAAGGGCCAGGTGGTGCTGTACTACTGCCTGGACCATTATCACAACGCGATCGATCTGTTACGCAACGAGAAGCCGATGTACCTGTTCTACAACGGCTCCGGGCCGAGCTTCGAGAACGGCATCAAAACCATGATCGAGAAGGTCGGCGAGGGCGAGATCGTTCCGCCCGGCTGACGAACGCTGCTAGCGATTCGCAGCCGTCCGCTTTTCGGTAGCCGCGTCGACCGGCCCGAGATCCGTGATCTCCACCGCCCAGGAGCGTTCCGGCAACTGGCTGATCTCGACATGCGGCACGTCTGCGGGCGGGCCGAATAGAACCGAGGAGCCCCACAAGGCCCCGCCAACGAGCGCAAAGGCGCCCGCGATGCCGACAATTTGCTGAGATCTCAGGATCATGAGCCGCTCCCTACTGTTGCATCCGACCGCTCGCTACAACCAATCGACGATGGCAACAATAGCTTTCTCACACTTCTACACCGTGCTTCACATCACACCGCCGCGGAGAATGCGCCGCAAAAAACCTGGAGCGCGACGCGCTTCTCAGCTTCAGGCGCCGGCGATGTTCACAGCGTCAAACATTTGTAGGAAAGGGCAGAAACGTCCCACGCCTTCGATGTTATGAAATATCGCGGGGAATAAAAAAAGGCCACCACGGCTTTTCGGCCGTGGTGGCCTCAGTAAGCAATCAGAACAATTCGATGTCGCCGACAGTGCCTGCGCGGATGGTCTGCGTGCTCTGGTGAATGTGATCGCGAGCTTCGTCGGCGGATGCGCCTTCCACCATCATCTGGAAGATTTGTTTCTCTTCCTCGGTGCGATACAGACGCTTCAAAGTCGTGAACAAACGGCGCCATTGCTCTCGCTGCGTTGCTTGAGCGCGGTCGCAGACGAACAGAGCGAGCGTCGACAGGCTGTAACGCACGTGGCCGAGCCGCTGCGTGAGCTTGTCGTAGAACTGGAAGGCGACGACGGCCGAGGTCATCTGACGCTCGATCGCTTCCATCTGTTTCTTCAGATCGAGATCGCCGAGCGCAGCGCGCTGCTCCGGCGTGAATGTAGCGGCCGACGCCTTCAAGGCGCGCGCCGTCTCGGCCAGGCCGGAGAATGCTTTGACGAGGGCGTCGACAGCGAGATCCGACTCGCAGGTCGCCGACTCCACCTGCGCCTCGCACAGTTCGAGCATCTGCGCGATCTGCTGTTCGGGCGTCCAATCGGCGAGCGGCGGTGCATCGGCGTTGGCGATTTCTATTGAAGTGGGCAGCATGGACTTCGGTACCGAGCTCGTGGCTTCAGAGGGCTCAGAGCACCCGGGCGATGGTCGCGAGCAGCTGATCGGGATTGAACGGCTTGACGATCCAGCCGGTCGCGCCCGCCTGCTTGCCGCGCTGCTTGGTCTCCGGGCCGGACTCGGTGGTCAGCACCAGCATCGGCGTGAATTTGTAGGTGTCCAGGCCGCGCAGTTCCTTCACCAGGGTGATGCCGTCCATGCGGGGCATGTTGACATCCGTGAGCACCAGGTCGACGCCACGAGTCTTCGCAAGATCCAGAGCTTCTACGCCATCGGCTGCCTGAACCACTTCGTAGCCGGCCCCTTCCAAGGTGTAGCGGACCATCTGCCGCATGGACGCGGAATCGTCTACGGCGAGAATCGACTTCGAGGCTCCAGACATTATCAAGCGCTCCACATTTCACAGAATCTGGCAGCCACGGAGGTGGTGGCCGCATCGTTTGCCGTATTAACGGCTCGCACTGCGGAGAATTGAGTAGGGGGTTCCCGGAATGAGCGGCACTTCGCACTCTGCCAGGCAGGACGTTCGAATGGCGGGGCGCAGGGTTGCGGCGGCCGCCCGGACGTGTCGTCAGCCTTGTACGAGCTCGGCTGGGAGTGCGGGCGTGGACATGGTGTGCTTTTTCCGATTGAGCGGGATGTCGTAAGTCACAGTCGCGCCATATCGCTCCGGCGCATGCGGGTCGTGACGACGCTTGTCGAACACCAGCAACCGTGTGCCGAGCTGGAAGCTCTCCTTCAGATCGTGCGTGATCATGAAGACGGTCATGCGATTCGCCTGCCACAGCCGCAGGATGATTTCATGCATGTCGGCCGTGATGCCCGGGTCCAATGCCCCGAACGGCTCGTCGAGCAGCAGGATCTTCGGTTCGCGGATCACGGACTGCGCAATGGACAGGCGTTGCTGCATGCCGCCGGAGAGCTGCGAAGGGTATTTGTCGCGCGCGGCGTGTAGCCCAATCGCTTCGAGCAAGCTCTCTGCTTTCTCCACTGCTGCGCGACGCTTGGCGCCGAACAGTTTGCCCAGCCAGCGAGATCCCGAGAACTCCAGGCCGAGCAAGAGATTCTCGATGACGCTCAAGTGAGGGAACAACGAGTAGCGCTGGAACACGATGCCGCGGTCCGGGCCAGGCTCGGCCGGCACGGGCTGGCCGTCGATCAGCAGCTGTCCCTTCGTCGGTTGCTCGACCCCGAGCAGCATGCGCAGGAACGTGGTCTTGCCACAGCCGGACGCGCCGATGATGGTGACGAACTCTCGATCGGCGACGTGCAGGCTCAGATTCTCCAGCACGATCTGCTCGCCATATTCCTTCCACAAATGTTTGACGGTGACGGACGCCATGGTCAGCGAGTCTCCGCCCAAGGAAACCAGCGCGCACGTGCCTTTCGCAGCAGCCAGTCCATGGTGTACGCGAGCACGGTGATCCAGATGACGTAGGGCAGGATCACGTCCATCGCCATATAGCGACGCACGAGGAAGATGCGATAGCCCAGACCCTCGGTGGACGCGATCGCTTCGGCGGCGATCAGAAACAACCAGGCCGAGCCCAGTGTGAGTCGCAGCGCATCGATCAGGCGAGGCCAGAGTTGAGGCAGGATGACGCGGGTCGACAGCAGCCAGCTCGACGCACCCAACGTCTGGGCTTTGATGAGCTGTTCCTTCGGCAGTTCACCGGCGCGCAATGAAACGTCGCGCACGATGCAGGGAGCGACGCCGAAGACGATCAGCGCAATCTTCGCGACTTCCCCCAAGCCGAGCACAATGAAGAGGATCGGTAGGATGGCCAGCGGCGGAACCATGGCAAGCGCGGCCACGAAGGGACCGAACAAAGAACGCACCATGGGCAGGGCGCCGATGGCGAGGCCACCGACGATGCCGATGAACGCGCTGATGCCCAGCGCAATCAACAGCCGCTTCATGCTTGCGCCCGTGTCCAACCACCACAAGACCTCGCCGCTGCGCTTGTCTTCTTCGAAGGCATAGCTCTGCAGCGTCTCCATGAAGGCGCTCGGCGCGGGCAGCAGCTTGTCGTCGGGGTTCTCGGCGAGCCGGGCCGCCGAGCCGAAGAGATAGGCTGCGATCAGGATCAAGAAGGGCAGCGCGCCGAGCGCCAGCGCGCCACCGCGAGAGGGATGGAGATTCACCAACCTGGGCATGAGATCGACTCGCCGCGCTTCGCCGTGGCTTTCGCCAACCGTCGCTGCTCGTTCATTCGATCCTCGCCGTGAGGATGCATTACAGCGCGCCGTCCGCAGCCATCTTCATATAGCTGGCGTCGAATCGCATCTTCACGCTCTTCGCATTGCCGAGCGTCTTGCCGCCCGGAAATTCGATGCCGACCGCGTCGACTGTCTTGGCGCCTTCGCCGAGCAGGCCATGATCGAAGGAGAACTTGCGCACCAGGTCCATCGTCGTGATCACCGCCGGGCTGCTTGCGAAGGTGTGCGCTTCGGCGGGTGTCCAGAACATCTTGGTGGTCGCGAGCTGGCTGTTGAAGCCCGCCAGATCCGTGCCGGATGCCTTGGCCATGTGGGCCAACGCCTTCGGATCCTTCGCGGCCACCAGCTTCAATGTTTCATACCAGGCGCCGACCAGCGCCTTCGCCAGCTTCGGATTGTCCTTGAGCGTTGCGCTGTTCACGACCATGAGGTCGATGATCTCGCCGGGGATCTTGCTCGAATCGAACACCAGCTGTGCATCCTTGGCCGCCAGGATCTCGCTGAGCTGCGGCTTCCAGGTCACGGTCGCTCTGGTGTCGGCGGCGGCATAGGCGCCGACGATGTCTGCATCGGATGTGTTGACGACCTTGATGTCACGCTCCTGGAGGCCCGCTGCCTCCAGCGCTCGCGCCAGCAGATAATGCGAGACCGACAGCTCCACCAGATTCACCGGCAGCCCTTTGATGTCTGCCAGGGTCTTGCCTTTGCCCTTGAGCACCACGCCGTCGTTGCCGTTGGAGAAGTCGCCGATGATGAGCGCGGTCGAATCGACACCGCCCGCCGACGGAATCGTCAGCATGTCCATGTTGGTCATCACACAGCCGTCGAAGGCGCCGGCGGTGTACTGATTGATGGACTCGACGTAATCGTTGATCTGCGTGAGCTGGATGGAGATGCCGTATTTGTCCGCCCACTTCTTCAAGATGCCGCTGTGATCCGCATAGTCCCACGGCATCCAGCCGACATAGATGCTCCAGACGATCTTGAACGACTTCTTCTCGGCCGCATGCGCTGCCGGCGTCAGCGCGAGCAGCGTCAGGGTCAGCAGCGCAGCGCGGAGCATGCGACCTACAAGCGAATGAGCGTGAAAAACCATTCGGCGTCTCCTCTTGTTTGACAGGCCACTCGAGTCGAGTGCCGGAAGACGCATCCCGCCAGAACAAAAGGGGAGGCCGCCTGCCAGCGCGCAAACCTCCCGGGCTTTTATCCCGCCGTGTATCCAGCCTCGTCCCGGTCGCCCGGCGCACTGGACTGCCTCTCTCGGACCAGCATCGCAAGCGACCGGAACCCTAGAGGCAAATTGCAAGGTTGAGTTTGCAAGGCGCGTGCCTGAGAAGCGGTTAGCGGTTAGCGGTTGGCGGTTGGCGGTTAGTGAGAGCCAGAAGGGCGCGTTGAATGTGCTGTGGCGCTCTGAATTGAAGCATACATATGCGCGGACGCATCGTGTTGGTGCGGGCCACTGCATGATGGTGCGTGGACGGTCGCTGGTCATCCGAGCGAACAAACTGCTCATATCATTGCCTTTGACCAACCGCGAACCGCCAACCGCGAACCGCCAACCGCTTTGGTACGCTCTTTGCTCTGCCCCTTGCGAGTCAACGCGGACTTGTCATGGGTGTTGGAATGGCCGAAGGCGCGCCGTACTGGATGCTTTGGGATGAACTCGTCGTCGGCGGTGCCCATTGGTCCGGGCTGCTGCGGCGGGGTACTACGCTGCGCCTGACGGATGTCGTCGGCGGCGGCAATGTTTCGGCGCTGTTCTATAACTACGAGGACAGGCTCGAACGTTACAACATGGCCGACACGCTCAAGGCGCAGCACACCGCTTATCTGACTCGTTCCTGCGTCTGCTACTCCGACATGGGCCGGGTGATGTGCTCGATCACCGACGACACCTGCGGCTGGCACGACACGCTATGCGGGCTCACCAATGCCGCCATGATCCGCTCGAAGTACGGTGACGCCCGATATCAGGAGCGCCGTAACGAATATCACCGTAACGCCTACGACGGTTTCCTCAACGAGTTGGGCAAGTACGGTCTGGGCAAGCGCGACCTCGCCGCCAACATCAACTTCTTCAGCAAAGTGACCGCCGACGACGAGGGCAATCTCAGATTCCATGAAGGGCACTCGGCTGCGGGCAGTTATGTCGACCTGCGTTTCGAGATGAATACGTTGGTGGTGCTGGCTGCCTGTCAGCATCCGCTCGATCCCGCGACCGACTATCGACCCCGCGAGGTGCGGCTGACGACGTGGCATTCCCGCCCGGCGCCTCGCAACGATCTGTGCCGCACGCGCTGTCCCGAGAACGAGCGCGGCTTTCGCAATACTGAAATGTGGTATCGCTGATGCCGCTCAAAGAGAGCTCACTGGATCCGCTGAACGCCGTGCGTCGGGAGATCATTCCGGCCGGCGAGCCTTGGATGGGCAGCCTGAAGCAGGGACAGCGCTTCCGCATCGTCGATCTCGAAGGCAATCAGGCCATCGATACCCTGTTCTACAGCAGCGCTTCGCTGGACGAGCGCTATAGCGCGCAGGATACGATTCGCGCGCAGGGAAACATCTATCTCACGGCGGGCACCAGGTTGCTGTCGAACGAAGGCAACACGATGCTCACCATCGTTGCCGATACCTGCGGTCGCCACGATACGTTGGGTGGCGCGTGCTCGGCCGAGAGCAACACCGTTCGGTACGCGATCGAAAAACGGCACATGCACAGCTGCCGCGACAACTTTCTGCTGGCATTGACGCACTGGGGCGCGAAGTATCACCGCGACATCGGCAAGCGGGATCTGGCGAGCAATATCAACTTCTTCATGAACGTGCCGGTGACGCCGCAAGGCAAGCTGACGTTCGCCGACGGTATCTCGGCTGCAGGTCGCTACGTCGAGATGCTCGCCGAGATGGATGTGACGGTCTTGATCTCCAACTGCCCGCAGTTGAACAACCCCTGCAACGGATATAACCCCACACCGGTCGAAGTGCTGGTCTGGGATTGACGGCAGGCGACGCTTGTTGCCACTCGCGGGACGACCCGCGAGTTTCATGACAACGCCGGGACGACCCGGCACGACGGCTGGCCGGCACTGCCGGACGGGTCGAAGGCGTTATCATGTTCGATACAGTGTTGATCGCGAACCGTGGCGCGATTGCGTGCCGGATCATTCGTACGCTGCGACGGCTGGGCGTTCGCTCGGTGGCCGTCTACTCCGACGCAGATCGTCATTCGATGCATGTCGCGATGGCAGATCAAGCCATCCACATCGGCGGTTCGCCCGCTGCGGAAAGTTATCTCCAACAGAATCGCATCATCGCAGCCGCGCTCGAATCCGGCGCTCAGGCGATTCATCCGGGCTACGGGTTTCTGAGCGAGAACGCGACGTTCGCCGAGAAATGTGAGTCGGCTGGCGTAAGGTTCGTTGGGCCGAGCCCCGAGCAGATGCGTAGCTTCGGGCTCAAACACACAGCCCGTGAGCTGGCACAGGCGCAGGACGTGCCGCTGTTGCCCGGCAGTGGGCTGTTGAACGACGTAGGGCACGCAATACTCGAAGCCGCGTCCATCGGCTATCCCGTAATGTTGAAGAGCACGGCGGGCGGTGGCGGAATCGGCATGCAGTTGTGTCGCAGCCCCGAGGAGCTGGCGGCTGCTTTTCACACGGTCGAGCGGCTCGCAGCGAGCAACTTCAGTCAAGGCGGCGTCTTCATCGAGAAGTTCGTCGAGCAGGCCCGTCATATAGAAGTGCAGATCTTCGGCGACGGTCACGGCAAGGTCGTGGCGCTCGGTGAAAGAGATTGCTCCGTGCAGCGGCGCAATCAGAAGGTGATCGAGGAAACACCAGCTCCCCGTCTCGACGAACGCACTCGGCAGCAGCTGTTTGCGTGCGCGGAGCGGCTCGGTCGCAGCGTCAGTTACAAATCGGCGGGCACCGTGGAGTTCGTGTACGACGACGCGAGCGGTGAGTTCTATTTCCTCGAGGTGAACACGCGTCTGCAAGTCGAGCATGGCGTCACCGAGCAGGTCACGGGCATCGATCTGGTTGAGTGGATGCTACGTGTTGCAGCCGACGAGCCCCCGGATCTGTCGGGTCGAATTCAGCCCCACGGACATTCGATTCAAGTCCGCGTGTATGCGGAAGATCCGGCACATCAGTTTCGTCCCTCGAGCGGCTTGTTGTCGCATGTGCAATGGCCGGACGGCGTTCGGGTGGATCACTGGGTGGAAACCGGCGCGGAAGTGCCGGCGCACTACGACCCCATGCTGGCGAAGATCATCGCTCATGGGTCGAGCCGGGAAGATGCACTACAGAAGTTGCAGGATGCGTTGGCAGGCACACGGCTGTACGGGATCGAAACCAACCTCGCGTATCTTCGGCGAGTGATCGCGGCCCCGGTGTTTCGCGAGGGCCGGCAGACGACGCGTTTCCTGTCCCGATTCGAATATCGGCCTTCGACGGTGGAGGTCGTCCAGGCGGGCACGCATACCATCCTTCAGGACTTTCCAGGTCGCGTCGGCTTTTGGGACATCGGCGTGCCTCCTTCGGGCCCGATGGACGATCTTGCATTTCGGCTGGCGAACGAACTGGTTGGAAACGACGCAGCGGCCGCAGGGCTGGAGCTCACGGTCAGCGGGCCGACATTGAAGTTCAATGTGCCGGCGGTGGTAGCGCTCTGTGGCGCGCACATGAAAGCGGTCTTGGATGGGCAGCAGGTGCCGTACTGGACGGCCATCAAGGTCGCCGCCGGCGGTGTCTTGAAGATGCATTCGATCCAGGGAGCCGGTCAGCGCACGTATCTCGCTGTGCGCGGCGGATTCGATGTGCCGACCTATATGGGAAGCCGGGCAACCTTCACGCTCGGGCAGTTTGGCGGGCATGCTGGTCGTGCACTCCGGGCAGGCGATACATTGCGACTGCATGAGGATGTGGACATCTCCGATGTCGGTCCGGCATTGCATTCATCGCGCATCCCGAACTACTCGCATGCGTGGACCATCGATGTGATGTCCGGGCCGCATGGCGCGCCGGATTTCTTCACGGACGATGACATCGAGACATTCTTCGCCGCCGAATGGGAAGTGCACTACAACTCCAGCCGCACCGGTGTGCGCCTGATCGGACCCAAGCCGAAGTGGGCTCGCACCGACGGCGGTGAGGCCGGGCTGCATCCTTCGAACATTCACGACAATGCGTACGCCATCGGCGCAGTCGACTTCACCGGCGACATGCCAGTGATCCTCGGTCCGGATGGACCGAGCCTCGGAGGATTCGTCTGCCCTGCGACGATCATCAGCAGCGAGTTGTGGAAGGTCGGTCAGCTGCGGCCGGGCGACAAGGTTCGGTTCAGGTGCGTGTCAACGCACACGGTCGCGAGTGCCCCCGATGGCATTTCTTCTGGAACGTCCATGCCTGCGGCCCCCGTCCTTCACGCGCGTGAATCGTTCGCAGGGACGCCTGCTGTGTGCTATCGCCAGGCTGGTGACAACTATTTGCTGGTCGAATACGGCCCGCTCGTACTCGATCTCGAGCTGCGCTTCCGCGTACATGCGCTGATGGATTGGCTGCAGCGGCAGCGAGTGCGGGGCGTGCTGGAGCTGACGCCAGGCATTCGTTCTTTGCAAGTCCACTTCGATAGCCACACCATTTCCCAACGCTCCCTGTTGGATCTTCTGGTGGGCGCTGAAGACGAACTGCCCGCGGTGGATGACATCGAGGTGCCGAGCCGCATCGTTCACTTGCCGCTCTCCTGGGACGATCCAGCGACTCGTGTCGCCATCGATAAGTACATGCAGTCGGTGCGCAAGGACGCTCCCTGGTGCCCAAGCAACATCGAGTTCATCCGCCGGGTGAACGGGCTCGATTCCATCGAAGACGTACGTCGCATCGTCTTCGACGCCAGCTATCTCGTCATGGGGCTGGGCGACGTCTATCTCGGCGCACCTGTCGCAACACCGCTCGATCCACGCCATCGCCTCGTCACGACCAAATACAACCCCGCGCGTACGTGGACGCCGGAGAATGCGGTGGGTATCGGCGGGGCTTACCTGTGTGTGTATGGGATGGAAGGGCCGGGCGGTTATCAGTTCGTGGGGCGCACGGTGCAGATGTGGAATCGGCATCGGCAGACCAAGGAGTTCACTGACGGCAAGCCCTGGCTGCTGCGGTTCTTCGATCAACTGCGGTTCTATCCGGTGTCTGCGGACGAGTTGTTACAGATGCGCGAAGACTTTCCTCGCGGCAAGTTCCAACTGCAGATCGACCAGAGCACGTTGAAGCTGCGTGACTATCGGCAGTTCCTGGTCGATAACGATGAGTCGATTGCAACCTTCAAGGAGCGTCAGCAGGCGGCGTTCGAGGCCGAAAGAGAGCGCTGGCGAGCAAGCGGACAGCTCACATCCGATTCAGAGCCGCCCGTGACCCATGAAGGCAGCGCGCAGAGTGTGCCCGCGGGGTGCGAGGCGATTGCCTCGCCGGTCACGGGCAGTGTTTGGAAACAAACGCTGAGCGTTGGTCAACGCGTCCACGCCGGCGATGAACTGCTCGTCATCGAAGCGATGAAGATGGAGATTCCCATCGTTGCGGAGCAGGCTGGTGAAGTCGTCGAAATTCGCAGCACCGCTGGCCGCGCAGTGGCCGCTGGGGAAGTGCTCATCGCGATCAGGCCTGACTGACCGACGCCAACATTCCTAACGACATAACATGCCCTTGTCTGAATGAAACAGCTGAACGAGCCGCCGGCAAGTGCATCCGGCGGGGCGGTCCCAGCCGAAACTGCCAACTGTTTGGCAGAGCCGTAAAGTGTGACTCAGTACAGTCCCGCCTCAGACCAGACATAAGGAAGGGTGCTCCTTCGCCGAGTTCGAGAGGGATGCAAGCCTGTCCTTGCGCTGGCGCTTCGTGCGCCTGCCCGGCACCAGTGGCTCCAACGTCAAGGGACTTCGATGGGTCTTTCCGAAACCATTCTGGCGGCCATGATCGGCGCGTTGGCAACCGTTGCCACCGCCTTGTTCCAGCTGTTCAGCACCTTCAAAGAACGACGCAGCAGCAAGGTCGATGTGCGGCCGAAGAAGCGCTCCGCGATGCGATCGGTGCTGGCCGTGCTGGCGTTGATGGTTGCTTCCGGAGCAGGCGGCTTTCTCTACTCCGAATTCATCAAGCAGCGTGCGTCTGAAGACATGCGCGCCATGCGCGATGAACTGAAAGAGATGCGTGCAATGATCGCCGCCGAACGCGAAGCGGCACGTGCCGAAACACCACCTCCAGTTCAAGCTGCCGCTGTGGACCACAGCGCGGTGACGTTGCCAGCGTCGATGGAAAGCGTCGCCGACACGGTGGAGTCCGTTGTCTATGTTCCTGCCTGTCGCACCGTTGGTGCGACCAATGCTTGCAACGAGCACGAGGCTCAGCGCATCGCACTCTGTGGAACCATACCGTCGTACGCCCGCGTCGACCGCATTCAATTGTTTGCTCAGCCGGACGCGATGCAGTATCCGTGGGACAAGCATCGAGTGAGCTTCGAGCAGGATCTCGGTGGCGCCCGCTTCACCGGCAACTCGTTCGAGTACGCCCAGGGCGAGGATCTGAAAGCCGTGTGCGTGAACTTCATGCAGTGGAGTAGCGAACATCCGCACATCGCGCGGATCGTCGTGGAGTTCGGTTTCGGTAATGCGCCCGTGTTGCCGGAGCCCGCACCCATGACGGCGCCTGCGCAGATGACGCCAGCGCCGGTGCCGACGGTTATTGCCGCTGAATCGTTTCGAGCAGGTCCCACTTCCGCCGCTTTCGCTGGTGCAGGAACCGCGCAGTAGGATCGATCGCGTCCCGAGGCGCGCCCTGACGACATTTGTGGTATCTCTGCCGAGACTACAGAAGCATCGTTCGGGGGACGGCCATGTTCGGACAGATGATGGACCGGCCGCTGCTGATCAGCGGTATCGCGCGCCATGCAGAATTGCAGCACCCTCGGCGGGAGATCGTATCGATCACCGCCGACAATCCTCGACATCGCTACACCTACAGGGACGCATTCGCTCGCTCCCGTAAGCTTGCCAACGCGCTGAGTCGGCTTCGATTGCAGCCGGGCGATCGCGTGGCGACGCTCGCCTGGAACGACTATCGGCACTTCGAGATCTATTACGCCGTCTCCGGATCGGGCTTCGTCTGCCACACGATCAACCCGCGGCTGTTCGAAGACCAGATCGTCTTCATCATCAATCATGCCGAGGACCGCTGGCTGTTCCTCGACCCCGTCTTCGTGCCGCTGATCGAGAAGCTGCAGTCACGCCTGCCCAGGTTGGAAGGCTGCATCGTCATGACCGACGATGCCCACATGCCGCAGACTCAATTGCCGCGAGCCCGCAGCTATGAGTCCTTCATCGCACCGGAGAGCGACAGCTTCGAGTGGCCCGAGTTCGATGAGCGAACCGCAAGCTCGCTGTGCTACACCTCGGGGACGACCGGCGATCCGAAAGGGGTGCTCTACAGCCATCGCTCGACCGTTCTGCATTGCTACGCCTCCGCCATGCCGGATGCGATGTGCCTGTCGGCGCGCCAAGTCGTGATGCCAGTCGTGCCGATGTTTCATGTAAATGCCTGGGGTCTGCCTTATTCGTGCGCGATGGTCGGCGCGAAGCTGGTGTTCCCCGGTGCGAAAATGGGGGATGCGGAAACTCTGCAAGCGCTCATCGAAGAAGAGCAGGTGACATTCTCGGCCGGCGTGCCCACGGTGTGGCAGGGGCTGCTGACGTATCTGGACCGGACCGGCAAGCGCATCGACAGCCTCACTCATGTGTTGAGCGGTGGCTCGGCCGTGCCGCTGGCTCTGATGAACCAGTTGAAGGAGCGCCACGATGTCGAAGTCGTGCATGCGTGGGGCATGACCGAGACCAGCCCCATCGGCACGATCCGCACGCTGTCGCCGGAGGCGCACAGCCTGCCTGAAGAGCATCGCGAAGCGCTGCGCGCCCGGCAGGGGCGAACGGTGTTCGGCATCGAGCTGAAAGTGGCGGGCGACGACGGCAATGAAGTGCCACGCGACGGCAAGACCTTCGGCGCCTTGAAAGTGCGCGGCTGGTGGGTGGCCGGCGGCTATTACAAACGCAGCGGCGATGAGGTGTTCCAGAGCGACGGCTGGTTCGATACCGGCGATGTCGCGACCATCTGCCCGCTGGGCTATCTGCAGATCACCGATCGCACCAAGGACGTGATCAAGTCGGGCGGGGAGTGGATCAGCTCGATCGAGCTGGAGAATCTGGCGGTCTCGCATCCGGCCGTGGCGCAGGCAGCGGCCATCGCGATTCCCCATCCGAAGTGGCAGGAGCGGCCGTTGCTGGTCGCGGTGCTCAAGCCCGGCGCCTCGGTGACCGCGGCCGAGCTGTTGCAGTTCTTTGCGGGCAAGGTGGCGAAGTGGTGGATTCCCGATGACGTGGTGTTCGTCGAGAAGCTGCCGCTGACGGCGACGGGCAAGCTCAGCAAGTTGCAGCTGCGACAGCAGTTCGTCGGGTATCAGTTCCCGAGCGCTTGAAGCGATGAGCGGCAGGGCTCAATAAAAAAAGGCCTCTCCTCTTGCGAGGAGAGGCCTGTCACTCGACTCAGGCGCCGTTATTGGACCTGACCCTGACCTTTGACGTCCACGTCGCCAGGGTTGTTGAGCACGTACATCACCACGCGGCGATTCAGTGCACGGCCTTCGGCGGTCGCGTTGTCCGCGATCGGCTGCGACTCACCGTAGCCTTTGGCCACGAGGGCTCCGGCAGGCACGCCCTGGTCGAGCAGATACGTGCGGACGGAGTCGGCGCGTTGCTGCGACAACTTCAGGTTGTACGCATCCGGGCCTGCGCTGTCGGTGTGACCCTGCAGCTCGATGCTCAGCTTCGGATACTTCTTCAGATCCGCGGCCACGGCGTCGAGGGCGCTGCGGGACTCCGGCTTCAGCGTCGCCGAGTTGTACTCGAACGTCACACCTTCCAGCGTGATCGAGCCCTTGCGCGTGCAACCGTAGGCATCGACGGCGACACCGGCAGGCGTGTCCGGGCACTTGTCGATGTTGTCGAGCACGCCGTCCTTGTCCTGATCGCCAGGCGGTGGCGGCGGCGGAGGCGGAGCAGGCGCCGGTTCCGGAGCCGGCGGCGGTGCTTCAACCGGCTTCGGCGGCGGCGCGCCGAAGGAGAACTGGAAGCCGAGCAGGCCCAGATAGTCGCGATAGTTGTCGACCGCGCCATCTTCGTCCCAACGCACCTTCAATTCGGGGCGCAACGCGAAGCTGCTCGTGCCAGCGGGGCTTTCCCACAGCTTGACGAACATACCCGCGCCCACTTGTCCCATGAGGTTGGTTGCATCTTTGCCGGGGCTGCGGTCGTTCTGCAGCACACCCGCGCCGAAGCTCAGGAAGGGCTCCACGACGCCGCCGCGATTCATCACGGCCAACAGATCGAGCGAGCCGCCATAGAAGCTCGAATCGCTCCGGCCCGGGCCACCACCTACCTGCGCGCCGTTGAGATTCAACTCCAGATTCAAGCCGCGGTTGATGTGTTTGCCGATGGCCAGCCCATACAACCAATCCTTGTCCTGCAACGGACGATCGTTATCGACGGAAATACCGCCGATCTGCGGGGTGATGTACCAGTGGCCGACATCGTCAGCCGCGGCAATACCCGGCGCGGCGATGACGAGCGCAGGCAATGCGGGTCTTGCCATGGCACGTAACGCTTGAAACACCTTCATATCGATTCCTCTTGTTTGTTCGACTTGTCAACACATCGATCCCGGTTCCTTCGAACCGTGTGGTTGGACCGGGTGTGCCGACGGGGCGACACCTTAATGACTCGAACGCGCCAAACAAGCTTTGAAAACCGAAGTACCGGATTACGGTACTCTAGGCACTGCGTCGTTAGCTCTGTCGGAATTTGTTGCAGTGAATGAGACCAAGAACCTGTTGGAAACGTTGAAGCGCTGCTTGCGAGCGCGTGGTATGACCTACCACAAACTCGGTCGCGCACTGGGGTTGAGCGAATCGTCGGTGAAGCGCTTGTTCTCCGATGAATCTTTTACATTGGTGAGACTGGAGCGTGTGTGCGCAGCAATCGACATGAGTGTCGCCGATTTGGTACGCATGGCTTCGGGTACGCGAGCAGCGCAGAGCTACACTCTGTCGCTCGAGCAGGAGCGCACTTTGGCAAGCGATGCTTCGTTGCTGGCGTTGTTCTACCTGCTGTTGAACGGCAGGTCGGTGGAAGCGGCGGAGCGGCGGCTCGGTCTGAACCCACGTGCGATGCGTGCGTTGCTGGAGCGGCTCGTGGAAGCGCAGCTCATCGGTGTCGACGCCAGGCGAAGGGTCCATCTGCACGCGCGCTTGCCGATCGCGTGGCGTCCGGACGGACCGGTGCGTAAGTTGTACGAGCGCCAGGTGCGAGCGGAGTTTCTGCAAGGTTCGTTCACCGGCGGCAACGAGGCCCTTTCGTTTCATTCCGCCGAGCTGTCACCGGCGTCGGTGCGCATTCTGCTGAAGAAGATCGACAAGCTCGCGGCGGATTTTGCCGACCTCGCGGCGCTCGACGTGCAATTGCCAACTCGCGAGAAGACCAGTGTCGCGCTGCTGCTGGCGTGCCGGCCGTGGGTGTTCTCGATGTTCTCGGCCTACCGCGCCAAGGCCGCAGCTTAGCCTCGCACTCAAAAAGAGCGGCCCGACCGGGCCGCTGATTCAAGCCGGTGCGCGTACTTCCGTGCGACGTGCTGACTGCAGACGCCGACAGCTGTTCGGGCCCGCATGATATTTGCACGATGCATGCGGTCCGTTGACGTGAGCATCAGGTGCTGAGATGGCGATTTCAATGAAGCCGGTCGAGAACGAGAATTACCAGGACGACCGCACGGGGTTGACCAAGGAGGCGTTCAAGCACGCCTTCCTGGACAATCTGTTCTATGTGCAGGCGAAGTTCCCGGCGCTCGCGACCCAGAACGACTACTACCAGGCGCTGGCATGTGCGGTTCGCGATCGCTTGTTGCAGCGCTGGATCAGCACGGCGGCGGCCTACACCACCCAAGGCTCGCGTACGGTCGCGTATTTCTCCGCGGAATTCCTCATGGGACCGCACTTGGGAAACAACCTGATCAATCTCGGTATCTACGAACAGGTGCGCGAAGCCATCACCGAGCTGGGGCTGGATTTCGATACCTTGTTGCGGCAGGAGGACGAGCCGGGGCTGGGTAACGGCGGCCTCGGGCGACTGGCTGCGTGTTTCATCGATTCGATGGCGACGCTGGAGATTCCGTCGCTGGGTTACGGCATCCGTTATGAGTTCGGGATCTTCCACCAGGAGATCGTCGACGGCTGGCAGATGGAGCGCACCGACAAGTGGCTGCGCTTCGGCAATCCGTGGGAGATCCTGCGGCCGGAATGGGCGGTCGAGGTGCGGCTCGGCGGTCACACCGAACAATATCGCGACGAGCAGGATCGTCTGCGCATTCGCTGGGTGCCAGGCAAGGTCGTCGTCGGCGTTCCCTATGACACGCCCATCCTGGGCTATCGAAACAACACCGCGAACACACTGCGGCTGTGGAAGGCCGAGGCGCCCGAGTCGTTCGATTTCTCTACCTTCAACCGAGGCGACTACGGCGGTGCGGTCCGGCAGAAGGTGTGGTCGGAGACGCTGAGCAAGGTGCTCTACCCGAACGACGAACAGATCCAGGGCAAGACATTGCGCCTGGAGCAGCAGTATTTCTTCGTGTCGGCCTCGCTGCAGGACATGTTGCGCATCATGCGGGTACAGAAGCTGCCGCTGGAGCGCTTCCACGAGAAGTTCGCCGTGCAGCTCAACGACACGCATCCGGCAATTGCCGTCGCGGAACTCATGCGATTGCTGGTGGACGAAAACGTGATTCCCTGGGATGTGGCCTGGGGAATTACCTGCAAGACCTTTTCATATACCAATCACACGCTGTTGCCCGAAGCGCTCGAGTGCTGGCCGCTGGAGCTGTTCAAGTCGGTGCTGCCGCGTCACCTGGAGATCATCTACGAGATCAATGCGCGTTTCCTCGACGAAGTGCGCATCCGCTTTTACGGTGACGAGTCGCGCCTGGCGCGATTGTCGCTGATCGATGAGCATGGCGAGCGTTACGTGCGCATGGCGCATCTGGCCTGCGTCGGCAGCCACACGATCAACGGGGTGGCCGAGCTGCATTCCGAACTGCTCAAGCACGACGTGCTCAAAGACTTCTATGAAATGTGGCCGCACCGCTTCAGCAACAAGACCAACGGCGTGACACCGCGCCGCTGGATGGCGCTGAGCAATCCCCGGCTGACGAGCCTGATCAACGAGGCCATCGGCGACTCCTGGATCAGGAATCTCGATGAGCTGATCAAGCTCGAGCCGCTGGCGAACGACGCTGCGTTCCGGCAACGCTGGCGTCAGATCAAGCACGCCAGCAAAGTCGATTTCGCGGCGTTCGTGAAGGAGCGCAATGGCATCGCGATCGACCCACAGTCGCTATTCGATGTGCAGGTGAAGCGCATTCACGAGTACAAGCGGCAGCACCTGAACATCCTGCACGTCATCGCCCTGTACCACCGACTGCGCTCGGATCCGAACGCAGACATCCAGCCGCGCACGTTTATCTTCGGCGGCAAGGCGGCGCCGGCGTATCACCTCGCCAAGCTCATTATCAAACTGATCAACTCGGTCGCGGATGTGGTCAATCGCGACCCGGCCGTCAAGGATCGGCTGAAAGTGGTGTTCCTGTCGAACTTCAACGTATCCAACGGTCAGCGCGTGTATCCGGCGGCAGAGTTGTCCGAGCAGATTTCCACCGCGGGCAAGGAGGCCTCGGGTACCGGCAACATGAAGTTCTCCATGAACGGGGCACTGACGATCGGCACCATGGACGGCGCCAACATCGAGATCCGCCAGGAAGTCGGCGCGGAGAATTTCTTCCTGTTCGGGCTCACGGCCGAGCAGGTGGCGCAAACCAAGGCTCGCGGCTATCGGCCGCTGGAATACATGACGCCGGAGTTGCAGGAGGTGATCTCTCTGCTCAACAGCGGCTTCTTCTCACGAGGCGATACGGAAATGTTCCGGGCGCTCACGGACGGGCTGCTCTGGCACGATCCCTACCTCGTGTTCGCCGATTTCGAGTCGTACTCCGAATGTCAGCTGCGGGTGAGCGAGGCCTATCGGGATGTCGACCATTGGTCGCGCATGTCGATCCTGAACTCGGCCCGAAGCGGCAAGTTCTCCTCCGACCGCACCATTCGCGAGTATTGCGCGGACATCTGGCGGGCTCCGTCCGTGCCGGTCGCGTTGGTCTCGCCCGAGGACGTGAAAGTCGGCTTCATGCAGTGAGCAGGCGCACGGCGAACAGCAGCCACATCGCGTACAGCACGATGCTGCTCGCGAAGAACAACTGAAAGCGCCGGATGACTTTATTGCTGGTGAGGTGCACATACGTGTGTGCCCCTCGCAGCACGACATACCCCCAGGCGCATGCCAGCAAGAGCAGGTTGGTGAGATTCGTGATCGCGAGGAAGCCGCACAGTACGTAGAACAGTACCGGCACTTCGAACAAGTTGCGGAAGTGGTCGGACGCTGCAACGTTCTGCAGCGTCTCGTGGACGGCTTTGGCCGATGCCAGTTGCTGCGGGTGGATCCGACGCGCCCGCATCTCGGCGATGCGGTCGCGATACAGCCGGAGGAAAACGATTCCGGTCAGTAGGGCGAGGGCGGTGGGTGGCAACAGAATCGCGTACTGGATCTGCAAGGGTCCTGCCACCGCCGTTGCTCCTTACATGACTTTGACCGGAATGCCGGCGATGCGCTTGCGCCATTCCGCCGGACCGGTTTCGTGGACCGACTCGCCGCGAGCGTCGACGGCGACGGTCACCGGCATGTCCTTCACTTCGAACTCGTAGATCGCTTCCATGCCCAGATCGCCGAACGCGACCACGCGGCTGGAGCGAATTGCCTTGGAAACCAGATACGCCGAGCCGCCGACGGCCATGAGATAAGCGGCCTTGTGCTTGCGGATCGATTCGATCGCCTCGGGACCGCGCTCGGATTTGCCGATCATCGCGATCAGCCCCGTCTTGCCGAGCATGAGGTCGGTGAACTTGTCCATGCGCGTCGCCGTCGTCGGGCCGGCGGGACCGACCACTTCGCCCTTCACGGGATCGACCGGGCCGACGTAATAGATCACGCGATTCTTGAAATCCAGGCCCGGCGGCAACGGCTCGCCCTTCTCGATCAGCGTGCTGATGCGCTTGTGAGCGGCGTCGCGGCCGGTCAGCATCTTGCCCGACAGCAGCAAACGTTCGCCCGGCTTCCAGGACGCCACGTCTTCACGGGTGAGCGCATCGAGATTCACGCGACGCGACTCGGCGGACGCTTGATAGGTCAACTTCGGCCACAGCTCCAGATCCGGCGGATCGAGCTTCGCAGGGCCGGATCCGTCGAGCACGAAGTGCGCGTGGCGAGTGGCCGCGCAGTTTGGAATCACGGCGACCGGCAACGACGCGGCATGCGTCGGATAATATTTGATCTTCACATCGAGCACGGTGGTGAGGCCGCCGAGGCCCTGCGCGCCGATGCCGAGCGCGTTGATCTTGTCCATGATCTCAAGGCGCAGTGCTTCGAACTTGTCCTTCGGACCGTTCTCGCGGATCTCGTGGATGTCGATTTCCTCGAACAACGATTCCTTGGCCATCACCATGGCCTTCTCGGCCGTGCCGCCGATGCCGATGCCGAGCATGCCGGGCGGGCACCAGCCCGCACCCATCTGCGGCACGGTCTTCACCAGCCAGTCGACCAGCGAGTCGGAGGGATTCAACATCACCATCTTCGACTTGTTTTCCGAGCCGCCGCCCTTGGCCGCGACGGCGATGTCCAGCGTATCGCCCGGCACGACTTCCATATGGATGACGGCGGGCGTGTTGTCCTTGGTGTTCTTTCTATCGAACAACGGATCGCCGACGATGGAAGCGCGCAGCATGTTGTCCGGATGGTTGTAAGCGCGACGCACGCCTTCGTTGATCATGTCGCTCAACGACATCGTGGCGTCGGCCCACTGCACGTTCATGCCCACTTTGACGAACACGGTGACGATGCCGGTGTCCTGACAGATCGGGCGGTGACCTTCGGCGCACATGCGCGAATTCACCAGAATCTGTTTGATCGCATCCTTCGCCGCCGGGCTTTCCTCGCGCTCGTAAGCGGCCGCCATGGCCTGGATGAAATCGGGCGAGTGGTAATAGGAAATGTATTGCAGGGCGTCGGCGACGCTCTGGATCACATCGTCTTGCTTGATGGTCGGCATGATTGCGGCGGCAGTGCTCGAAGCGGTTCGAGAGGGGGCGGAATCTACCATTCGCCTCTTGACCCGGCCACCACGCCGAGCGCGAACGCAGGCATCACTTTATGCGAAGGCCCGCCAGCTCCCGGATGCGGCGCAGATAGACTTGTTCGTCGGGCGGCCGGCCGGCGCGCTGCGCTTCCCATAACGCCTCCGCCAGCCGTTCGATCATCTGATGTTCGGCGTCGTGGGCCGAGCCCAGGCGCGCCGCCAGCGCTTCGAATGCGGCCCGGATGCCGGAGGGACGATCGGTGCCCACCTGGTCGCGGACCGCCAGGTGCAGCCCCATGTGCAGGAACGGGTTGGACTGGCCGCCCTCGGGGCTGTAATCGCGGTCGAGAACGCTGTCCGAGCCCTCGAGCGTCGCGTGGTATTCAGGATGAAGCGCGACCACGTCGGCGATCTGCGCCTCCAGCGGCTCCATCGGCAGGCCTTCGCGCTGCTTGCGCCAGGCATTGATGTACATCTGGCGCAGCTGATCGCGTGATTGGGTGTCGAAGATCGGCATGCGGCGATTCTAGCCGGTTCGGCCGGGCTCGCGAGACAACTCAGGGCAAGCTCACCCGATACAGCGTGCCGCTGGCGCCTGTCCGGAAAAATGCGACGCCGTCGGCCTGGATGGCTTCCTGAGCCACCGCATCCAGCCATACGCGTTCGCCGGTCGATGCGCTCCACATGAGCATCTGGCTGTCGTTGCGAAACAGGATGCGACCGTCCTGGAGCAGGTCGTGGTCCGTCATGGCAAAGCCTGTCAGTTGCGTTGTGGTCGAACCGTCGTAAACGCGCGGGACCAGGTCGCGATCCTTCCAGTAGAGGATGCCGTTTTCGAGCTGCGACGTGAGCGTGTTCGTGCCCAGCTCCGTGCTCGCCAGGGGATCGCTCACCGGAGCGATCAGCAGCGTTCCATAGGAGCTCGGGCCTCGCACCCAGCTCATGACGGCGCCGTCCGTGTGCAGCTTGCTTACGTCGCCGCTGAACAGCAGCTGCGTCGTGCCTGTATCGATGTCGAGGCTGTAAATGCCTGGCACACCGTTCACGGTGGCCAACAGCAACAATCGTTCAGCGCCCGGCGTGAGGTCCAGGTCGTAGCCGCGGACCAGAGATACCGAGCTGTCGAGCGGCACGTTTCGTTGCACGCCGGTTCGGGCGTTGTAGAGCCTGAACGAGGAGGACAGCGACCAGCTCAGCCACGGGCCACTCACCCTGGTCTCGTACACCATCGGGAACCCGTCAGGCGCGGAGACGAGCAGCGGCATGCCGTTTTCATCGAGCCTGTAGAACACCCGATCATGGCCCATCGCAACGATGCGATCCTCCAGAATCCAGTACTGCGCGAAGCCGGCGCTTGGCGCCGGAAATCGTGTTTCCGCCCCCGTTGCGTCCCTCAATACGAGCACGCCAGATCGGTTCTTGTAGAGGATCGAGCCTTGATCCGTGGCCAGCAACTGCTCGGCATCCGTCGCGGCGAGTTCATAGCCAAGGCCCGTGGCCGGCACGATCAGCTGGTACGTGCGCACGTCGACTTTGCCCGTCGTATCCCGGACCCGGACGAGCAAGGGATAGGTTCCGGGAGCGACCCCCGCGAGCGAATAGCTGGCGTTCAGCGGACTGGTCTGTGTCTGCACCAGTCGCTGCTCGCCGACCAGGATGGTCAACGTGGCGCCGGGCATGTCGTCAGCGAAGGTGGCTTGCACATCGACGCGACCGTTCGCGGCGATCATGCCATCGACCAGTCCGGCAACATCCAGCGATGGATAGTGATCGATGAGGAAGCTCTGTTCCATGCTGACAGTCGCACCGTAGTTGTCGGTGGCCACAGCACGAAACACGTTCGAACCTGAGGGCAGCGCTGCGCGTGGTATGTCCGCGACGTAACGACCGCGTGTATCCGTGGTAGTGACGACAGCCACCGGATTGTCGTTTGCGAAGAATGCGATCGAGGCGATGCCGCCACGAGCCGTCGCCCTTGCGTTGAGGACTATCGGCGCTCCGGGAGTGAAGCGCGAGGAGTTGGCAGTCATTGCCAGTGCCGGGTTGGGATTGTCGATCTGCAACGGTCGATCGATGAATATCCAGAGCCCCGCGGTTTTTTGAACTATCGCGGTGAGCGTGCGTGGCCCGTCGATCAGGCGCTGCGCAGGTAGCGTCGCGTCGAATGTTCCTCCGCTGCTGGATTCCGCGACCGGTATGCCATCCAGTTGATATATGACCGACAGCGCAGGCCCGGCATTTTGCACGCTAACCTGAACGTCGCCGCGGACGGGCTCCGACTGATCGACGGTGATGGTCATGGGGGAGGGGCCGGGGTCGATGGCGAACTCGGTTTCGTTCGACGCCGAGTGCAGCGGCAACACTTCGTTCTCGAATAGCGCGACGAAGCGGTAAGTGCCGGCAGTCGAAATGACCGGCAGCGACTCCAACAAACCGCCATTGCGCGCCGGGACTATTGCGCCGACTGCTTGCCATTGCCCGTCGTCGCCGCGCCGTTGCAACTGGTAACCTCGTTCGTTGTCGAACGTATCCTCCCAGTAGATGACGAGCGCGTCGTCGTCTTGATAGATGCGCAGCTTTGCGTTCTGCGCGCCGAGTTCTTCCCCATCCGGCCCGGAGGTGGGAGGCGGATTGGTGGGCGGCGGATTGCCACCTGGGGGTGTGGTTGGTGGTGGGCTCGGCGGTTGATTGGGGGCAGTCGCGCCTGTGCCGCCACCACCACCACCGCCGCCGCAGGCGGCGAGCACGAATGACAGCAGCGCCAGAACCAGAACTCGCTGAGCGATCACTTGATCTTCCCTAGGGCGGCCTTGCCCCGCTGTTTTGTTTGTTGGCCGGCCGGGCCGTCAGCCGGTCGCGCGTGATTCTAGCTCCATCGTTGTGAGTTTTTGTGAATCCGCTAAGTAATGAAGCGATGTGTCAACTCTGTCGACACTTGCCACAGCTTCGCTGCCATCGCGCGGTCTGTTTGATGAGCGCTTTGTGAGGCTGGGTTGCAGTCCGAAAAGTATTCGCCGCTCACCGTGGCGAGCGAAGGATGCGTTGCTACATAACAAACGGTCGCTGCGCCTTGGGCAGGCGTCTTCAGATTCCGCGGAGTCATCGACGATGGCAGGCCGCGTCGAATGTTTGTATCCACCGGGCCGGGTGAGAGGCAGTTCGACGTGGCGCGAGTGTTACGCAAACGCTGTGACAGCTCGAGCGAAAACAAACCATTCGCGAGCTTGGAATGAGCGTAGGCCCGCCGGTGCCAGTGGCGGCCGGACAGATCGTCGAACTGAATGCCGCCTTCCGGCGCGTCGCGATGATTGCCGCTGCCCACGGTCACCACGCGGCCCAGCGGGGCGGCCGCCACTCGATCCAGCAGCCGGTGCGTGAGAATGAAATGGCCGAGATGATGCACGACAAACTGTTTCTCCAGTCCATTCACCTGCTGCCAGTCGAGCAGGGTGATGCCGGCGTTGAGGATCAGCATGTCGATATCGACGTTCATGGCGCGGATCGCATCGGCGCAGTTCACCACCGAGCTGAAATCGGTCAGCTCGAGCACGACGGGAGTCGTCTTGCCCTTGATCTTGCCGCAGGCTTCGCGGCCCTTGTCCATCGTGCGGGCGGTGCCAATGACGTGCGCGCCACGCATCGCCAACACGCGCATTGTTTCGAAGCCTATGCCTGAGTTGCAGCCGGTGATCACGGCTGTTTTTCCCCGCAGATCCAGACCGGCCGTGACTTCTTCGGCCGTCGAGTTGCGGCCGAACGCGCTCCTTGGCGTAGTGGCTCTGGCTGCCCATGGCAGCGGCGCAGCGACCCCGGCCAGTGCTGCCTGATATAGGAAACGTCGTCGATTCATCCCTGTCCGATCTCCTTGCTCAGTTTACGCGAGCTCGTTTCTTGCCGACCTTCCTGGCGAGTCGCGGGCTCTTGGCGAAGATGCTGCGCTTGACTGTTGGGGTCTGCGCCGGCGTCTTCTCTTTGTATTCACACAAATCGAGGATGGCGCATTCCGGGCACTTCGGCTTGCGGGCGATGCAAGTGTAGCGACCGTGCAGGATCAGCCAGTGATGTGCGTCGTGCGCATACTCCGGCGGCACCACCTTCAATAGATGGTCCTCGACCATGCGGACGTTGTCGCCCGGCGCCAGGCCGGTGCGATTCGAAACGCGAAAGATGTGGGTGTCGACGGCGATGGTCGGATGGCCGAAGGCGGTGTTCAGGATTACATTCGCCGTTTTGCGGCCGACGCCCGGCAGCGCTTCCAGCGCGTCGCGCGACTCCGGCACCTGGCCGCCATGCTGCTCGACCAGGATCCGACAGGTGGCGATTACGTTCTTCGCCTTGGTGTTGAACAGCCCGATGGTCTTGATGTATCGGGACAGCCCGTCCACGCCCAGCGCCAGAATGGCCTCAGGCGTGTTCGCATGTTTATAGAGCTCGCGGGTGGCCAGGTTGACGCTCTTGTCCGTCGCCTGAGCCGACAGGATCACGGCGATCAACAGCTCGAACGGCGAGGAATATTCCAGCTCGGTGGTCGGCTTGGGATTGGCGGCCTTGAGGCGCTCGAAAATCGCGGCGATCTTTTTACGGTTCATGATTCGGTGGATTTGCGGCTGGCTATCCAGTTGCGCGCGGCGATCAGCAGGCCCAGTGAAATGAATGCACCCGGCGGCAGCATGGCGAGCAGAAAGCCCATGTCGACGCTGAAGACTTTGATCTCCAGGCGCTCCCCCCAGCCACCCAACAACATCGCCGCGCCGCTGAGCAATGAGCCGCGGCCCACCAGTTCTCGAGCGAAGCCAAGGACTATCAAGGTCAGTGCGATGCCAATCGCGATGCGCACACTGCGCAAGACTGCTTCCACACGGTTCGAATCGGGGGCGCGCAAGTGATCGATCGCCACGATGTTCACGGCCAGCAATGGAAGAAAGACTCCGAACGATGCGCCGAGGTCGTGAAACCACGCGCGCATGAACAGCTCTGCCGCGGTAACCAGTCCAGCGGTGAGGAGCAGGCTTGCTGGAAGGACGATCGAGTCATCCAGCCAGCGACGGATGGCGTTGAGCAGGAGCGTCGCGGCGGGAAATATCACCAGGACGAGGACGCTGAAGCCCAGTGCTTTGACGACGGTGTCGCTGACCGCGAGCAGCGGGCACAGGGCGAGCAATTGCAACGTGCTGCCGAATACGTGCTGGCGCGCTGGCGGGGGCGGGAGGTTGCCCGGAGAGCCTGGTCGGACACTCAAACCATCGGCGCCGTTGTTGGATGCTGCGGGTGTGCTCATTGAGGCTGGCCGTCCCGATACAAACGGTCCTCGTTGCCTTGATAGAACTCCAACGTGCGGCGGACGGCTTTCACGATCGCTCGCGGGGTGATGGTTGCGCCGGTGAATGCATCGAACTCGCCGCCGTCTCGGCGCACCGTCCAGCGCTGCTGCGGCGGTTTCGTCAGCGACAGTCCGCGAAACTGATCGAGCCAGCCGGCATCGCGATTCTCGAACGCGTCGCCCAGTCCTGGGGTTTCGTCGTGACGGATGACTTGTACGCCGAGCAGCTGACCGCCGGGCGCGATGGCGACCAGCAATTCCAAAGGACCTCGATAACCGTCGGGCGCGATCGAGCGGATGGCGACTGCGACCGGCAGCCCCGCCTTGCGCATTCGATAGGCCAGGACGGGCGCGTTCGTGCCAAGCAGGCCCGGCGAGGTGACTTCCGTCGTGTCGGCGAGCGGGTCGTTGTCGTAGCTCTGCGCAGGGACGAGCGCATCCAGGTGCTGTTTGATCCAGGCTTGCTGATTGCGCGCGATGCGGTCGCGCGTGAGATTCGCGAACGTCACCAACCCGACCGTGAGCAGGGCCGCGATGATAACCAGCATCGCCGTCGGCACGACGATGTTGCGCTTGTCAGCGGGCGTGGCCATAGATGCGCGGAATCGTGTAGCGGTCGATGAGCGGCACCGACAGATTCATTAGCAGCACCGCGAACGCAACGCCATCCGGATAACCGCCCCACGTGCGGATGACGTAGGTCAGCACGCCAATGCCGGCGCCATAGATCACACGGCCACGATCGCTGGTCGCCGCCGAGATCGGATCGGTGGCGATGAAGAATGCGCCCAGCAGGCTCGCGCCGGAGGTGAGATGGAAGATCGGCCCGGCGTAAGTGCCAGGATCGACCAAGTACATGAGTGATGCACAAAGGACGATCGCGCCGAGCATCGCCACTGGTATGTGCCAGCGGATGATGCGCAAAACCAGCAAGGCGAGGCCGCCGGCCAGCGTGGCGAGATTGATCCATTCCCAGCCTCGACCGCCGAGCGTGCCGAAAATCGGCGCCGCCCGCGCCTCGACCATGGTCATGCCCAGCTTCAGGCTGGTGCGAAGCGCGTCCAGTGGTGTCGGTGACGTCACCGCGTCCCAAGTGAGCCGCGATGGCAAAGATCCCGTGAGAATGGTTTGAATCGTTTCGCCGACCGACAGCTTGACGTGCTCGATCTCCATGCCCGCCGGCGGCAACCATTGCAGCAACTGCACTGGAAAAGAAACCAGCAGCACGGCGTAGCCGACCATCGCTGGATTGAACGGGTTCGCCCCCAGGCCGCCATACAAATGTTTCGCCAGCAGGATGGCGAACGCCGTGCCGCTGACCACCAGCCACCAGGGCGCCAGCGGCGGCAGACACAGCGCCAGCAGAATCGCGGTCACAATCGCGCTGCCGTCTTTCAGGAAAGGCTCGATCGGCTTGTGTCGCAAACGCAGAGCCACCGCTTCGCAGATCAGCGCCGTCGCCGCGCCCAATGCGATCTGGATCAGCAATCCCACTCCAAAGAACACCACATGCAACGCCACCGTCGGCAGCAAGGCATAGATGACGATTCGCATGACTCGCCCGACGCTGTCGTGCGCGACCACATGCGGAGCAGGTGCGGTGGGAAAAGTCATGAGCTCGGTTCGTTTTTCGGCCGCCGCTTGGCCGCCAGTTTCGCACGATGCTCCGCTTCGAGGCGTGCGAGGCGTTCGTTGCGCGCAAGGAATCGGGTGCGGGCTGCGTCGGCGGAGAGGTGGGCGTCGAGTTCGCGGGTGAGCAGCGGTTTGGCCTCGCGGAAGCGTTCGACGAGCGGGATCTGGCTCGGACACACGTAATCGCAGCAGCCGCACTCGATGCAATCGAGCAGGCCGTGACGGTCGAGCTGATCGCTGTCGAAAGGTTGCAGGTACCAATGCAGTTGTTGAGGCAGCAGAAAAGCAGGGCACACCTGTGAGCAGTTGCCACAGCGAATGCAGGGCATCTCGGCGCCGCGGAGCTGCAGATCGAGCGAGGAGGCGGCGACGATGCAGTTGGTTGCTTTAACCACCGGCAGGTCGTCGTGCGGTAACGATGTTCCCATCATCGATCCGCCCATGATGAGGCGCGACATGCGTTCGGTGTAGCCGCCGCAATCGGCGATGAGACTGGAGAACGGTGTGCCGATGCGCGTTTCCAGATTGCCGGCATCGCGCACGCCGTCGCCGGTGACAGTTACGATGCGACTCACGAGCGGTTGACCGTCGCGAATCCACCGAGCGATGGCGGCGGCTGTGCCGACGTTCTGGCAGACGACGCCGATGTCCGCAGGCAAGCCGTCGTGAGGCACTTCGGTGTCGAACACTGTGGCGATCAGTTGTCGTTCGCCACCGGCCGGGTAGATGGCCGGAACCACCTTGATGCGAATTCGCGCATCGCCCACTTTGTCGATGGCCAGCCGCAGAGCGGTGTGTGCGTCCGGCACATCGTCTTCGATTGCGATCGTGCAACTCGGCGAGCAGAGCGCATGTAACAACGCTCGAGCGCCGAACACGATGTCCTCGGCTCGCTCGCGCATCAACACTTCATCGCAACTGATATACGGCTCGCATTCCGCGCCGTTGAGAAGCAGCTTCGGGCCGTTCTCGCACAGCGAGCTTGCGAGCTTGCTCGCGGTGGGAAATGCCGCTCCCCCCAAGCCGACGATGCCGCCGCGAGCGATGTGCTCGCAGGCTTCGTTCGGCGAGAGCCGTTCAAACGAAACGATGGCCGCGGCGTTCTCGAATCGCTCATCTCGTCCGTCGTTGGCGATCACGACGCTGAGCGTAGGCGCGCCCAGTCGATGCGGCGCCGGCCGAGGTTCGATGGCGAGCACTTCGCCGGACACTGGCGAATGCAACCACGCGCTGATGCCTGGCGCCGGCTGTGCAATCGGTTGCCAAATGCGGACACGATCGGAAGGCTTCACCAGCGGCACCGCAGGCAAACCCGAGTGCTGATCGAGCGGAATCACATAGCGCTCTGTGAGACTCGCGGCACGGATCGGCGCTTTGGTGGACCGCTGCTTGTGCGCTTCGAGGCGCAGACCGCCAGTGACTAATTCCTCGGTCGTCATCGCACGACCGCGGGCGCCGGTCGCATGACGATGCAATCGACGGGGCAGGGTGGGATGCACAATTCGCATCCCGTGCAGTCGGCCGCGATCACTGTATGCATGTGACGTGAAGCGCCGACGATGGCGTCGACGGGACAGGCCTGGATGCACTTGGTGCAGCCGATGCACGCGTCTTCTTCGATGAATGCGACCGCCGGATAATCCGGGACGACGCCATATTCCTTACCGACCGGCTTCGGTGTCACACCCATCAAACCAGCCAGCGCCTTGGCCGTGCGTTCCCCGCCGGGCGGGCATTGATTGATGTCAGCCGCGCCTTGCGCGATGGCTTCCGCATACGGGCGGCAACCGGCGAACGTGCAGCGACGACATTGCGTTTGTGGCAGCAGTGCGTCGATGCGATGGACCAGCGAGATCTCTTTGGGCGCACCGGCGGTAGCAACGGTGGCGACGCCGGCAAGCGCGGCGAGAATGATGATTGTGACGAGCGCGGTGATCATCGCGAGGTCGTCATTCCTGGATCAATCCGGTGAACCCCATGAACGCCAGCGCCATGATGCCGGCACTCACCAGTGCCAGCGGAGCATCTCGAAAGACGCTGGGGACATCGGCGTGTTGCAATCTGTCGTGCATGGCGGCGAACGCCAGCATCAGAAAGCCCAGCGCCGCGGCCATCGCGATGGAGAATGCCACGGCATCGACGATGTTCTGCATCCGTGCGTCCACCATCAACGCGATACCGAGCACGGCGGAGTTCGTCGTCACCAGCAGCGTAAAGCCAGGGCGCTGCGGTTGCAGCCGGCCATCGCGACGCATGAAAAATTCGACCAGCGGCACGACCGCCACCGCAACGATCACGAATACAAACGTTCGCAGATAGCTCAGTGCGTTCGGCGCCAACAACCAGGCCGACAGCGACCAGGTGATCGCCGCGACGGCCGGAATGGCAATGAGCGAGGCGATCGCCAGCCCTTGCGCCGCTCGAAAGGCGCCCGTGACGGCCTCGAACGGCCGCCAGGAGGGCAGGCGAGTCAGTGCCATCACGTTCACCAGGACGGCGCTGAGCAGAATGAGCAGAAGCGCGGACATGGTTCCAGCGGTGCCGCCGCGTTGCTATTTCACTTTCATGCCTGCGGTCGCGCCGGAATCCGGCGAGAGCAGGAAGATCTCTTTGCCGCCCGGGCCTGCGGCCAGCACCATTCCCTCGGAAGTCCCGAAGCGCATCTTGCGCGGCTTCAAATTCACCAGCGTCAGCGTGAAGCGGCCGACCAGTTGCTCGGGCGCGTACGCCGAGCGAATGCCGGAGAACACCGTACGCTGACCATCGCCCACGTCCAGCGTGAGCTTCAGCAACTTGTCCGAGCCCTCGACGGTTTCGGCCGCCAGGACCTTGGCGATGCGCAGGTCGATCTTGGCGAAATCCTCGATGCCGATTTCGGCCACAGTCTGATCCGCATCCGACTTCGTTCCGGCCTTGGCCGGCGTGGTCGATGCGACCGTCGTGACCTTCGCGGCGGGCTTCACTTCTGGCGCGGCAGCCTTCGACTCGCCGGTATCGAACAGCGCGAGCAGTTGTTTCGGATCGACGCGCTGGAGCAGATGTTCGTAGGCGCCGATCTCGTGACCCGCCGGCAGCCACTCGTGCTGACCCCAGCGCATCTGCGCATCGCTCAGCCGCAGGAAGCCTTGGACCTTGCGCGCGGTCTCTGGCAGTACCGGCGCCAGGAGCACGGTGAGGTACCAGAAGAAGTTCAGGCTGGTGGAGCAGATCTCGTGCAATCGCTGCTCCTGGCCCGCCACCTTCGCCAGTTCCCACGGCTTGGCTGAATCGATGTACTGATTCACGCGATCGAGCAGCGTGCCGATCTCGCGCATCGCCTTGCCGAACTCGCGACCTTCATACAACTCGCCGATGCGATTCCAGCACTCGCTGTCGCTCAAGAAGTCCTGCGCCAGTTGTTGTGCGGCTGGGTCGAGCGCACCGAGCTTGCCGCCGAAGCGCTTGGTGATGAATCCGGCGCAGCGGCTCGCAATGTTCACGTACTTGCCGACCAGGTCGGAGTTCACGCGCGCGACGAAGTCTTCGGGGTTGAAGTCGATGTCTTCGACGTTGGCGTTGAGCTTGGCAGCGAGGTAGTAGCGCAGCCACTCGGGATTCATGCCGAGATCCAGATAGCGCACCGGGCTCAAGCCGGTGCCGCGGGATTTCGACATCTTCGAGCCGCCCAGCTGGATGAAGCCATGCACATAGACGTTGTCCGGGGTCTTGCGACCCGCGAACTTCAACATCGCCGGCCAGAACAGCGTGTGGAAATAGATGATGTCCTTGCCGATGAAATGAATCTGCTGGACATCGTCCGCGGTGATGAACTGCTCGAAGCTGCGGGGCTCGCCGTTGGCCTTGGCCTTACCCATCGTGAAGTAGTTCTTGAGCGCCGCGAGATAACCCACCGGCGCGTCCAGCCACACATAGAAATATTTGCCCGGCGCGTCGGGAATCGGAATGCCGAAGTAGGGCGCGTCGCGAGAGATGTCCCAATCGCCCAGCTCGCGGTCGCCTTTGCCGCTGAGCCACTCGCTGGCCTTGTTCGCGACCGACGGCTGCAAACGTTGAGTCCATTCCTTCAGGAACTCGACGCAGCGCGGGTCGGACAGCTTGAAGAAGAAATGATCCGAAGACTTGAGCACCGGCTTGGCGCCGGAGAGCGTCGAGTACGGATTGATCAGGTCGGTGGGCGAATACACCGAGCTGCAGTTTTCGCAGGCGTCGCCGTATTGATCCGGGGTGTGACAGTTCGGACACTCGCCCTTGATGTAACGATCGGCGAGGAACATGTTCTTCACCGGATCGAAGAACTGCTCCACCGGCTCGCGATAGATCAGGTTGCTGGCCTGGAGCGCGCGGTAGATCTCCTGCGACAGCTCGATGTTTTCCTGCGAGTGGGTCGAGTGCCAGTGATCGAAGCTCAGCAGGAAGCCGTTCAGCGAGTGCGGCCGGCCAGCGGCGATACGGGCGACCAGCTCCTCCGGCGTAATTCCTTCGGCCTCGGCCTTGAGCATGATCGGAGCGCCGTGCGCGTCGTCCGCACCCATCCAGTGGACCTTGTGGCCCTGCAGGCGCTGGAACCGCGCCCAGATGTCCGCCTGGATGTACTCCATGATGTGACCGATGTGAAACGGTCCATTGGCGTACGGCAGGGCGGTCGTGACGAAATAATTGCGAGGTGCGGCGGTCATTTAGCGCATCGAGGCGGCGGCAAAGAACTGAAATTATGCCTGACTTTGGGTATTCAATGCCGATCGGCAATGATTCCCGATAGGCAACGATGGCCTATAGGCAACGATTCCTCGCAGGGGATTGCCTTCGCCGAGCGCCGCCCCGGCTCAGCCCATGTCCTTGAACTGCTCGAACTTCGCCTTGTTGATGGCCTTCTGATAGGCGTGCTTGCCGCTGATGATGGCCTTGTCCAGCAGATCCTGGATGGCGCTGTCCATCAATCGCATGCCGTGCGCGGCGCCGCTCTGCATGGCGTTCTCGAGCTGGTCGAGTTTGCCCTGGCGGATCAGGTTGGCCACCGCGGGCGTGTTCACCAGGATTTCGTGGGCGGCAACGCGGCCGGGCTTGCCGGCTCGGGGAATCAGCTGCTGCGAAATTACGCCTCGCAGCGACGTCGAGAGCATCGCTCGTACGTGCGACTGCTTATCCGCCGGGAATGCGTTCACGATGCGGTCGACCGTCGGCGCGGCGCCGTTCGTATGCAGCGTGCCCATCACCAGAATGCCCATCTCGGCGGCAGTCACGGCGATGCTCATGGTTTCGTAATCGCGCAACTCGCCGACCAGGATCACGTCCGGATCTTCACGCAGCGCCGAGTGCAACGCTTCGGAGAACGACGGGCTGTGGGTGCCGATCTCTCGCTGGCTCACCAGGCAGTTCTTGCGTTGATGCACGAACTCGATCGGGTCCTCGATGGTGAGGATGTGACCTTTCAGCCGCGCGTTCATGTCGTCGATCATCGCTGCCAGCGTGGTCGACTTGCCCGAGCCGGTCTTGCCGGTCACCAGGATCAGGCCATTGTTCACTTTGCACAGGTTGCGGATCGCATCCGGCACATTGAGCTGATCCAGCGTCAGGGCTTTGGACGGGATGGCCCGGCACACGCAGCCCAGGCCATACAGATGCCGCATGACATTGACGCGGAAGCGTGAGACGCCAGGGATGATGTACGCGAAGTCGGCGCCGTGCTTTTCTTCCAGGCGCATGAGCGCTGCGCGCGGCATGATCTCTTTCAATGTTTCTTCGACGAACTGCGGCGTCAGCGGCTCGGGCCGCAGATTGTGCAACTCGCCGTACAAACGAATGCGCGGCGGGTCGCCCGCGATGAAGTGCAGGTCCGAGCCGTTCTTGCTCAGCACTTCCTTGAGGAATTCATCGATCTTGCGCGGCACATAGGCATTCTGTGTCGCTGTGGCAACGTGACTGGGTTCAATGCTCATGATCAGCTCGGCGCCAGGTCCAGCTTGGGCAACACGCTGGTGTCGGTGACGAAGCGCGCGAACAGCTTCTTGTCGTTCGCGTACACGTAGGCGTCGTCGGGGTCGATCTCCTTGGCCTGCACGTTGGCGAGCAGCGACTGGTCGAGCATCTGCATGCCCAAGTCCTTGCCCATCTGCAGCTGCGAAGGAATCTGGTGCGTCTGATCGGTCATGATCAATTTGCCGATCGCGCGCGTCACGACCATGACTTCGCAGATCGCCTTGCGGCCGCGCTGATCTGCGGTCTTCACCAGCACCTGCGTGACCACGGCGATCAGGCTGTTCGCAAGGAATGCCTTGGTCTGCTCGCGCTCATCGGCAGGCAACGCATCGACGATACGGTCGATGGTCTTCACCGCACCGGTGGTATGCAGCGTGCCGAGCACCAGGTGGCCGGTTTCGGCCGCGGTCATCGCCCAGCGAATCGTATCCGCGTCTCGCAACTCGCCGACCAGGATCACGTCGGGGTCTTCACGCATCGCTGCGCGCACGCCTTCGGAGAAGGAGGGCAGGTGCGTGTTCAGCTCGCGCTGGATGACCTGGCTTTGTTTGCTCTTGTGGACGAACTCGATCGGGTCTTCGAGGCTGATGATGTTCAGCCGGCGAGTCGAGTTCAGGTAATCGATCATGGCCGCGAGCGTGGTCGACTTGCCGGTGCCGGTGGAGCCGGTGACCAGGATCATGCCCTGGTGGTTGTCGCACAGCTTCTTGACGATGGGCGGCAATGCCAGGCGGTCGATGGTCGGCACGTCGGACGGAATGGCTCGGAACGTCGCGCCCACCCCCGTTTCCTTGCGGAATACGTTGACGCGGAAGCGGCCGCCGTTCGCGGCGACATAGGAGAAGTCCACGTCGTGCCCCCGGCGCAGCTGCTCCTGGTGGCCGCGATTCATGATCTCGACGATGTAGCCTTCCAGCTCGGCCTGGCTGAGGTCGCGGAACTTGATCGGCAGCAGGTCGCCATGCATTCGCAACATGGGCGGCAGGCCGACCGCAAAATGGATGTCGGAGCAACCTTGGTCGGTGCCGAGCTTCAAAAAGGCGTCTATTCGGGCCATGCAAAAAGACTGTGGTCCGGGGCGGCCAGGAGCCTACCGTGTAAGGGCGGGTCACCGCTACTGAAGAATCCGACCCTCCGGCAGGCCGGGGCGAGGCAGGGTGGCCGGAATCGTCCCGCCAACCGTCAAAAACCCGTCGGGGCGCGGGTCAGGCCAGGGCCTTTTCCAGCGCCTCGCGCAGCTCGTCCATGCTCTGGTAGCGCTTCGCCTTGTCCACCGACATGGCCTTGGTGACCAGCTCGGAGAGCGAGCGGGGCAGCTGCGGGTTGACCTCGATGGCGCTCTTGGCCTTGCCCTGCACGTGCTGATACATGACCGACATGTGGTCGCCGCGGCTGTACGGCGGCACGCCGGTGAGCATTTCGTAAAGGATCACACCGACGCTATAGATGTCGGCGCGGTCGTCGACCTTCTTGCCGAGGATCTGCTCGGGCGCCATGTACTTGGGCGAGCCGATCACGTAGCCGGTCTTGGTGAGCTGGGTGTCGCCTTCCTTCTGCGCGGCGGCCACGCCGAAGTCCACGATCTTGAGCAGCCCCTCGTTGTTGATCAGGATGTTTGCGGGCTTCAGGTCACGATGCACGATGCCGGCCTGGTGCGCGATCGCCATGCCGGTACAGATGTCGATGCCGTACTTGATGGCTCGCGGCAGCGGCAGCGGCTTTTCGTTGACGATCTCGCTGCCGAGCGTGTGCGAGGGGAAATACTCCATCGAAATGGCGTAGTTGCCGCGCATGTACAGGAAGTCGTAGATGCGGATGACGTTCCGGTGCGTGATCTTGCGCGAGTAGCGCAGCTCGTGCACGAAACGTTTCATCATCTCTTCGTCCTGCGCCACGTTGGGGTTCAGGAACTTCAGGATCAGCCGCTCCTCGACCACCGTGTCTTCCATCAGCAGCACGGTGCCGAAGGCGCCCTTGCCGATCTTCTCGATGAACTTGTAGCGGCCTTCGACCACATCGCCCGGCTTGAGCGTGCCGATGTCCAGCTTGGCCGTGGCCGCCGACGCTTCTTCGGCTTTCTTGATCACTTGATCGACGTCGCCGCGCTCGATGAGCAGCGTGCGCGCCGGTTCTCCGGCCATGGTCCGGCCTGGACTGCGTGCCGGTTCGGGGCCGATGCGACCGGCCCTGATGGCGGCAGCGACGGCTGTGCTCGAGTAACGCAGGTCGATGTCTTCGATGGCGCGAATCGCCGCGTGCTCGATGGTCGGGTCGTTGGCGCTGGAGCCTGCAGCCTGGATGTAGCTGCGCACGGCATCGGCGCGCTTGTCATCGGCGAGGCGGGCGAGCGCATTGATGGCCTCGACCTTGATCTCCTTTTCCGGTCGATCCAGCAGATGCACGAGCGGCTCGATCACGCGCGTGTCGCCGAGCTTGCCGAGCGCCCGCGCGACAGTCGGCAGCGAGCGGGTGTTATCCGTTTTCAGCAGCTCCATGAGCGCGGGCACGGCCTTCTTGCTGCCGATTTCTGCAAGCGCATCGACGGCGCGCTCGCTCACCCACCAGTCCTTGTCCTTGGTGGCCTCGATCAGGAAGTTGATGGCGCGCTCGTCCTTGGTCTGATTCAGGATCTCGATGGCGGCGCGGCGCACGTCTTCATCTTCATCTCGAATCAGCTCGATGACGGCGTCGACGACGCGTGGGCCACCGATCTTGCCGAGCGCATCGGCGGCGCGAGTGCGCACCCACCAGTCGTCGTCCTTGATGACTTGCAACAGATGTTTGATGTCGTTGGCGGTGCCGAGATGGTTCAGTACTTCCACGCCGGCGCGGCGGGCGTACTCGTTCTCGTCCTTGAGCACGTCGATGAGATATTTCATCGTCTCCGGATCTTTGGCGCGCACCACTACGTCGATGGCGCGGTTGGCGACTTCCAGATCCGGATCGCGCAACAGCTGGCAGATCGGTCCGATGCTCACCGGGCCGTCCATCTTCGAGAGCGCATTCAGCGCCGCTTGCCGAATCATCTTATTCGGATCGCGCAGCTGAGTCTGAATGGCCTGCGACACCTCCGGCCGGTTGAAGCGGGCCAGGATGTTGATGATGTGGATGCGCGCGACCGAATCCTTGCCTTCGATCCGGCTGATCAGCTCGGGCAGGGACGATTCGTCCGCCAGCTCGCCGACGATCTTGAACAGCGCGGCCTTTTCATTCGCCTCCTGGCTGTAGGCATGTTGCAGCAGATCCCGGACGGTGAAGCGGCCCTTCTGCCCGGCGATCACCTCGAGCAGGGTCGGCTTGGGCATGTCGTCGCGGCCGAGCAGTTCGATCAGCAGGTTGGCGCTGTAGTTGCGGCTGGCGGCCAGCGCCTGGCCGATCGCCTGGATGGTGCGCGGGCTGCCTTCGACCATGCCCTCGGCGAGGATCGGAAAGCTCTTGTTGTCGATCAGCTGGGTCAGCAGGTCGATGTAGACCGCTGTCTCCTTGCGATCGGCTACCGCGAGCGCGTCGAGGATCTTGGGGATCGCGCCCGGGCCGATCTTCAGGAGCTTCTGTAGCGCTTTTTGCGAGTCCGGATGCAGCGGGTCCCCAATCCCGCGGATCTCGGCGATCAGGCGCTCAGCTCTCAGATCGGAAAAAAAACTCATCTAGAAGTCCGGTATCCGTTTCTTAGTGGCGCAGCTGCCATGCGCACTGCATATTGCCGCGCATTATGCCATGGCTGACGGGAAGCAAGTTCAGGTCGGGCATTTCCTCTCCACGGCTTTGAGCTCGCCATCGGTCGAAAGCCGCATGGCAACGCCAGTCTTTCAGGCCAGATCCGCTACAATCCGCGACCCGCCGGCATTGCTCCTGAACGGCCATCCGATGAGCTCCCAAACTACAGTGCACGAATCCGAGCTGCGCCAGCTACTGGGCGCCTATGTGGATCCCTATCTCGGTCTGACGCTGGCGCAGGCCGGCGCCCTGCAGAGCGTTCAGGTCGACGGGGGCGGCGCAGCCGTTGTTACCGTCGAGCTGGGCTTTCCGGCCGGCCAGTATGGTACCGGGCTTGCGGCCGAGTTGGAGCGTCGCGCGCGCTCGCTGAGTTGGCTGAAACAGGTGAAGATCGATGTTCGCTGGCGCGTTGCTTCGCACAGCGTGCAGAACAACCTGAAGCCCATCCAGGGGATTCGTAACATCATCGCGGTGGCCTCGGGCAAGGGCGGCGTGGGCAAGTCCACGACGGCGGTCAACCTGGCGCTGGCGCTGGCTCACGATGGTGCAGCCGTGGGCCTGCTCGATGCGGACATCTACGGCCCGAGCCAGCCGCAGATGATGGGCCTGGCGCAGGAGAAGCCCACCAGCCCGGATCAGAAAACGATGATCGCGCCGGAAGCCTACGGCATCAAAGTCATGTCGATCGGATTCCTGGTCGACGTCGAGCAGCCCATGGTCTGGCGCGGGCCCATGGTTACGCAGGCGCTCGTACAGTTGCTCGAAACCACCCGGTGGGGCGAGCTGGACTATCTCATCGTCGACATGCCGCCGGGCACGGGCGACACGCAGCTCACGCTGTCTCAGCGCGTGCCGGTGAGTGGCGCGGTGATCGTGACCACGCCGCAAGACATCGCGCTGCTGGATGCCCGCAAGGGACTGCGAATGTTTCAGAAGGTCGAGGTGCCGGTGCTGGGCGTGGTCGAGAACATGAGCACGCACGTGTGCTCGAACTGCGGCTTCGAAGAGCATATCTTCGGCGCGGGCGGCGGCAAGCGGATGGCGGAACAGTACGGCGTGGAACTGCTGGGCGAGCTGCCGCTGGATATCAGAATTCGGGAGCAGGCGGACGGAGGCCGGCCGACGGTCGTTGCCGAACCGGACAGCAAGCTGGGCCGTGCCTATATCGATCTTGCGCGTCGCACGGCGGCGCGGCTGGTCGTCACTGGTCTGCAGCCCGGGGCGGCGTTCCCAAATATTTCGGTCGAAGACACCTGACCGTCTTCCTCACCAGTCATTAGTCATTCAGTCACTTCAACAAACATGAGCATCAAGTCTGACCGCTGGATTCGTCGCATGGCAGCCCAGGGCATGATCGAGCCGTTCGAGCCGAGCCAGGTCCGCACGGCCCGGAACAATGGCGTCGAAGGCAAGATCATTTCGTACGGCACTTCCAGCTACGGCTACGACGTGCGCTGTGCGAACGAGTTCAAGATCTTCACCAACATCAATTCGACCATCGTCGATCCGAAGAACTTCGATTCGAAGAGCTTCGTCGACATGACTTCGGATGTTTGTATCATTCCGCCCAACTCTTTCGCGCTGGCCCGCACCGTCGAGTACTTCCGCATCCCGCGCAACGTGCTGACCATCTGCCTCGGCAAGTCGACCTACGCCCGCTGCGGCATCATCGTGAACGTCACGCCGCTCGAGCCGGAGTGGGAAGGGCACGTGACCCTCGAGTTCTCGAACACCACTACGCTGCCCGCGAAGATCTACGCCAACGAAGGCGTCGCACAGATGTTGTTCCTCGAATCCGATGAGGTCTGCGAGACCTCGTATAAGGATCGCGGCGGCAAGTATCAGGGGCAGCAGGGGGTAACGCTGCCTCGGGCGTGAGCTGCCTCCGGGTTCTCAGCGCGTGGGTCTGCTGCCGCGATCCAAGCTCGCATCGGCGATTTCGGAAGGTACATCCGAGTGGGCAAGCGTTTGCACCACTCGGCGTCGCCCCATCATTGCGCCAGCAATGGCGGCGATCAGAGAGATGAGCATCGCGCCGAAGGTGATCCACGCCGCCTTGGTTGCTCCTTCCTGTGCTCTTTCGGCCATTACCGGCAGCTGCGCGCGGGCACGCTCCATCATCTGAGCGGTGCCCTGGCGCACTGCTGCTGCCGCGGCTGCGGGATCGTTTCCGGCGGCTTCGACTTGCCGCGAAACTTCGCTCAGCTGCTGGCGCACTTCCTGCTCGGACATGCCGGTGGCGGCAGCGATGGTGCGGGCCGTGCGCGGGTCGTCGAGGCGCTGACGGATTTGCTGTACGTCGCCGGCGGACAAATCCTCCATTCCAGTCATGATCGTCTGACCGACGCCGCCGAACATGCTGGATATTCCATTGGCGACCAGCTGCACGCCGCTGCTGGCGAGCCAGAGCACGATCAGGAAGCTCAGCACCCATACCAGTGCGCCTTCGAACGCGCCCGCGGCTCTGTCGAACACCATGCCGAGCCGCGTCGCCGCCATTCCGCCTACAAACAAGGCGATCAAAAGAGACAAACCGCTCCAGATGGCTGCGCCGGTGCCGAAGGTATCGGCCTGAGTCTGTCCCGGATCGACCGCGGAGATGCCGATCGCCAGGCCCAATGTAGTGAGAAACAGCAAGGTCCCCATCACGGTGAGCACGCCTGCCCAGATCCCACCCCAGGAAATCTTGAATCCCGACACGGGAACGACATCGAGGTGCTCGTGAACTACGGTGGCCATGACGCATCTCCCAACCGATCTGCCTGCCCAATGGGCCGCAATCAAACAAGTTCCGCAACTGGCTTGGGCTGGCGCCGGGACGTTCCGAGATGGATCCCGACTGTGATGTCGAACGACCAGGAATCTTACGTAGAGATGTATCGCGGTCCGTTGTACCGTTCCGCGTCGCCGCAGCGATTTCTATCCGCCGCGGCTGAGGGGTGGCGGTTTATTGCACCGACTGCAGCACCATCACGGTTTCCACCTTGCCTTTGCGGATCTGTTCGGCGCGGGCGGCGAGGTACTCCATTTTCGGGATCATCCAGAAGCGGGACTGGCGATCCGAGCCCTGGCGGGTGCTTTCGTAAACGATGGCGTCGAGCTTGCCGAGGGGGCTGTCGATGCTCGTCGTTTCTTTTTTCACGTAGTCGTAGCGTTTGACGCGATTGTCATCGATCAACGGAATGGTGCCGGGAGCTTCGCCTCGGAGCAGCGATGTGACAACGTCGATCTGGATGGACAATCGGTCCTGCAGCCCGGGCTCCAAAGGCAGCTCGATCTCCTCGCCTTCGATCACGCCGGTGGCGACATTTCGGGTCCAGTCGAATTGCAGACGGCTGTCTTTCTGGGTGCCGGACTTGCCGTCGTCGAAGGACCATTCGATGGGGCGCACACCCTCGGGGCCGATCTCCAGAATGCTTCGTTCCACCGCCGCACGGCTGACGAAGAAGCGCGCGAGCATCGAAGGGTCGGCGGTTGTTTCATACGTGTAGCGGCCGGTCGCATCGTCGCGCGACAGCTTCATCGTCAGCTGCCCGGCGCGCATACCCCGATACGTGACTTCATAGACCGCTGTGAAGGGTTTGGGAAGAATGGCGTCCGACCTCGCCGCGCTGGCGAACAGCAGTGTCGCGAATACAAACGTGATCCACTGAGCCAGTCGCCGCATTCGGTTACCTCGTCAATCGCTCGCGGTGTGAATCACCGGAGCTTCGAGCGGTCGGCCATCGAGCCAGGCCCGCTGCTCGCGCAGTTGCAGCCGGCGGCGGGCAAACCAGTCGATGGCCTGCGAATAAATCCTGTGTTCCTGCTGCTGAACTCGCGCTGAAAGGGTGCTTTCGCTGTCGCCAGGCAGGATTTTTACCTGCGCTTGAATAACGAGCGGCCCCCCGTCGAGTTCCTCTGTGACGAAATGCACGCTGCAACCATGCTGGGTGTCGCCCGCTTCGAGCGCGCGCCGGTGGGTGTGCAGGCCGCGATACAACGGCAACAGCGATGGATGAATATTGAGGATGCGGTCGGCGAACGCGGCGATGAAACCGGGGCTGAGGATGCGCATGAAGCCCGCCAGCACGACCAGTTCGGGCTCGAAACTCTGCACCAGCGCCGCCAATGCCTGGTCGTAGCTCGGCCGATCCGCAAACTCGCGAGCGGACAGCGAACGAGTGGGGATGTTCATCGACGCGGCAGTGGCCAGGCCGGGGGCGTCCGCCTTGTCGCTGATGACGGCGCGAACGTCGACGGGCAGCTCGCCGTTGGCCGCCCGCTCCGCGATCGCGTGCATGTTGCTGCCGCGACCCGAGATCAGAATGACGATAGGCAGTTTCGTAGGCGACGAGTCGCCGGCGACGGAAGTCATTCCTGGCTGCGTCAGCTGCGAATGATCACGCCGCCATCGCCACGGCGCACTTCGCCAATGACGATCGGCTTCTCGCCATGTTCGGTGAGTGAGCGTATGGCCTTGTCGGCATGTTCGGCGGCCACGCACACCGTCATGCCGATGCCGCAGTTGAACGTGCGGTACATCTCGGCCGCCGGAATGCTGCCGGCCTTCTGCAGCCATTCGAACACAGGCGGTTGCTGCCAGGTCTGTGCGCTCAGCATCACTTCCAGCCCGTTCGGAATGACGCGGGGAATGTTTTCAGTGAGACCGCCGCCGGTGATGTGAGCAAAGCTGCGTACCGGAACGATCTTCGCCAGTTCGAGCAGCGGCTTCACATAAATGCGTGTGGGCGCGAGCAGTGCGTCGTACAGCAGGCCACTCTCGATCTTGGTGGCCGGCGTCGCCTTGCTGGTCTTGAGCAGCTTGCGAATCAGCGAATAGCCGTTGGAATGCGGGCCCGAGGAGGGCAGGCCGATGATCACGTCGCCGGGGCGGGTGCTGTGGCCGTCGATGATCTTGTCTTTCTCGACGATGCCGACGCAGAAACCGGCGAGATCGTAGTCGCCATCGGCATACATGCCCGGCATTTCCGCGGTCTCGCCGCCGATCAGCGCGGCGCCCGCCTGAATGCAGCCTTCCACGATGCCCTTGATCACGGTCTCGGCGACTTCGACGCTGAGCTTGCCGGTGGCGTAGTAGTCGAGGAAGAACAGCGGCTCGGCGCCCTGAACGACGACGTCGTTCACGCACATCGCGACCAGATCGATGCCGATGGTGGCATGACGGCCGGTTTCGATGGCCAGGCGCAGCTTGGTGCCGACGCCGTCGGTGCCCGAGACGAGCACCGGCTTCCGGTAACGATCCAGCGGAATCTCGAACAGCGCGCCAAAGCCGCCCAGGCCGCCCAGCACTTCCGGCCGCAGCGAGCGTTTGACCGCCGGCTTGATGCGCTCGACGAGTTCATCGCCGGCTTCGATATCGACGCCAGCGTCTTTGTAGGTGATCGGCTCGGAGGGTTGCATGGTCGGCGTCAGTCGATCTTTGGTGGCAGTGGCGCCGTGGCGCCACGGGTGTGGATGGGGGGTGTGTTATTTTACACGTCGTTGCTGGGCGATGGGACTTCGCCGTTCATGCGTGGACTTTAAGGATGGGCTGTGAGTGATGAGTAGGACCAAGGCGTTGATCCGCGGGTTGTCGTTGTGCATGGCGTGGGCGCTGCTGGCGGCCGCATCGCCCGTGGGCGCGGTGACGCTCGGGGACCTGTATGAAACCAACCAGCCGGTGCTGAACAACGCCCGCGACGCCGCCTTTGTCGATGCGCTCAAAACCGTGATCGTGCGCGTCAGCGGTCAGCGCGACGCGCCGGCCCGGCTGGGCGCGGCGCTGAACGATCCGCGCAAATATGTCCAACGCTTCGGTTTCACCGTCGACAACATGCTGCAGGTCGGCTTCGACAGCGTCTCGATCGACCGGCTGCTGCAGGAGTCTGGACTGCCGATCTGGGGTCGCGAACGGCCCGCCACGCTGGTGCTGCTGAACGTGACCGATGCCAGTGGCTACAACTACTGGATCAGCGGCGATCAGCCGAATGCGCCCAAGGACGTTCTGGAAAAGGTCGCTCGCGAGCGAGGCCTGCCGTTGAAGTGGCCGGCGGTTGCGCCACAAGGGCTCGATGAGGCCACTGCGCTTCAGGAAGCGGAGCGTTATGGCGCCAACGCGGCGTTGCTCGGCCGTGCGCAGGGCGGCGTGGTGCGTTGGACGCTGCTGTCGAGCGAAGGCTCGTCGCAGGCCAGTGGCGGCTTGGAAGAGGGCATTCATCTGGCGGCCGACAGCTTCGCGCGTGTGTTCGCCGCGTCGGGCTCGTCGCTGGGAAATGTGGTCGTCGAAGTGTCCGGCATCGGCGATCTGGACGCCTATGCGAGCACGCTGAATTATCTGGAAGGCATGACGCTGGTGCGGGCCGTCGCGGTGGAACAGGTGACCGGCGATACCATGCGCTTCAAGCTGGCCGTCCGCGGTGACGCGGCTACTTTGCGTCGAGCGATCGCGCTCGACAGTCGGCTGGTGTCACAGGACGATGGCGCCGCGCCGGCCGGCGGGCGGCTGTCGTTCCGATACCGCCCCTGAACCCCGCTTGAAATAACAGGGGGGCGGCCATGCGGCACATTCCAAATGCACTGTGCATTTTGCGCATGCTGCTGGTCGTGCCCATTGCCTGGCTGCTGAACGCGGGCGAATACAAACTCACGCTGTGGGTGTTCGCGTTCGCCGGCTTCACCGACGGACTCGATGGCTTTCTCGCCAAACGCTGTGGCTGGATGTCGGAGCTGGGCAAGGTGCTCGACCCGCTCGCCGACAAGATTCTCCTGGTCAGCGTGTTCATCATCCTCGCGGTGCTCGACATCGTGCCGGTGTGGCTGGCCGCGACGGCGGTGTTGCGTGACGTGACCATCACCGCGGGCGCGATCACTTACAACGCGCTGTATGGTTACCCGCACGGCAACCCGACCGCCATCAGCAAGATCAACACGCTCTGCCAGATCTTGTATCTGTTGCTCGCGGTGGCGGCGAGAGCGGGCGAATGGCAGCCCGACGTGACGTTGATGATTCTCGGTGCACTGGTGTTCGTAACGACCGTGGTGAGTGGTATCGATTACGTCGTCGTGTGGTCCCGCAAGGCGATCGAGGCCAGCCGCCAGCAACGCGGGCTCGCCCGATGAGTCAGGCCACACAGTTATCGCTGGGTATCCGCTTGCCGGACAGCTCGGTGTTCGAAAGTTATTACGCCGGCCGCAATCAACTGGTCGTCGATGCGCTGCTGGCTCTGCAGGGAGGCGAGCGGCCCAGCGCGCCCACCTGCACCTGGATTCATGGTGTGACGGGCACCGGCAAAACGCACCTGTTGCAAGCTGTCTGCGCGCGGGCGACCCGCGATGGACGCACGGCGGCCTATCTGCCATTGAATGAAGTGATCACGTTCGGCGAGGAACTGCTGGCCGGTTTCGGCGAGCTCGCTATCGTTTGTCTCGACGATGCACAGGTGCTGGCCGGCCGCGAGTCCTGGGAACGGGCGTTGTTTCGTTTGCATGTCGAACTCGACGAGCGTGGCGGCAAGTTGCTCGTCGCCGGCAATGCACCGCCGGCTGCGTTGCCCTTCAAACTGCGCGACCTCGGCTCGCGATTGAATGGTGGGCTGGTGTTGACGTTGCAGCCGTTGGACGAATCGCAGCAGATCGCAGCGTTGCGTTTGCGGGCGCAGTTGCGAGGCCTGGAGCTGCCCGACGAGGCCGCGCAGTTCATGTTGCGACGGTTGCCTCGCGACATGACTCATCTCTACGCCGTGCTCGATGAGCTCGATGCGGCGTCGCTGGTCGCGCAACGTCGTCTCACGGTTCCCTTCGTGAAAGAAGTTCTCGAGCGCCGCCTCGCGCCTTAAGTCTGTCCGCGGGTCAGGCGCAGATACGCGATCAGCAAAACAAACAACACGAATGCGGCGACCAGGCACAGCCCGGCCCAGACACGCCCGAGAGGATTGGCGACCGCTTCGGTGATCGCCACGACCAGATACGGCGTGACCGCCAGCGACATCCACGCGAAGGTACGTCGATGTCCGGCCAGCAGGCGAGGCAGCGCGATCAACAAAGGCAATGTCAGTACAGCGATGAGCACGGCGTCGCCGGCCGAGAAGCCGGTCTGTACACGCCACAGGACCAGTGCCGCAATCAGGATGCCGACGGTGGAAACGACCGCGATTCGGGCTCGCGCGATCAGCGCTTCGTTGCTCAAGAGGCGGTGCTCAACGTGAGGAGGACAAGCGGACGGTGAGCTCGGCAACTCGCTTGCCCAGCAGTGAAGCCAGCAAACGTTCGTCGTCCGTGAGCTTGCCGGGGCTCAATCCGGCGACGTGGCTCGCACCGTACGGCGAGCCGCCGGAGCGAGTATGCGTGAGCGCCGGTTCGGTGTAAGGGAGGCCGACGATGAACATGCCGTGATGGATCAACGGCAGCATCATGCTGACCAGCGTTGTTTCCTGGCCGCCATGCATGGTCTGCGTGGAGGTGAATACGCCGGCCGGTTTGTTGGCGAGCGCTCCACTGGCCCACAGCGCGCTGGTGCCGTCGAGAAAGTACTTCATCGGTGCGGCCATGTTGCCGAAGCGGGTGGGGCTGCCCAACACCAATCCGTCGCACTCGCGCAGATCGTCGTGTGTAGCAAACGGCGGCCCTTCGCTCGGCACTGGCGGCTCCGGTTGCTCGATTACCGTGGTGACTTGCGGAACCGTGCGCAATTTAGCCTTCGCACCGGGCACCGACTCGATGCCACGGCAGACCTGGCGGGCCAGCTCCGCAGTCATGCCTTTGCGTGAATAAAACAGAACCAGGATTTCAGCCATGCGCGCGGTTGCTCCAAAAATTCATCGCTGCGCGCGTCATGTGGGTGGAATGCAACGCGAGGCCCGCAGTCGAGGCGTGTGCATTGTATTCAGACGCTCCTTGACGGTGTAGATTGCGGTTGCTACGGTCGATCGAAAAAATCGCCATGGTAAGTCAGTCAACCCTTCGCAGTTTGACGTTACTCATGCTCTGCATGGGCCTGAGCGCGTGCGCGGGCGCCCCGGTGCAAGAGATGAGCAATGCCCGCCAGGCCATCAAGGCCGCGCGTGACGCGACTGGCCCGACGAGCACCACACCGGCCTCACTCATCGAAGCCGAATCTCTGTTGAATCGCGCCGAAGACAATCTGCAGAAGCGCGCTTACAAACAAGCCCGGCGGGATGCGATCGCCGCTCGAGGCAAGGCCGCCGAAGCGCTCGGCTCCACCCGCACTGCCGACGATCGCAACGGCGCCAGCTGATCCTTCCGGCGTTATCATTGCGCGATGTCGACTCTGATCGCACGTCGTTGCTTTGTCTCAGGCCGGGTGCAGGGTGTGTTCTATCGCGCCTCGACCCGGCAGAAGGCCACCGAGCTGGGCTGCGCCGGCTTCGCCCGCAATCTGCCCGACGGCCGGGTCGAAGTACTGGCAGTCGGGGAGCCGCAGGCGGTTCAAGATCTGCTCGACTGGCTGTGGCGCGGCTCGCCGGCTTCGGAAGTCACGTCCGTGGACGTTCAGGAACTGGTTCTGGAGGAGCTGGAAGACCTGCCGGTCGGTTTCGGGCAGCGCTGACTTCAGTTCAGTGGTACTGCCAGCGGTTGGCCAGTCTCACCAGCACCAGATCGGAATAGTTGCGACGCCCGACGCTGCCGTTGTAGCGCGCCAGCGCCTTGGTGTAGTCGCCCTTTTCCCGATCCAGATAGAACTTGAGGATGGTGCATCCCATGCGCACGTTCTGCGGGATGCGCACCAGCTCCTGGTTGGTCATGCCGAGCTGATTGGGCCAGAACGGCATCACCTGCATGAGGCCCACCGCGCCCGCCGACGATACCGCCCAGCGATCGAACCGGCTCTCCACGTCGATCACGGCCATCACCAGTCCCGGTGGCAATTGCAGGCGCCGCGCCTCGCAGAAGACGTGATGCAGGATTTCGCCGCGCTCGCTCTCATCCTTGACCAGCTTCAGCAGCTTCGGCTCCATGGTCGCCAGCCACACCTTCTTCTCGAACTCGTCTTCGAAGCAGGGGCCTTCCTGCAAGGTCCTTTCCAGGAATCGCCCGAGCGCAGGATCTTTTTGCCGGTCGGCCCAGACGGGCAGGGCAAGCAGGCTCAGCAATGTAAGAATAAGGCAGCGCCGTGCAGTCACTCTTCGACCGTGTATGTTGTGCGCGTTGCGGGCCGCACAATATCATGCACGCAAACAGCGATAGTTCGAGCGCGTCACACCAGCCATGCTGCGCAGGGATTGCGGGGCGGAACCTGACGCGTGTCGACTCACTTCAACCTGCATGTCATCCCAAGGACCGGCTGGAAAACCATGAGCGCCGAATACAACACCAGCGACGTTGAGCAGCCGGCCGAGACCCGGCAGCCGAGCCGCGGCGTGTATTGGCTGCCCAACCTGTTCACCACCGGCACCCTGTTCGGCGGTTTCTACGCCATCGTCGCCGCCATCGACGGCAACTTCTCGAACGCCGGCATCGCCATCTTCGTGGCCATGATCGCCGACGGTCTGGACGGGCGCGTGGCGCGCTGGACCAACACCCAGAGCGACTTCGGCAAGGAATACGACAGCCTCTGCGACATGGTGGCCTTTGGCCTGGCGCCGGCCATCGTCGTGTACCAGTGGGGCATCGAGCGCATTTACGGCTACGGCAAGTTCTGGGGGCGGTTCGGCTGGCTCGCCTGCTTCTTCTTTGCGGTTGCCGCGGCCTTGCGCCTGGCCCGCTTCAATGCCCGCGCGGCGACTGCCGACAAGCGCTACTTCGAAGGGTTGCCGAGCCCCTCGGCGGCCGCGGCGGTGGCCAGCTTCATCTGGCTGGTCAGTGAATTCCCCGTCACCGGGCTGCCGGCCCTGGCGCTGGCCTTCGGCATCACCATCTGCATCGGCGCCTTGATGGTCAGCAAGTTCTCCTACTGGAGCGGCAAGGAGCTGAACATGCGAGGCCGCATCCCCTGGGTGTATGCCGCGCTGATCCCGTTGATTTACGTGCTGGTCTCGCTGGCGCCGGTCTCGCTGTTCACCCTGTTCGGCCTCTATGCAGCGTCCGCGCCGCTGCACTGGCTGTGGCGCAAGTTGACCCGAAGGAAGCGCGTGGTCGAGACCCCCTGAGATAAGGGTGAATACGATTGCCGATGGCCTAGCGCAGCGGGTGCCGGTAAGCTTCCGGCGCATAACCATCGACAGCGCATCGTCCCGCATGGATTCCCGCCGCCTGGCCTATCTGAAGGCTCTTGAAATCGACGTCTGGGAACGTCGAGACGGCAGTGCGCGCGTGTCTGTTTCACCAGTTGCAGCCGTGGCTGCATCGGTTGAGTCGGCCCCGGCCCAGCCCGCCGCCAGCGAGCCTGTCGTTCAGGCCCGGACCCTTCAGCCGCCGCGGATCGAACCCAAGGTCGACCTTCCGCTCGAGGATGCCGGCGTTTCGCAGCTGGGTTGGGAAGAGCTTGCAACCGCGGTGCGCTCGTGCACGAAGTGCCCATTGCATGCCACGCGTACCAATGGTGTCTTCGGGGTCGGCAATCGCAGTGCCCGCTGGATGATCATCGGTGAAGCGCCCGGCATGGACGAAGACCGTCAGGGTGAACCGTTCGTGGGGCGCGCCGGTCAGTTGCTCAACTCCATGCTCAAGGCCGTGGGGCTTGCGAGGGAACAGGTGTTCATTGCGAACATTTTGAAATCGCGACCTCCCAACAACCGCGATCCCAAGCCTGAAGAAGTGCGCGCCTGCATTCCTTATCTGTATCGGCAGATCGAGCTGGTGAACCCCACGCTGATCCTGTGCGTCGGGCGCATCGCGGCTCAGACCCTGCTCGAGGTCGACACGCCGATCGGCAAGCTGCGCGGCGTCGTGCATAAAATCGCAGCCAACCGGCCGATGGTGGTCACCTACCATCCGGCCTATCTGTTACGCAGCCCGGTGGAGAAGCGCAAATCATGGGCCGATCTGTTATTGGCCATGCGTACCTTCGAGACGTTGCAAAGTGGGGCGACGGCGTGAGCGCCGAACTCGACCGAAGCGCGCTATATCAAGCGGTGCGCTTCCGTCCGATGACGCTCGTCGACGTTCCCGCGGTCGTGACGGTCGAACGCTCGTCGTACCTGTTCCCCTGGAGTGAAGGCGTGTTCCGCGATTGCGTGCGCGTCGGCTATCTCTGCCGTGTGGTCGAGTTCGAAGGGCAGGTCGCCGGTTACGGCATCATGTCTTACGGCGCCGGGGAAGCTCACATCCTGAATATCTGTATTCGCAACGATCTGCGCGGCGCCGGTGTCGGCCGGCGGTTGATGGACTTCCTGCTGAGCCGGGCCAGGGAAGCGGAGATGCAGGACGTGTTCCTGGAAGTGCGTCCGTCCAATCCCGTGGCCATCAAACTCTACGAGTCGCTGGGTTTCGTCAAAGTGGGCATCCGCAAGGCGTATTACCAGGCGGTGGGCGGCCGCGAAGACGCGCTCGTCTACAAACACGTGCTGACCAAGCCCTAGAGGCCGAATTCCTGTCGGTCGTTGTGACCCATGTCCTGCCTGTGCGGGTGCGGTCACGTATATGGTCTCGCGCTGACACACTCGCGGACCGACGATGCACGCAATCGCCACGCCAGCAAAGCAACCGGCGCTGCTCGCCACCGCAGGCACCCTGCTGATCATGCTGCTGGCCGCGGACCTCGCGTTCATCGTGCTGCACGTGATCTATGTCGAGACCGGTCTGTTGCGTGGCCGGCCGTTCTCGCTGGAAGCCGATAACGGCGTCCCCGAGGCCTACCAGTACGTCAAACAATTCTGGGTAGCGCTGTGCATGGTCGGTCTGTTCCGGCGCACCCGTGAGATCAGTTATCTCGGCATCGGGGTGATCTTCACCTTCCTGTTGCTGGATGACGCGTTCCAGATGCACGAACAGTTCGGGAAGTGGCTGGCCGCGCGACATTCATTGCCGGTCGCGTTCGGGCTGCGTCCCGATGACATCGGCGAGTTGCTGTTCGCTGCCGGTATCGGGGTCGTCAGCGTACTGTTGATCGGCCTCGGCTACTGGCGCGGCGGACCGGATGCTCGCATCGTCACTCGTGATATTGCTGTTCTCATCCTGTTGCTGGCCGGGCTGGGCGTGGGTGTCGATGTCATCCATGTGATCAGCTACTACAAGGCGCCGCTGCTGGCGCAATTCCTGCTGATCCTGGAGGACGGCGGCGAGATGCTGGTGGTGAGCGTTACTGCCGCGTATGCCTTCAGTGTCCTGATCCACGAAGGACGTGCGCCCATGGACTTGTGGGCTATCATGCGCGACTTTGCCAGCCATCGCTTGCTTCGCCGCGCCTGATCCCTGCCTCCGGTGGGCCGCGCGGCCAGCGGAACCACCATGTCAGAAGATTCAGCCAACAATCTAAGTGCCCGGGAGATAAGCAAAAGACGAACTTTTGCCATCATCAGCCACCCGGACGCCGGCAAGACCACTTTGACCGAGAAACTGCTGTTGTTCGGCGGCGCCATTCAGCTGGCCGGAACAGTGAAGGGCCGCAAGGCGGCCCGGCATGCGACCTCGGACTGGATGGCCCTGGAACAGCAGCGCGGAATTTCGGTCACCTCCTCGGTGATGCAGTTCCCCTACGAGGGCCGCATGGTGAATCTGCTGGATACGCCCGGCCACGAAGACTTCTCCGAAGACACCTATCGCACGCTGACGGCGGTGGACTCGGCGTTGATGGTGATCGACTGCGCCAAGGGCGTCGAAGAGCGCACCATCAAGCTCATGGAAGTCACGCGCCTGCGCGACACGCCGATCATGACTTTCATCAACAAGCTGGATCGCGAAGGCCGCGATCCGATGGACCTGCTGGATGAAATCGAGAAGGTGCTGAAGATCTCCTGCGCGCCCATCACCTGGCCGATCGGCATGGGCCGCGAGCTGCAGGGCATCTATCACCTGCTCGAAGATCGCATCTATATCTATCAGGCGGGCGAGAAGGGGCGGGCTGGCACGCACGCGACCATCGACAAGCTCGACAGCGATGCCGCAACGGAATTTCTCGGCGAGCGTGCGCAAGCGTTCCGCGATGAAGTCGAGCTGGTCCGTGGCGCCGCGCCGGAGTTCGATCTCGAGCAGTACCGGGCCGCGAAACAGACTCCGGTGTTCTTCGGATCGGCCATCAACAACTTCGGTGTGACCGAGCTGCTGGCTTCATTCGTCCGGCATGCGCCGGGCCCGAAGGAACGCGAGACCACCGGGCGGGTCGTGCAGCCGCTGGAGGAGAAGCTCACCGGCTTCGTGTTCAAGATCCAGGCGAACATGGACCCCGGCCATCGCGACCGTATTGCTTTCATGCGCATCTGCTCGGGCAAGTACACGCGCGGCATGCGGTTGTTCCATGTGCGGCTCAAGAAGGAAATGCGCATCAACGACGCGCTCACGTTCCTCGCGGCCGATCGTCAGCACACCGACGAAGCCTTCGCCGGCGACATTCTCGGCTTGCACAATCACGGCACCATCAACATCGGCGACACCTTCACCGAAGGCGAGTCGTTGATGTTCACGGGCATCCCCAACTTCGCGCCGGAAATGTTTCGTCGTGTGGTGTTGCGCGATCCGCTACGTATGAAGGCGTTGCAGAAGGGCTTGGATCAGTTGTGCGAAGAAGGCGCGACGCAGGTGTTCCGTCCGCTGCGTAACAACGATCTGATTCTCGGCGCGGTCGGTCAGCTGCAGTTCGACGTGGTCACGTTCCGACTGCAGGACGAGTATTCGGTGCAGTCATCGTTCGACAACGTCAACGTCTACACAGCGCGCTGGGTGTACAGTAAAGACGCCAAGAAGCTCGAGGAATTCCGCACCAAGGCTTACGAGAACCTGGCGTTGGACCACTCCGGTGCACTCGTCTATCTCGCCCCGACGCGGGTCAATCTGCAGCTGACGCTGGAGCGTTGGCCGGATCTGGACTTCCGCGAGACGCGCGAACATCTGGCCGCTGCGGCATAACGAACCACCCGACATGAAGTCACCCCTCATCACCAAGAAAGTGTTCGCCTGGGCGTTGTACGACTGGGCGAACTCGTCGTTCGCGACCACGGTGATGGTCGTGTTCTTTCCGCTGTTCTTCAAACAGTTCCTGACGCCGGATCAGGATGCGACGACCAGTACCTTCTGGCTGGGCATCGCCAATGGCGTGTCGAGTTTCGTGCTCGCCATCATGGCGCCCTGGCTCGGCGCGCTGGCCGACCGCGGCGGCAAGCATCTGCGCTTCCTGGCGGCGTTCACTGCGATCGGCGTGATTCCGACCGCGATGCTGGCGTTCGTCGGGGTCGGCGACTGGCAGGCTGCGGCCGTTCTGTTCGCGATCGCATCGCTCGGCTTCTGGGGCGGCTTGATCTTCTACGACTCGATGCTCGTCACGGTCGCGCCGGCCAGGCGGCTCGATTCGGTCTCGGGTTTCGGCTACGCCATGGGATATCTGGGCGGCGCGCTGTTGCTCACGGTCAACGTGCTGATGTTTGCGAAGCCGGCGATGTTCGGTCTGGCGAGCCCTGAAGCGGCGATCCGCGCATCTTTCATTTCGGTCGCGGTGTGGTGGACGCTGTTCGCGATTCCCATCTTCAGGTCATACCCGCCGACTGCGGAACGTGCGCCAGTCGCCTCTGGCAGCGCGCTTCGGGAAGGTTTCAAAGAGCTGGCCCGGACGTTCAAAGAAGTGCGCACCTACCGGCCGGTGATTCTGTTCCTGCTGGCGTACTGGATGTATATCGACGGCGTGAACACCATCATGAAGATGGCGGTGGATTACGGCCTGGCGCTGGGCTTTCCGGCGGACAGCCTGATCTCGGGCATTCTCATGATCCAGTTCATCGGCTTCCCGGCGACCCTGCTGTTCGGCGCGCTCGGCGATCGGATCAGTCCGCTGGTGGGCATTTTCGCGGGCATCGGCGTGTATGCCGCCGTTACTTTCTACGCCGTCTTCATGACGACCGTGTCCGAGTTCTACATCATGGCGGCAGCGATCGGCTGCGTGCAGGGTGCGACACAGGCGATGAGTCGCTCGTATTACGGCCGGCTGATTCCAGCGGATCGGGCGGGCGAGTTCTACGGCTTCTACAACATGATGGGCAAATTCGCCGCCGTGCTCGGCCCATTGCTGATGGCCTTCACGGCGAAGCTCACTGGCAGTTCGCGTATGGCCATCCTGTCGGTGGCGCTGTTGTTTGCGGGCGGCGCCGTCATGCTGGTCGTTGCCGCACGCGCCGCTCGCGGCGTCACGCCTCCAGCTGGTTTACCAGAAACTTCAGCCGGCTGAGCTGAGTGGGCAACGGCGTCGGACCGTAGCGCAAGCCCACATACACTGTTTGAACTTCTTCCAGTTGCGCGGCCAATTCTGGACGCGCCCGAGCGGCGCGAGTGACGTAATCGTTCGGTCCTTCGTACGGCAGTCGGGGCACTCCCAACTTCGCGAGCTTGCGACACAACTGCTCGTAGACATGCGCGACCGGGTCGCGCGCCCGCGGCTTGAACTTCCAGGTGAGGTAGGCCGACAGGATGGCAAAGAATCCCGCGAAGGTGATGATCAAACCGGCGCCCAGATATTCCCAGCGCGGATTCTTGATGTTGAACAGTTTCAGCAGCCAGTTCTGCTGGCTTTCTCCGAACTGCACGATCTGGTCGTTCCAGAAAGTGTTCGCCGCATCCCACGCCATTCGCAGCTTGGAGTACAGCGCGTTCTGACGCAGCGCGCGGCCCGGAACGGATTCCTCCGATGAGATGGCAGCATCCAACCCGCGCTCGATGCGTTCGGGCGCGATAGCGGCGGTAGGATCGATGCGCTGCCAGCCCTGACCTTCCAGCCAGACTTCGGTCCATGCATGCGCATCCGACTGGCGCACCGTGAAGTAGCCGCCCATGGGATTGAACTCGCCGCCTTGATAGCCGGTCACGATGCGGGCCGGAATGCCGACGCTGCGTGCCATCACGGTGAAGGCGGATGCGAAGTGCTCGCAGAATCCGCGCCGGGTGTTGAACAGGAAGTCGTCGACGGCGTTCGCGTCCAGCGCCGGCGGTTGCAGCGTGTAATAGAACTCTTCGCTGCCGAACTTGGTGAGCACCGATTGGATGAAGGCTTCGTCGCTGCCGGCGCTTTCGCGCATCTGTCGCGCCAGCTCGATGGTGCGCGTGTTTCGATTGCGAGGAATGTATGTATCCAGTCGCCGCAGTTCCTTGCGCAGCTCGCTGGTCGTCACGTACGTGGGCGCCGATTCCAGATCGAACGAGGTGAGCACCGAGATCTGCGACTGGCGGGCGTGGAGCTGAAAATCCTCGGCCCGATAAGCACGCTGCTGATCCCAGTTCGTGACCATGTCGAGCGCGAAGATCCAGTTGCGCCGCTGCGGCTCCAGTGAGATTCGATAGCGATAGGTCGATCCGGAGGAGGCGACCTCCTGGGGCGTATAAGAAGTGCCCGCGTAGCGCCACGTGCGTCCATCGAACTGATGCATCACGGGGCCGCGCCAGTATCGTTCGCGCGGTGGCGGCGCTTCGCCTTCGAACTTCACTCTGAATGCGACCGCGCTGGACAGGCTCAGCTCGGACACATCGCCCGGCGTCATCTCTTCATTCAGTCCGCTCAAGGCGCGCTCACGCGCCGGCACCGCCCAGAACTGCCCGGGGACGCGAGGGAAGAACAGGAACAGCAACACTGCCAGCGGCAGTGCCTGCAGCAGCATCTTTGCCGTCGTCATGGCCGCTTCACGAACCGGCATCGCTTCGGTCTGGTGGATGCGCATCAGCGTCATCGTCAGCAGTCCTGCGGTCAGCAGCATGTACGGCAACAACAGCATGTTCTGGTTGTAGAGGAAGGCGGCGAACAGCGCGAAGTAGCAAAGGAACACCACCACGGTGAGATCGCGGACCGTGCGGGTCTCGAGCAGCTTCATGCCGGCCATGACGATCAACAAGGACGTGCCGGCGTCGACGCCATTGAGCGTGCGGTAGCCGGCGAGCACGCCGAGCAGCGAGGCGAACGCGATGGTCGTGCAGATCGTCCTCGATGGCAGGGGCCAGCGCTTGATCTCGGCGGTCATGCGGAATGCAGCAGCGATCGCTGCAATCAGCATCGTCCAGGGCGCGATGTGCCCGAGGTGCGGCGCGACCGCCAGCACCAGCCCGGCAATCACCCAGACCAGGCGTTGACCGATCGGTGTCATCTGTTGCAGATGCTGGTCGAGCACGGCCGCGCTCATGATTCGAACAACGCCAATGCAGTCAGACATCGCTGCCGATGACCGAGGCCGACGTTTGCGGGAATCTCCAGGCCCGGCAACTTCAAGGCGAAGGCGCGGCCCTCGGCGTGGGCGTCTTCGATCCAGCGGCACAGCTGTGACAGGCGCGCTTCCGTGCCAAGACCGGTGAGTGCGTTCCAATCGAAGATATGCGAGGTCACCGCCGTGCCCGCGTACAGCTTTACTTGCAGCCCTTGTTCACGCGCATACGCTTTCCACGCGATGCGACGGGGTGAGTCGCCGGGATGAAATGGCCGCAGGCCGGCGAACTCTTCATCGCCATTCACCGAGTCCTGAGCGCCACCCGTGTCTGTTTCTACCGGTGGCGGCGTCAGGCCGCGAGGGGCCGGCTTCGGATAGACCACACAGGTGAGATTCATGTGCACGTGAGACCAGGCGCGAAACAATCCGAAAGGATGTCGCGTGACGATCTCGAAGTGATCGAGTGTCAGCATACCGCGTTGCGGCGCTGGTAGTTGGATATCGAACACGGCGCGACCGTTGGCGGGAATGGGCTGCGGATTCGACATGCCTTGATCGTTCGCAACCAGCAACTCGTGACGAGCCAGTTGCGCGGTGTTTTCCACTGCGATTCGGAACGTCGCCTCGTTGCCGGCGAACACTGGGTCGCTGCTCGCGGAGCGAATCACGATGCCGGATAGATTGCGATGACAGTAATGCATGGCGACGAGCGCCAGCGAACCGAGCAGGAACGTGAGCCCCAGCGCGAGATTGTTTCCATAGTTCATCGCGCCGACGAACATGGCTGTGAGCATCAGCGCGAACGCAAAGCCCATGCCCGTGGGTACGATATAGATGCGCCGGGTCGATAAGATGAGCGGATCGGCATCGATGCCATGACGTTTGCGGGCCCAGCGACGTGAGAACTGTCGCAGCCGGCGCATGAGGCCGAGATCGAGGTTGATGGCTAGCTTCATGGCCGCGCGGGCGCTGCGCTTCGACGCGACTAGGGCACCGCGACTTCTTTCAGAACGAACTGACCGATTTCCGTGGGCGACTTGGGCGAGGCATCATCACGCGGCTTGAGGCGATGGCCGACGACAGCGGCCAGCACAGCCTGGACGTCTTCGGGCATGACACCCTGATGGCCATGAATCAATGCCCAGGCCTGGGCGGCACGGAGCAGACCGATCGAGGCGCGAGGCGAAATGCCTGCTTCGAACAAGGGCGACTCGCGCGTGAACCGGACGAGGGCCTGCACATAGTCCAGCAACGCATCGGAGACGTGCACCTTCGGCACCATCGTCTGCATCAACAGCAGCTGTTGAGGCGAGAGCGTAGGTGCAAGCGTCGCGACCAGGTCCCGGCGATCCTGGCCGAGCAGCAGCTGACGCTCCAGGGCGGGATCGGGATAGCCGAGCTCGATGCGCATCAGGAAGCGGTCGAGCTGCGACTCGGGCAGCGGATAGGTGCCGATCTGATAGACGGGGTTCTGCGTGGCGATGACGAAGAACGGCGCTGCCAGGGGATAGGTGGCGCCGTCCGCGGTGACCTGATGTTCTTCCATCGCTTCCAGCAGTGCGCTCTGTGCTTTCGGCGTTGCGCGATTCACTTCGTCCGCGAGCACCAGCTGCGAGAACACCGGTCCTTTATGGAACTGGAACGTGCTGGTCTCGCGATCGAACACGGAGACGCCGATGATGTCGGCGGGCAGCAGGTCGCTGGTGAACTGGATGCGTTGATAGGACAGCCCGAGCGACTCGGCGAGCGCATGCGCCAGCGTGGTCTTGCCGACGCCGGGAATGTCCTCGATCAGCAAATGACCGCGCGCGAGCAGGCATGAGATGCTCAATCGCACCTGATGTTCCTTGCCCAGGATCACCCGATTGAGCTGCGCCGTCGTGGTGGCGATCAGTTCGATGGGGTCGGCCTGCGTGATCAGAGTTGGGATGGCGGAATTCATGCGCTCTCCAGCTTCGCTCGCGGGCCAGTGTCGGCACTATGACGTGAAATGCAAGTAGGTAGTTCGCATTCGCGCCAGCGCGCACGGCAGATTCGCCAAAAGCAGACGACACCCACCGCAGGCTGCGCCTCGATGGCGATGGGTGTCGAGCGAGAAGAACAGAATCGCTACAACTTGCCGACCATCTGCTCCTGCTCATCCAGCTGCGCGATCTGTCGCTGGAACTCGGCGATACGTTCGTGCACTTCGGCGACCACTTCGGGCTTGGCGTTGGCGACGAAGTTCGGGTTGGCGAGCTTGCCCTGTTCGCGTTTGAGATCCTGCTCCACCTTGCCTTTGCGCTTGCGCAGGCGAGCCAGCTCTGCCTGTGGGTCCGAGATCAGACCGGCCAGCGGTGAGGAGAGAGTGCGGCGGTCGATGATGGCGGTCGCGGAGGGCGGCAACGAAGCATCGCCAGGAAGGATTTTCAGCTCGCCGATCCTGCCGACGCCGCGGATCACGTCGAGGCTGGCCTGGATCGACGCTTCGTCCGTCGCTTCGGGCGACTGGAACGCGAGCGAGATTTCGCGGGACTGCGGAATATCCAGCTGACCGCGAATCTGGCGTGCGCCAAGGATCACCGATTTGATCGGCGTGATGGCAGCCTCGGCCGCGGCATCGCGCGAGAACTCGGCCGCAGTGGGATACGACTGCAACATGATCGTCTCACCCTTGATGCCTGCCATCGGGGCGACCGACTGCCAGATCTCTTCGGTGATGAACGGCATCAGCGGATGTAACAAACGCAGATACGCTTCGAGGACGACCGCCAGCGTTTCACGCGTGCCGCGCTTCTGAGCATCGCTCGAGTGCTCCGATTGCAGCGTCGGCTTCGACAGTTCCAGGTACCAGTCGCAGTATTCGTACCAGGCGAACTCGTACAAAGCCTGCGATGCCAGATCGAAACGATACTCGGCGAGACGCGCACGCACTTCTTCGATCGTCGCGCCGAGACGCGAGCGGATCCATCGGTCGGCCACGGAGTATTCCACCGGGCCAGTCGCAGTCGCTGGCGGCGCGCTTTCCAGATTCATCATCACGTAGCGGGCGGCATTCCACAGCTTGTTACAGAAGTTGCGGTAGCCTTCGATGCGTCCCAGATCGAAACGAATGTCGCGGCCCATGGTCGCGAGCGCGCAGAACGTAAAGCGCAGCGCGTCGGCGCCATAGGAAGGAATGCCGTTCGGAAACTGCTTGCGCGTGGCCTTCTCGATCTTGTCCTTGGTCTGCTGCGGCTGCATGAGTCCGGTGGTGCGCTTGGCTACCAGCGACTCGAGGTCGATGCCGTCGATCAGGTCGAGCGGATCGATGATGTTGCCCTTGGACTTGGACATCTTGTCGCCGTTCTCGTCGCGGATCAGGCCGGTGATGTACACCTCCCGGAACGGCACGTCGCCGGCGAACTTCAGGCCCATCATGATCATGCGGGCCACCCAGAAGAAGATGATGTCGAAGCCGGTGACCAGCACGCTGGTCGGATAGAGCGTCTGCAATTCCTTGGTCTGCTCCGGCCAGCCGAGCGTGGAGAACGGCCACAGGGCGGAGGAGAACCAGGTATCGAGCACGTCTTCGTCGCGCTTCAGCGTTACATCGTCGCGGCCGAGTTTGGCGCGCGCCTGCTGTCGAGCCAGTTCCTCCGTGTGAGCGACATAGTGGTTGCCTTGATCGTCGTACCACGCCGGGATCTGATGGCCCCACCACAGCTGGCGGCTGATGCACCAGTCCTGGATGTTTTCCATCCACTGGTAGTACGTCTTCGACCAGTTTTCCGGCACGAAACGAATGCGGCCGTCCTGAACGCACTTGATCGCCGGCTCGGCGAGCGGCGCGATGCGCACATACCATTGATCGGTGAGCCACGGCTCGAGCACGGCGTTGCTGCGGTCGCCGCGAGGCACTTGCAGCTTGTGAGGCTCGATTTTCTCGACCAGCCCCAACGCTTCGAGATCCGCAACGATCTGCTTGCGCGCGACGAAACGATCGAGGCCGCGGTATTTTTCCGGCACTTCGTCGTTGAGCGCGGCGTTGGCATCGAAGATGTTGATCAGCGGCAGCGAATGACGCACGCCGATCTGGTAGTCGTTGAAGTCGTGGCCCGGCGTGATCTTGACGCAGCCCGAGCCGAACGCCGGATCGACGTAATCGTCGGCGACGATGGGGATGAGGCGGTTGGTCAACGGCAGGCGAATGTGCTGGCCGATGAGATGTTTGTAGCGCTCGTCCTCGGGATGCACGGCCACCGCGGTGTCGCCGAGCATGGTTTCCGGACGCGTGGTGGCGACGACGATGTACTGATCGTTGTTCTCGACCGGATAGATGGTGTCGCCACTGCCTTCGATGGGATAACGGAAATGCCACAGCGAGCCTTGCTCCTCCTGCGACATCACTTCCAGATCCGACAGCGCGGTGTGCAGCACCGGGTCCCAATTCACCAGGCGCTTGCCGCGATAGATCAGGCCGTCTTGATACAAACGCACGAACACCTCGGTGACGGCTTTGGACAGGCCCTCATCCATGGTGAAGCGATCGCGCGACCAATCCACGGAGTTGCCGATACGACGTTCCTGGCGGGAGATCGTGTCGCCGGACTGCTCCTTCCAATCCCACACGCGTTTGACGAACGCTTCGCGCCCGATGTCACGGCGATGAGTGCCTTCTGCGTTCAGCTGACGCTCGACGACCATCTGCGTGGCGATGCCGGCGTGGTCCGTGCCCGGTTGCCACAGCGTGTTCTCGCCCTGCATGCGGTGCTGGCGGGTGAGCACGTCCATCAGCGTGTGCTGAAAGGCGTGACCCATGTGCAGGGTGCCGGTGACGTTGGGCGGCGGAATGACGATGCTGTAGGGCGCGCCCTGGCCCGAAGGCTTGAACCAGCCGTGCGATTCCCATCGCTGGTAGATGCGCTGCTCGAGGTCCTTGGGGTCGTAAGTCTTCTGCATTTAGATCGTGCCGGAAGGGAAGCAATTAGCGGGCAAGTATAGCGGCCGCGTTGGAGCTGCGGGCCGCCTCGCTTCCGGCAGGACGCGGCCGGAGGGCGCCGGCCGCGTGGTTCGGACAAGCGCGCGCTTGCCGGACGAGCTCTTACAGGAACATGCCGCCCGAGGCTTCGATGCGCTGGGCGTTGATCCAGCGGTTTTCCGGCGATAGCAGCGAGGCCACCACACCGCCGATATCTTCCGGCCGACCCACCCGGCCGAGCGCGGTTTGCGAGGCGATCAGATCGTTCACCTGCTTGTTGTCCCGGACCAGTCCGCCACCGAAGTCGGTTTCGATGGCCCCCGGCGCGACAGTATTTACAGCGATCCCGCGGCTGCCGAGCTCCTTGGCCTGATAGCGGGTCAGCACTTCCATCGCGCCTTTCATTGCGGCATAGGCGGAGTAGCCGGGCAGCGCGAAACGGGCGAGACCGGAAGAAATATTCACGATGCGTCCGCCGTCCGACAGCAGCGGCAACAGCTTCTGGGTCAGGAAAAACGGGCCTTTGAAATGGATGTTCACCAGCTCATCGACCTGTGCCTCGGTGGTTTCCGCGAACGGTGCGGTCGAGCCGACGCCGGCGTTGTTCACGAGGAAATCGAAGCGCTCGCGCTGCCAGCGGCTCTTCAGTACCTCGCCGACCTGAGCCACGAAGCCATCGAAACTCGAGGTGACTGCCACGTCGAGCTGAAGCGCAGCCGCCCGTCGGCCCGCCCGTTCGATGTCGGCGACCACGGCTTCGGCTTCTTTCCGGTTGCTTCGATAGGTCAGCAGCACGTCGATGCCGCGCTGGGCCGATTGCAACGCCATGTCCCGGCCGAGGCCGCGGCTGCCGCCGGTGATCAGGGCGATGGGGGTGGAAGGGTTGGGGGTATTCATTGCTGGCTCCTGAGAAGGGGTGGTCGATGGAGAGCAGCTTATTGATGGCGGATGGGTTGATAAATAACCTGATTTTGAGCGCAGTGTTCGTATAATCAGAACAATCCGTCTATCGAGGTTTGGCCATGAATCAGCTCGACGCCATGCAGATCTTCGTCCGGGTGGCGGAGCTGGCGAGCTATACCCGCGCCGCCGAGAGCCTGGGCATGCCCAAAGCGAGCATGTCCACAGCAGTACAACAGTTGGAGAGCGAGTTCGGTACGCAGTTGCTCCATCGAACGACGCGCAAGGTTCAGATGACCCTGGATGGACGCGCCTGCTACGAGCGCTGCAAAGACCTGCTCGCCGACATGGATGAGCTGCGCTCGATGTTTCAGCAGGGGCCGCAGGCATTGCGAGGACGGCTACGAGTCGATATGCCTACTGGCCTCGCGCGCATGCCGATCATTCCGCAACTGACCGAGTTCATGCGGCAGCATCCGAAGTTGGAGATCGAGCTGAGCTGTACCGATCGCAAAGTGGATCTGGTGCGCGAGGGGTTCGATTGCGTCTTGCGCGTGGGCACGGTGGACGACGTGAGTTTGATTGCACGTCCCCTGGGTGCGTTCGCTGTCACCAATTGTGCGAGTCCCGAATATGTTCGTACCTTCGGCATGCCTCGCACGGTGGAAGATCTCGCGCACCATCGGTTGATCCACTACGTTGGCACCTTCGGTGCGAAGCCGATGGGATTCGAATATCACGACGGCGAGGCCTACCGCACGGTGGACATGCCCGGCGCAATCATCGTGAATAGCGCCGAGGCCTACCAGGAATCCTGTCTTGCCGGCCTCGGCATCATTCAATCGCCTGGTCCCAGCATACGGAAGTTGATCGAGCAGGGGCTGCTGGTCGAAGTGGCCCCCGAGCTGCGGGCCGAGCCGATGCCGCTCTGGCTGCTGTATGCGCAGCGACGCAATCTCTCGCGACGCGTGCAGGCGTTCATGACCTGGGTCGCGGACGTGCTGAAGCCGCATCTGTTGCCGTTGCCGCGCTGATCTGGGACGTTACGCTTGGGCGAGCGAGAGTCGAGGGCGAGGATGAGCCGGTTCAGATATTTCCTGCGGACGCGTTACAACGAATGCGATGCACAGAAAGTCGTGTTCAATTCGCGCTATGGCGATTACACCGACATCGCCACCGCGGAGTTCTTTCGAGCGCTCGGCTACGAGAAGGAGATGCAGACGGGCGATCTCGATTATCAGCTGGTGAAACAAACTACGCAGTGGCGCGCACCGGCGCGATACGATGAGGTGCTGGAGATTTCAGTATCGACCAAACATCTCGGAAATACGTCGTTCACGCTGGCAACGGAGTTTCGGATCGCCGGCGACGAGAAAGTCATCGTGACGGTCGAAACCGTCTATGTGCACGTCGATCATCACACGCTGCACAAGTCACCGCTGCCGGCGCCACTTCGAGCCGCGTTGGAGCGCGGCGCGTCGGATGTGACGATCGATCATGCGGCGTATCTCCGATGACTTCGCGTCGTTGCGGAGGCGAGATGCCGCCAGGCTAGAGGTTGTGCGACTCCATCGCACATCCTTGCTCGCGATATTGCTTGAAGCGCTCGCGGGCGGCGCGCTTTCGTTCCGGGTCGACGTCGACGATCTCAGCGATCCGATCGTACGCATTCACATCCGCAGGCATCGCATCCGTGAGATTGATCAATAGCCCACGGTGAGAGGACGGCCCGATCTCCGAGCCGACCATTACCATCACACGCGCATGAGCAGCTGCCTGGCCGCGGTAGATTTCGTGCGGCAGGAAGCTGCCATCGCTGAAGGTCCACAGCATGTCGTCGAGTTTTTGCACATCGGGCGTCTGGATATAGACCTGACAGCCTTGCTCGACGGCGCGCTCGGCCAGCCTGCACGCGTAGCGCAGGCGGGCGTCGGGCGCGTCCGCGGAGAGGACATAGAAGTCCACTCGACTCATGGTGGATCGTTACTTCTTGTTGATGAGGTAATCGACCAGCAGCGGCACCGGCCGGCCGGTGCTGCCCTTGTTCGCACCGGCTTGATAGGCCGTGCCGGCGATATCGAGGTGCGCCCAACGCAGGCCGTCGGTGAACTTCGCGAGGAAACATGCGGCCGTGATGGCGCCGCCTTCGCGGCCGCCGACGTTGGCCATGTCTGCGAAGTTGCTCTTCAACTGCTCGGCGTACTCCTCGCCGATCGGCATGTGCCACGCGCGATCGTCGGCACGATCACCGGCAGCCTTCAGTTCGGCTGCCAGTTCGTCGTCGTTACTGAACAGGCCGGAGAGCTGATTGCCCAGCGCGATCACGCAGGCGCCGGTGAGCGTCGCCAGATCGATGACGACCTCGGGTTTGAAGCGGCGCGAGTAGGTGAGGGCGTCGCACAGGATCAGGCGGCCTTCGGCGTCGGTATTGAGCACTTCGATCGTTTGACCCGACATGCTCTTGACGATATCGCCCGGCTTGGTGGCGCGACCGCTCGGCATGTTCTCGCAGGCCGGCACGATGCCGATCACGTTGATCGGCAGCTCCAGTTCGAGCACGGCCTTCATGGTGCCGAACACGCTGGCGCCGCCGCTCATGTCGAATTTCATTTCATCCATCGCGGCCGGCGGCTTCAAGGAGATACCGCCGGTGTCGAAGGTGACGGCCTTGCCGACCAGCACCACCGGGGCCTGGCTGCGCGGGGCGCCGTAGTATTCGAACACGATGAACGCGGCCGGCTCTTCGGTGCCGTGAGTGACCGATAGGAACGAACCCATGCCGAGGCGCTTGCATTCGGCTTCGTTCAACACGCGTACGTTGAGCTTTTTGTAATCCTTGGCGAGGTTCTTGGCGGCGCGAGCCAGGTAGGTCGGCGTACAGACATTGGCCGGCTGGTTCGCCAGATCGCGCATGAAGGCCATGCCGCTGACGATCGCCTCGCCATGCGCGAGGCCGCGCTCGGCCTGGCCCTTATCGCCGCGGCTGGCGACCGCGAGACCAAATTTGATCAGCGACGGCTTGGGGCGTTTGTTGCTCGTCTTGTGATCGGGAATGCGATAGTGAGAGGCGGCGACCACTTCGACCGCGACGCGAGCCTGCGTGTACGCATCGGCGTCGGCGATTTCATCCAGACCGAGATAGCTGATCGCATCGCGCGCGCCGGTCTTGGAAAGCACGGCAAGTGCGCTCGCAAGTGCCTTGCGATATTGCTTGCGCTTGAAGGCGCTCCGATTGCCGAGGCCGAGCACGATGACGCGTTCGACCGGTGCGCCAGTCAGGTCAGCCAGCAGGACGGCGTCGCCGGTCTTGCCGCGCAGATCGCCACGCTTCACCAGCTTGGCGATGCGTCCGCCGATGCGGGCATCGAGATCTTCGGCGGCGGCCGACAGAACACCTTTGTCATAGACGCCGACGATGGCGCAATCGGTGCGCTGCCGGGAGGCTGAGGCGGTGCTGACGAAAAATTCCATGAACCTTCCTCGCAAAGGACGCGAAAAAGACGCTAGTCTACTCCATTCCGCGCGCCCCACCGCCGCGGAAACCAACCTGTCGCTGCGGGTAAAAAGCGGAACGAGCATTTGCGAACCTTGGATCGATACCTCCTGAAGGAGGTTGCGGAAACCTGGCTGGCGGTGACCGGCGTACTGCTGGTCATCCTGCTGTCGAATCAGCTGGCGCGGGTGCTGTCGCAGGCGGCAGCCAACGACTTCCCACGCGAAGTGGTCATGAAGCTGATCGGCCTGACTTCCGCCGGTTATCTGACCGTGGTCGTCCCCATCGGCTTTTTCCTGGCCATCATGCTGACGCTGGGGCGGCTGTATCACGAGAGTGAGATGGCGGCCATCCAGTCGTGCGGCGTCGGGCCCTCGGGCTTGTATCGGCCGATTGCTTATCTGGGAGTGTTCATCACGGCATTGCTGCTATGGCTGTCGTTCTGGGCCATTCCGGAGGCGTCGGCTCGCGCCCAGCAGATCCGCGTGCAGGCGTTGCAGGATGCGCAATTCGGGTTGCTGGAGCCGGGGCGGTTCCGCACGTTCGGCGGCGGCAACGTGGTGTTCTATGCCGAGCGCATCGACGACAACGGCATTCTTCACAACGTCAATGTGTTCGTCGACCGGACCTCGGATCCGCAGAGCGAAGGGGAGTTGGAAGTGTGGGTCGCGACCCGGGCCGAACAGCGCGGCGCCGGGCAGGCCGATCAGATGTTCGTGTTGTACGACGGCGAACATTACAAAGGCGTGCCGGGCAAGGGCGAATGGCAGATCACCCATTTCGCCGAAGGCGGTTATCCGATCCGCCTGGGCGAGATCGGCGGCAGCGCGGGCAAGGTCGCCATGAAGCCGACCAGCGAGTTGTTACAGTCCAGCGATCTGCGCGATCGGGCGGAGTTGCAGCGTCGGATATCGACGCCGCTCATGGCATTGATCCTCATGCTGGTCGCGGTGCCGCTGGCACGCGTGCGGCCTCGGCAGGGGCGCTTCGGGCGGATCGGCATCGCAATCCTGTTTTATTTCGTCTACTCGTTGTTGCTGCGCGCCGCGGACACCTGGGTGGAAGAGGGCGCCGTGCCCGAATGGGTCGGGCCGTGGTGGGTTCATGCGATTGCCGTCGCGCTAGGCCTCTGGTTGCTTTCGCGTGAAGCGCCGTTCGGCAAAGCGCGGACGGCAGCGGTGCCGGCATGACGACGATCCTTTCCAGATATGTGATACGCGCGGTGCTCGGCAGCACGGCGCTGGTCATGCTCGTGCTGCTCGCATTGAGCGCTTTGTATCTGTTCATCAATGAGCAGGACGACATCGGCGTCGGCAACTTCACGGTCGCGAACGCTTTGATGTACGTCGGCCTGAACCTGCCGAAATACGCGTTCGATCTGCTGCCGATCGCGGCGCTGATCGGGGCGTTGCTGGCGCTGGGTGGTCTGGCGCGCACGCTGGAATTGATCGTGGTGCGCGCCGCCGGCGTATCGACCATGCGCATCGCGATGTGGACGGCCGGTGCGGGTCTCATTCTGATGATCGTGACGGGTCTCATCGGCGAGGTGATTGCACCGCCGATGGAACAGTACGGCCGGCAGATGAAGACCTTCGCCAAGTTCAACGACTTCAGCATAGCGGGCAACAAGAGCGCCTGGGCGAAAGACGGCGACATGATGATCTCGGTTCGCCAGCAGGCCGCGGGCAATCGCTATGGCGGTGTCTATGTGTTCAAGTTCGACGGGCAGCGCCGGCTGCGCAGCGTGGGGCACGCGAACAATGCCAGCATCGACAAGAACAACCTGTGGCAGCTCGAGAACTACGTCGAGTCCCGCATCGACGATGAGCGGGTGGTGGCGAGCAAAGAGCCGGAAACGCAGCTGCAGACGCGGCTGTCGCCGGAGTTTCTGGGGCTCGCCGTGCTGGATGCGGATTCGCTGCCGGGCAGGGGCCTGTTCAGTTACATCCAGCATCTGAAGTCGAATGGCCTGGATGCGCGCACCTATGAAGTCGCATTCTGGGCGCGCATTGCGAGAACGGTGGCGGTAGCGATCATCGTGGTGCTGGCGGTGCCGTTCGCGTTTGGGCCGATGCGCTCGACGGGAACGGGGGCGCGCACGGTCGTGGGCATCATGATCGGTGTGGTTTTCTTCCTCATGGCGAAGATGTTGGAAAGCGGCGGCGAAGTGTTCAACATGCCCCCCCTCGTGGTCGCGTGGCTGCCTACGGCGCTGCTGGCCCTCATTACGTTCATCGCCGTTTCACGCGTTCGATAAATCATGACTGAGTCCGTTGCGACCGAGCCTCAGGCGCTCGGGTCGAAAGAGGCCGACCGGCCGGGAAAAGGGGCGAATGGCCTGCCGAAAGCTGGCGTGCTGCGTCGGCTGGGCGCGATGTTCTATGACTTGCTGCTGGTGCTCGCGGTGATGATGGTCGTCACGGCGGCGTTCTTGCCGCTGACCGGCGGTGAGGCGATCTCCAGCGGGCGCTTCGGTGCGTGGGAGTACGCGTATCAGGCGTTGCTGCTGTCGATCATCGTCTTGTTCTTCGGCTTGTTCTGGACGCGGCGCGGTCAGACGCTGGGCATGGCCGCATGGCGGCTTCGAGTCGAGCGCGATGATGGCTCGCTCATGAATTGGGCGGATGTGATCAAGCGCCTCGCGGCGGCGACGGTGTCGCTGGTGCTGGCGCTCGCCGGCTATTGGTGGATCTGGATCGATCGCGACCGTAAGGCCTGGCACGACCGCTGGACCCGGACTCGGGTCGTGGTGCTGCCGAAGAGTTAGGAACGTGGGCTTCAGCGGCCCCGGATCGGGGCCGCTGAGGTGACGTGCTATTTCTTGATCAGATCGTCGAGCGGCTTGAAGATCGCCTCGTACTTGTACGCTGGAATCTCGTAAACCCACCCGTTGAGCTGCGCGTTGGCCTTGGTCGATTCCCCGGCGACATCCGGCGCTGCCGGCTGAGCGGCGGCGTCAGCAGATTTGTCTGTCGGCGGCGCGCCTTCAGCGTTGGCAGGTGCGTCCTTCTCCTCGCTGGCGGCTTCCTTCTTTTCCGCATCCGCCGTGGCGACTTTGAATTTGTCGGCGAGCGCGGCGTCGAAAGAGGTCTTGAGGGCGACGTAATGTTTGTCGTCCTTTTCCCAGCCGCTCACTTCCGTCACCAAGCCGTCGAAGGTCCTGATGGTCGTGCGAGCGCTCGGCGGATCGGTCACTTCGCTGGCGGCCTTCACATCGCTCAACGTCAGGCCGGCGAGCGCAGTGGCAAAGTTGTCCGCCGCCGAGGGGGAGCTCAGTTCCTTGCCCTTTGGCAGGCCTTCAACCGTGAAGTCCGCATCGGCGCGGGTTTTCTTCACGGCAGAGTAGGGCTTGCTCTTGCCGATGCTCACTTCAGCCGACTGCACGCGATCGGCTGAAACATCGATGATCTGCTTGCGCAGCCACTGATCGGCCGAAGAGGACGTGTCGATGCTCTTATTGACCAGCCAGCTCTTCGGCTCGCCGGCACGGCGCACATATTGGGACTGCGCCCCTTGGGCCTGCTTGCCGACGATCAGCTTGACGGGTTGCTTCGGTCCGTCGAGCTCGATCTGCACGCCGCCGGCGGCCGCATCGCTCACATCTTCGACACCGAGGGCCGGGTAGCTCTCCGGATTCGATGTTTTCTCTTCGAGCACCTTGGCCTCGGCGAGACTGGTGATGAGTTTGCGCAGCTTGGCTTCGTCGGCCGGATAGTCGTGACGCTCGGCCACCGTCCAGCCGCTTTCGCCGCGTTTCACTTCGAGCGCCGGCGAGCCGCCGGCTTTGACGATGCGCACGGCGGTGACCGACGCCAGCTCCGATTTCAGATCGGGATACAGAGCCGCGGATTCACTCGACGGAGGTGACGTGTGTCGGCCGGCCAGCCACAGGCCGGCGATCACGGCGACCACTGCAACGATGGCCAGGATGGAAAGTTTTCGCGAAGTCATGAGCTAACCTCAGTCACTCTCAACCCGTATGGGCGGCCGCGCGGCCGGCACGGAGCCGGCGGCGACGGATGATTTCCAGGAAGATGGCGCCGAAGGCGAGCAGTGCCGGCACCAGCGCGATGTTGATGAACTTCAGCCGCGTGCCGAGCTTTTCGATTTCGACGTCGAGGCTGCGTCGGGTCTCGCGCAGTTCCTTGCGGATGCGCACGCGCTCCTGCTGGAAGCGCTCGAGCTCGGCTTCCTGTTCGGGCGAGAGCGACATGGACATCTGACCGCCCGCCTGTCCGGCTTCCAGCGCGGAGAGTTTCTGCTCGGTCTCTCTGAGCTCCTGATCCAGTTCCTTCTCCTTGGCGCGCAGCTGATCGCCGGCTTGACGACGCAATTCGTCGACCTTGTCGAAGGGGCGGAAGAAGCTTTGACGACCGCGCACGCTGATCAGGTCGGCGCTGCCGGCGAGATTGTCGACGGAGTTGGCGAGGAAGTCGCCGTTGTTCGCCCAGGCGACGGCGAAGCGCTGACCGAACACGTTCTGGGTACGAACCCAGAGCGGATCGGAGAGGATGTCGGTATCGGCCACCAGGATGATGTTGGCGTCTTCCTTCGATTCGGACAGATGCGCGCCGGCCGCGCCTTCGGCATCGGGCTTGCCGTTCGGGAAGGCCGATTTCACTTTGCCGTGAATTCGAGCCGCGATGGTGTAGCGCTCGCCCGTGGGCTTGAAGCCATCGAGCAACGCATCGCTGTTGGGCAGGAACGCCAGTTTCGACGCCGGCAGCAGCGCGGCGTTGGTGCTCGATTGGATCAGCGGCTCGAACTCGATGGTCGCATCTTCCTTCTTCGACAGCGCACCGGCCGTCATCACGTTGATGCTGTCGAGCGCGGAGACCGTCACGTCCTTCGGATTCATGCTGGCGCGATTCAGGCCGAGGATGGCGATGTGCTGGGAAGGCGCCTGGCCCTGTTGCAGCGACACCGTCAAGCCGAGCTCGCGATCGCCGACGATTTCGTCGGTGTCGAACTTCACGCCCCACGCATCGAGCAGCGGGCCGAGCGTCGAGGAGCGCGGGCCCATCGGCGGCATGCCCATCTGCGCGCCGGCGTTGTCGTTCTCCGACTGCGGATCCATGAAGGCGATCAGCTTGCCGCCGCGCATGACGAATTGATCGATCGAATACTGCGCCTGCGGGGACAGCTCCTTCGGATGCACGAGCATCAGCACGCCGATGTCGGCGGGGATTTCATTGCCATCGGCCTGCAGCGTGCGCACATCGAGCGTTTCTCGCAGCTGGGAGATGGCGGCCCAGCCGGGTGACATCTGACCGCTGCGCTGATCGAAGCGGGCTTCCACCGGCAGGCTCGAGATCAAGCCGACGGCGGCGCGCTTGGCACTGCTCAAGCGATAGATGAGGCTGGCAATGTCGTACTCCAGGAACTCTTCCTTGTCCGGCGCGAACAGACCGATGATCTCGCGACCGTCGGTCGAGTTGGTGCCGGCGAGGCCGAAGTACATCGGCTCGCCGCCGGGCGTGGCCGACACGGGCGACAAGCCGAACTCGGTGGCTCGATCTTCGTCTTCGGAGAACGGCTGCGGGTCGATCACGGTGAGTCGCAGCTGGCCCTTGGAGTGCTGAGTCATTTCTTCGAGCAACTCGCGCACGCGCTGAGCGTAGGCGCGCAACTGCGGTTGCTGAGCGCTCGCGTCCTGCGAGAAGAAGAAATAAAGATTCACCGGCTCGGTGAGCGAGCTGACGATGTTCTCGGTGCCGGGCGCGAGCGAGTAGAGCTTGCTCTCGGTCAGGTCGAGGCGCGCGCCGCGCAACACGAAGGTGATGAGGATGGTGACGCCGATGAACAACACAGCGAGCGCCACGAGCGCAGTCGCGCCATAAATCTTGCGTGTCTTGGTAGTCATGTCAGTCGGCCTTCTTCATGTCGAGCACGATCGCGTTGGCCGCCAGCCACACACCGATCACGGTCCCGAAATACAACAGGTCACGCAGGTCGATCACTCCTTTGGAGATCGACTGGAAGTGCGTGTAGAACGACAGCGACGCCAGCGCATCGACCAGCGGCCGCGGCAGCCAGCCGGAGACCAGATCGAGCACGATCGGCAGGCCCGAGAACAGGAAGCCGAAGCAGATGACGACGGTGAAGATGAACGCGATCACCTGATTGCGCGTCGCTGCGGACAGGCACGCGCCGATCGCGAGGAAACCGCCAGCCATGAGCCAGCTGCCGATATAGGCGGCGAGGATGGTGCCGTTATCCGGATCGCCGAGGTAGTTCACGGTGATCCACATCGGGAACGTCAGCGCCAGCGCAACGCCGGCGAAGGCCCAGGCGGCGAGGAACTTGCCGATGACCGCCTGCCACGTCGTGACTGGCAGCGTCATGAGCAACTCGATGCTGCCGGACTTGCGCTCTTCGGCCCACAGCCGCATCGAGATCGCGGGAATCAGGAACAGATACAGCCAGGGGTGATACCAGAAGAAGGGCCCCAGATCCGCCTGGCCGCGCTCGTAGAAATTGCCGAACTGGAAGGCGAAGCCCGCGGCCAGCATCAGGAAGAACACGATGAACACCAGCGCCAGCGGCGTGGCGAAGTAGCTGCTGAACTCGCGGCGGAAGATGCTTTTGATGTTGTGCATTGCTGACCTCACGCTGCGTTTTTCCGGCCGGTCGTGATTTCGCGGAACACATCGTCCAGCCGACCGCTCGGCGCTCGGGCCGCCAGCTCCTTCGGCGTGGCGTCGGCCAGCAGCTTGCCGCTGGCGATGATGATGGCGCGGTTACACACCGCATCGACTTCTTCGAGGATGTGCGTGGAGATCACGATGATCTTGTCTTTCGCCATGTCGTTGATGAGCGAGCGCACCTGGTGCTTTTGATTCGGATCCAGGCCGTCGGTGGGCTCATCGAGAATCAGCACCTGCGGATCGTGCAACAGCGCCTGCGCCAGGCCGACGCGACGCTTGAAACCTTTGGAGAGCGTTTCGATCATCTGTTCGAGCACGCTGCCCAGCTGCAGGCGGGCGACGACGTCGTCCATGCGAGCGCGGCGCCGGTCACCGCTCAAGCCGCGGATGTCGGCGATGAATTCCAGAAAGCTGCGGACGTTCATTTCGCCGTAGCTCGGCGCGCCTTCGGGCAGATAGCCCATGCATGCCTTGGCGGCAAGCGGATCGTTCTCGACATCGTGGCCGCACACCGTGACGGTGCCGGAGGTCGGCGCCAGAAAGCCGGTGATCATTTTCATCGTGGTCGACTTGCCGGCGCCGTTCGGTCCGAGAAAGCCGAGCACCTGGCCGGGACTGACGGTGAAGGAGATGTCGTCGACGGCAGTCAGTGCGCCGTAACGTTTGGTCAGGTTTCTGATCTCAATCATACGAGGGCCCTGTTTGAGTGGTCACAGTGGTCGTCAGAGAGGTCGGATGGTCCATGCTCGAGAATCGGCCTGCTAAAAATCGTCCCTTCAGACTGCGTTCCGTCTCGCGGGTTCCGGCGGCGCCTGTTGGTGTTGAGTGGCGGCCGCGACGCGAAGTGGGCCGGGATTCTTCTCCGGGCGCGGCGGCTTTTTCAAGTCGCGACCGGCACCTCGGCCGTGACGATTCCTTAATGAGCGTCCGAGCGACGGTTCATTGCACGGTTTAATGAACTTGTAGCGTTGCTGCTGTCCAATCCGATCTGTGCACGGAGGGCCGCGGCGGGCTACAAAGTTTTTTGCAATGCAAAGCTTGTGCTGCGATGCGATCTCGGGTATCTTTGGCATCGCAAAATAAATGCGATAAATGACCTGCAGCGAGACGCGCGGGGCAGCCCGAAAGGGGTCGTGTTCAGATTGCACCGAATTTGCAGGCTGCGCCGGGGTGAAAGGCGCGGTCGGTACCAAATCCCCCTGTTGGCCGGATCACTGTCATAGTATCCGGCCTCTTTTTTGCCCGCGATTTTATCGGCAGTCGCTCAGCTCTGGGCGGCTTTCTCGATCTCGGCTTTATGGGTCCGCAGCACCTTGCGGATTTCCGCCGCCGACGGCCGCTCGGCGATCCGCGCGATCAATTCCGCCAGCTCGTGCCAGGGCTTGCCCCATTTCAGCAAGCGAACCGCGTCCGCGATGATCTTGCCTTTGAGATCCAACGGCGCAGTGGGCTTGGGGGCTTCGGCGGCGGGCTTCGGCGCGGCTTTGGCCGGCTGTGCCGCCGCTGCGTTGTTCTTCGGGCTGATCTTCGGCGCGGGTCGGGCCGAAGGAATCTGCCGCGGTGGGACTGCCGCCGGCGCTGGAAGATTGTCCGCGGTCGGGCTTGCCGCCGGCTCGGCGTCGAAGAGGGGGAACTCGACCTTGGCTTTCACAACCTTGAGCTGCGGCATCTCGCGCGTGGGCTCTTCCGAGGGCACGCGGATTCGCTGAGTTGGCGCACGAATCACGGTCGGCGCTTCCACGGTCTGACTGGTGCCTGCCGCGGCGTCGGCCTTGGCGGGGTCGGCGAGGGGTATGAATCTCTGAATGTGCTGAATGCCGACCAGATTGGCCAGGAACGCCATGAGCTCCAGCGACTCGGAGAATTTGCTATCGCCCATGGCCTGGCGCGTTTCGCAGTGCTGTTTCAGTTCGAGCACCTTCTGCCGCGCCACTTCGAGCACCCAGCGAGTCGGGCGGTCGTGCTGCTGCCAGGGCTGAACGCGCGCATAAGCGGCGTCACTGAGCTCGACGTACTGCAGATGCAGGTCGATGCTGGTGAGCCACTTGTCGATCAGCTCCGTGATGCGGCGATCCGCTGGCGTCATGACGACTCCGTAGAAAGTGCGCGCATTATGCACAAGGAGTCTGCGAAACCGGGCCGAAAGCCGGCCGGCACAGCTCGTTTCTGTGCACTGTTTCCGCTTGTCGGTGGTTGGCTGGCCGGTACTGCGCAACGGCGCTCCCGGCTTCAGCATCCTGCCCGCGCAGCATTCCTGGCGCGCAAGGCGCGCACCAGGGATGTTGAGCGGTAGAAGATGGCGCTCCCACGGGGATTCGAACCCCGGTTTAGGCCTTGAGAGGGCCCCGTCCTAGGCCTCTAGACGATGGGAGCGTTAAGAAGGCTGGCACGACGTGCCGAGCAGACGCGGTATTATACGGGCCGTTTCACGCGGCTCAAGTTTTTGACTCCGACGGATGGTCCGCTGCTATTGAACGATAACAACTCTCCTGCCGAGATCATCGATGAGGCGAGCGCCCCGCGCGTCGTGCCTCGCGATCAGCACCCGATCTCGCGCGCCAACATCTCTTCCAACGCGTTGAAGGTCCTTTACCGGCTCAAAGAGGCTGGCTACCAGGCATTTCTCGTGGGCGGCGCCGTGCGCGACCTGCTGCTCGGGCTGCATCCGAAGGACTTCGACGTCGCCACCAACGCGCATCCGGATCAGGTCAAGCAGCTGTTTCGCAACTGCCGCCTGATCGGGCGGCGCTTCCACCTCGCGCACGTACGCTTCGGCTACGAGATCATCGAAGTCGCGACCTTCCGGGCTGCGCACACGCCCATCGACGAGGACAACAGCGTCGATGAGGCGGGTCATCGCGTGCTCGATGAGCGCGGTCGCATCCTGCGCGACAACTTGTACGGCACGATCGAGGAGGACGTGTGGCGCCGTGATTTCACCGCCAACGCTCTCTACTACAACATCAGCGATTTCTCGATCTGGGATTACGTTGGCGGTCACGAGGATGCGCTGGCGCGCGTCCTGCGCCTGATCGGCGATCCGGAAACGCGTTATCGCGAAGATCCTGTGCGCATGCTGCGTGCGGTCCGTTTCGCGGCCAAGCTCGACTTCGGCATTCATATCGACACCGCGAGCCCGATCCCGAAGCTCGCATGGATGCTCGACGGCGTGCCGCCAGCGCGGCTGTTCGATGAAGTGAACAAGATGTTCCTCGCCGGCTACGCGATCCGCTCGTTCGAGCTGCTCTGGGATCTGGGCCTGCTCGAGCATCTGTTCCCCGATCTCGCTGCGTCGATGAATGCCGATCCCAACAGCGTCGCCGCGCGAGTGTTGCGGCTCGGTTTGGAAGGCACCGACGAGCGTGTGCGCGCCGACAAGTCGGTTACGCCGACATTCCTGTTCGCCGTGCTGCTGTGGCCGCCGATCCGCAAGGTGTTCGAGAACATGCAGCCGGAGCAACATGGCGGAGACATTCAGGCGCTGCTCGCGGCCTGCGATCAAGTGACTGCGCGTCAGCAGTCACGCGTCGCTGTGCCGAAGCGGTTCACATTGCCGTTGCGCGAGATCATCGGCTTGCAACCGCGCTTCGAGCATCGTGAAGGTCGGCGAGCGTTGCGGTTGCTCGATCATCCGCGCTTTCGCGCAGCCTATGATTTCTTGCTGTTGCGCGCGGCTGCCGGTGAAGTCGAGCAGGAAGTGGCGCAGTGGTGGACCGACATCCAGGCCAAGTCCGTCGAAGACCGCACGGCCATGGTTGAAGGCGGCGGTGGCCAACCACCCGCGGGTGGCCAAAGGCGTCGTCGGCGGCGGCGCCGTCCTCGGCCGCCAGCTGCTTGAGCGCCGTCGGCTCCACGGCGGCTGCATTGTGGTCCCCCGCATATGTGGCGCTCGGCAGTAATCTCGATGAACCTCGAGTTCAGATCGAGCGCGCGTTCAGTGCGCTCGCGCAGCTCGACCGCTGCCGTCTGATCGCGCGCTCACGCCTTTATAGAACTCAGCCGCTCGGGCCGCAGGATCAACCTGAATTCATCAATGCCGCGGCTGGCTTGCTCACGACGCTGTCGCCGCGCGAGCTGCTAGTGGAATTGAAACGGCTGGAGCGCGAGTTGGGGCGCACGCAGCCCATCGTGCGCTGGGGGCCGCGCGTCATCGATCTGGATCTGTTGGTGTACGCCGACGCGCAGATTTCGGAAGACGATCTCACGGTGCCGCATCGTGGTCTGCCTGAGCGCAATTTCGTCCTGTATCCTCTGCGCGATCTCGCCCCCGAGCTGCTCGTTCCCGGCCAAGGCCGTGTGAGTCAGCTTGCGGCACGCGTCGGCGGCGCCGGACTGGCGCCTTTGACTGGCGCTCCTGGCGGCCTTGAATAACTCAGCGGTGGACATGACCGAGAAGTCTCTCATTCCAACGCCGCATCGCCTGATCGTGGTCGAAGGACCCATCGGCGTCGGCAAGACCAGTCTCGCCCGGCGGCTCGCGCGCAGTTTCGGCAGCGAGCTGATCCTGGAGCAGGCCGACGAGAATCCGTTCCTGGAGCGCTTCTATAAGAACCCGCGCTCGGCCGCGCTGCAGACGCAGTTGTTCTTTCTGTTCCAGCGCACGCGCCAGCTCGAAGACATCCGGCAGCACGACCTGTTCGATACCGTGCGCGTCGCCGACTACCTGCTGGATAAGGACAAGCTGTTCGCCGAGCTCACGTTGGATGAGCAGGAGTTCTCGCTGTATGAGCAGGTCTATGCGCGCCTGGCGGTCGATGCGCCAATGCCGGATCTGGTGATCTATCTGCAGGCGCCCGTCGATGTCCTGCGCGAGCGGATCGAGCGACGCGGCATCAAGTACGAGCAGAACATCGAGAAGAACTACCTGGAGCGACTGCAGGAAACGTACGCCCGGTTCTTCCATGCCTATGACGCCTCGCCGCTGTTGATCGTGAATGCCGCCCAGGCGGATTTCGTCAACAACGACGACGACTACGGGCAGTTGCTGGAGCAGGTCGTCCGCACCCGGCGCGGGCGGCACTACTACAACCCCTTGACGAGTCCCGTCTGAGGCTTCCTATCCCCTTGATAAGGCTGTCGTCCGCCCCAGTTTGACTGTCGGGGCGACCGAAGGGCATTCTTCCCGCCCCGCCGTAGCTCACCGCCATGTACAAGCACCTCCAAGAGCGTTACGCGCCGCGCCCACCGGTCAATGTCGGCACTCTCGTCAAGATGAAAGCGGAAGGCGAGAAAATCGCCGCCATCACCGCTTATGACGCAAGCTTTGCCACGCTGGTGGACGATGCCGGCGTCGACGTCGTGCTGGTCGGCGACTCCCTGGGCATGGTCATTCAGGGCCACGACACCACGGTGCCCGTGACGCTGACCGATATCGTCTATCACACCCGCGCCGTGGCCAAAGGGCTGTACCGCCCGTTCCTCATCGCGGACATGCCGTTCATGACCTACGCGTCCAAGGAGCAGGCGCTCGATAACGCCGTGCGTCTGATGCAGGAGGGCGGCGCCAAGATGGTGAAGCTCGAGGGCGGCGCCGGGCAGGTCGAGATCGTCGAATTCCTGGCCAGCCACGATATCGCGGTCTGCGCGCACCTCGGTCTGAAGCCGCAGTCGGTCCACAAAGTCGGTGGATTTCGCGTACAGGGTCGCGAGGAAGAAGCGGCCGAACGGATGTTGCGCGATGCGCAGGCGCTGGAAGGAGCGGGCGCCGACATCGTGCTGCTCGAATGTATTCCGTCGGCGCTAGGCAAACACATCACCGAACAGTTGCACGTGCCGGTCATCGGCATCGGCGCAGGCCCCGACACCGATGGCCAGATCCTCGTGCTGTACGACGTGCTCGATATCACATCGGGCCGCAAACCCAAGTTCTCGAAAAATTTCCTCGCCGGCCGCGACAGCGCGCTGGAAGCGGTCAAGGCGTATACGCAGGCCGTGAAGTCGAAGGAATACCCCGGCCCTGAGCATTGTTTCTAATTCATGACTAAGACCTTGGAAGTCGTGGTGCGACCCCACGAGTTGCGCGAGCGTGTGGCGCAATGGCGTCGCAAGGGCGAGCGCATTGCCTTCGTGCCCACGATGGGCAATTTGCATGCGGGTCACGGCAGCCTGGTGAGCAAGGCGTCGGAGCTGGCCGATCACGTCATCGTCAGCGTTTTCGTCAATCCCTTGCAGTTCGGTCCGAACGAGGACTTCGCCGCCTATCCGCGCACGCCCGAAGAAGACCGTCAGCTGCTGCGATCCTTGAATGTCGAAGTGTTGTTCGTCCCCGAAGTCGACGACATCTATCCGCGCGGCCAGGAAACAACGGCGCGCGTGCACGTGCCCGGGCTCGAAGACATTCTGTGTGGCGCGTTCCGCCCCGGCCATTTCATGGGCGTGGCGACGGTCGTGACGAAGTTGCTCAACCTCGTACAGCCGGACGTGGCGCTGTTCGGTGAAAAAGACTTTCAGCAGCTCATGATCATTCGCCGCGCAGCGATCGATCTGTGCATGCCGGTGGAGATCGTCGGTGTCGCGACCGCGCGCGAAGATGACGGTCTCGCCATGAGTTCGCGCAACCGTTACCTGCTGCCGGAACAGCGTGCAGTGGCGCCGCAGATTTTTGCAGCGCTGGAGCGGGCGCGCATCGCGCTGGAGTCGGGCTCGACGGATTACGCTGCGCTGGAACAGGCGGGCGCCGAGGCGCTGCAGAAGGCCGGCTTCCGCCCGGACTACTTCGCGATTCGCGACGCCAACTCGCTGCAGATGCCGAATGGCGAGTCGGAGGATCTGGTGATCGTGACTGCGGCTCGTATCGGTCGCGCACGGTTGATCGACAACGTCCGCGCGAAAAAGAAGAAGTAACTACTGATTACCGACCAAGGAATGGTCGGAGTCGTGTTGGGCGAGCGCCCATTGCACGTGTTCTCGAACCAGTTCCGACGGGTCTGCCTGGCGCGATTGAAGCGCGCGGATGACTGCTTCGCTGGTCGGCGCATTTCCCAGCGCGACGGCGATGTTTCTTATCCAGCACTCGTAACCGATGCGCCGGATCGCACTGCCTTCGGTGCGATCCAAAAATTCCTGCTCCGTCCACGCGAACAGCTCGACCAGCCTCGTGCCATCGAGCGCATGTCGGGGGATGAAGTCCACCTCGCTCGTGAAGCGCGCGAACTTGTTCCAGGGGCAGACCAGCTGACAGTCGTCGCAACCGTAGATGCGATTGCCCATGGCCTTGCGAAACTGTTCGGGGATCGAGCTGCGCAGCTCGATCGTGAGATAGGAGATGCACCGTGTCGCATCCAGCTCGAAAGGCGCGACGATGGCCTGCGTCGGGCACACGTCGATGCACGCGCGACACGTGCCGCAATGTTCGGTTTCAGGCGTGTCGATCGGCAGCGGCAGATCGGTGAGGATCTCGCCGAGGAAGAAGTACGAGCCGGCGCGTCGATTGATGAGGTTCGTGTGCTTGCCGATCCAGCCGAGGCCGGCGTTGCGAGCGAAGGCCTTTTCCAGCACCGGGCCACTGTCCACGAACACTCTGTGTGACTGCGACGCGCTGTGCGCCTGGATTTTCTCCGCCAGCTTCGCGAGCCGACGCCGCAGCACCTTGTGATAGTCGCGGCCGAGTGCATACCTCGACACGTAGCCGAGCTCGGGATCCTGCAGAATCCGATCGGGGTCCTGGGCGCGCGTAGGCAAATAATCCATACGCACTGAAATGACTCGCAACGTGCCGGGCACCAGCTCGTGGGGGCGCGCGCGGCGCCGGCCGTGGCGCTCCATATATTCCATGGCGCCATGACGGCCTTGCTCCAGCCACGTCATGAGGCGCGCTTCATCTTCGGGCAGTTCGATGCCAGCGATGCCCAGCTGTTGGAAGCCCAGCTCGCGGCTCCACTGTCGGATCGAGCCGGCGAGCTCGGCGAAGTCATGCGGGGCGGCGGCGGACATGCCGCAATTCTGGCAGATCGCGAATTCCAGCAGAACCGGGCAGCGATTTTGCTAACCTTTGACGTATGAAGCCCCTGCCATTGGCCGTGCATACCGCCGCACAAGTGCGGGCCCTGGATCGCCACGCGATCGACGATTTGCACATACCGTCCTACACCCTGATGACCCAGGCTGGCGAAGCCGCAGCGGTGGCGCTGCGCAGTTGCTGGCCGTCGAAGCAGCGGATCGCGGTCGTGTGCGGGCCGGGTAACAACGCGGGCGACGGTTACGTACTCGCGCGGCTCGCGCAGTCGATGCGGATCGATGTCACGGTCATTTCATTGAGCGATACCGCTCAACTGCGCGGAGATGCAAAGCGCGCTTTCGATGATTTCGTGGCGGGCGGCGGCGTCGTGCAGCCTTGGAGCGAGGGTTGTCTTGCGGGCGCCGAAGTCATCGTCGATGCCATCTTCGGGACCGGTCTGTCGCGCATGCTGGATGCAACCATGATCGAACGCATCGAAGCGATCAACGAATGCGGCGCGCCCATTCTCTCGCTCGATATTCCGAGCGGGCTCGATGCCGATACGGGCGCAGTGTGGGGCGCGGCGATCGTGGCCGAGCGCACGCTGTCGTTCATCGGCTTGAAACTCGGCTTCTATCTGGGCCAAGGGCCGAATCACACCGGGATCGTGTTGTTCGACGATCTGGATCTGCCGGCGGGCGCGACCGATTTCGTGCCGCCCTCGGCATTTCGCATCGACGAAGACTTCGTCGCGCAGCTACTGCCTCGGCGTCGGCGTACTACTCATAAGGGTCAGCAGGGCAGTGTGCTGGTCATCGGCGGGGGCGTGGGAATGGCGGGCGCCGCGCGCATGGCCGGTGAGGCGGCATTGCGGGCCGGGGCCGGGCTGGTGACGGTTGCGACCTGCCCCGAGAACGTCGCGTCGATCACCGCCAGCCGTCCGGAGTTGATGTGTCGAGGCGTCGAGAGTGCGAGCGATCTGGCCGCCATGATCGAGCGCGCCGACATTCTCGCGATCGGTCCGGGGCTCGGGCAGAGCGACTGGGCCCGCGCCTTGCTCGACATCACGTTGGAAAGTCACAAACCGACGGTCATCGACGCCGATGCGCTCAATCTTCTCGCGCACACGCCTTGCGCCAATTCGAAATGGATTCTCACACCCCACCCGGGCGAGGCGGGGCGTCTGCTCGGCATCGGCACCGCCGAGGTGCAGAGCAATCGCTTGCAGTCCGCTCGTGAGATCGCGAAGAAGTTCGGTGGCACGGTCGTGCTCAAAGGCGCAGGCACCTTGGTCGTGACTGGAGACTCGCTGCCTTACATTTGCGACCAGGGCAATCCCGGTATGGCGTCGCCGGGCATGGGCGATGTGCTCACTGGCGTGATCGCCGGCATTGCCGCGCAGACTGCCGACTTGCCCGGTGCGGCTCGCGCCGGCGTGCTGGTTCATGCGATGGCTGGCGACATGGCCGCCCGTCGCGGCGAGCGCGGTCTTCTGGCTACCGATCTTTTTGGACATCTGCCCACGTGCGTGAACCCAGCACAGAGATTCTGAGCATCGGCTCGGCCGAGCAGATGCAGGTACTGGGTCGGGCGATCGGTGCGGCGGTCGACGCGATCGAAGGCACCTTCATCATTGCGCTGGAAGGCGAGTTGGGCGCGGGCAAGACCACCCTGGTGGGCGGCATCCTCCGCTCCTATGGTGTGTCGGGGCCGGTGCGCAGTCCGACCTACACGCTGATCGAACCGTACGAAACCGGGAGCCGCTCGATCTATCACCTCGACCTGTATCGGCTCACCGATCCTGAAGAAGTCGACCCGCTTGGGATTCGGGACCTGCTGACGGGAGCGACCCTGTTGCTGATCGAATGGCCGTCGCGGGCGGCCGGCGCCCTTCCGGCGGCGGATCTCTGGGTCGACATTGCCTATCCAGCGGTGGGAACCGAGGGCCGGCAGGTCAGGCTAACCCCGCATTCCCTGAACGGGACTAAGGTGGTGCGACATATCGTTGCAGCAATACCGGAATTGCGTCAGCTATCTTCATAATTTCGTTGAAAACGCAAATCCCGGCGCGGTAGATTACCGGCCATGCGAGGAGCGCGGCCCACTCCAATTTTTTCCATGCTGGCAGGGTGCCTGGCCCTGGTGCTGGCCACCTTTGGCGCGTCCGCGGCCAAGTCCGTTATCGTCAAAGATGTGCGCCTGTGGGCCGGCCCGGACGGCACGCGGCTGGTGTTCGACCTGAGCGGGCCGACCGAGCACAACGTCCTGACCCTCGACAAGCCCGATCGCGTCGTCGTCGACATTCCCGCCGGATCGCTCGAGAGCGAGCGCGTGCTGCCCCAGGGGCAGGGTTTCGTTAAGCAACTGCGAGCAGCGGCTCAACCCAATGGCGATCTGCGCGTGGTCGTGGATCTCACCGGGCCGGCACAGCCCAAGACATTCACCGTCGGGCCGCAGGATTCCTATGGTCACCGACTGGTGCTGGATCTGAGCCCGTCGAAGGGCACGGTTGCAGCACCGCCGTCGCCGCCTTCCGTCGTGAAGGCCGTCGCCGATGCTCACGGTCGCGACATCGTGGTAGCCATCGATGCGGGTCACGGCGGCGTCGATCCAGGATCGGTCGGCAAGCGCGGCACCTATGAGAAGCACGTGACGCTCGCCATCGCCAAGCGCCTGAAGGATCGGATCGATCGCGAGCCGGGCATGCGTGCCGTGCTCACGCGCGACAGCGATACATATGTGGATTTGCGTGACCGCATCGTCCGGGCTCGTAAACAGCAGGCCGACATGTTCGTGTCCATCCACGCGGACTCGTACACGAACCGGTCGGTCGCAGGCTCCTCGGTGTATGTCTTGTCGGCGCGCGGCGCGAGCGACGAGTCGGCCCGCTGGCTGGCCGATCGCGAAAACGCGGCCGATCTGATCGGCGGCGTGAAGCTCGACGACAAGGACAGCGTCCTGGCGTCGGTGCTGCTCGATCTGTCGCAAGGCGCCAGCATGAGCGCCAGCATCGATGCGGCGGAGATGGTCATGCAGGAGCTTTACAAGATCGGCAACATCACCAATCGCGGCGTCAAGCATGCCGGCTTCATCGTGCTGAAGTCGCCGGACATTCCCTCGCTGCTGGTGGAGACCGCCTTCATTTCCAATCCGACGGAAGAGGCGCGCCTGATCGATCCCAAGCACCAGCAGCGCCTGGCCGAAGCCATCCATCAGGGTGTGCGGGCATACTTCTATACCAACCCCCCGCCGGGCACGCTGGTCGCGGATCTGCGCGCGAAGCGATCGAGCGCGACGGTGATCGCGAGCACGGCCGACGGCGAAAGTGCTGGCAGCACAGCGCACTAGCGGTTAGCGGTTGGCGGTTCGCGGTTGGCGGTTAGTGAAGACGCGCGCTTCGCGCGATAATCGCTCGCGGCTCGCTGAGCCGCCTCTTGGCCAACCGCTAACCGCTAACCGCCAACCGCCAACCGCTTCCTCATGCCGATCCGCGTTCTTCCCGAGCAACTCATCCACCAGATCGCCGCCGGCGAGGTGATCGAACGGCCGGCCTCGGTGCTCAAGGAGCTGATCGAAAACAGCCTCGACGCCGGCGCAAAGCGCGTGGACATCGAGATCGAGGAGGGCGGGGCGAAGCTGTGTCGAGTCCGGGACGACGGAAGCGGCATCGATCGCGAGGAACTGGCGCTCGCCCTGTCGCGTCACGCCACCAGCAAGATTGCCAGCATCGACGATCTGGAGCGGGTCGGCACGCTCGGCTTTCGCGGCGAGGCGCTGCCGAGTATCGCGTCGGTGTCGCGGACCAAAATCACTTCGCGCAGTGCGAACTACCCCGTTGGTTACAGCGTGAGCTCCGACAACGGCGCTCTGACCGAGCTGGAGCCGGCGCCGCACTCGATCGGCACGACGGTCGAAGTTCGCGACTTGTTCTTCAATGTGCCGGCACGCCGCAAATTCCTGCGTGCCGAGCGCACCGAGACTCAGCACATCGCTCGCATGGTCGAGCGGCTCGCGCTGTCGAAGTTCGAAACTGCGTTCTCGCTGTCCGCGGCGCGTAAATCGCTCGGCGATTTCCCGGCGGCGCGATCACAGGTCGAGCGCGAGCGGCGCGTGGCGCAGATCGTCGGTGACGAGTTCATGGCGAACGCCATGTATGTCGAGCACGAGTCGTCCGGTTGCAAACTCAGTGGCTGGTTGTGTCAGCCGACCTACGCCAGGGCGCAGCCCGACTTGCAACACTTCTATTTGAATGGCCGCATGCTGCGCGATCGTCTGATCAGCAGCGCCATCCGGCTGGGCTATCGCGACGTGATGTTTCATGGCCGACATCCGGCGTTCGTCCTGTTCATGGAGATCGATCCGCGGCAGGTCGACGTAAACGCGCATCCGGCCAAACTGGAAGTGCGCTTCCGCGATGGCCGGCATGTTCATAACTTCCTGTTCAAGACCGTCGAGCGGGTGTTGCGGGAAACGTATGCCGGCGCGGCCAGCGCCGCTCCGCCGCCGACCGATGCGAACTCGTTGATGCCGACAGCCGAGCCGACCCCGATGTGGCCGATGCGCGGTCCGAATCAGGCGACGCTCGGTTTGCGGGTTTCGGAGCCCCCGCCGCCGGCCTATTTTCGTCAGCCCTCGGCGGCCTATCCGTCGCCCCCGGCGTTCGAGAGAACCAGTTCGGCGTCGGTGTCTTCCGCCGACGGCGAGGCGCCGGCGCTCGAGTCACAACCCGACACACCGCCGTTGGGCTTCGCCCTCGCGCAGTTGCATGGCATCTACATTCTTTCGCAAGCGCCGGATGGTTTGATCCTGGTGGACATGCATGCCGCTCACGAACGAACGACCTATGAGCGCATGAAAGCGGCGATGGAGAACGGTGGCGTTGCCAGTCAGCCGTTGCTGGTGCCGTTGTCCGTTTCGGTAGCGGCGTCGGAGGCGGATGTCTTGGAAGAACATGCTCCGGCGTTGAGCCGGCTCGGTTTGGATGTGATGCGCTCCGGACCGACCAGTGTGCAGATTCGAGCCGTGCCCGCGTTTCTCGCTCAGAAGGATCTGGACGAGCTGTTACGACGGATCAGCGCCGACCTGTCCGCCGACGGTTCGACCCGCGGCATCGAAGAAGCGATCAATGAAGTGCTGGGCACGGTCGCCTGTCACGGCGCAGTGCGTGCGCACCGCAATCTCACTGTACCCGAAATGAATGCATTGCTCAGAGAGATGGAACGGACCGTTCGCAGCGATCAATGCAATCACGGCCGACCCACCTGGACCTATGTGAGTCTGGGCGACCTGGATCGGATGTTTCTACGAGGACGATGAGCGAGATCTCACAAGCGACGCCGGTGCCGCTCATCATGGGCCCGACCGGCGCGGGCAAGACCGACCTCGCGCTACGACTCGCCGCCCGCTATCCCATTGAGATCGTCAGCGTCGATTCCGCGCTGGTCTATCGCGGCATGGACATAGGCACGGGCAAGCCGTCGCGCGAAGAATTGGAACGTTTCCCGCATCACCTGGTCGATATTCTCGATCCGTCGCAACCGTACTCGGCAGGACAGTTCGTCCGGGATGCACTGCATGCAATTGGAGACATCCGCAAGCGCGGCAAGCTGCCGGTCCTGGTCGGCGGCACGATGCTGTATTTCCGCGCTTTACGGCGAGGCCTCGCTGAAATGCCGCAGGCCGATCCAGTCGTGCGACAGGAAATTGACGGTGCAGCGGCGCGTTTGGGTTGGCCGGCGATGCATGCGCAGCTCGCAGCGATCGATCCGTTGACCGCACAGCGAATCCAACCAAATGATGGACAGCGAATACAGCGGGCACTCGAAGTACACCGGTTGACCGGTAGAACGCTAAGCGAGTTGCACGCACAGACCCGGCCGGCCGATCCCGCTATGAAGTTCGTTGCATTCGCCTGGGCGCCGAGCGATCGGGACCGGCTGTATCGGGCCATCGAACGGCGCTTCCAGAACATGATGCAGGCTGGATTGCTGGACGAGGTCAGACGCTTGCAGCAGCGCGGCGATCTGCATTCGGAGCTACCCGCGATACGCTCCGTCGGCTATCGGCAACTATGGGAACATTTGTGTGGTAATGAGGCTTTAACTGCTTCGGTGCAGCGCGCGATTTTCGCGACCCGGCACCTGGCGCGGCGACAACTGATCTGGTTACGGGCCGAAACCGATATGCAATGGTGTGATGCCCTTGATTCCACCGCAGCCGGCCCGATAGAGAATGCCGTCGCTACGTTTGTTCGAGATCGAGTGTGATGAAAGCTGTTCGAGTGTTTGATGATCGTTGTGGGCGGGCGCAGCGGTACTCATGACACTGGTGCAGCTGCGTATTGAATCAAAGGCAGCTTCGACGGGAATATCGCTGTGGTAAACTGCGGCATCGCAGCGGTTACCGGATGGTGCCCGTCGGCTGTCGTGCAGCTGCATGGAAGCGGCATTAGTCGGCTAAGCTCAACCAAAGAATTCGAAGGCATAACAAGGAGATAAATGATGGCCAGAGGGCAATCATTACAGGATCCGTTCCTGAACACATTGCGCAAGGAGCGCGTCCCGGTCTCCATTTACCTGGTGAACGGTATCAAACTACAAGGTCAGATCGACTCGTTCGATCAATTCGTCGTCTTGCTGAAGAACAGTGTCAGCCAGATGGTCTACAAGCACGCGATTTCCACAGTCGTTCCGGCGCGGGCCATCCGCTTGCCGACCAGCGAAGAGGAAGGCGCGGAGTCGGTAGCAGCCAGCGAGTGAGACTGACCGTGGAGTTCGTTGTTGTTTGAACGTCCCCGCAGCGGCGAACGTGCACTCCTGGTCCGTATCGGTCTGGGAGGTCCTCCCGGTGAAGATGAGCTGAGTGAATTCGAGGCGCTGGCCAGTTCGGCCGGCGCCGAAGTGCTCGCCGTCATGACCGGCACTCGCAAGGTGCCGGATCCCCGGTTGTTCATTGGCAGTGGCAAAGCCGATGAGATTCGTTCGCGAGTCAAGGAGCTCGGTGCGGATCTGGTCGTTTTCGATCACGCCCTCTCGCCCAGCCAGGAACGCAATCTCGAAGCGCTCATGCAATGTCGGGTGCTGGATCGCACCGGACTCATTCTGGACATCTTCGCGCAGCGCGCCCGCAGCTTCGAAGGTCAATTGCAGGTCGAGCTGGCGCAGCTCAAACACATTGCCACTCGACTGGTCCGAGGCTGGACCCACCTTGAACGCCAGAAGGGTGGTATCGGTCTGCGTGGTCCCGGTGAAACACAGCTGGAAACCGACCGTCGCTTGCTTGCGGCGCGGATCCGGACGCTCAACTCACGTTTGGACAAAGTGCTCAGGCAGCGTGCCACCACTCGGCGTGAGCGGCAGCGGGCGGAAATACCGACCGTTGCGTTGGTTGGTTATACCAACGCTGGCAAGTCGACTCTATTCAATAGACTGACGGGCGCCGGCGCCTACGCGGCCGATCAGTTGTTTGCGACGCTCGACCCGACGGTGCGTCGATTGGAACTGCCGGACGCGCGTTTCGCATTGCTTGCCGACACCGTCGGTTTCGTCCGCGATCTGCCGCACGAGCTGGTGGCGGCGTTCCGGTCCACCTTGCAGGAGGCGCGCGAATCGACGCTCCTGCTCCATGTCATCGATGCCGCCGATCCGAATCGCAGCGAGCGCATCGCCCAGGTCAACCAGGTCCTGAGCGAAGTCGGCGCGGGCGACCTGCCGCAGATCGAGGTCTTCAACAAGGCCGACTTGATCGGCGAGGCCGCGCATGTGGAGCGAGGCGAGGATGGCGGCGCCCGCCGGGTCTGGCTTTCGGCCCAGACGGGCGAGGGCGCCGATCTGCTGGTCGACGCCATCGGCGAGTTCCTGGGACCCGAGCTGGTGCACCGGCATATTGTCCTGAAACCCGAAGAGGGGCGGGCACGTGCGCGCTTCTTCGCGGCCGGAGCGGTATTGGCTGAACAGGCCTTGCCCAGTGGTGCGGTGGACCTCGAAGTGTCCATGCCCCGGCGAGCCTTTGAGCACCTTTGCCGCTCCGAAGGGTTGCCGGAAGCGCTGGTGGAAGGTTAAAAGCTTGTAACCTACGGGAGCGATTCCTAAAATCGCTCGTTTCGGGTTCGGCAAGCTCAAACCGCCGGCGCGATTGCGAAAACCCTCCAAAACTTTAGCTCTCAGACACAAAGTCATCCAAAACCATGGCGTGGAACGAACCCGGAAACAACTCCGGTGGCAAGCGCAACCCCTGGGGGGGTGGCAACAAGCCCGAGCAAGGACCGCCCGATCTGGACGAGGTACTGCGTAACCTGCAGCGTCGCCTGGCCGGCCTGTTCGGCGGCACCGGCGGCGGCAATCGCACGGTGGGCGGGGCCGGTCCGGGCCGAGGCTTCGGCATCAGCACCATCGTGGTGGTGCTGGCGGTCATCTGGGCTTTCAGCGGCCTGTACACCGTCGACGCGGCCGAACGCGGTGTCATCCTGCGCTTTGGCAAACACGTCGCGACCACCATGCCTGGCCTGCGCTGGCATCTGCCGTGGCCGATCGAAACCAAGCAGATCGTGAATATCCAGACCATCGAGAGCTTCAGCGAGCAGACGCGCATGCTGACCTCGGACGAGAACATGGTGGATATCAACCTGGAAGTGCAGTTCCGCCGCGCGAGCCCGCTGGACTATGCGTTCAACGTCAACCAGCCGGAGCAGACGCTGAAGGAAGTCAGCGAGAGCGCCATTCGCGAGATCATCGGTCGCAGCAAGCTCGATGGCGTGCTCGAGAGCGGCCGTCAGGAAATCGTGGCGCGGACCAAGGAGCTGATCCAGCGCACGCTGGACGCTTACAAAGTCGGTCTGGAAGTCACTGCCGTCAACCTGCAGGACGTGAAGGTGCCGAACGAAGTGGCGCCGGCCCAGCAGGATGCGATCAAAGCGCGTGAAGACCGCGACCGCCTGTCGCTGGCCGCGCAGGCCTATTCGAACGACCTGATCCCGCGCGCCCGCGGCGCCGCCGTCCGGCAGGTGCAGGAGGCGCAAGCGTATCGCGGTCAGAAAATCTCCAAGGCTGAAGGTGAGGCCAGCCGCTTCCTGGCTTTGCTGTCCGAGTACGAACGTGCTCCGGCCGTGACTCGCGAGCGTTTGTATCTGGAAACTGTCGAGAACGTGCTCGCGTCCAGCAAGAAGGTGGTGCTCGACACCAAGGATGGCGCCGGCAACCTGGTCTATCTGCCCATCGACAAGCTGCTCGAACAGAACCGTCGCACGCCTCGCGTAACTACTTCCGACTCCAGCATGACTGTGGAAAGCCCCGACACCAGTGACGCGACCAGCGTCGCCGGCGATCGCCGTTCCCGAGGGACCCGCTAATGGCCGGCCGCGGATTTTTGGTTCTGATACTGGCGGCGGTGGTGGCCTTCGTGCTCGCCATGTCGACTTTTACGGTGCGCGAGACGGAGCTGGCGATCAAGTTCCGCTTCGGTGAGATCGTGCGCGCCGACTACACCCCGGGGTTACATTTCATGATCCCGATGGTCAACAACATCCGTAAGTTCGAGCGTCGCATCATCACCAAGAACTACCCTTCGGAGCAGTTCCTGACCAGCGAAGGCAAGATCCTGCGCATCGATTTCTACATCAAGTGGCGCGTCTCCGATGTTTCGACCTACTACCAGGCGACCTCCGGCGGCGACCCCGAGATCGCCGCGGGCCGCCTCGGCAGTATCGTGAAGGACGGCATCAAGGGCGTGATCGCCCGTCGCACCATTCAACAGGTGGTGGCGGCCGAGCGCGCAGAGTTCACTGGCGAAATCCTCAAGCTGGCCGAGGACAGCACCAAGGGGCTGGGCCTGCAGCTGGTGGACGTGCGCGTGAAGAAGATCGATCTGCCCGAAGAAGTGAGCGAATCGGTGTTCAGCCGCATGCGTCAGGACTTCGATCGCCAGGCCAAGCGGCTGCGCGCCGAGGGTGAGGAGAACGCCGAGAAGCTGCGCTCCGAAGCCGATCGTCAGCGCATCGAGATTCTGGCGGAAGCCTACCGCGAGTCGGAAATCATCAAGGGCGAGGGCGATGCGAAGTCCGCAGACATCTATTCGCGGGCCTACAATCGCAACGCCGAGTTCTATTCGTTCCATCGCAGCCTGCAGGCGTATCGTCTGGCCATCGGCACCGACAACGACGTGCTGGTGATTTCCCCTGACAGCGAGTTCTTCAAGTACTTGAATCGCTCCAACAGGCGCTAACGCCGCCGTGCAATGGTCGGACCTGTTCGCGGCACTGGCGCTTTACCTGGTGCTGGAGGGCGTGATGCCATTTCTCAGCCCGCAGTCGGTGAAGCGCCTGATGCAGGCGCTGTCCGACCTGCAGGACCGCCAACTGCGTTTGTTCGGCCTCGCAAGCATGAGCGCGGGTCTCGCGCTCCTGTACTTCGTGCGCCCCTAGAATTCTTTCTTATCCCGAGTCCGTAATGAGTAGTCATCGCAATGTTGTCGTCATCGGCGCCCAGTGGGGCGATGAAGGCAAGGGCAAGATCGTCGATCTGTTGACCAATCGCGTCGCTGGCGTGGTGCGCTTCCAAGGCGGCCACAACGCCGGCCATACGCTGGTGATCAATGGCCGCAAGACCATCCTGCGACTGATTCCCTCCGGCATCCTGCACGAGAACGTCACTTGCTTCATCGGCAACGGCGTGGTGCTCTCGCCCAAGGCGTTGCTGGATGAGATCACGGAGTTGCAGACGGCGGGCATCGATGTGCCGAAACGCCTGCGCATCTCCGAAGCCTGTCCGTTGATCCTGCCGCATCACATCGCGTTGGATAAGGCGCGCGAGGAAGCGGCCGGCGCCGCCAAGATCGGCACGACCGGCCGAGGCATCGGTCCGGCGTACGAAGACAAAGTCGCTCGGCGCGCCATTCGCGTCCAGGACCTGTTCGCACGCGAGCGCTTCGCCGCCAAGCTCGGTGAGGTGCTCGATTATCACAACTTCGTGTTGCGCAATTACTTCAAGGCGCCGGTCATCGACTTCCAGCAGACGCTGGATGAAGCGTTGGAGCTGGGTGAGCGCCTGCGGCCGATGGTTGCGGACGTGTCGGGTGAAGTGAACGCGTTGATCCGCGGTGGCAAGCGCTTGCTGTTCGAAGGCGCGCAGGCCGCGTTGCTCGACATCGATCACGGCACTTATCCGTTTGTGACTTCCAGCAACTGCATCGCCGGTCAGGCTTGTGCCGGTGTAGGCGTTGGCCCGCAGCAGTTGCACTATGTGCTCGGCGTCGCCAAGGCTTATGCCACGCGCGTGGGCAGTGGGCCGTTTCCGACCGAGCTCGACGATGAAGTCGGCGAGCACTTGCGAGTCAGGGGCAACGAATACGGCTCTGTCACCGGTCGGCCGCGCCGCTGCGGCTGGTTCGATGCGGCGAGCCTGCGTCGTGCCGTGGAGATCAACGGCATCTCCGGTCTGTGCATCACCAAGCTCGACGTGCTCGACGGTCTGGACACGGTGCGAGTCGCCGTGGGCTACAAAGTGAAAGGCGAGCGCCGGGACCTGTTGCCGGTGGGCGCCGAAGCTCTGTCGATCTGCGCACCGATCTATGAAGAGCATCCGGGTTGGAAGGAAAGCACCGCCGGCGTGAAGACGTTCGATGAGCTGCCGAAGAACGCGCAGTCCTATCTGCGACGTCTGGAAGTGCTGGTCGGCGCGCCCATCTCCATCATCTCGACCGGCCCCGACCGGCTCGAGACCATTGTCGTGAAGCATCCCTTCGACTGATCCCCTGGAGCGCTGGCATATCGGCCAGCGCTCTATCTCTGTCAGTAAACACTTGCGCGCGTAGCGAATTTACGCGCGCCGTTCGCGTGCGCGCGCGAATCGGAACTCCCGAAGTCATGAGGAATTGTTTCGGCACACCCGCGATCAATTCTTGCAGCTTCAGGAGATGACCATGGCATACGGCAATTACCGAGGTGAGTGGAATCGCGATCGCAACGAGCGGTGGCGAACGCACGATCGCGACCGGGATCGAGAGAATCAATACACGCAGAGCGACGACGATGATTCGCGGCTCGCTCGCGATTCGATGGAAAGGGACTACTACGGCGGCGAGTCGGGTGGTCGCGGACGCGGTGGCTATGGTGGATGGCGTCGCGAGCATGAAGAAGGCCCGCGCTACAACCGCGGCTACGGCCAAGGCGACTACGATCAGGAATATGGCCGACGCGAGTCCGGCCAGGGTGCGCGCTATGGGCGCGGCGGAGAATATTCAGGTGGTGGCCGTCATTACGGCAACGAGTCCGGTGGTTGGCAGGGTCGCGAAGAGGAGCAATGGCGCAATCGCGATACCCACGGTCAGTACGATAGAGACGCCAACTACGGCGGTTTCAGCAGCAGCGGCACCGGCAACTACCGCGGCTACGGCGGCAGCGGGGGAAGCTATCAAGGTGGCCAGGGCCGTTGGGGCGAGGCCGGCACTCAATATGGTCGAGGCGAGAGCCAGGGCGATTACAACTATCGCGGCTACGAGCGCGGCCGTTCCGGACAAGGCTATGGCCAGAGCGAAGGATACGGTCAGCGTCAAAGCTTCGGGCAACGCTTCGGTCAGTCGATGCGCGGCTCCGGGCGGCCGAGCGGCGGTCGTGCATTCGGCGACTACGGCGGAGCTCCCAGCGGCAACTACGGCGAGGAGTTCGGCAGCCAAGGTCAGGGAATGGATCAATATGGGCCGCAAGGCGCTCAGGGACGACAGTGGGGCCAGGAGGAATATGGCGCGCATCGTGGGCGCGGCCCGCGCGGTTACAAACGTTCCGACGATCGAATCCGTGAAGAAGTATGTGATTGCCTGACAGACGATGATCGTCTGGATGCTACGCATATCGAGGTCGCGGTGAAGGACGGCGAAGTGACTCTGAGCGGATTCACGACCTCGCGCGAAGACAAACGTTGGGCCGAGTCGTTGGCCGAGCGAATCTCCGGCGTCAGGGAAGTGCAGAACAGTATTCGGCTGATGGATCCGCAACGTCAGAGCCAGAGCGGTCAGGGCAGCACCCAGTCTTCCATGCAAGGTGCTGGCGCCAGCAGCACCGGCACTTCCGGTACGCGGGGCGGCGGCGACAACAAGGGCAAGGAATCGTCCAACATTCAGCATTGACCATGATCGCGTTGGGGCGCCGCTGGCGCCCCAACGCCGTCTGCAGGACCGCTCATGAATACCCAGCTCTCGACGCCGGGGGAACACCCGGCCACGGACATGAAGCAATGCATCGAAGACTGCGAGCGTTGCTATCGTGTCTGTTTCAGCATGGCGATGAATCATTGTCTGGAGCAGGGCGGGCCGCACGTCGCGCCAGAACATTTCCGGCTGATGACGATCTGCTCCGAGCTGTGCCGGTTGACCGCCGACGCGATGCTCGCCAACTTCGCTTTGCATGAAGAGTTGTGCCGCGCCTGTTCACGTGTGTGTGCGGAATGCGCGGCGAGCTGCCGGAAGCTCGATGGCATGGAGGAGTGTGTAGACGCCTGCGAGCACTGCTCCAGAAGTTGTGCCGCCATGTTGCGACATTGACGAACGACTGCCGCCAATCTCAGCGAAAACCTTAGGCGCGAAGCGTCGACTCCTTCACGTTGAGCTACTTAGCTGCACCCTAAAGTGCTCGCCAGGCACTTCAGGTGATGTAAGCCAAGCATGAGCGACTCTTCCGTTTCGGGCGCGCCGACGGCGGCAAAACGCGGCGGCGTCTTTTATCTCTACAAGCATCTTTGGGAACAGTCGCACGGGCGACGCGCTCAGCTGGTGGGCGCCGTAGCGCTGTTGTTGACGGCTCAATGCGTGCTGTTGAGTCTGCCGTACTTCGCCGGGCGCGCCATCAACGTTCTGCAGGCCAGCGGCGCCGCCGGCATCGGACAGGCGGGTCTGTGGCTTTCGCTGGTCGTTGCCGCCACCGCACTGAGCTGGGTGTTTCACGGCCCGGGGCGCCTGCTCGAGCGTAACGTTGCTCTGGAGATCCGCCGCCGAACTTCGGGCGGCTTGATCGAGCGGCTGCTGGCGCTGCCCCTGTCCTGGCATGAAGCCAATCACTCCGGAGTCACCGCGCATCGCGTTCAGCAGAGCAGTTCGGCGCTCTCGACGTTCACGCAAAGCCAGTTCATCTATCTGAGCAGCGCGGTCCGGCTGGTTGGACCCATCGTCGCACTGTGGCTGTTGCAGCCCTACGTTGGCATGAGCGCGATCGTCGGCTTCGTGCTGATCTGCGTGTCGGTCGTTGGATTCGATCGCGCCATGATCCGTCTGGCGCATCGTGAGAACGACGCCGAGCGTCGCTACTCCGCGGCCTTGCTGGACGCGCTGGGCAACATCACCAGTGTGTTTGCACTTCGCCAGGCGCGGGCCATCACCGCTCTGATACAACGCCGGCTCGAGGCGATCTTTACGCCGACCCGCCGTTCTATCGTGCTGAACGAGGCGAAGTGGTGCACGGTCGATATCTGCAGCAAGGTGCTCAGCTGCGGCCTGGTCGCTCTGTTTGCGTGGCTGGCTGTGCGTCACACCGATGCGAGTGTCGGTCAGAAGACTCTTATGCTCGGCAGCCTGTACATGGTGTGGGAGTACGCGTCGCAGGCGGGCGGAGTGATCGCAACGTTCGCTTCGAACTTCCAGAACTTCGCTCGTCAGCATGCCGACTTCGCCAGCGCCGATCCGATTCGCGAGACGGTGGTGAAGACTGCGGATGCGACCGGTCAGGAGCTGATTCGGGCGTCGTCTTCCGATTCGGAGTACTACATGGTCCGGGATCTGGTGTTCAGTCATCCCGGCGCTCGTGGTGAACGGCCGACGCTCAACGGTGTGTCGCTGTCCCTTCAGCAGGGCCGTCGTTATGCATTGATCGGCAGCAGCGGCTCCGGCAAGAGCACGTTGCTGCGTGTCCTGGCGGGCCTGTACGAGGCGGATCGCATCGCCGTCGATCGGCGCAACGGTCCGGCGATCGTCACTGCGTCGGGCGCGGCTCAGATGCTCAGAGCGAATGTAACGCTGGTGCCTCAGGACGCGGAAGTTATCGAAGGCACGCTGGCGGAGAACCTGGCGCTGTGTGCGACGCATGCCGGCGCACCGGCCGATGTGCAGTATTCAAAGGCGATGAAGACCGCATGTGTCAGCGACTTCATCCCGGCCGATGCGAATGGCTTGAACACGGCCGTGGTCGAGCGCGGTGCGAACTGGTCTGGAGGACAGCGTGCACGTATCGCGCTTGCGCGAGGCATTCTCGCTGCGGCCGATAGCAACATGGTGCTGTTCGATGAGCCCACTGCGGCCCTCGATTCCCGAACCGAGGCGCGCGTCTATGACAATCTCTTCGCAGCCCTGCCGAACTCGTGCATCGTGTCGTCCATCCATCGGCTGCATCTGCTCGATCGGTTTGACGAAGTGATCGTGATGCACGAGGGCCGCGTGGTTGCCCAGGGCCCTGCGGCACTGCTCGCGGCGACCTCACCCGACTTCCGGCAGCTGCTGGCGATGTATCGTCAGGAAGATCGCGCGCAGGCGGCTCAGCCCGAAGTGGAGTCAGCGGCCGCTTGACCCGGCGGGCTTGGTTTTCAGCCAGGCCCGCAACACTTCGGCGACGCTCCAGGCCTGCGCCATGCAGCCGCCTGGCGCGAACGGCGCTTCGGCATCGAAGATCTCGCTGATGCTGCCGATTCCCGCGTCGTAGAGATGACCGGGAAACGCTTCCAATAGAGTGCGAGCGCTGGCCGGATCCGGATACACGCGCAGATAGGCGTCGATGTAGTGCCCGATCAGCCACGGCCAGATCGTTCCTTGGTGATAAGCAGCGTCTCGCTCGCGCAGGTTGCCGCGATAGTGCGATTTGTAATCGGGATGATCGGCGCTCAACGTGCGCAACCCGTAAGCGGTAAGCAGCTTGTCGCGGACCACATCGACGACCTGTTTCCAGTAGCGCTGGTACAGGACCGGATGCTGCAGGGACAACGCGAAGATCTGGTTGGGGCGAATGGCGTCGTCGTTGCCGTCCGGGCCGTCGATGACGTCGTACAGACAGCCGCGTTGCTCGTTCCAGAAGCGTTGATTGAAAGATTCGCGCACCTGCGCGGCGAGATTTTCATATTGCTCGTGCGGCTGGTTCAGCGAGCTGGCCCAATGCGCCATGAGTTGCAGAGCGTTGTGCCACAGCGCCTGAACTTCCACCGGCTTGCCCCGCCGCGGGGTGACGACCCAGCCATCGACTTTCGCATCCATCCAAGTCAATTGATAACCCTCGGCTGCGGCCGAGATCAGGCCATCTTTAGGATCGGCGTGAATGCTGAACCTGGTGCCCTGGATGTGGTGCTGGATGATGGACTGGAGCACCGGAAACAGATTTCTGACCAGCGCCCGGTCCCCAGTCACGTCCAGGTAACGCGAGATTGCATGGAAGTACCAAAGCGTCGCGTCTACGGTGTGATAAAGAGCCTGCCGCTCGCCTTCGGGAAACAGATTCGGCAGCAGCCCATCCTTCACGTAGTGCGAAAAGGTGCTGAGAATCGCGCCCGCTTCGCGAAAACGGCCGGTACACAGCGTGAGCCCGTCGAGGCTGATCATCGTGTCCCGACCCCAGTCGCCGAACCAGTGATAGCCCGCGTAGACGCTGCGCAGTTCGCCGCCGCCGGCTTGTGCGAGCACGCTTTCTTCCAGGCGGCTGCCGGGCAGCACGATGAACTGATCGGCCGCCATCGCCAGCTGTTCGGCCACCGGATCGTTGCTCACTGCCGGCGCCAGACTCAGCAAATGGTCCAGGCGATGACGTTCGGCATCGAACACTGCCGGCCCATCGAACTCCATCCGCTCCCAGGCATGCACCGAGGCGACGAACACCGCCGGGTGATTGGGCCGCACGCTTGCCAGCAGATAGCCGGGACTGAATGCGCTCTCATACTCCGGATCGCCCCGATCGCGTTCGATGCGGTACACGAAATTGGTTTCGTCGCGCTCCTCGGTCACGAATGCAGTCGGGCCAGGGCCCAATCCGAAGCGCAGCACGATGTCCGAGTCGGTGTGTCGGATCTCGTGCCGGCCGCGTCGCACTTCGAGCATGAACGAGCCGGGCTCGGCGCGCGGCGATTCGTCGTGACGACGAAAAGAAACGAACGGCCGCACCTGCAGCTCCATGGCTTCGCCCTTCAGCAGCCGATACTGCACGCAGACCGTGTTCTGGTTGTGCACCATGCTGATCGATTTCTCGAACACCACGCCTTTGTGCTCGAAGGTCCACACAGCGATGCGATGGTCCAGGCGAAACTCTTTCAGGAACAGATGGGCTTCGCCCTCGAAGCGCTCCGCTTCGTATTCCGCTCCGCCGAGGTGCATCTCGCGATCGTCCAGCAAGACGCACTCGTCGCAGCGGGAGATCAGGATGTGCCGGCCTTTTGGCGACGCCAGGTTCGGAACGAACAGTCCGTGATATTTGCGCGCCGGAATGCCTGCCAGCGTGCCCGAGGCATAGCCGCCCAGACCATTGGTCACCAGCCACTCGCGATTGCGCAGGAAGGACGGGTCGCTGTCGCTGTTCCAGTTCAATACGATCTGCCGATCGCGAATCATGCAGTTACCTCGGGAATTGTGATGCGAGGCGCCGCCACCAGCAGCACCGCACATTGCGCCTGAATTCGCCAGACGCCCCGTCCGTGATCGGCGACCGGCTCGAACGCGCCCAAGCCTCCATACTCGGGCGCTTCACTGTTCCACAATGTTTGCCAACCGCTGCCTCGCGATGGCGCGAGCAGCGGCTCGGCGATCGATCCCACCGGCAGATCGCCCTCCAGGTTCACGATCAGCAGCCGATCGCCATGGTCGGCGTCGAACCAGCGCAACACAAAGCTGCGCTCGCTCAAAGTTGCGCCATCGATGCGGGTGACGTCCTGTCGTGAGATCACCGGATCGCGAGCGCGCAGTCGTAACAAGTCTCGATGCAGGCTCAGCATGTGTCGATTGCGTGCACATTCCTGCCAGTCGAGCTTGGAGTCTAGAAAGGTGCGTTCGGCGCCGGGATCCGGAATCAACGCCTGCAATCTCGCATCGGCGTAGGCAAGAAACTGGCCGACGAAATCGCGCCGCCCGGCATGCACCTGGCGCGAAAGCATTTCGCCGTGGTGGGCGAAGAATGTGAATGTGGTCGATGCACCGAACTCCTGTCCCATGAACAACATCGGCGTCTGCGGCGCGAGCAGCGTGGCAGCGATCAGTGCGCGGTAACGCGCAGCTGCCGAATTGGAGTGAATGCGCACACCGGTGGCGGTGTTTCCAACCTGGTCGTGGTTCTGCAGAAAAATCACACAGGCGGCGGATTCGCGCCCTTGGAAGGGCGAGCCGCGAGCTTTGCTCTGCCACGCGTACCACTGACCTTGATACAAAAAGCCCCGGCGTACACAGGACAGCAATTCCTGCGCACGCCCGGTGTAGTCATGGAAGTAGCCGTCGCGACTGCCGGTCAAAGCGACCCGCGCACTGTGATGGAAGTCGTCGTTCCACATGGCATCGATGCCGAAGCCGCCAGCATTCACGGGCAGCAACTGCTCGCCGCACTGGGGCTCGTTCTCGGCGATGAAGATGATGCGTCGAGGCAGGGCCACGGCGCGTGCGCGCTCTGTCAGTTCGGCGAGCAGGTGCGTTTTGCTCGAATCGAAGATGGATTGAGTGGCGTCGAGGCGGAAGCCGTCGAGATGAAATTCGCGGATCCAGTAACACGCGTTGCCGATGAGGAACTCACGCGCGCCCGCGTTGTGCTCTCCGTCCAGATTGAAAGGTTCGCCCCAGTCGGTGCGATAGCGCCGGCTGAAATAATGCCGGCTGAACCCATTCAGATAGTTGCCGTCCGGTCCCAGATGGTTGTAGACGACGTCGAGAATGACTGCGAGTCCCATCGCATGCGCACGGTCGACGAATCGTTTGAACGCTTCGTGATCGCCATACACATGATAGGGCGCGTAGAGCTGCACGCCGTCATAGCCCCAGTTCCAGCGTCCTGGGCACTCGGCAATCGGCATGATCTCGAGCACGGTGACGCCGAGATCGCGCAGGTATTCGAGTTTCCCGGCGGCGGCGTCGAATGTTCCTTCGGGCGTGAACGTGCCGATGTGCAACTCGTAGATGACTTGCCGCTCGATCGCGAGGCCCGGCCAGCCCGTATCGGTCCATGCAAAGGCATCGGGATCGACCAGCAGGGACGGGCCATGGACGCCGTGCGGTTGAAAGCGGGAACAGGGATCGGGGCAGGGGCTCGCGGCGCCGACGCGATATCGGTAGAGCCGGGCCGACGTGCTCGTCGCGCCGGAAAAATAACCACTGTCTTCGCGACTCAGTTCGAAGGGCGGATGATCGCCGTCTTCGAACACCACCTCGATGCGCTCGGCCTCGGGCGCCCAGACGCGAAAGCGTGCCGTGCCTTCGGTAAGAAGTGCGCCCAGCAGTTCGGGATGCGGCGACGGCGACATGCGAACCACTCAATGCGAAGGTGATGACAGCTGTGCAGCGAGCACATGAAGTCAAGCACCCAATCGCGATCGGGGTTCCGTCGCTTCAGCAGCGAACTCACCGATGCGGTACTATGGCCGCCTTCGTGTTTATTCGTCTTATCGGTGAGATGGTGCCCAGGAGAGGACTCGAACCTCCACGGATTGCTCCACTGATACCTGAAACCAGCGCGTCTACCAGTTCCGCCACCTGGGCAAGGAAGGGAACGCGGGGCACACCCCGCAAGAGGCGCGCAATGTACCGATGACATTTAGGGCTGTCAATGACAACCCTTTGTTTTTTCCCTCTGTGAATCCTATGAAGCTAAGAAAAAAAACTCGTACACCTAAAAAGACCTCCAAGCGCCCGGCCCAGCGGGCCGGCGCCTCCTCCCGGCCCCGCACTTCCCGTGACCAGCCGGCCATTCCCCAGGTGCTGCAGGCGGCTGGCCGCCCCCTGGATTTCGACGAACTCGCCCAGCGCGCTCAGCGCAATGGCGCCTCCGCCCGTAAACGGCTGACCAAGGAGCTCGAGGAGCTGCTGCAGTCGGGCGCCATCATCCGCAACCGGCGCGATGAGTATTGTTTACGCGAGCGGCTGTCGCTGATCGTCGGTACCGTCAGTGCTCATAAGGATGGGCACGGCTTGCTCATGCCGGAGGATCGCTCGGCGCCGATCTATCTGGCGCCACGACAAATGCAGGAGGCCATGCACGGCGATCGTGCGGCCGTCCGCGTCACCGGCACCGACCACCGTGGCCGGCCCGAAGGCAGCATCGTCGAAGTGCTCGAACGCAATACTCGCGAGATCGTCGGCCGCCTGTACGACGAATCCGGTATCTGTTTCGTCGTCCCGGACAATCCGCGCATCGGTCACAAGATCCTCGTGCCCCGACAGCGTCTGGGCCAGGCGCGGCCGGGCCAGGTCGTGCTGGTGAAGCTCATCGAGCAACCCTCCAAGACAGCGCAGCCGCTCGGCCACGTCTCTCGGGTGCTGGGCGAGCATGCGGCGCCGGGTATGGAAACCGACATCGCCATTCATTCGCATGGCTTGCCGTTCGAATTTCCAGCGGAAGTGATTGCCGAGGCGGAAGCGTTCGGCAATTCAGTGTCGGCAGCGGCCAAGCGCGGTCGTGAAGATCTGCGTGAGCTGCCGCTGGTGACGATCGACGGCGAGGATGCTCGCGATTTCGACGACGCGGTGTACTGCGAGCCGTTGCGTGGTGGCAGTTGGCGGCTGATCGTCGCCATCGCCGACGTGGCCAGCTATGTCGAACCGAACCGGGCGCTCGATCGCGAAGCGCAGCTGCGTGGCACTTCGGTCTATTTCCCCAATCGCGTGCTGCCGATGTTGCCGGAGGCGTTATCGAACGGGCTGTGCTCGCTGAATCCGAACGTCGACCGGCTCTGCATGGTCTGCGACATGCGCGTGACCGCCGAGGGCAAAGTCACTCGCGCGCAATTCTTCGAAGGGTTGATGCGCTCGGCTGCGCGTCTGACATACACCAAGGTGGCGGCATATCTGGCCAATCCGGCTGCGAGCCATGAGCCCGAAGTGACCGCGCTGGGCCCGCAACTGCAAAGCCTGTACGGCGTGTTCAAAGCATTGCACAGGCAACGCCTGCAGCGCGGAGCGCTGGACTTCGATGCACCCGAGCTGAAAGTGAAGTTCGACGCACAAGGACGCATCGCCACGTTTGTGGAGTACTCGCGCAACGATGCGCACCGGCTGATCGAGGAGTGCATGATCGCCGCGAACGTGCAGGCCGCGCGGTTCCTGAAAAAGCATCGCATCCCGACTCTGTATCGAGTGCATGGCAAGCCCGAGGAGGACCGGCTCGAACAGCTGCGGCAGTTCCTGCAAGGCTTCAACATCCATTTGCCCACGGATCGCGATCTGGAACCGCACGATCTGAGCGAGGTGTTGCAGCGGTCGGTCGGGCACGAAGAAGCGCATCTCATCCAGACCGTCGTGATTCGCTCCATGCCGCAGGCGGTCTATCAACCCGAGAACATCGGGCACTTCGGCCTGGCGTTGTCCGAGTACGCGCACTTCACGTCGCCGATCCGTCGCTATCCCGATCTGATGGTTCATCGTGGCATCCGTCACATCCTGCGCGGAGGCAACGCGGAGACCTTCCCCTGGACCGCGGGCATGGTGTCGACATTGGGGCAGTCGTGCTCGCACACCGAGCGACGCGCCGATGAAGCGACTCGCGATGCGATGTCGTGGCTCAAGTGCGAATTCATGCGGGACAAGATCGGCGAGGAATTCGACACGCTGGTCACCGGCGTGGTGGACTTCGGCCTGTTCGTGCAGATCAAGGGGATGCAGATCGACGGACTCGTGCATGTCAGCGCGCTCGGCGCCGACTATTTCTCGCGGGACAAGTCGGGCTATCGCATGGTCGGCGCCCGCAGCGGGCGGATCTTCCGCCTGGGCGATCATTTACGCGTGCGATTGATCAATGTGGTCATCGATGAACGTAAAATCGATTTCGAGCTGGCCGAGGCGGGCGGCGGTCAACGCATGGTGCGTGGACCATGGCAGCGCCGACGCCACCAGCAACGAGGAAGTCGATGACGGAATCCACCACAATTTTCGGGCTGCATGCGGTACGCACTCTGTTGCAGCAACGGCCCGAGCGCGCCGCTCTCCTGATCCTGCAGAAGGGCAGGGACGATGCGCGCATTCACGAGTTGATGAAGCTGGCCCAGGCCAAGGGCATCAAGACCGAGCTGCGCGATAGCAGAGAGCTGGACCGGCTGGCGGGCGATGAGCGTCATCAAGGCGCCTGCCTGCAGATCCGCAGCGTCGGCGCGCTTGGCGAAGGCGCGCTCGATGATCTGCTCGATTCGACCTCGACGCCGCCGCTGCTGCTGGTGCTGGACGGCGTTCAGGATCCACACAATCTCGGCGCTTGTTTGCGTACTGCGGATGCAGTTGGCGTCACTGCGGTGATCGTCCCGAAGGATCGCGCCGCAGGTTTGTCGGCCATCGTGCGCAAAGTGGCCTCGGGTGCGGCTGAAACCGTGCCGTTGATTCAGGTGACCAATCTCGCGCGCACCTTGCGTTGGTTGAAGGAGCGCGAGGTCTGGATCGTCGGTACCGACGATCAGGCGCCTCATTCGTTGTACGAGAGCAAGCTCACTGGACCGCTCGCGGTTGTGTTGGGTGCAGAAGGCACCGGGCTACGTCGGCTCACCCGTGAGAATTGCGATGCGTTGGTCAGCATCCCGATGCGCGGCGTCGTAGAAAGCCTGAACGTTTCCGTCGCAACTGGCGTGCTGTTGTACGAAGCGCTGCGTCAGCGCTCCTGAACAGATCCAGCGAAGCTCAGCTTGCCGCCTTGTGTGCCTTCACAGGCACGTACAGGCGGCTCATGGTCGCGAGCGGATCGAACTTGCCACCGTTTCTGGCGCGCATCATCTCCGCAAAGTCTTCCGGCTGTATCGCGGGGCTGCAGAAGAAGCCCTGATACTGGTCGCAGCCGAGCGAACGCAGAAACTCCAGCTGCTGCTCGGTCTCCACGCCTTCGGCGATCACTTTCAGTCGCAGGCTGTGCGCCAGTGAAATGATCGCGTGCACGATGGCGGCGTCCTCGGGATTGGCGACCACATCCTTGATGAACGTGCGATCGATCTTGAGCTTGTCGAGCGGGAAACGTCGCAGATAGCTCAGGCTCGAATAGCCCGTGCCGAAGTCGTCGATGGAAATGTGGACGCCGATCCGGCTGAGCTGTTCGAGAATCGCAGCGGATTCGCCGGCGTTGTGCATGACCGCGCTCTCGGTCAGCTCGATCTCCAGATACGTCGGTTCGAGATCGGCGCTCTCGAGCGCCGACTTCACGATGCTGACCAGATTCTTCTGCCGGAACTGCTGCGCCGACATGTTGATGGCGACGCGCACCGGCGCCATGCCATTCACTTGCCACTGACGCGCCTGCCGGCAGGCTTCGCGCAGCACCCATTCGCCGATCTGCAGAATGAGGCCGGTTTCTTCGGCGAGCGGAATGAACTCGCCCGGCGGAACCAGTCCGCGCTCCGGATGGCGCCAGCGAATCAATGCTTCGGTGCTGCTGATACGACCGGTTGTGATATCCACCTTCGGCTGATAGTGCAGCTCGAGCTCGCCGTTGACGAGCGCGCGACGCAGGCCGTTCTCCAGCTTCAGTCGCTGTTGCGCGAACGCGTTCATCGCCGGCGTGAAGAATGAATAGGTGTTGCCGCCGACTTTCTTCGAGTGATACATCGCCGCGTCGGCGGCGACCATCAACTCCTCGGCGCGCGAACCATCGCTCGGATACATGCTGATGCCGATGCTGGCTGCGGTATGGATGTCCACCGACAGAATGTGGAAGGGTCTGGCGAAGCAGGCGAGCACACGCTGGGCCAGGATCTCGACCTCCGGCTGGCCATCGACCTCGTCGGCAATCAACAGGAACTCATCGCCGCCAGTGCGCGCCAGCGTATCGCTCTTACGCAGCGTGCCGCGCAGCCGAGTGGCCACTTCTTTCAACAACTCATCGCCGCCGTGATGTCCCAGCGAGTCGTTGATCATCTTGAAACGATCCAGATCGATGACCAGCACGGCGATGCGAGATTCGTGGCGATCGGCATAGGAGATCGCTTGCGCCAGGCGGTCGTCGAGCAACAGACGGTTGGGCAGCCCGGTGAGCGAGTCATGGGTCGCCAGGTGGCGCAGGCGCGCATTCGCGTCTTCCAGCGCTACGGCATGCGCACGCGAGCGCGATTCCATATGCGCGTCGTACATCAGCAGAATCATCGTGATCAGCAGCACGCCCAGCGCGAAGCCGCCGATGAGCAACGCAAGCCAGCCATTGTTAGCGGTGGTCGCTCCGATGCAGTACGAGTCCGGTGCGAACTTCGAAGCGAACATGCCGGTGTAGTGCATGCCCGCGATGGCGGCGCCCATCACCAGCGACGCGAGTATTCGTTGCAGGAGGATGCGCCAGGAAGCGCCGCCGCGCAGGTGGAAGAACAGCCACAGCGCGGCGAATGAGGCCACGATGGCGATGGCGACCGACAGGATCAGCAGCGTGGGCTCATAAGTAATGAACGGCACGATGCGGATCGCGCCCATGCCCGAGTAGTGCATGGCCGCGATGCCCAGGCCCATGAGCACGGCGGCGCCCGCCAACCGGTCGAGGCTGCTCTGTTTCTGGCTCGCAATGTGGAGCGCGAAGCCGGCGACGAGAATCGCGACGGCCAGTGAAGCCAGCGTCTTGGGCACGTCATAGGAGAGCGGGATCGGCAGCGTGAACGCGAGCATGCCGATGAAGTGCATCGACCAGATGCCCACACCCATGGCGAGCGCCCCGCCGCCGAGCCACATGCGGACGTACCTGCGGCGCGCCGTCGCCACGCGCGAGGCGAGGTTGAGCGCGGTGTATGACACGCAGACTGCTACCACGAACGACAGCGTCACGAGCCACGGGTTGTATGAGCCGTTCACTATGTAAAGTCCTGGACCGGGGCGGGACCACCGCCGCTGGCTGTAACGGCCGGTGCCGATTTGTCTTGATGCACCCCAGCATCGATTCAGACCTGGCCGGCAGGCTCTCTCGGGGGATGCCCTAGCGGACGCCCCTTAGATTTGCGTCGGGCAGGCCTCTCGGCTAGTATCCGCGGCCCTGTTGCGCCCGAGGGCCATTGGCCGGGGCGGGCAGTTTCTTCAACTCCTTGCCGCACTTGGCTTCTCGATCCAGGCGGCATATCCACAAGGAGCAGCAATGCGACACTACGAGATCGTTTTTCTGGTGCATCCCGACCAGAGTGAGCAGGTTCCGGCGATGCTGGAACGCTACAAGACCATGATCGCGGCCGGTAACGGCACCGTGCATCGCCTGGAAGACTGGGGCCGTCGGCAACTCACGTTCCCGATCGCCAAGGTCCACAAGGCCCACTACGTGCTGATGAACATCGAGGTCGACGGCAAGACGCTGGCCGAGCTCACCGGTGCGTTCCGCTTCAGCGATGCGGTCCTGCGCCACCTGGTCATCAAGATGGACAAGGCCGTCACCGAAGCCTCGCCGATGGCGAAGGGCGAAGAGGAGCGCGATGAGCGCTTCGCGCGTGACGACGAGGAAGAAGGCGCGCCCGCAGCGACTTGACAGTCCTGGCGACCTGATCCGTCCAATCACTCTTAGAGGTTCACCATGTCCCGCTTTTTCCGCCGTCGCAAGTTCTGCCGCTTCACCGCCGAAGGGATCGAGCAGATCGATTACAAGGATCTCGGTATCCTGAAGAGCTACATCACCGAGACCGGCAAGATCGTCCCGAGCCGCATCACTGGCACCAAGTCGCACTATCAGCGTCAGCTGGCGATCGCCGTGAAGCGCGCACGTTACCTGGCGCTGCTGCCGTACACCGACCAGCACTGAGCCACCTTATTGTTTTAGGGCGTCCCCCGCTCCGCCCCGTGATACCAAGGGGCGGAGCAGATACATGCACCATGCAATTGCTGTCTGGCTAACAGGGCATCCCTGGCGCGCCGCCTTCGCGAGCGCCATGAGCGGAGCGCTTTCCCCGCAGCTACCGTTGCCCTTCCTGGTGATTGCCGGCGCCATTGCCGTGCTGGTGGCGTTGCGCTTCGATCTGCGCTACGCCCTGGGCATGGCATTCACCGCCGCCGTGGCGGCGAGCTTCGTGATGTCGGCGGCACGGCCCAATGGCTGGCTGCTGTTCGGCATCGCGCTGCTGTACTTCGGCCCGGTGCTGCTGGGCTGGCTGTTGAGACAACTCGGCTCGCTGAATCTGGTGTTCCAGGTCACGATGCTGAGCATGGCGGTACTGCTGGTGCTGGTGTTCGCCGTGCTGCCCGATCCGGTCGGCATGTGGCGCCCGCAGCTGGAGCTGCTGTGGAACTCGATGACGGCGGCCGGTCTGCAATTCGAAGGCGATCGCGCCACGATCGTCGACGCCTGGGCACGCACCCTGTGGGGCGGGCTGGCGGCGCTGTCGCTGGCAGCGGTGTTCGGCGCGGTGTTGTTGGGCCGGTGGTGGCAGTCGCTGCTGGACACGCCGGGCTCGTTTGGTGTCGAGTATCAGCAGCTGCGCCTGGGGCGCGCGCTGGGCATCGCGACCACGGTGTTGTTCATCGTCGCTTTGCTGACCGATTCGGCGCTGGTGGGGTCGCTCGCCTCGGTGGCGTTCGCCGCGCTGGCTTTTCAGGGGCTCGCGGCCGCCCATCGCAGCAAGGCGTTCGGCCGACTGGATCGCGCCTGGCTGGTAGCGATATATGTATTGCTGATCGTGCTGCCGGTGACCTCGTTCGTGGTGCTCATGCTCGCGATCTGGGGCTTTGCGGATAATTGGCTGCGTCCTCGGACGCGTAGTGCTTAATTGAGGCCTGCTTTAAAGAGGATGGGCTGATGGAAATCATTCTGATACAAAAGGTTGCCAACCTCGGCAACATCGGTGACAAGGTCAAGGTCAAGTCCGGCTACGGCCGCAACTACCTGCTGCCGCAGGGTAAGGCCACGCTGGCCACGCCGGAGAACCTCGCCAAGTTCGAAGCCCGTCGCGCCGAGTTCGAGAAGGCCGCGAAGGAAGAGCTCGCCAGCGCCCAGGCGCGTGCCGCCAAGCTCGAAGGCTTCAAGCTCTCGCTGACGGCCAAGGCCGGTGGCGAAGGCAAGCTGTTCGGCTCGGTGGGCAACAGCGACATCGTCGAGGCGCTGAACAAGGCCGGTCACCCCGTCGAGCGTGCCGAAGTGCGCATGCCGAACGGTCCGATCCGTCAGGCTGGCGAGCACGTCGTGCAGATCCATCTGCACACCGACGTCAACGTCGATCTGCCGGTCGTGATCATCGGCGAAGAATAATCCGCCGCTCGCCACCGATGGCCGAAGCCGAAGGCAAGGTCTCATTCGCGGGCGCGCGTCGCGCCCGCGACAGAGACTACGCGGTGGACGATATCCGAATGCCGCCTCATAACATCGAGGCGGAGCAGGCCGTGCTCGGCGGCCTGATGCTGGACAACCGCGTCTGGGACAACATCGCGGACCGCATCGTCGCCGACGACTTCTATCGTCGCGATCATCAGATCATCTTCAACGCCATCGCCGAGCGCGGCGCCAATGGCGAGCCTTCCGACGCAGTCACCCTGTCCGAATGGCTGGAGCGCAAAGGCTTGCTGGCCGAGGTCGGCGGCTTGCCGTATCTGGCGCAACTGGTTCGCGACACGCCCAGCGCCGCCAACGTGCGCGCTTATGCCGATGCAGTTCGTGAGCGTTCCACGCTACGCCAGCTGATTTCGGTCGGCGGCGAGATCGCGAACGGCGCCTACGATCCACAAGGCCGTGCGGCCGCGGAGATCCTCGACGAAGCCGAGCGCCGTGTGTTCGAAATCGCCGAGAGTCGGAACAAGACCGGCTCGGGCTTCGTGCCGCTGCGGAATGAAGTCGGCAAGATCATCGATCTGATCGACACACTGTCCCAGAACCCAGGCGCCATCACCGGTCTGTCGACCGGTTTCAAGAAGCTCGATGAGATGACCGCCGGCCTGCAGAAGGGCGATCTCATCATCGTCGCTGCGCGCCCCTCGATGGGTAAGACCACGTTCAGTCTGAACATGGCGGAGAACGCCGCCTTCGGTCCGACGCAGGCGAAGGTAGGCGTGTTCAGTATGGAAATGGGACGCGAGCAGCTGGCGTTCCGTATGGTTTCTTCGCTCGGCCGGGTCGATCAGACGAAGCTGCGCACCGGTCAGCTGGACGACGACGACTGGTCGCGCGTGCAGATGGCGATTTCGATGATGAAGTCGTCGAACATCTTCATCGACGACACGCCTGCTTTGTCTCCTACCGAAGTGCGCGCTCGCGCGCGGCGCTTGAAACGGGAGCATGGGCTCGACCTGATCGTGGTCGACTACCTGCAGCTCATGCAGGTGCCCGGCAACAAGGAAAACCGCACCGCCGAGATTTCCGAGATCTCGCGCTCGTTGAAGGCGCTGGCGAAAGAACTGTCGGTGCCGGTGATTGCACTGTCGCAGCTGAATCGCGCAGTGGAACAGCGTACGGACAAGCGGCCGGTGAGCTCGGACTTGCGCGAATCGGGCGCTATCGAGCAGGACGCGGACATCATCATGATGATCTACCGCGAAGAAGTTTATAACCCCGAGACGCCGCGCAAGGGCATCGCCGATATCATCATCACCAAGCAACGTAACGGTCCGACGGGTGACATCGAGCTGACGTTCCTTGGCAAGTTCACGAAATTCGAGAATTACGCGCCAGAGGCTGCGTTCGGCGACGGACCTTTTTAGTGAGCTTTCCGGTTGCGACCGTTGACGCCTCGGCACTGCGTAACAATCTGGCAGTGGTGCGGCGGTTGGCGCCTCGCTCTCGGGTCATTGCGGTTGTCAAAGCGAATGGCTACGGCCATGGAATGATTCGTGTCGCTCGCGCCCTCGCGGACGCGGATGGGTTGGGAGTCGCGCGTCTCGCCGATGCGATTGCCCTTCGTGAAGCTGGCGTAATTCAGCGCATCCTTTTGCTCGAAGGCGTGTTCGGCGTCGAACAGTTCGCGCTCGCGGCCAAAGAACAATGTGAGATCGTCGTCCACTCGCCCCAACAGCTCGATGTTCTGGAGCAGTTCGCCGGCTCGCATCGCTTCGTCGTCTGGCTGAAACTCAACAGCGGCATGAACCGGCTCGGCTTCCGTGTCGAAGAGTTCACCGCCGCGCATGCTCGCTTGCGGCGCTGCTCATCGGTCAGCCAGATCCGCGTGATGACGCACTTGTCCTCCTCGGAGGATCGTGGGCAGGTCACTGCCACTCAACTCAAAATCTTCGACGACTTGGTTGCACCGCTCGGTCTGGAGCGCAGCGCTGCCAATTCCGCTGCGGTGATCGGCTGGCCGGAAGCGCATCAGGATTGGGTCAGGCCGGGCTTGATGCTGTATGGCATGTCGCCGGTGCCGAACCGTTCTGCCGCGGACTTTGGATTGCAGCCTGCGATGACGTTGTCGACTCAGCTCATCGCGATACAGAACATCGGGGTCGGCGAGTCGGTGGGTTACAACGGCATCTGGCGTGCGGAACGTCCGTCACGAATCGGTATCGCCGCGATCGGCTACGGCGATGGATTTCCTCGCGGCACTCGCAATGGCGCGCCGGTACTCGTCGGCGGCAAGGAAGCGCCCCTGGCAGGTCGCGTATCGATGGACATGATCTCCATCGATGTCACCGACCTGCCGCAGGCGAAAGCGGGCGATGAAGTTGTCGTCTGGGGCGAAGGCCTGCCCGCCGAGCGGCTCGCGCCGTATGCGGATACGACCTGTTATGAGCTCGTGTGCCGAGTGACTTCGCGCGTGCCGCTGCTTTGGAAAGAGGCTTGAGTCGGCTCAGCCTTCGAAGAACCCCATCTTCACGCCCGCCAGCATGATCACATCGTTGTCCGCCAGCTTGCGGGCCTGCTCGCCGATGGCTGCGCCGTTCACTGACGGATAGTCGCCGGGCTTGCCGCTGTCGACGTGCACGATGAAATAGCCGTCGGCCCGGCGAGTGATCGCCGCGACCTGGACGCCAGGACGACCAAGTGTCGTCAAAGCCTTGTTCAGCTCGAGCTCACGGCCGGCAAACGCGCCGCTCAACACCTGCAGCTTCGCCTTGGGCAGAGCAACGCCTGCATTTTCTCCGGTGGCAGGCGTGCTGCCAGCGGGAGGCATGGGGCGGGTGAGCGGAGGTGCGCCGGTGGTTGAAACGGGTGTTGGCGCCGCGGCCGCCTTGGGGGCCGGCGGAGGAGGCGGCGACACGGTCGCAGCTTTCTTGGCGGCAATGGCGGCGACGGCGGATCCTGGAGTGATCACCATCGTTTTCTCGAATTCATCCGGCTCGGTGTCCGGGCTCTGGGTGTCGACGAAGCGCAGCTGATGATGACCGACGGTCACGACGTCGCCGTGCTGGAGCGCATGTTTCTTGATCAGCTTGCCGTTGACGTAAGTGCCATTGGTGCTGTTCAGATCTTCCAGAAACGAGTCGTTGAGAATGTTGATCACCAGCGAGTGGTGACCGCTGACGGCCGGATTGTCGATGCGGATGTCGTTATCGGGGAGGCGGCCGACGGTGTACCGCTCCTTGTTCATGTTGTATTCGGCCATCACCTGACCGTCCAGGCTAAGGATCAACCGTGCCATTTGCTCGTCCCCGAGTAGTGCCTGTCTTACGACCAGTGTGCCTAGCCGAACCAGCGCAAGATTCTGTCAACTACCCCTGTCCGTGCTGCGAACGAGTCCACAACTTGCGCAAGGATGATCGACACATTATCGCGACCGCCATTGTCGTTCGACAATTGAATCAATTGCTTAGCAACCGTTTCAAGGCTAGCACTAAAGGTGCTCATAGTTAAGTGGATGTCGTCGTCCTCGACCATGTCGGACAGACCGTCCGAGCACAGACAGAAGAAGTCGCCCTTGTCCACGGGTTGTTCGTGCACCTCGACGTCGACGGTGGGCTCCACGCCGAGAGCGCGGGTCACGTAGTTCTTGTTGGTGGCCCGCTGAGCTTCGGCCTGGGAATAGAAGCCGCGGTCGACCAGCTCCTGGAGCAGGGAGTGATCCATGGTCATCTGTTCGAGCCGGTTCGCTCGCAGCCGGTACAGGCGCGAGTCGCCGACGTGGGCGATGGCCACCCGGTTGTCGAAGAACAGGCAGGCGACGATGGTGGTGCCCATGCCCTCGCATTGGGGCTGGGTCTTCGCCGTCTGATAGATGATCTTGTTGGCGCGTGCGATCGCGTCTCTGAGCACGATGCTCGGGCGCGCCATGCCGGTTTCGGGATCCGAGGACGACATGTCCTGGTGCTCGACCGCTTCCTTCACCAGGCTCATCACCGTCTTCACGGCGATGCCGCTGGCGACTTCGCCGGCGTTGTAACCGCCCATGCCGTCGGCGAGCACGAACAGACCGATATCGGCATCGACGCCGATGGTGTCTTCGTTGTGCTCACGCACGCGACCCACGTCGCTCAATCCTACGGAGCGGATCTTGCCACGCACCTAGAAGATCCTCCTTGTCGCCACTGTCCGCGTCACGGTAGCAACCACTCGTGTTCGGCCTGTGCCGCGCTCTTCTCCGGCGGACCGGCGACGGCGCGCAAAGCCATGGCCATTTCGGCGCAAGTCACATAGCGATCGTCGGCCGACTTGGACAGCGCGCGATCGGTGATGGCTTCGACTTCCGCCGGCAGGTCGGGGCGGATGGTACGGATCGGAGTATGCGGTTCGGTAGCGATCTTCTGCATCAGGCGCGGCATCGAGTCGGCGCGGAACGGCAGTTGACCGCACAGCAGCTGATACAGGCTCACTCCCAACGCAAATTGGTCGGAGCGTCCGTCGAGCGTGCGCCCTTCGAGCTGTTCCGGTGACATGAATGAAGGTGTGCCCAGGACGATTCCGGTCTTGGTTCGGCTTGTATCGGTCAGGCGTGCGATTCCGAAGTCGGTGATCTTGAGCTCATCCGTCTCCGGATTGAACATTATATTAGCCGGTTTGATGTCGCGATGAACGACGTTCTGACGGTGCGCATAGTGTAGAGCCTCTGCCACACGGGCGACGAGTAGCATCACGCTTTTCGGCGGCAGCAGGTTCTTCGAATCCGTGTGGGTGCTCAGATGATGCCCGCGCAGATACTCCATGGCGATGTATGCGAGGCCATTGTCCTCGCCAGCATCGTAGACAGTGACAATGGCCGGATGGTTCAGCCGGCCCGCCATCTCCGCTTCGCGGAAGAAGCGCGCGCGTGCTTCGGCCAGATCGTCTTCCTCGAACTCCTCGGCCAGCGGGATCGCCTTGATCGCGACCACTCGATTGATCTTCGGATCGCGGCCCAGGTACACGATGCCCATCGCGCCTTTGCCGAGTTCGCGCTCGATTTCGTAACGGCCGAGCGTGCGCTTGGAGGAGCGTCCCGCGGTGGGCACGTCCAGATCGGGCACGGTTTCTTCGAGGTCTTTCAGATCGATAGCGGGTTGTCTCGGCCGGATGGGGCGCGGCGGCTCGCGTTTGACATGCGGTACAGGCGTCGCCGTCTCATGCGCCATCGATTCGCGGGACTCGCGCATCATCGATCCGCGCGTTACCGGTTCGCGAGTCAACGGCTCTTGGCGCACGCGCGCGCGACGTGCCTTCAGCTCGCGATAGTTCGGGTCGCGTGTGGCGATATAGGTGTACACAGCCGACGCTTTGGCGAGCTGTGCGCGCCGCTCGAAGTCCATGCCCAGGTTGTAGAGCAGCTCCATTGTCGGCGCATCCAGCGCACAGCGCTGATACGTCTCGAACGCGAGATCGAGCTGACCTTGCTTGTGGAACGTCTGTCCCAGCGAGCGCAGGTTGGCGCCCGGATCGCGCGTACCTTCGCCGGCTCTGATGTTGGCGCGCCGGATCAGCTCGCCGACCAGATACAAACCATAGCCCGCGGCGAGCGCCATGCAAGGAAGCATGAAGTGCAGCCAGACATGCGAGGTCCGCAGCAACATGATCTCGGTGCCGCTGAGTAGCACGATCAACAGCAAGGTGGTCATTCCACCGATCGCCGCGCCGGCGGCAGGCAGCATGAAGGCCGCGAACAACAGCGCGAGCACGACCGCGCCCCATTCGACCACTGGCGCATAGCCGGGGCGTGAATACATCTTTGCCGCCAACGAACTCGACACCGCGCTTGCGATGGCAACGACGGGCGGTGTGGCCTTGCTCACGGGCGTCGCCAAGGAGTCGTCTACGCTGTCGTTGTTCATCAGGCCGATGAGCACGACCTTGTCACGCAACTCGCCTTTCGGCACGCCGCCCGATAACACTTGCCAGTAGGGATATTGCTGAAATGCCTGCACGCCGCTCGGTGGGAAGTAACGGGGACGACTGTGCTGAGTGGAATCCAGCGGCGTCTGTCGAGTTCCCATGCCCAGCGTATTGTTCGAATGAAAGATCATCTCATTCGGCGAAACGCCCAAGGCGCGGCTGGTGATGACGGCGGAGAGCGACGGCACCAGGCTGGCGCCAACCCGAACCGCGGCAAGATCGGTGCGCACGGCCCCATCCGCGTCCGTCTCCATATATGTATGTCCGATGCCGCCAGCCTCGGCGAGGAACACGGGCGCCGGCAACATCGTGACCTCGGCGCTGGTGGAACGATTCAATACGGATGGATCGGCGGCAGGTGAGAAGCGCGCTGGAATCTCAGCGCTGCGGCTGGGGGTGTCGCTGAGGCGGATGTGCATCGGCAAGATCACATTGCCCTGAGCCGCCATGGCCTTGGCCAGGTGTGCGTCGGGATTGCGACCGGCTGCCGATTCGCCAAGCAGCTTGCGCAGCTGGCGCGCCTGTTCGGAGTTACCCAGGTTGCTGGACTCGAGCAGCGCGAGCGCAGCACGAACCTTCTCACGCTCGCTGGTCCGACGCGCCGTGTCGAACGGAACGGTGAATGCGACGACCCGCGCGCCTTGCGCTTTGAGTTTATCGATCAAGCTGGCGTGGACATCGCGAGGCCAGGGCCACTCACCGAGCTGGGCCAGGCTGGCGTCGTCGATCGCGACGATTGCGACTTCGCGCGACGGCGTGAGCTCGACCGAATTCATCATGCGGTCGTAGACCCCGAGCTCCAATGGCAGCGAGGCGGGGGTGTAAACCCAATTGCCCACGGCAACCACCAAGGCTGCTGCCAGCCCGCCGGGAAGCCAGGAGAATCGCGCCAGTTTTGCCGCCACGAATGAAGTCCACCCTAATTTGCGGCGCGAGTATAGCGAAGGACGATAGGTTAAATTGCCGGCGGCGTCACACACGCGGTGGGCTCATAGGCCCGTAAATGGCATGAGGCAAACTCTTCGCTGCGGTGCTGCCGATCAGTTCACATCCATATAAAGTCTCGGGCGGCCGCTGCCGGTCGCCCCCATTCCGGAACCCATGGCCAAAACCAAGGAAATCTTCGTCTGCGAGCAGTGTGGTAACGAGAGCCTGCAATGGCAGGGCCTCTGTCCGTCCTGTGGCGCTGCCGGCACGCTCAAACGCATGAGTATTAGCCGTACGCCGCGCGGTGGGGCGGAGCGTCGGCCACTGGCTGCGGGTAGTGAGCGGCCGCGGCGACTGGCCGAAGTGTCCGAAGCGAACGACCCGCGTATCGCGACCGGCATGCATGAGCTCGACCGCGTGCTCGGCGGCGGCCTGGTGTTGGGCTCGGTGACGTTGCTCGGCGGCGATCCGGGCATCGGCAAGTCAACCGTGCTGCTACAGGCGGGCGATGCACTCAGTCGCGCAACTCCGACGCTCTATGTCACCGGCGAAGAATCGTTGCAGCAGGTGAGCTTGCGCGCGCGGCGTCTCGAAGTCGTCAGCGAGACATTGCAGCTGCTGGCGGAAACGAACGTCGAAACCATTCTCGGCCACGCGCAGCAGTCCGGCGCGCGGGTGCTGGTCATCGACTCGATTCAGACCATGTTCGTCAACGATGTGGACTCCTCGCCGGGATCGGCGTCGCAAGTGCGCGAGGCGGCAGCCGCACTCGTGCGCTTTGCCAAGTCTTCGGGCGTGTCGGTGCTGATCATCGGTCACGTCACCAAGGAAGGTGTGATCGCTGGCCCGCGCATCCTCGAGCACATGGTCGACACGGTACTTTATTTCGAGAGCGACGCAGGCAGTCGCTTCCGCCTGGTGCGTGCGGTGAAGAATCGCTTTGGCGCCGCGAATGAAGTCGGCGTGTTCGCGATGACGGAACAAGGTCTGCGCGAAGTGAAAAATCCGTCGGCAATCTTCTTGTCACAGCACCCGCAGCCCGTAGCGGGAAGCGCGGTGATGGTGGCGCGCGAGGGCAGCCGGCCAATGTTGATCGAGGTGCAGTCTCTCACCGACGAAGCGCAAGGAATGAATCCGCGCCGCGTTGCTGTGGGATTGGAGGCAAATCGCCTCGCACTGCTGCTCGCGGTCTTGCACAGGCACGGCGGGGTTTCCACAGCAGGGCGCGATGTATTCTTGAATGTCGTCGGCGGCGTGCGAATCTCCGAGACGGCGGCCGACCTGCCGGCCGTGCTCGCGTCCGTCTCGAGCGTGCGTGATCGGCCGCTTGCGCCGCGGCTGGTTTGCTTCGGCGAGCTGGGATTGGCGGGCGAGGTGAGGCCAGTGCCTTACGGCGAAGAGCGTCTGCGCGAAGCTGCGAAGCACGGCTTCGAGCGCGCCATCGTGCCGGAAGCGAACAAGCCGCGCCGGGAGATCGAAGGGCTGGAAGTGATCGGCGTGGAACGGCTCGACGAAGCGCTACGCAACGCCTTTTGAACCGGTTTGTCAGGACGCCGTGGTTTCGAGTTCGGCATCGATCGGCCGGACTCGCGCGGTCTTCACGCTGTTATCTGCGGTCTGAAGGATTTCCACCGCCAGGTTGCCGAGCCTGAGGCCGGTGCCGGGCTGCGGAATCGTTTCCAGCAGTTCCAGGATCAAGCCGTTCAACGTGCGCGGGCCGCCGGTGGGAAGATTCCAGCCGAGCGTCTTGTTCAATACCCGGATGCTGATCGCGCCGTTGATCACAAAGCTGCCGTCGGCCTCACGATGAATGTCCTGATGAAGCGCGCCGGGCGCACTCGTGAAGTCGCCGACCACTTCTTCGAGAATGTCTTCGAGTGTCACCAGGCCGCGGATATCGCCGTACTCGTCTACCACCAGCGCGATGCGCCGCCGATCCCGCTGGAAGTTCAGCAGTTGCACACTCAGGGTAGTGGCTTCGGGTACGAAGTAGCCTTCTCGCTCGCGCGCCAGTTGTAACAATCGTTCGCGCGTGAGTTCGGTGCGCGCCAACGCGTGCGCCACCTTCTTCATGTGCAGCATGCCGATGATGTTGTCGAGGTTGTTGTCGCAGACCGGCAGGCGCGTATGAGGCGTCGTGCGCAGCGTATCGATGATGGTGTCCCAGTCATCGCTTATGTCGATGTACGCGATGTCGCTGCGCGGGATCATGATGTCGTCGACCTTCATCGTGTCCAGGTCGAGCAGCTTGTTCGTGATCTGGCCGCGCGGATTTTCGGACTGCCACGGTGTCTGTTCCGTGCGCCGCTGTTTGGTCTGCGGGCGTGCGGAAGCACGGCCCACGAAGAACCCGATGGCTGCGGCCACGATGACCGCAAGTACCAGCGTGCTCACCCAACCGATCGCATGCAGACTCAATTCCGTTCCTCAACCCCAGTGCCGGCCGAGAATGGTCTCGAGCACGATTTTCGAACCGAAATACGCCAGACCCAGCAGCGCGAAGCCGCTCAAGGTCCAGTTTCTCGCCACCCGGCCACGCCAGCCGAAGCGCCAGCGGCCAAACAACAGCACTGCGAACACGACCCACGCAAGGCACGAGAGCACCGTCTTGTGAAGAAGGTGCTGCGCAAACAGGTCGCGCACGAAAACGAAGCCGCTGAACAGCGCGAGGGTCAGCACCGCGAAACCGGCGCCGAGCGCCTGGAAGGTGGCGGACTCGAGCGCTTCCATCGACGGCAGGATGGTGAGCATGCCCAGCGGCTTTCGGCTGCGCAGTCGCCGATCGAGCAGCGCGAGCGCGATGGCCAGTGCAACGGCGATGGTCAGTAGCGCATAAGCCAACGTCGAGAGAACGATGTGCGCGGCGATCTCCCAGCTCTGCTGTTCAAGCGCGAACCCCGCGTTGCCTTCCACGGTGGTCGCCGCAACGGCGCCTGCGATCACCATGAGAACGGAGCCGATGCCAGCGAACCGCGGCCGCGCCCAGGTGAGCACCAGGGCGATCAGACCCGTCGGCCATCCGATGAGCGAGGCTGATTCGGCGACTGTGAACGACAGCGCCGGCTTGGCAAACAGGCTTTGCCACAGCAGCGCCGCGTGTAGCACGACAGCGATGGCCCCCAGTCCGAGGCCTGCAATCCGACGGCCGCGCGCGGCATTCTCATCGGCGCGATACACGCTCGAGGCAAGCCACGCGGCGCATGCCAGATAGCAGGCGAGAACGACGATGGACAACACTGAGGTGGGGCGACTCAGATAAGGATGACGGCCAGATGATAGCGGATCGCAGTTGGCGTGGGCGGTCAGCCGTTGGATCCCGGCCCGCCGGCCCCATCTCGGCCGGCTCTGGGTTCTGACGCTCTTGGTCTAAACTAGGCCCAACTTCCAGTTTTCACCCCTTCAATTCCATGTTCGACAAACTGACTGAACGCCTGCAAGGCGTCATGGAGAGCCTGCGCGGTCGCGGGCGCCTCACTGACGAGAACATCGCCGACACGCTGCGCCAGGTCCGTATGGCGCTGCTGGAGGCGGACGTCGCGCTTCCGGTGGTGAAAGGCTTCGTCGAGACCATCCGCACCAAGGTGGTCGGTCAGGAGTTCGACAAGAGCCTGACGCCGGGCCAGATGCTGGTGAAGCTCATCCACGATGAGCTGATTGCGCTCATGGGCGCGGGCGTGCGGCCGCTGAATCTGCGCGCGCAGCCGCCCGTGGTGATCCTGCTCGCCGGCTTGCAGGGCGCGGGTAAAACCACCTCAGCGGGCAAGCTCGCCAAGTGGCTGAAAGAGAACGAGCGCAAGAAAGTGCTGCTCGCCAGTACCGACGTTTATCGTCCCGCGGCCATCCTGCAGCTGGAGCGGCTCGCGGCCCAGCTGGACGTGGCGTTCTTCCCGTCCGATCCCAAGAAGCCTGCGGTAACGCTGGCGAAGGAAGCGCTGAGCGAGGCCAAGCAGTCGCTCTACGACGTCCTGATCGTCGACACCGCCGGTCGCCTGCACGTCGACGACGAGATGATGGTCGAGATCAAAGAGATCGCCGCCGCGGTTTCGCCCACGGAAACCCTGTTCGTCGTCGACAGCATGGCCGGCCAGGACGCGGTGAATGCCGCCAAGGCATTCGGCGCGGCGCTGACTTTGACGGGTGTCGTGCTTACGAAAACCGACGGTGATGCGCGTGGTGGCGCGGCCTTGTCGGTGCGGGAGATCACGGGCGCGCCCATTCTGTTCATGGGCACGGGTGAAAAGACCGATGCACTCGAGCCGTTCCATGCCGAGCGCGTGGCCTCGCGCATCTTGGGAATGGGCGACGTTCTGTCGCTGGTCGAGAAGGTCAGCCAGAACGTCGATCGCGCGCAGGCCGAGAAGCTGGCCCGCAAACTGAAGAAGGGCAAGGATTTCGACCTCGAGGATCTGCACGACCAGCTGCAGCAGGTCGAGAAAATGGGCGGCCTGAGCGCGCTCATGGACAAGCTGCCCTCGCAGCTGGCCGGCAAAGCGGCGCAGATGCCTCAGGGCAATGAGAAGGAGATCACCCGCCAGCTGGCGATGATCCGCTCGATGACGCCGGGCGAGCGCCGCTATCCCAAGACCATCGACGCCTCCCGCAAGCGCCGGATCGCGGCAGGTTCCGGCGTGCATGTGTCGGAGATCAACAAGCTCCTGAAAAACCACATGCAGATGCAGAAGATGATGAAGACGTTCTCGAAGGGCGGCGGCCTGCGGCGCCTGATGAGCGCCTTCGGCGGCGGCGGTGGATTCCCGCGGCCTCAGTAGGCCAGGGAGCACGCGCCCGGAGCCGCAGTTCGGGACCCTTCCAACGGGGAGCCGTTTTCAGTATAGTTCGCGCCCTTTTCCGGGAGCCCCGTGCCCGGACGCCCGGCTTTACGTATCGATTTTGAGGCTTTAGCAAGTATGGTCACGATCCGGCTCACCCGCCGTGGGGCGAAGAAGTCGCCCTTCTATCACATCGTTGTCACCGACAGCCGTATGCGTCAGGGCGGCACGACCCTGGAGCAGGTTGGCTTTTTCAACCCGATCCCGACTGGCAAGCAGCGCCGCCTGGAGCTGAAGCTGGACCGCGTCGACTACTGGGTCGGCAAGGGCGCGAAGCCTTCCGAGCGCGTGGCCGAGCTGGTCAAGACGCATCGCAAGCAGGCTGTCGCGGCCTGAGTTCGCCGCGCTGAGCGCGCGCCCGCCCTGTTTGTCGATTTGGGTTGAATATGGGCGACGCGCAGGCTGAAGACCGATGGGTGGTGCTGGGCAAGATCGGCAGCACCTTCGGCGTGCAGGGCTGGGTTCGGATTACTTCGTACACCGACCCGCCCGAGAACATTCTGGAATACGACCGCTGGCACCTGCGCCGGGCCGGGCAGTGGGAAGCGGTTGAAGTCGAAGCCGGGCGGATGACCGCCAAGGGCGTGCTGGCCAAGCTGGTCGGCATCGAGACTCCGGAGGAGGCTCGGCTGCAGACAGGCATCGAGATCGGGATCCTGCGCAGCGAGCTGCCGCCAACGGCGCCCGGAGAGTATTACTGGAGCGATCTGGAAGGACTCGAAGCGCTGACTCCGAGCGGTGAATCGCTGGGTCGCCTGGATCACTTCCGCAGTTCGCCCGGTGGCGATATCGCGGTGGTGAAAGGGGCCAGGGAGCACTGGATCCCGTTCGTGAAGGAGCGGATCGTCGAGGTCGACCTGGATGCCGGGCGCATCGTGTTCGACTGGGGCGTGGACTGGCTGGACGATTGAGGCCATTGAGAAGTCGGAAGTAGCGATGCGCATCGAAGTGGTGACGCTGTTTCCGGAGTTCGTGGCCGAAGCAGTTCGAGTGGGTGTTTTGGGCCGCGCCATCGAGCGGGGCACCGTGGCGGTGAACGCCACCACTCCGCGCGAATTCGCGACCGACGTGCACAAGACCGTCGACGACCGACCCTACGGGGGCGGGCCGGGGATGGTGATGAAGATCGAGCCGGCGCGGACCTCGATACGAGCCGCGAAGGCGCGACTCCCGGAAGGGAGCCGCAGCGTGTATCTCGCCGCCGATGGTGCGCCATTGACGCATGCCAAGGCGCAGGAGCTGGCGCGATTGCCGGGCCTGTTGCTGCTGGCGGGGCGCTACGAAGGCGTCGACGAGCGGCTGATTCAGTCGGAGATCGACGAATGCGTGTCCATCGGCGACTACGTGTTGTCGGGCGGCGAGCTGCCCGCGCTGGTGCTGATCGACGCGGTGGTCCGGTTGCTGCCGGGCGTGCTGGGCGATGAGGCATCGGCGCTCGAGGATTCGTTCGTCGCCGGGCTGCTCGACTGGCCGCACTACACGCGGCCGGAAGTTTTCGAAGGGCAGGCGGTGCCTGCCGTGCTGGTCGGTGGCAATCATGCCGCGATCCGCCGCTGGCGCGAGAGTCAGGCGCTCGGGCGCACCTGGCTGCGGCGGCCGGACTTGATCGAGAAGCTGGCGCTGACGGCCGAGCAGCAGCGCTTATTGAAAGAATTTTTGGCGGAGCGCGAGGCACATGAGCGCGCAGCGTCTCCGCCGCCGGTTTGAAAGGATGGGTACGACATGAACATCATCGAAAAGCTCGAGAGCGAAGCCAGCGGCAAAGAAATTCCGGACTTCTCGCCCGGCGACACGGTCGTCGTGCAGGTGAAGGTGAAGGAAGGCGACCGTGAGCGCACGCAGGCCTATGAAGGCGTCGTGATCGCCCGTCGCAATCGCGGCTTCAACTCGTCCTTCACCGTGCGCAAGATTTCGCACGGCGAGGGCGTCGAGCGCGTGTTCCAGACCTACAGCCCCTCGATCGGCGCCATCACCGTGAAACGTCGCGGTAACGTGCGTCGCGCCAAGCTGTATTACCTGCGCGATCTGACCGGCAAGGCCGCGCGCATCGAAGAAAAGGTGTAATCACACCTGCGGATTGCTGGCCGGCGTGGTGCAAAACTACACGCCGGCCATCCCTCCCTTTCGTCTCCGCGGTGGTTAAACTGTGTCTTCCTAGCGGAGGCACCATGCCCACCTTTCCCCACCGCCTGCTGTTCAGCTTGCTCGCGACCTGTGTCGCGACCGCGGCGTTCGCGAGCCCTGCGACGGACAAGGTGCTGCAGAACGTTCGTCTGCCCGCCGGCTTCCAGCTCGAGGTTTATGCCGACAATGTGCCCGCTGCGCGCTCCATGGCGCTCGGCTCGCGGGGCACTTTGTTCGTGGGTACTCGCGCCAGCAGCGTCTACGCCATCAGCGGCTCGCCAGGCACCGGGCTCAAACCGACGGTGCATGTGATCGCCAACAAGCTGAACATGCCCAATGGCGTCGCCTTCCGGGATGGCTCGCTGTATGTCGCCGAAGTCCACCGCATCCTGCGCTACGACGAGATCGAGTCGACGCTGACCGATGTTCCAGCGCCGAAAGTCGTGCGCGACGATCTGCCCAAGGCCCGTCATCACGGCGCCAGAGTCATCGCATTCGGGCCGGACGGGAAGCTGTACGTACCGATCGGCGCGCCATGCAATGTTTGTAACGAGCCGAACTTTGCCGTCATCACGCGAATGAACGCCGACGGCTCGGGCCATGAAGTGTTTGCTCGCGGGGTTCGTAACACCGTCGGTCTCACCTGGCACCCGACCACCAAAGAGCTCTGGTTCACCGATAACGGCCGCGATTATCTCGGCGACGACTCGCCGCCCTGCGAGCTGAACGTGGCGCCGCGCGCCGGGCTCGACTTCGGCTTTCCTTACTGCCACGGCCGGGATACCAAGGATCCCGAGTTCGGCAAGCTCGGCGACTGCTCCCGCATGACGCCGCCGGTGCAAACATTGGGCGCGCATGTCGCGCCCCTGGGTGTGAAGTTCTATACGGGCAGCGTGTTCCCCGAGAAATATCGCAATCAGGTGCTGATTGCCGAACACGGCTCCTGGAACCGCAGCGCGAAGGCCGGCAAGAGTGGCTATCGCCTCACCCTGGTGAGGCTCGACGGCGAGAAGGCGATCAGCTATGAACCTTTCGCAACCGGCTTCACGCGCGGCGAGGATGTGCTGGGACGCCCCGTCGATCTGCTGGTGATGGAAGATGGCTCGATGCTGATCTCGGACGACAGCGCCGGCGCCATCTATCGGCTGACCTACTCTGCCACTTAACTCCCTCCTTTATTCGACGCCTGCTCCATGAAAGCGATTGCCTGGTTTCTCGGTTTGATCTGGCGCGGCTTGGACGGTCTGCGCAAGGTGCTGCACCTGATCGTGTTGCTGGTGCTGTTCCTGGGAATTGGCGCGGCGTTGTCGCCGAGCATTCCGCTCATCCCGCACAAGTCGGCCCTGGTGCTCGCGCCCCAGGGAGCGCTGGTCGAACAGCTGGCAGGCGATCCATTCGAACGTGCGGTGGCGGAGGCGTATGGCCAGCGCCGGCCTGAAACGTTACTGCGCGACCTGGTCGATGTGGTCGATACTGCCGCGAAAGACAAGCGCATCGAGGTCATGGTGCTCGATCTGAGCAGCATGAGCGGCGGCGGCATCGCCAAGATGCAGGAGCTGGCGGAGGCGATTCAGCGTTTCCGCGCCACTGGCAAGAAGGTGTTCGCGTTCGGCGAAAGTTTCGATCAGGCGCAGTACTACCTCGCCGCGCAAGCCGATGAAATCTATCTGGACCCGCAGGGCCTGGTGCTCATCGAAGGCTTCGGTTACTACCGCACGTTCCTCAAAGGCATGATCGACAAGCTGTCGGTCGACGTGAACGTGTTCCGCGCCGGCAAGTTCAAGTCGTTCACGGATCAATTCAGCCGCAGCGACATGTCCGAACAGGAAGAACAGGAAAGCATGGCGTGGCTGAATGCGCTGTGGAAGCAGTATCAGGCGGGCGTCACCAAAGCACGCGGTCTCGATGAAGGCGCTATCGCCGCCTACGCGAATCAGTACGCGGAGCTCTCGAAGACACATCGCGGCAATCTGGCGGCCGCGGCGCTCGAAAAGAATCTGGTGACCGAGCTGAAGACGCGCCGGGAATTCGAAGAGCAGATCAAGGCGCTGGTCGGCGAGGACAAGGACGAGCATACGTTCAACGGCGTGATGAGCTGGGACTATCTGACCGCTGCCCGCTCGCGGGACTCGCTCATCGAAGGCGATCACGTCGGCGTCGTGGTGGCCTCGGGCGAGATTCTCGATGGCGCTCAACCCCCGGGCACGATTGGCTCCGACACGACGTCGCGGCTGCTGCGCGACGCACTCCATGACGACAAGGTCAAGGCGGTGGTGCTGCGAATCGACAGCCCCGGCGGCAGCATGCTGGCGTCGGAGGTCATTCGTCGCGAGGTCGACGCGTTACGCCAGGCCGGCAAGCCGGTGATCGCATCGATGAGCAGCACGGCCGCCTCGGGCGGTTACTACATCGCCATGGATGCGGATGAGATCTGGGCGAGCCCTGCGACGCTCACCGGATCGATCGGTGTATTCGCGGTGTTTCCGACCATCGAGCGCACGCTCGAGAAGTTCGGCGTGACCATCGACGGTGTCGGCACGACGCCGTTGGCCGGCTCGCTGCGCCTCGATCGCACTCTGAACGATGGCGCCAAGGAGATCCTGCAGAACTCCATCGATCACGCCTACAGCGTATTCGTAAACAACGTAGCGACCGCGCGTGAGAAGTCCTTCGACGATATCGACGAGGTGGCGCAGGGCAGGGTGTGGGCTGGCGTGGATGCGGCTCAGAACGGCCTGGTCGACAAGCTCGGCTCGTACAAGGACGCGTTGGATGCTGCTGCCGAGAAGGCGGGCCTGGGCAAGGACTACAAAGTCAATTACATCGAGGCGTCGATGGGCTGGCGTCAGGCGCTCGCGATGCGCTCGCAGGCGCTGGCGGCGCGCCTCACCAAGGCGCTCGTGCCGGAGCACGAATTGTTCTCCAACGCGCGCCGGATTCTGGCGCCGCTGGAAGCGGAGCTGACCCGGCTGTCGCGCTTCAACGATCCGAAGAGCGTGTATTACTACTGCATGTGTTCGGCGCCGTGAGATCGGCGCCGTAGCTCTGGATACTCACCGATAGAAGATATGGTTGCCGATCCTGGCAACCATTTTCTTCGAGCTCGCCCAGTACGGGTTCACGCTCGTGGCGTGATAGAACAAGGCGTCCGGCACCACGGGTTCGTAGTAGCCGTGATAGACCGTGGTCGCGACATCCATCGACTGTTTCCACGCCGGACTGCCTGACTCCAGTCTCATCTTGAATGCGGTCCACGAAAAGTGCGCGACCAGCTGCTTTCGGGACCTATCCCAGCGCGTGTCGTGCACCACGTCGCAAACCGTGTTGGGGAAATGCGGCGAGGCCAGCCGATTCATCGTCACTTCCGCAACCGCGTACTGGCCCTTCAGCGTCTCGCCGCGCGCTTCGAAATAGATGTTCTCGGCAAGGCATCGAATCTCCCGGGCGCGAATTTTCCCCGCGTCGATTCGAGAACCGTCATACGTCTCGCGTGCGGTGTAGGCGAAGTAGACGATCAGCCCGACCGCGAGAAACGGCAGGCCGAGGAACACGAAAAACAGGCCATCCCCTCGGTCGCGGAGCGCCCAGTTCATCGCCAGCCGCCGCCGTCGCAGTTCGAACCAGCCCCAAATGTCGTAAAACAACGATCTCAGCATCGCGTCGCATCGCCGCCCGAGGTCACAACAGGCCGTCGAGGCGCTCCAGATCGTTGATCATTCGCCAGCGACCGCCGGCCTTCTCGACGCGCTGGCGCCACGTCTCGACACGTGACAGATACTCGCGAGGATCGTAGTTGTCCGAGCGCAGCTTGGTGACGTTGAGCGCCACGACCTCGAAGCCCTCCAGTTCCAGCGGCACGTCGCGGATGTAGCCTTTGTCGAGATCCTCTTTGAGGTCCGAGAAGATCAGGATGGCCTTGCGGCCGGAGTTCTTCTCGTTGAGGAACTCGATTCCCTGCAGCAGTCCGCCGGTGATATCCGTGTAGCTCGCCGGTTTGGAGTGATCGACGAACGTCTTGATGGCATCGGCGAAGGCGCGCTTCTGCACGTTGGCGCTGCTGGGCCGGTCGTCGAACGTCGCCTTGGCGATGATGTCCTTTTCACTGAAACTGCCGGTGTCGATGCGGGCGACCGCGAAGGAATCGGTCGGTTGCAGCTTCGAAAGGGTGTACAGGATGATGCTTTGCGCCTTCTTCAGCTCCTCGTTGTACGTGCCCGATGTATCGAGCAGCAGATAAACGCCCGTATTGCGGGGCGCGGTCGGCGTGCAGCCGCCGATCATGAGCGCCGTCAGGGCCAGGATGAATGCCTTCATGTCTGTGCCTCCTGTGCGGGCGCCACCTCACGTGCGCGCTCCTCCTCGGCGGCGGCCTTTGCACGGGATTCGAGCCACAAAGGCACGAACAGCGGCAGATCGTAGAGACGTTCCAGCAGCTTGCCGATGTGATGGAAGGAATTGCTCAGCACTCGGAATATCAGCGCCACCGCTCTGAGCAGGCCGATGCCGCACAAGCCGAGCACGGTTCGAGAAGAGTGCACGAACGTTTCGAACGGAATCGCCACGAACGTCAGCGCGAACGGCAGGATGAAGCCCATACCCATCTGTGCGGCTGTCGTGATCCACAGGAATTCATTCTGCAGACCACCGCTATCGTCGCCGCGCAGCAGCGCGCCGGTCGCCAACTCATCCTGAAGCAGCACTTCGCGCATGTAAGCCAGGCCGGCTTCGACGCTGGCCAGCAGGGTGAGCAGGCAGAACGTGATCCAGATCATTCGTACGCGCATCTTGTCGGGCAGCGCGGCGATGACAGGAAACAGCCGTGTGATGCGCAGCGACTCCATCAGGAACAGGCCCATGGAGATCTCGACCATGATGATCACGAGCGCGGCGATATCGGCGGTTCGGAACGAGCCGATATAACTGGTTCCGCCGACCATTTCGGACATGGGGCGTGCAATCAGCGAGAAGTTGATCGCCGCGCCGCCGATCGCGATCAGCAGCACCAGTCCGGAAACGAAGAACTGCACGACCGAAGAGGAAGACAGTGTCGATACGGCATGGTCGTGGCCGCGCAAGATGTCTTGATAATCCTGCATATGCCGATCGATCGCATTGGCGCGATTCAGCAGGCTCTCGACAGAGGCCATTACTCGATCGAGAGTCTCTTTGATGACGCGCCATTCCGGCATCATCTTGCGCAGCAGGCCATGTCGCTCGGCGCTCGCCTCGCGATACGTATCCATCGCTTCTTTGTGAGCTTTGACCAGCGACTTATGGATGTCTTCGAGAATGGCGCCCGCGCCATTCTTGCCTTCCATCTTTGCAACCGCATCGACCGCACGCACCCAGCCCGGCGCTTCCGGCGGCACATCGACGGCGGCCTGGTGGTTCTCCTCGATACGCCGGATCGACTCGCTCAGCGCACGATGCAGCGTGGGATAGTTGGAGAGATCCTTGCGCACGCTATCGCTAATGCGCTCGAACTCGCGCTCGATGATCCGTTCCTTCGCTTCCCGTCCCGCCGCCAGCAGCACGTCCCGGTTGCGGGTCGCGAGTCTTGCCTCCAGATGCGTCGTTGAATGTGAAGCCAGCCGCAGGCCCCGCGCAATCGCGCTCGTCGCCGTACGAATGGCCTGGTGGGCCGTATCCCGCGCTAGAAACAATACGAAGACTGCCACGATGAACAGGATCAGTATCGACAGCGTGGGCCAGGGTGTGAATTCGAGAATCGCGCTGAAGGACATAGCTTTCCCCTTGCAATGGGCGTCCGACGCGGCAAATCCTGAACGAGGATGCCGCTAGCTGTTCTGAATTCGGCTGAATGGGGCGAGCGGATGTGACCTGAATGAACAGGTGCGAGGAAATTAGACGCAGTTCTCAGCCCGGGGAGAGAACTGCGCCGTTCAGCTTGCCGTGCAGATTGTCGTGGAGGTGGCCGTTCAGGCGGCTTCCCAGTTCATCACCACTTTGCCCGATTGACCGGCGCCCATGATCTCGAAGGCGCGCTGATATTCGGTGAAGGGCAGGCGGTGGGTGATGATGGGGCGGATGTTCAGGCCGCTCTGCAGCAGGGCCGCCATCTTGTACCAGGTCTCGAACATCTGGCGGCCGTAGATGCCTTTGATGGTCAGGCCTTTGAGGATCACGTCGTTCCAGTCGATGGCGACTTCGGTCGATGGAATGCCGAGCATGGCGACGCTGCCACCGTGATGTAGCGTGCGGAGCATGCTGCGCAGGGCGGAGGCGTTGCCGGACATTTCCAGGCCCACGTCGAAGCCTTCCTGCATGCCGAGTTGCTTCATCGCGTCGTCGAGCGAGTCGCGTGTGACGTTCAGCGCCAGCGTTGCGCCCATTCTGCGCGCCAGGTCCAGGCGATAGTCGTTCACGTCGGTGATCACGACGTTGCGTGCACCGATGAAGCGGACGATTGCAGCCGCCATGATGCCGATGGGCCCGGCGCCGGTGATCAGAACATCCTCGCCGACCACGTCGAACGCCAGCGCCGTATGCACGGCGTTGCCGAGCGGATCGAGAATCGACGCGATCTCGTCATCGATGGCGTCGGACAACTTGAATGCGTTGAAGGCCGGGATGACGAGATACTCGGCAAACGAACCCTGGCGATTCACGCCGACGCCCTGCGTGTTGCGGCACAGATGCCGCCGGCCAGCGCGACAGTTACGGCAATAGCCACAGGTGATGTGGCCTTCGCCGGAGACGCGATCTCCGGGCTTGAAACCCTGCACTTCGCTGCCGACCTCGACCACTACGCCGCTGTACTCATGGCCCACGGCCATGGGCACGGGAATGGTCTTCTGCGCCCATGCGTCCCAGTTGTAGATGTGCATGTCGGTGCCGCAGATCGCGGTTCGCTTCACGCGGATCATCACATCGTTCGGGCCGATCGTCGGCTTGGGAATGTCCTGCAGTTCAATACCGACGGCTGCATGGGCTTTGACTAATGCGCGCATGAGGGGTTGCTTGCTTTGATTGATTGAGAAAGCGCAGCGGTGGGCACTGCGAGTTATCGAATGACTCCGAGCTCTTTGCCTACCGTGGCGAATGCGTCCACGGCTTTATCCAATTGTTGGATGGTGTGAGCCGCCGACATCTGCGTGCGGATGCGCGCCTTGCCATGGGGGACCACGGGGAACGAGAAGCCGATGACATAAACGCCATGCTGAAGCAGCCGCTGTGCGAACTCGGCCGCGACCTTCGCATCGCCGAGCATGACCGGAATGATGGGATGCTCGCCCGGCACGAGATCGAAGCCCGCCGCGGTCATTTGTTTGCGGAAATGCGCGGCGTTGTTCCACAGGCGCGATCGCAATGTGTCGTCGGCTTCCAGCAGATCAAGCACCCGCAGACTCGCTGCGGCGATGAACGGCGGGATGCTGTTGGAAAACAAATAAGGCCGTGAGCGTTGCCGCAGCCAGGCGACGATTTCCTTCCGGCCCGATGTATAGCCGCCGGCCGCGCCGCCCAGCGCCTTGCCGAGTGTTCCGGTGATGATATCGACGCGGTCCATCACGCCTCGCAACTCATGTGTGCCTCGGCCGCGCTCGCCGACGAAGCCGACCGAGTGCGAGTCGTCGACCATCACCAGCGCGTCATAGCGATCGGCCAGATCGCAGATTTCTTTCAGGCGGGCAATGACGCCGTCCATCGAGAACACGCCGTCGGTGGCGATCAGCCGCACCCGGCAGTTCGCAGCTTCCTGCAGGCGGGTTTCGAGCTCGTCCAGATCGTTGTTCGCATAGCGAAACCGTTGGGCTTTGCACAGACGGATGCCGTCGATGATGCTGGCGTGATTCAGCGCGTCGCTGATCACCGCGTCCTGCTCGTCGAGCAAAGTCTCGAACAGGCCGCCATTCGCATCGAAGCAGGACGAATACAGAATGGTGTCGTCGGTGCCGAGGAAACGACTCAACCGTTCTTCCAGATCTTTGTGAATCTGGTGCGTGCCGCAGATGAAACGCACCGAGGCCATGCCATAACCGTAGCGGTCGAGCGCCAGGCGTGCCGCCTCACGCACCGAAGCGTGATTCGCCAGCCCCAGATAGTTGTTGGCGCACAGGTTCAGAACCTCTTCGCCGCCCACCACCCGCACCGAGGAGCTTTGCGGCGAGCTCAGCACGCGCTCCGGCTTGAACAGCCCCTGCGCTCGCAGTTGTTCCGTGTCTGCCGTCAATCGCTGCAGAAAATCCTGTTTCACCTTGACCTCACTGCCTCGAGCCGAGGCGCGATTGTGCCACTGTGCGGATGACGGCTAGCAGGTCAGCTAGGTTCCACGAGCTGGAGTACAGCTGGAACCGTCCAGGCGGTAACCCGATTCAGCCGGGCGCGGCCTTGCTCCATTGCGCCACGGCCGAATGCAGCACGTCTATGGGCACCGGGCCCGACTTCAACACCAGATCGTGATACAGCCGTACATCGAAGCGACCGCCCATCTGCTGGCGCGCCTGTTCCCTGGCAGCGCGGATTCCCGTGGCGCCGACCATGAAGCTGCAGGCCTGGCCAGGGTATACACAGTAGCGATCGATCTCCCGTTCGCTGGAAAGCTGGCGTTCGCCCGCGTTCTCGACCATCCATTCGACGGCTTGCTCGCGGGTCCACCGATGATGATGAATGCCGGTATCGACCACGATGCGCGCGGCACGAAACAATTCCGATTGCAGCAACCCTACGCGACCCGCGGGGTTCTTGTCGTAGATCCCCAGTTCGTCGGCAACACGCTCGGCATATAGCGCCCAGCCTTCGGTGTATGCGGAAAAACGCACCAGCCGACGGAACAATGACAACTCGCCGGCCGCACGTAACACGGCGAACTGAAAGTGATGTCCTGGAATGCCTTCGTGATGAGCCAGCGTCGGCAAGCGCCACAGCGGCAACTCGGCGGGCGACTTCAGGTTCAGCGAGAAGATGCCCGGCTGGTCGCCGACGCCGTCGCTATAGAACGCGCCGGGCGCGCCGTTCTCGATGGCGATGGGAATGCGCTTCACCAGCAGCTCATCTCTCGGAATCGTCTTGAAGCCTTTGGGCAGCAGTGCGCGGATCGCCGCAATATCGTCGCGTGCGGCCTTGAGCAGTTGCTCACGTCCCGCATCGGTCTCCGGCACGAGGAAACGTGGATCTGCATCCAGCGCCTTGATGCGCTCGCCGATCGAGCCGGATTTGAGTCCCTGCTCCTGCAGGCTGCGATCCAGCTGCGCGCTGATGTCCGCAACCAGTTGCAAACCGCGTTTGTGCAATTCACCCGGTTCGACCTTCGTCGTCGTGTTCGAATGGACGGACGCCGCGTAGTAGGCATCCCCGTCGGGGAGTGCCCAGACGCCCGCCTGCGACTTCGCTTTTGGTGCGAGTGCCTCCAGTGCCTGGATCTGCCGCTCGAGCGCCGGGACGATCTGCGAACGGAATATTTGCTCGGCTCGCGGCCCGATCTCGCCCGACTTGCTGGCGTGGGCGCGCTCGATGGCCGGGCCGATCATGGCTGTCTGTGCCGGCGGCGTATCGCGCAATGTCTTGATCTGTGCAATCGTTCTCTTGATCACGAAGTCGGGCGGAATCACGCCGATCCCCGCATCGTGACGAATCCGCTCGGTCTCCTGATCCAGCGCGCGCGCCAGGCCGTTCAGGCGTGAGAAATAAGCGTCGACATCCTGTGCGGAGTTGAGTGGATGCCGGGAGCCCAGGAAATCAGGCAGCCAGTAATAGGTGCCATTCATCTGACTGACGGGGAACGGGCTCGGTCGCAGATCGATATCGATGGCGCCGTAACGGCCGGTCAGGTCCTTCAGCATCGAGTACACGAACACCGCAGTGTCGTAGTCGAGTTGTGCGGCAGGATCGAGCGTGCCGCGATCGATTTTCGCAAGCTGGCTCAGCGCCCGCGTCGCCGATTCGTGATCCCTGGCGGTCGCGGCCAGCGAGCGGTCGTCGAGTTGCGAGCGCAGCCCGGCATTCGGGCCCACGTCGAACTGAAACTGTGTGGCCTGTTCGGGGCTCCGCCGAAGATAGTCCTCCGCGAGCTGCTGCAGCAGGGCGCCAAGAGGGATAGAGGAATCGTTGGCTGCGAATGCAGGGAACCCGCTGAAGGCAGCGAGGCTGGCGCCGACAGCAGCGCGAATGAGTGTACGGCGATTCATTTGTACGAGCTTACCGGAGACCCCGTCGCGCTCGCCACGCGGGTCTCGTTCAATTTTGTTGCGTATCGAACAACCGCTCCACCTGCGCTCGCTGCTCCTGATTCAAGTACAGCCCGAGCTTGGTCCGCCGCCACAGGATGTCATCGGCGCTGCGGGCCCATTCATTCGCGACCAGGTAATCGATCTCAGCTTGGGTGAGGCCGGCTCCGTAGTGCTCGCCCAGATCCAGCATGGCTTGGGCCTTACCGAGAATTTTTTCCACGCGCGTGCCATACGCACGGGCCAGGCGATCCGCCATAGAGGACGACAGGAAGGGCCAGCGCTTGTGTACTCCTTCAGCGAATGCAGCGAAGTCGGCGCGGGGTAAATCGCCGCCGGGCAAAGCGGCCTGGTCCGTCCACTCGCGGTCGCTGCTATTCAAGTGCGGCTGGAGTTTGCTCAAAGCGCTTTCGGCGAGCCGGCGATAGGTGGTGATCTTGCCGCCGAACACGGAGAGCAGCGGCGGCGCATCGGCCGTCGTCTCGGTCAGCTCGAGTTTGTAGTCGCGGGTGACTTTCGACGCGTTCTTGGATTCATCGTCGGACAGAGGCCGCACACCCGCATAACTCCATTTCACATCCGATGGCGCGATCGTCTTGCGGAAGTAACTGTTGACGGTGCTGCACAGATATAGAACTTCTTCGGGCGAGATGCTGACCTGGGTCGCATCGCCGCTGAATGGCACATCCGTGGTGCCGACCAGCGTGAGATCGTGCTGATACGGAATCGTGAACACGATGCGGCCGTCGGTGTTTTGCAGCATGAAGGCATGCTCGCCGCTGTACAGCCGAGGCACGACGATGTGACTTCCCTTGACGAGACGAACGTGCGCTTCGTTGTCCATCGCCGGAAAGCCTTTGAGCACTTGCTGTACCCAGGGGCCCGCTGCGTTGACGATCGCGCGGGCGTGCACTCGTGAAGTTTCCTTACTGGTCACGTCTTGAATGGTCGCGAGCCATTGCGAGCCGTCGACGGTCGCATTCAGAAAGCGCGTCCGCGTGCGAATCGATGCTCCGCGCAGCGCTGCGTCCACTGCGTTGAGCACGACCAGGCGGCTGTCATCGACCCAGCAGTCGGAATAAGCGAAGCCGTGATCCAGCCCCGGGCGCAGCGCTCCGTACGCAGCGTTCGCCAGGCGCACGCTGCGCGAGGCGGGTAGCATCTTGCGGCCGCCGATGTGATCGTAGAAGAACAGACCGAGGCGCATCAGCCAACGCGGCCGCAACTCGGGCACGTGCGGCAGGATGAACTGCATGGGCCGGATGATGTGAGGCGCGATGCGCAACAGTCGCTCGCGTTCGATCAGCGCCTCGCGCACCAGCCTGAACTCGAAGAACTCCAGGTAGCGCAGCCCGCCGTGGATGAGCTTGGTGCTGGCGGAGGAGGTGGCCGAGGCAAGGTCGGCTTGCTCGACCAGCATGACTTTCAGGCCGCGCCCGGCCGCGTCCCGTGCGATGCCGGCGCCGTTGATGCCGCCGCCGATGATGAGCAGGTCGACGCTGGCGGCAGCGTTACTGGCGGTCGTTGCCTCTGCCGTCATTTGCTCGCCACCGCTCATGCCCTCCACACATCGAACATCGCCAATCGAAGCCACCGTGGGTTCTGAGTACCCAGCGCCTTAGATGGGGGCGAGCTGCAAAGATTCACGACTGGCTGCCGGCTCCCAGGGTCGTGGCAGCATGCCCGAGCTGGATTTTAACCACTATGTCCGTCGGTGCACCTGCACCCCATGAACGGCGTAAACTCCCCGCCATGACCGACCAGAAATCTGCCGACGACCGGGCCGGACTGCGCATCGATAAATGGCTCTGGTGTGCGCGCCTGTTCAAGAGTCGCTCACAAGCCACCGAGGCCGTGGCCGGCGGTCTGGTGCACGTCAATGGCGATCGGGTGAAGCCGTCACGTGTCCTGCACATCGAGGATCGGTTGCACATCACCAAAGACGAAATACGCCTGGAAGTGATCGTGCGAGGCATGCCCGTGCGTCGAGGGCCGGCTCCTGAAGCCCGGCTGCACTACGAGGAAACGCCAGAGAGCATCGCTGCGCGAGAAAAACAGCGGGAGCGCAATCGGCTCGCGGGGCCGGCGCCCGAGGGCCGCCCGGACAAGCATGCTCGTCGAATTTTGCGGGATCTGCGTCGCGGCTAGCCAGCAGCGGCCTTGCTGAAGGGGCCGCCTTCGCGCCCCGCCATCACGGCCTGGATTTCGGCGACGATGGCCAAAGCGATGGTCTCCGGCGAGCGGGCGCCGATGTCGAGCCCGATCGGCCCATACAAGCGGCCGCTGAGCCTGGCTGCTTTGTCGCCGATCTCATGCAGCAAGCGAATGCGCCGTGGCGCAGGGCCCAGCAGCCCCACATAAGGAACCGAGCTGTCTGCGAGTGCCGCGAGATACGCTTGATCCGAGGGTAGGTGATGACTCATCACGACTGCGGCATCGTACTGGCTCGCTCGCAACTCCTGCGGCAACTCAGCTGACGCTTTGAGCAGTACACGTCGGGCTCGCGGGAAGCGATCGGCGATGACGTACGCCGGGCGGTGATCGAACACGGTGACCTGCCAGTTCATCAGGCCGGCGATTTCCACCAGCGGCATGGCATCCGGACCGGCGCCCAACAGCAGCAGGCGAGGCGGCAATTCGATCGGCACGACCAGGAATGTCGCATCGTCCGCTTCGATGCTCTGGCTGGAGGGGCCGGCGCCACGAGGCGTTGACACGTCCATCGCGGCGGCGACGGACGCCGGCGCCAGATGTTTGTTCTCCGCCCAGAACGCCGCGCCCAGAGGGAATCTCGGGTTGCGAGTCTGAGTGACGATGGCGAAGCTCGCTTCGATCTGCTCGAACCGGCATCGCGCCGTGAAGTTGAACGGCTGATAGTCGTTGGTCCGATCCAGCCGGCTCAGCAGAATGGTCATCGCGCCTTCGCAGCCCAGCCCGATGCCCCAGATCACGTCGTCCGAGCTGCGGGTGTCGTAGTGAGCCGTTGTCGGATCGCCGGTCGCAAGCACGGTGCTGGCTCGGGCCATGAGGTCTGCTTCGAGGCAACCGCCGCTGAGCAGACCGGCGACGCGTCCATCGCCCGCGATGAGCATCTGCGCGCCGGCCTTGCGATAGGTCGAGCCCAGCGTCTGCGTTACGGTCGCGAGCACCAGCGGCTCGGCGCGACCGGCGTAGTAGCGAAAGAATTCGTCGGTGGCGACGCCGGTGTGGATCAATCCTGGCTGTGTCATGGGTGGATTCGAGTGCCTCCAGGGCGAATTGTCCCAGCTTCGCGGCCCGGCTGCATGTCGAAGAAGGCTCGATCCTTGCCTGATCCAGCATTTCGGACGATTTCACAGGGCGGGACTGTCTGCGCCGCTGGCAATTCTGCACGAACGCGCAGTACCGGCATGCAAGGGCGGCGCATACAATGCGGTGCCGACCCAGGGAGACGACGAGAATGCCGGAGCCAGCAATCCAATCAGACGTTTCTCTGATCGACGTTCTGCCCCAGCACCGTTTCGATGAGGCGTCCTTGTGGCGGTACCTGCAACAGCATTTGGATGATTTCTCGCAGCCCGCGCAGCTGCGTCAGTTTCAAGGCGGGCAATCCAATCCCACTTATCTGATCCAGACCCCGGCCAGGAAGTTCGTGCTGCGAAAAAAGCCGCCGGGAAAATTGCTGCCGTCGGCGCACTTGATCGAGCGCGAATATCGAATTCTCCGCGCACTGCCTGAAACAGAAGTGCCTGTGCCTCGCGCGCGCCTGCTCTGCGAAGATCCAAACATCATCGGCACGCCGTTCTATGTGATGGATCATGTGGAGGGGCGCGTGATCAGCGGCGTTCATCTGCCGAATCTGACTCCAGCGGAGCGTCGTGCGATCTACACCGACTACGCGCGAGTCGCGGCCAGGCTGCACGGTGTCGATTACAAGGCCTGCGGACTGGGGGATTTCGGAAAGCCTGAAGGCTACGTCGCTCGGCAGTTGGATCGCTGGAGCAAACAATATCTGGCGTCACAGACCGAACAGAACGCAGATATGAACGAGCTGATGAGTTGGCTCGCCGCGCACCTGCCCGCGAATGACGAGACTGCCATCGTTCATGGCGATTACCGCATCGGCAATACGATCCTGCATCCCACCGAGCCGCGCATCATCGCCGTGCTGGATTGGGAGCTGGCGACGCTGGGGCATCCGCTCAGCGATCTGGCCTATGCCTGCATGTTCTATCGCATTCCACCGAGCAACACGGGTAGCGGTGGGCTCGCCGGTCTCGACATCGCGGGGCTGGGCATTCCCGACGAGCAGGAATTCCTGAAGATGTACTGCGAATTCTCCGGTCGCGAGCGGATCGCCGACTGGCCGTTCTTTTTGTCGTTTGCGTATTTCCGCATGGCTGCGATCACCCAGGGCGTGTACGCGCGTGCATTGCAGGGCAATGCCGCCGATCAACGCGCGATCAAGTACGGTGAGCATGCCAAGGCATTCGCTGCCGCCGGCCGCGAGATGACGCGTCGGGCTTAGGAGAGGGAACATGTCGGCACAAATGAATTCCGATCAAACGCTGGAGGCGTTCCGTCGCGACACACGTGCGTGGCTGGAAGAGAATTGTCCTCCGGAGATGCGTCAGCCCGTTGCCGATGAATACGACATTTGCTGGGGTGGTCGGCGCGCTCAGTTCAAGAACGACGCGCAGCGCGCGTGGCTGCAGAGAATGGCGGAGCGTGGCTGGACCGTTCCGGAATGGCCGCAGCAGTATGGTGGCGGGGGGCTGAGCAAAGACGAAGCGCGCGTGCTGCGCGAAGAGATGGCCTCGTTGAAATGCCGCTCGCCGCTGACTTCGTTCGGCATCTCGATGCTCGGCCCTGCGTTGCTGAAATACGGCAACGAGAAACAAAAGAGCGAACACATTCCCAAGATCGCACGCGGCGAGATTCGTTGGTGCCAGGGCTACTCCGAGCCTGGCGCGGGTTCCGACCTCGCATCGTTGAAGACGCGCGCCGACGATCAGGGCGATCACTTCGTCGTCAACGGCTCGAAGATCTGGACCAGCTATGGCGACAAGGCCGACTGGATCTTCTGCCTGGTCCGCACCAGCTTCACCGGCAAGAAACAGGAAGGCATCAGCTTCCTGCTGTTCGATATGGAATCCGCCGGCGTCACGACCCGCCCGATCCGGTTGATCTCCGGCTATTCGCCCTTCACCCAGACCTTTTTCGACAACGTCGAAGTGCCCAAGGAAAACCTGCTCGGCGAGTTGAACAAGGGCTGGACCATTGCGAAGTATCTGCTCACGCACGAGCGCAACATGATCGGCGGCATGGGTACGCAGCGTGTAACGCCGCTCAGTCAGCTTGCGATCAAGCACGTCGGCATGACCGGCGGACAGCTCACGGAGTCTGCATTGCGTACCGATATCGCGCGCTTCGAGATGGACGCGCTCGCATTCGCGCTCACCATGAATCGTGTCACCGACGAGGCGAAGGCGGGCAACGAGACCGGCGCGATGTCCTCGATGCTCAAGTACTACGGCACCGAGCTCAACAAGCGACGCGCCGAGCTGACCATGTCTGTGACTGGTAGCGAAGGCTTGAAGTTCGGCGATGCTCACGGCGAAGAGCAACTCGCGGCGATGTGGCTCAGGACCAAGGCGAACTCCATCGAGGGCGGCACGTCGGAAATCCAGCTCAACATCATTGCCAAGAACGTGCTGCGCTTGCCGGGCGCGTAACAGGAGCAGCTCATGACGCTCGTACTCACCGACGATCAATTGATGTTCCGTGACGCCGCGAAGCGCTTTGCCGCCGAGCGGGCGCCCGTCGCGCAATTGCGCAAGCTGCGTGACGATCTCGACCCGGTCGGCTTCAGCCGCGAAGTGTGGAAGGAGATGGCCGACATGGGCTGGGCCGGCGTGCTCGTGCCCGAGGAACATGGCGGCGTTGGATTTGGATTCGTCGGCGCAGGTCTCATCGCCACCGAGATTGGTCGCAACCTGAGCGCGACACCCATGCTCTCGAGCGCGGTGCTGGCAGTGACGGCATTGTTGCAAGGGGGTACGCCCGCGCAGAAAGAAACATTGCTGCCTGCCATCGCCGGCGGCGACTTGGTGATTGCATTCGCCACCGATGAATGCGTACGGCACACGCCGTATCACATCTCTACTCTGTGCACCGGCAAGCACAAGCTGAACGGTCGCAAGCTGCATGTGCTCGACGGTCACGTTGCCGATCGACTCATCGTCAGCGCGCGTACGTCGGGAGATATCGGCGCACGCGACGGCATTACGTTATTCCTGGTCCACCCTCAGGCGAGTGGCGTCACCATCACGCGCTCGTCCATGGTCGACAGCCGCAACAGCGCAGTGGTCGAACTGCGGGACGTGGTGGTCGAAGAGGCCGACATCATCGGCACCTTCGACAAAGGCGCGATCGTTCTGGACGCAGTGCTCGACGCGGGTCGGGCAATTCTGGCGGCGGAGCTCCTGGGCGTTGCCGAAGAATCCTTCGAACGCACTCTGAATTATCTGCGCGAGCGTGAGCAGTTCGGCGTCAAGATCGGCACGTTCCAGGCGCTCCAACACCGTGCGGCCCACCTGTTCTGCGAGATCGAATTGGTGCGATCGGTGGTGCTGCGAACGCTGCAGGCGCTGGATGCGCAGGAACCGACTGCGTCATCGCTGGTGTGTCTGGCGAAAGCGAAAGCCAGCGACGTGGCGCGCATCGCGACCAATGAAGCGGTGCAGATGCATGGCGGCATTGGAATGACCGACGAATTCGACATCGGTTTTTTCATGAAGCGCGCCCGCGCCGCCGCGGAGACCTTCGGCGATCAGTATTACCACACCGATCGCTTCGCTCAATTGTCTGGTTATTGAGACTTGGCAGGGAACTAGCATATCCGACGTACGACTGTAACCCGTACAGCGGAACCTAGCCCTGGCTCCGCGCATTGGCTACAAAGCGTGCGCGGTCCCGCGACTTCGTATGCAAAGTTCACTGAGATGACGACCTTGTGATCCGCCGCTCACGACGACTTTCGCGTAAGTGGGTAGGGTTCCGGGGCCGCCCAAGCTGAAGAGTGTCGAAGATTATGACAACCGAGCGCGACTACGATCCCGAAGCCACTCTGGAGATGCCCCGCCCGGTGCTGATCGATCCGGAGTTGGAAGAGGCCGATCCCGAGAAGACCCTGGTGCGCGAAGACTGGGAGAGCACGGTCATCCGTCGCGTGGCTCCCCATGTTGCCGCCGTGCAGAGCGCGGTCGGCGAGGACGCCGCCTCCGAAGCCCGATTCGGTTGGGAGACCCAGACGCTGCGCCTGCTATCGCGAGCGGTGAGCCGCGAGTACGGCGAGTAATCAGCCGATACTGGTCTTGCTGGCGCCCGCAGTCGCTTCGAACTGCTGACCGACCCTCAATTCCTTGCCCAAGCCGCCGGTCAGGATCATGTTCTGACCGAACAGCACGCCGCGCATATTGCGATCGAAGCGGAACTCCTTCAGCGTCCTGAGCGGCTGGTCGCTGGTGCGCTCGCCCGTGATCTGGTCCGTGGTCGGGATCGCACAGCGATCGCAAGGCTTGACCACTTTCAAGCGCACTTCGCCTGCGATGAACTCATCGACGCTGTCTTCGCCGAACGGTGGCAGGCCGTCGACGACGATATTGGGGCGGAAACGATTCATCGGCAGCGGTGTCTGCATCCGGCGGTTCAACTCTTCCAGCGAACCCTGCGAGATCAGCAGCCAGGGAAAACCGTCGGCGAACTGAGTGAGCGCTTCGACGCCATCGGTCCACTGAGTGTTACTGACGCGCTTCCGCCGCTTGTCGAAGCGCACCAGGCGCGCCGGCTTGCCCAGATGTTCGGTGAACCAGGCCGCGGCTTCATCGCCCGCGTCGAACGCCAGCACCTGGTCGCGCCAGATCGTGACTTCCAGCCCGCGCCCGGTCAGGTTCAGCGGCAGGCTCAGGTCGGCGCCGTTCGGCTTGCGTAACACCAGTTGATCGTCGGTTAGGGCGGTCTCCACTTGCGCCAGTTGCGGGCGCTCTCGCTGGGTGAGGAAGCGACCCTCGGGGGTGATGACCAGCCACTCGCGGTCATGTTCGAACCCGGTTTCGGTGAGGCGCGCTTGAGTGAGCGCAATGCCGCGACAAGATTTGACCGGATAGATATTGAGGCCGGTGATCTGAACCATGATCGTGACCGTGCGGTGGACAGGGCTGAAGCATAACCGGTCCCGCGCGCCGGGCGGCATGGATTACATGCTCTGGAAGTGGTGCATACTGCTATGGATCTGCAAAGAGCAAACAATGACCACCGATCCGACCTTCCCTGCCCAACGCGCACGGGCAAGTGCGCAGCCGACCGGCCTGGCCGCAACGAGCGTGTCAGCACATCCCGTCGAGAACCGGGCGGCGAAGCTTTTCATCGTGCTCGCGGCCTTCCTGGTTTGTAACGCCGTAATCGCCGAGTTCGTCGGCGTGAAGATCTTCGCGCTGGAGCCGACGCTGGGGCTGGAGCCATTGAACTGGAATCTGTTCGGGCAGAGCGGCTCGCTGTCGTTCACCAGCGGCGTGCTGCTGTGGCCGTTCGTGTTTCTGATGACCGACATCATCAACGAGTACTTCGGCACCCGCGGCGTGCGTTTCATTTCGTGGCTGACGGTGCTGCTGATCGTCTACAGTTTTCTCGCTGCGTATATGGCCATCTCGCTCACGCCGGCGGGATTCTGGGTGGCGGTGAACAGCGAGCGCGGCGTGCCGGACATGCAGGCGGCGTTCAGCAATATCTTCGGGCAGGGCATGTGGACGATCGCCGGCTCGGTCACGGCGTTCCTGGTCGGGCAGTTGATCGACGTGGCGGTGTTTCACCGCATTCGAATCATGACCGGCGAGCGCTGGATCTGGTTGCGCGCCACCGGCTCCACGGCGGTGTCACAGCTGGTCGACAGCTTCGTCGTTCTCTATATCGCTTTCGTGCTCGGTCCGCAGAAATGGTCGATCCCGTTGTTCATGGCCGTCGCCAGCGTCAATTATGGGTACAAGCTGCTGATGGCCATCCTGCTCATTCCGTTGATCTACGGGACACGCATGTTGATTCGAGCGTACCTGGGAACGGAGGCGTCCGAACGCTTGAAGGAAACGGCGCGAGCTGCGGACTGATCAGAACAACAGACGCGCCATCTCCTTGCGCGTGCGCGCGACGATGGGGTCAGCGTCGCCGATCAGCTCGAACGCCTGGAGCAGACTGCGACGCGCCAGGTCGTCCTTGTAGTTGCGATGGTTGCGCATCATCTCTATCCAGGTCTGCAGCGCCGGCTCGACGTCGCCGCCCAACAGTTGATGCACGGCCAGTGCATGTTGCAAATCGAGGTCGGCGCGGTTGGCAGCAGCTCGCTCACGCAACGAGCGAACATCGGGATGAGCGGCGATCGTGTCGCTGAAGGTCAGTAGCGCGGCCAGCCGTTTCACGGCGGCGTGATTGGGCTCGATTCCCTGCAAACGCTGCAGCTCGGCGCGTGCGCCGTCGAGATCGCCATCCAGTGCCCGCAGCTCCGCCAGCTCGGTCAGATACGCGATGTTGTCCCGATCGTCCGCCAGCGCGCCTTCGATGAGGGCTCGCGCGCCGGAGAAATCGCCCTTGGCTTTGAGCGCCTGCGCACGCTCCAGTGGAGCGTCGGAACTGGTCGGCAGATGCTTGTCGAGCAGGCGTCGGATCTGCGCCTCCGGCACCACCCCGACGAAGTGATCGACCGAAGTGCGGTCCTTGAAGAGCACGACGGTCGGCAGGCTGCGGATGCCGAGCTGCTGCGCCAGTTCCTGCTGCTCGTCGGTGTTGACCTTGGCGAGGCGGAAGCGTCCGCCATATTCCTGCACCAGGCGCTCCAGGATGGGCATGAGCTGTTTACACGGCCCGCACCAGGGCGCCCAGAAGTCGACCAGCACCGGTACCTGAGCCGATGTCTCGACCACTTCGGTCATGAACGTGTCCGCGGTGACGACGGTTGTTTCCTGGCTCACACAGCCCTCCATCGGGCGATCTGTTAAAAGTGCAATCGTCCGTGGAGAATTGAGTTCCTCGGATCAGTTTCAAGCGTGCGTGTCATGTTTCGGCTGTCGCCATCTACGTACAGCCTGTGTCGCGTTGCCTTGTGTATACCGTGCTTCATCGCGGAAAGAAATAAACCATGATGTCGGCTCAGCAGCACACGAATGCTCGGCGGCCCATCGCCGACGCCATCAACCGGAACTATCTCGGCGATGAAGAGCAGATCGTCCGCAGGCTCGCGGAAGCTGCCCGGGTCACCGAGGGGCAGCGAGCCAGGATCGCGAGCCGCGCGCGGACACTGGTGGAGGGCGTCCGCAATTATCAGACGCGACGAACCGGTCTCGACGCTTTCCTTCGCAAGTACGATCTGTCTTCACAGGAAGGCGTGATCCTGATGTGCCTCGCCGAGGCGCTGTTGCGTATCCCGGACGACGCCACTGCCGATCGCCTGATCGCGGACAAGATTGCGGCGGGCGATTGGTCTTCGCATTTGAGCGAGGCCGAGTCGTTGTTCGTCAACGCGTCCACCTGGGGATTGATGCTCACCGGGCGCATCGTTCGGCCGAGCGACTCGGACATGCACGATCCTCGTGGCGTACTTGCGCGTATCGCGGGCCGCATCGGCGAGCCGGTGTTGCGAGGCGCGTTCCGGCAGGCCATGCGGATCATGGGACATCAGTTCGTCATGGGGCGCACGATCGAGGAGGCGCTCGATCGTTCGGTCGGCGACGAAAGCAGCCTGTATCGCCACTCCTTCGACATGCTGGGCGAATCGGCTCTGACCACCTGGGACGCCCTGCGCTATCTCAAGGCTTATCACGAGGCGATCCAAAAGATCGGCGCGCATGCGGCCCAGGGTTGGTCGATCGAGGCGTCGCCCAGCATCTCCGTGAAGTTGTCGGCGCTGTTTCCCCGCTATGAGTTCTCGCAGCGAGAGCGAGTGCTCAAAGAGCTGGCGCCCAGGTTGCACGAGCTGGCGGTTGCGGCGAAGGCCGTCAACATTCCCTTGACGGTGGACGCGGAAGAAGCGGACCGGCTCGAGCTGTCGCTGGAGCTCATCGAGTACGTCGCGCGCTCGAAAGATTTGCAAGGCTGGGATGGCTTCGGTCTGGCCGTGCAGGCGTATCAGAAGCGCGCGATCGATGTGATCCGCTGGCTGAAGGAGCTGGCCCAGTCGGCCGGTCGGCGATTGAACGTACGCCTGGTGAAAGGGGCCTACTGGGACAGCGAAGTCAAACGCGCCCAGGAGCGAGGGCTGTCGGGCTACCCGGTGTTCACCCGCAAGGTGAATACGGATGTTTCATATATCGCCTGTGCGCGGGAGTTGATTGCCTCGGGGGCGGAGATCTATCCGCAGTTCGCGACTCACAATGCTCAGACGGTCGCGACCGTCATCGAGCTGGCGGCCGATAAGGGCCGAAAGTTCGAGTTCCAGCGCCTGCACGGAATGGGCGAGGAGCTGTATGAGCAGATCGTGGGCGAGGACAAGCTCGGCATTCCCTGCCGCGTGTATGCGCCGGTGGGGTCACATGAAGACCTGTTGCCTTACCTCGTGCGACGCCTGCTCGAAAATGGCGCCAACACGTCGTTCGTCAATCGTATCGTCGATGAAGAACATGCGGTCGCGGACATCGTTCGCGACCCGGTGCTCGAAGTGGATTCCTTGCGGCAGGTTTCACATCCACGGATCCCATTGCCGCGCCTGTTGTATGGCTCGTCGCGATTGAACGCTCTTGGCGTCAATCTGGCCGATCCGGCCGAACGAGAGCCGTTGCTCGCCAGGATCAAACAAGCGGCCGAGCAACGCTGGGTGGCGGGTCCCATCGTCAACGGTGACTTGCATGAAGCGCGGGGCGTCGAGGTGCGCAATCCAGCGAATCGCGACGAGGTCATCGGCACGGTGAGGGAGGCGGACGCTGCGTTGGTCGACAAGGCGCTGGCGGCTGCGGTGCCTGCGCAAGTGGAGTGGGATGCGGTTTCAGCGAGTGATCGGGCCGAGATTCTGGAGCGTGCGGCGGATCTATACGAAGAGCGCATGCCGGAGTTGATTGCTTATTGCGTGCGTGAGGGTGGCCGCACGATCCCGGACAGCATCTCCGAAGTGCGCGAGGCGGTCGATTTCTTGCGCTACTACGCGGACCGGGCCCGCAATGAGTTTGGCTCGGGGGTTCGCATGCCTGGGCCGACAGGTGAGAGCAATGAACTGAAGCTGCGAGGGCGCGGCGTGTTCTGCTGCATCAGTCCGTGGAATTTCCCACTCGCGATTTTCACGGGCCAGATTGCGGCCGCGCTGGCGGCAGGAAATTCGGTGCTTGCGAAGCCGGCGGAGCAAACCCCGTTGATTGCGACACGAGCGGTGCAAATGCTGCTGGAGGCGGGCGTGCCGCCGGAGGTCCTGCATCTGCTGCCGGGCGATGGGGCAACGGTGGGTGCACGCATCGTTGCGGATCCGCGTGTGGCGGGGGTGGCGTTTACGGGGTCGACCGAGACGGCGAAATTGATTCATCGCTCGCTCGCGAATCGAGAGGGAGTGATCCCGGTGCTGATCGCGGAGACTGGCGGCCAGAATGCCATGATCGTCGACAGCTCGGCGTTGCCGGAGCAGGTGGTGCTCGATGTCGTGCAGTCCAGCTTCAATAGTGCGGGTCAACGATGCTCGGCGTTGCGGGCGTTGTATGTGCAGGAGGAGATTGCCGATCGGGTTGCCGAGTTGCTGGCGGGGTACATGGAGGAGCTGATCGTCGGTGATCCGATGTTGCTGACGACGGATGTCGGGCCGGTGATCGATTTGCCCTCGTGTCAGATGCTCCGGGATCACACGGAAAAGATCACCCGTCGGGCGCGGTGGAGTCATGCGTTCAAATTGAAGCCGGAGCATGAGAAGGGAACGTTCTTCGCGCCGGCGGCGGTGGAGATCGAGGCGCTGTCACAGCTGACGGGTGAAGTGTTCGGACCGATCGTTCATCTGATCCGATACCCGGCGCGCAAGCTCGACCAGGTGATCGATGCGGTGAATGCGACCGGGTTCGGGTTGACGCTCGGTGTGCATACTCGTGTGGATGCGACGGCCAGGTACATTGCTTCGCGCGTGCGAGCTGGCAACGTTTACGTCAATCGCAACATGATCGGAGCGGTCGTCGGCGTGCAACCTTTCGGCGGCCGCGGGTTGTCGGGGACGGGGCCGAAGGCGGGTGGTCCGTACTATTTGCACCGGTTTGCCACGGAGCAAACGGTGACGATCAATACGGCGGCGGTAGGCGGCAATGCGAGTCTGCTGACGATGGCGGGGGAGTGAGAGAGGCGGCGGAGTGAGAGAGGCGGCTGATCTCGCATGCCGTCGAGGCGCCCGATATGTTCAGCGTCGGTTCTCGCAGGCTGCCGATGTGCTCGATACGTTCAAAGAGGCGTCAGTTCTCGCACGCCGCGAGGTGCCGATCCGTTCAAAGAGGCGTCAGTTCTCGCGCGCCGTGAGGTGGCCATACGTTCAAAGAGGCGTCAGTTCTCGCACGCCGCCGAGGTGGGCGACCTCCTTCCGGCACCGGGCGCCGGCCGGAGCGCCCTGCGCTCCTCACCGCACGTCCATGGTGAGCCCTGCTGTTTCGGCCCCATCCATGCGCCGAAAAGCTGCCGGAAGAAGGTCCCCCACCTCGACGACGTGCCGATAGGTTGGCGCAGGTTTCCAGAGGTGCGTTCGAAACCGCAGGGAGGAAGTCGTATCGAGCGTGGGTGCGGGATGGGTGTGTGCTGGACGCAGGTTGCGCGCCTCGACGCTCGAAGTCCGCGGTGCGCGAGGTGCGATACGTCGACGCGAAGCCTCCGCTCTTCCCTCGTGCAAAACCTCTGTAAATCCATCGGAACGAAGCGGCTGGCCTCAACAACGCGCTGACGCGTTGATAACTGCGATTCCCTTCTCACTCACCGAGATCTTCGAACTCCCCAGGCACATCATCGCCCGCGAGTTTCTCGAACGGCGGTTGCTTCTGTTCGAATCGTTTGCGTGCATCGGGTTCGGACAGCGCAGTGTCGAGTGCGCAGTTCATTTCGTACACATTCGTGTCGTAGCCCGCTTCGCGCAGGGCTCGGGTGAATGCGTCGACGTGCGCGCCGCCGGCTTGAAAGACGTAGGGGGCGAATTCCGGGTCGATCTCGAGGTTGTCGGGATCTTCGCATGATTGCTGGCAGCCTGCGACGGCCGTCGCGTGGTAGTTGCGGCAGGTTTGGGGGCGGGCTTCGTAGATGGAGCAGCGGCCGGAGTTGAGGAAAGGGCACTTGACGTTGCGTCGCATGCGCTGCATGTCGTCCATGCCCCGTAGCGCGGCGCTATTGGCGCGCACTTCGGAATAGATGCGCGCTTTCTCTTCGGGCGGAAGCGAGCGCTCGACGAAATCCAAAATACTGAAGACCTCAACCGCACGAACGTCCACGCTGAAGTGGCAACACCACGTGCAGCCGGCGCGACAGGCGAGGGTGCCTATGTCGGGAGCTGCCGAAATTCGAGCATCATGACGCTGACGTGAGTTCTCGTAAGCGCGCACGACACCGACATCGCGAATCTCTTCCTGAGAGCGCGAGTGCTCCTCGGCGAGAACGCCGAGGACGAAAGGAACGTCGAGAGAAATCTCCATGGAGGGCGTCGTCTTGAAATCTATGAGCGCCTGACTTCACAGAGCGCTGCGGTAGCTAACTACAGTTGTTTGGATAATCCAGCTCGGCATTCACGCCGCTATCCCACTCCAGCTCACTCCAGTCGTCGATCTCGAACTCCACGGTATAGAGCGCGCACGTCGGCATGTTGTCGATGCCGCGCTCGGCCGAGATGCGATCGGCGAATTCCGTCAGCCCGGGATTGTGGCCGACGATCATCAGGTGCTGCGCAGTGCCGCCGAGCTCCTGGATGACTTCCTTCAACACCTTTGGCGAAGCCAGATAAAGGCGCTCGTCCTGTTGCAACTTCGCGGCCGGCAGGTGCAGCTCGCGCGCGAAGATGTGGGCAGTCGTCAGGGCTCGCACGGCGGGGCTGGCGATCACTAGATCCGGCTTGAGTTTGCGCTCACGCAGCCGACGGGCCATTTCCGGCGCGTCTCTCTGCCCGCGAGGTTCGAGCATGCGATCCCAATCTTCCTGACCGGAATGCTGAGCTTCGGTCTTGGCGTGGCGAAGCAGGGTGAGGCGCATGTCTCTCCTTAGTCGGTTTCGATCTCGACCATGCCGTCGTCATTGACGCGAGTTGGATACGTTCGCACCGGCTCATAAGCAGGCGGTGTCAGCGCCGCGCCGGTGCGCAAGCAAAAGCGGGCGCCGTGGCGCGGGCAGATGACGACATCGCCGTCGACGGCGCCGCCGGCCAGTTCGCCGCCATCGTGAGTGCAAAGATCGTCGATCGCGTAGAACGTGCCGCAGATATTGAACACGGCGATCAGTTGAGCGTCGATCTCGGTCTGCGCGTAGTCGCCAGGTGCGATCGAAGCGGCGGGGGCAACGGGATGCCAGGTCATTACATCATTCCCGTCTGCAAACGCGCCGCTTCCGACATCATGGTCTGATTCCAGGGCGGATCGAACACCAGCTCGACATCGGCGCGCTTGACGGTGGGCACGAGCTCGACCTTGTCTTTCACGTCCTGCACCAGCACTTCGCCCATGCCGCAGCCGGGCGCGGTCAGGGTCATCTTGATGTCGGCGACGCGCTCGCCCTCGGGCGTATGCATGATGTCGCACGAGTACACCAGGCCCAGCTCGACGATGTTGATGGGAATTTCCGGGTCGTAGCAGGTGCGCATCTGGTCCCACACCAGCTGCTTCACGTCCTCGTCGGTGGCGTTGGGAGGCAGTTCGGGCGCGAGGCTGGGCTCCTTGCCGAGCGCATCCGCATCCTTGCCGGCGATACGAAACAGATTGCCCTCCACGTACACCGTGAAGCTGCCGCCGAGAGCCTGGGTGATGAAGCCTGTTTTGCCTTCGCGCAGGGTCACCGGGATGCCGGCGGGAACCATGATGGCTTCGACGTCGCGCTGTAGCGTTACAGGTTCGTTGTCGTGGCTGTGCATGAAGAGGAAATGACTGGTGACTAATGACTGGTGACTGGGAAGAAAGCCTTATTCCGTAGTCACCGGCTCTGCGGCGCGATCGAGCGCGGCGTTCAACGTATGCCAACACAAGCTCGCGCATTTCACGCGCGCCGGAAATTCGCGCACGCCTGAGAGCGCAGCGAGCTTGCCGAGCTTGGCGGGATCGACCGTCGCGTCGTGCTGGGTGAGCAGCGCGTGCACGTCGTCGAACAGCTCTTTGACTTCCGACTTCGTCTTGCCCTTGACCGCTTCGGTAAGCAGCGAAGCGGACGCGACCGAGATCGCGCAGCCGGCGCCTTCGAACTTCACATCGGTGATGTGCTCGCCTTTGAGATTGGCGTACATCGTCAGGCGATCGCCGCACAACGGATTGTGGCCGTCGGCGTGCACGTCGGCAGGCTGCAGCTTGCCGAAGTTGCGAGGATGGCGGTTGTGGTCGACGATGACGTCGCGATAGAGATCTTTCAGGTCCATGTCGTGATCCGGGGCTAGCCCAACACCTGGCGAGTATGTTCGAGGGCGGTCACGAGCCGATCGATTTCCTCGCGCGTATTGTAGAACGACATCGATGCGCGCGCGGTCGCCGGAATCTTGAAGAAGTCCATGACCGGCATTGCGCAGTGATGACCGGTGCGGATCGCGACCCCCTCGGTGTCGAGGATGGTGCCGATGTCATGCGGATGAATGCCCTCGAGCATGAACGACACGACCGCCGCTTTCTCCGGCGCCGTACCGACGATGCGCAGACCGGGCAGCTGACTCAGGCGCTCCGTCGCATAGACGAGCAGTTCGTGCTCGTAAGCGGCGATGCGATCCATGCCGATCTTTTCCAGATAGTCGATGGCAGTCGCAAGACCGATGGCGCCGGCGATGTGCGGCGTGCCCGCTTCGAACTTCCACGGCAGCTGATTGAACGTCGTCTTCTCGAACGAGACCGACAGAATCATGTCGCCGCCGCCTTGCCACGGCGGCATCTTCTCCAGCAGCTCGCGCTTGCCATACAGCACGCCCATACCGGTCGGGCCGAGCATCTTGTGACTCGAGAAGCAGTAGAAGTCGCAGCCCAGCGCCTGCACATCGACAGCCGTGTGCGGGATGGCTTGCGCGCCGTCGAGCAGGACCGGCACGCCGTGCTGTTTGGCGACCTTGATGAACTTCTCCACCGGCACGATGGTGCCCAGCGCGTTCGAAACATGGGCCAGCGCCAGCAGCCTGGTGCGTGGGCCGATGAGTTTTTCGAACTCGACGAAATCGACTTCGCCCTGCTCATTGATCGGAATGACTTTCAGGACGGCGCCGATTTGCTCGCGCAGCAGCTGCCACGGAACGATGTTGGCGTGATGTTCGAGGGCGCTGATCAGGATTTCATCGCCCGGCTGAAAGCCGGTGCGGGCGAAGCTTTGAGCGACGAGGTTGACCGCTTCGGTGGTGCCGCGGACGAAGACGATCTCTTTCGTGTCGCGAGCATTGATGAACCGACGAATCGTCTCACGCGCGCCTTCGTAAGCGTCGGTGGCGCGCTGGCTCAGCGTGTGAACGCCACGATGCACGTTGGCGTGGTCGTTCTCGTAATAGCGGGAGATCGCTTCGATGACCGACTTCGGCCGTTGGCTCGACGCTGCATTGTCCAGATACACCAGCGGTTTGCCGTTCACCGTCTGGTGCAGGATCGGAAAGTCACGCCGGATGGCCTCGACATCGAACGCGGTCGCGTCCGCAGGGGTACCGTTGCGCGTAGCTGGCACAGCTGCGTTCATGCCTTGGCCTCGTTAGCGAGCTCGAACCGGATATCGATCTGCTTCTCCAGCGCGGTGCGCACGGGCTCCAGATCGATGGTCGAAAGAATGGATTCGGCGAAAGCCCGGATCAGCGCGGCACGAGCGTCGGATTCCGACAAGCCGCGCGAGCGCAGGTAGAAAAGGGCAGTCGCATCGAGCTGACCGGTCGTCGCGCCGTGACTGCATTTCACGTCGTTGGCGTAGATCTCCAGCTCGGGCTTGGTGTCGATCTCGGCGGTCGCCGATAGCAACAGGTTGCGGCTCGACTGGCGAGAGTCGATCTTCTGCGCATCCGGGCGCACGATGATCTTGCCATTGAAGACGCCGCGACCGCGCCCGCCGGCAATGCCACGATAGTCTTCTTCGCTCGTCGTGTGAGGAGCGATGTGATCGAGGCGCGTGTGCACGTCGAGGTGCTGATTGCCCATCGGCGCAAACAAACCAAACAACGCCGCATGAGCGCCGCTGCCTTCCAGCAGCGCGGTGACGCCCGTCCGGCCCAGGCTCGCGCCGAGCTGGACATCATGGATGGAATAACGCGCGTCCTTCGCAAGCTTCGTTTGGATGTGGCCGATGTGGAAGGCACGAGGCGCTTCCTGCTGCCCACGATAATGCGTGATCGCGCCGGCGGCGGCGATGTCGAAGCGAGTGACGGAGTTGGTGAAGTACTCCGCTTCGTTCGCGCCGAGGTAATGCTCGATGATCGTTGCGCGGCTGTTTCGCCCGGCGCGGATCATGATGCGAGGATGGCTCATCCGGCCTGCGGCTGCGCTGGTCGACTGATGCACGATGTAGATCGGCGCATCGACGACGACATTGTCGGCGAGATTCACCACGACGCCGTCTTCGAAGAACGCCAGATTCAGCTGCTCCAGTGCATTGCCGCCGAGCTGATCGTGTTCCTTGAAGTAGGTGGCCACCTCGGCCGGTTCATGCTGCAACCATTGCTTGAGCGTCAGCACGGTGACGCCCGGGGGCTGCGCCGTCTGCGAGGAGAGGGCAGGCAGCCAGTGACCGTTGACCAGCACGATGCGCGTGCCCGACGTAGTCAGCCAGTCGGGCTGATGAGCGTCGAGCGCGGACGCATCCGCGGGCGTAAACGATCGCGTTTCCAGGCGACGCAGGTTGGTGTACTTCCAGGCTTCGTCCCGCTGCGTCGGAAAGCCGGTCGAAAGAAACTGATCGAGCGCGGCACGACGCAGCGCTGTCAGCTCGTCATCGCCTTGCCATCGCGCATCGAACGCGGCTTTGTACCGATCGAGCGGCGACGCAATTTTTTTAGCGTCAGCACTCACGCCGCGGCCTCCTGTTTCACCCAGTCGTAGCCACGCTTTTCCAGCTCCAGCGCCAGCGACTTGTCGCCGCTCTTGATGATCTTGCCCTCGTAGAGCACGTGCACCTTGTCCGGCTCGATATAGTCGAGCAGGCGCTGATAGTGCGTGACCATCACGATTGCGCGATCCGAGCGGCGCAGGCTGTTCACGCCGTTCGCCACGACGCGCAGGGCGTCGATGTCGAGGCCCGAATCGGTTTCGTCGAGCAGGGCGAGCGCCGGTTCGAGCACCGCCATCTGCAGAATCTCGTTGCGCTTCTTCTCGCCGCCCGAGAAGCCTTCATTGACGCCGCGGTTCAGGAAGCTCTCGTTCATCTGCATGAGCTTCATCTTCTCGCGCACCAGAGTGAGGAACTCGAAGGCGTCCATCTCGGGCTCGCCGCGATGTTTGCGAATCGCGTTGAGGCCGGCCTTCAACAGGTAGACGTTGTTCACGCCGGGGATTTCGACCGGGTACTGGAACGCCAGGAACACGCCTTCGCGCGCACGCTCTTCGGGCGCCAGGGCGAGCAGGTCCTTGCCTTTATAGGTGACGCTGCCGTCGGTGACGGAATAGCCATCGCGACCGGCGAGCACTTGAGCGAGCGTGCTCTTGCCCGAGCCGTTGGGACCCATGATGGCGTGCACTTCGCCCGCACCCACTTCGAGGTCGAGGCCCTTGAGCACCTGCTTTTCGCCGGCGAGCGCGTGGAGGTTCTTGATACTGAGCATGATGAGAAACTGGCTTTTACGGGGTTGGCGATGGCTATCGAGTCGGCTGCTTCAGCCGACCGACCCTTCAAGACTGACGGCGAGCAGGTTCTGAGCTTCGACCGCGAATTCCATCGGCAGCTCTTTGAACACGGCCTTGCAGAAGCCGTTGACGATCATGTTCACCGCGTCCTCTCCGGAGATGCCGCGGCTCAGGCAGTAGAACAATTGATCGTCGCCGATCTTCGAGGTCGTGGCTTCGTGCTCGACGCTCGCAGTGGGCGTACGGACTTCCATATAAGGGAAGGTGTGCGCGCCGCACTTGTCGCCCATGAGCAGCGAGTCGCACTGAGTGAAGTTGCGCGCATTGATGGCGCTCGGCAGAACCTTCACCAGACCGCGATAAGCATTCTGGCCATGGCCGGCCGAAATGCCCTTGCTCACGATCGTGCTGCGGGTGTTCTTGCCAATGTGAATCATCTTGGTGCCGGTGTCGGCCTGCTGATAGTTGTTGGCCACGGCCACCGAGTAGAACTCGCCGACCGAGTTGTCGCCGGTCAGGATGCAGCTCGGATACTTCCAGGTGATCGCCGAGCCGGTTTCGACCTGGGTCCAGCTGATCTTCGAGTTCGCGCCACGGCATTCGCCGCGCTTGGTGACGAAGTTATAGATGCCGCCAACGCCGTTCTCGTCGCCCGGATACCAGTTCTGCACCGTCGAGTATTTGATCTGCGCGCCTTCCAGTGCGATCAGCTCGACAACCGCCGCGTGCAGCTGATTCTCGTCGCGCATCGGCGCGGTGCAGCCTTCGAGATAGCTCACGTGCGAGCCTTCCTCGGCGACGATGAGGGTGCGCTCGAACTGACCGGTGTTGGCCGCGTTGATGCGGAAGTAGGTGGACAGCTCCATCGGGCAGCGCACGCCTTTGGGCACGAACACGAACGAGCCGTCGGAGAACACGGCCGAATTCAACGTCGCGAAATAGTTGTCCGTGTAGGGCACGACGGTGCCCAGATACTTCTCGACCAGCTCCGGATACTTCTGCACGGCTTCGGAGAAGGAGCAGAAGATCACGCCGGCCTTGTGCAAGCGTTCCTTGAAGGTGGTCGCGACCGACACGCTGTCGAAGACTGCGTCGACCGCCACGCCGGCGAGGCGGGCGCGCTCGTGCAAGGGGATGCCGAGCTTGTCGTAGGTCTCCAGCAGCTTCGGATCGACTTCTTCGAGGCTCTTGGGCGCATCCGCCTTGGGCTTCGGCGCCGAATAGTAGGAAATCGATTGATAGTCGATCGGCTGGATGCGCAGGTGCGCCCAGTGCGGCTCTTTCATGGTCAGCCAGTGGCGGTACGCGCGCAGGCGCCAGTCGAGCATGAACTGCGGCTCGCCCTTTTTCTTGGAGATCAGACGGATCACGTCTTCATCCAAGCCGGGCGGGACGGTGTCGGATTCGATGTCCGTGACGAAGCCGTGCCGGTACTTCTGGGCGACCAGGGCTTCTAGTGTCGGATCGGTTTGGGGATTGCTAGCCATTGAGAGTTTCAGCCCAAAAATTAGTCCTGCGGAGCGCGCAGCCGGGTGAGCGGGACGGTGGTCGTCGTCACGCCGCGCGCCGTGCCGGCCAGTTCGGCCAGCGAAATGTCGGTGAGCGCGCGCCGGATGGCGGCATTGACCTTCTGCCAGGTGTGCCCGACAGCGCATTTCGACTCGAGGCCACAGGTGCTGTGCGTGCCGCTGCATTCGGTGATGGCGAAGGGACCTTCGAGCGCATCGAGGATGCGGGCGGCGGTGATTTCACCGGCCGGCTGCGCCAGTTGATAGCCACCGTGGCTGCCGCGCGCCGAGGTGACGAGGCCGCTCCGTTGCAGCTTCTTGAGCAGCTTGCTGACGGTGGGCAGCCCGATATGAGTGGCCTCGGCGACTTCCGTCGCCGTCCACAAACGTTCCGGCTGCCCGGCGAGCCGGGCAAGAATCACCGTGCCGTAATCGGTCAGCTTGCTGATGCGAAGCATGGGGGTTCCAGCGATGAGGTCGATGGAGGATATGGGACCATTCTAGTCCCAATGCAATGCTCAAACCAGAGTCCTGTCCATCGTGGTACCCACCCCCATTGGGGGGTGAGCTCAGATTGCGTCAATTTTACCGGCAGGAAACGGGCCGCCAACCACGCAGTCCAACGTTGCCGTTCGGCTACAACACTTGTACCGGCCGGAGCTGAAGGCGATTTGCTATCCTACGCCCCCCAAAACTTGAGGCTTGCCGTTTGGGTCGACGCTGTTGCGAGCGTCGCCGCGCGCAAGCTCACCCCTGAAGGCGGAGGACAGTATGAATCGCACTGAGCTCGAATCGATTGCGCGCGCGATGGTCGCAAAAGGCAAAGGCATCCTGGCGGCTGACGAATCCAGCGGCACCATCAAGAAGCGCTTTGACAGCATCCAGCTCGAGTCGACTGAGGAAGCGCGTCGTACCTATCGTGAGATGCTGTTCACGGCGCCCGACGCGGCGAAGTACATCAGCGGCGTCATTCTCTATGACGAAACCCTGCGCCAGAAGACCAAGGACGGCACGCCGTTCTCGCAGTACCTGACCAAGCTCGGCATCGTCCCGGGCATCAAGGTCGACACCGGCGCGAAGCCGCTGGCCGGTTTCCCGAATGAAACGATCACCGAAGGCCTCGACGGCCTGCGCGAGCGCCTGGCCGAATATCACCAGCTGGGAGCCCGTTTCGCCAAGTGGCGCGCCGTGATCGACATCGGCAAGGACATTCCGACGCGCTTCGCCATCGAGGCGAACGCACATGCGCTGGCCCGCTATGGCGCGCTCTGCCAGGAAGCGAACATCGTGCCGATCATCGAGCCCGAAGTGCTGATGGACGGCGATCATTCCATCGAGCGTTGTGAAGAAGTGACGAGCGCCGTGCTGAAGACGGTCTTCGAACAGCTGGATTCACACCGCATTCATCTCGAAGGCATGATCCTCAAGCCCAACATGGTCATCTCGGGCAAGAAGAACACCTCGCGCGCCGGCCGCCAGCAGGTTGCTGAAGCCACCGTGCGCACCCTGAAGCGTTTCGTGCCGAGCGCAGTGCCGGGCATCGCGTTCCTGTCGGGCGGTCAGAGCGCTGCCGAGGCCACCGAGCACCTGAGCCTGATGAACCAGATCGGCAATCTGCCTTGGGAGCTCACCTTCTCGTACGGCCGCGCTCTGCAGGACGAAGCGCTGAAGGCGTGGGGCGGCAAGGCGGATCAGTTCGCTGCCGGCCAGAAGGCCTTCGCCCGTCGCGCCAAGTTGAATGGCGATGCGCGCAACGGCAGCTACACCGCCGCTTCGGAGCAGGCTGCTTAAGCCTGGCATAAGTATGGGCGGACAGAATGCATCGCGTGTTCATATCGGGGTCGTGAATGGTCTCTGTTAGCACCGATGTGTCTTCCGCCCAACCTGCCGCTGCCGCCGAATCTCTCATCGAGATTCGGGATATGCACTATTCGGTCGGCGGCAGGAGCATCTTCTCCGGCCTGAATCTGTCGATTCCGCGCGGTCGAATCACCGCGCTCATGGGACCTAGCGGTACTGGCAAAACCACGCTGCTGCGCCTGATCACGGGCCAGATCAAGCCCACGCGCGGCCAGATCCTGTTCGACGGCATCGACGTGTCGGCGCTCAAGACGCGAGAGCTGTATGCACTGCGCCGGCGCATGGGCATGCTGTTCCAGAACGGCGCTTTGCTCACCGACATGGATGTTTTCGAAAACGTCGCGTTCCCTTTGCGCGAGCACACCGATCTTTCCGAATGTTTGATCCGCAACATCGTGCTCACCAAGCTGCAGGCCGTGGGTCTGCGAGGCGCGGCGCGATTGATGCCTTCGGAGCTGTCGGGAGGCATGAATCGTCGTGTCGCGCTGGCACGCACCATGGCGACCGATCCCGAAGTGCTGATCTACGACGAGCCGTTCACCGGCCTCGATCCGATCTCGATGGGCATGATCGTGCGGCTCGTGCGCCATATGAACAACGCGCTGGGTATCACCAGCATCGTCGTCTCGCACGACGTGAAAGAGCTCTCGGAGCTGTCCGACACCAGTTACATCATCGCCGGCGGCAAAGTGGCGGCGTCGGGCGAGCTGAAGAACCTGAAAGGTCATCAATCCGACATCGTCAACCAGTTCGTCAATGGACTGCCCGACGGCCCGGTGCCATTTCATTATCCGGCGGCTGACTACTACCAGCAGCTGCTCGGGACCGAAGCATGAAGTTACTGCGAGAGCTGGCGGACAACGCGGGCGATTTCGCTGCGACCGTCGGCGGCGTCACACTGTTTCTCGGTCGCGTGCTTGGCCAGGTGCCGCGCGCGTTGCTGCGGCCCTCGCTGATCATCGAGCAGGTTCACAACGCCGGTGCGTTGTCGCTGGTCATCATCATGACTTGCGGACTGTTCGTCGGCGCCGTGCTGGGTCTGCAAGGTTATGACCTGTTGTTGCGCTTCGGATCGGAAGACGCGCTCGGTACGGCCGCGGCGCTGGCCTTGATCAAAGAGCTGGGCCCGGTTGTGACGGCCCTGCTGTTCGCCGGTCGCGCGGGCACAGCACTCGCTTCGGAGCTGGGTCTCATGCGTGCGACGGATCAGCTCACGGCGATGGAGATGATGGCGGTGGATCCGATCCGCCGGGTCGTGGCGCCGCGCTTTCTGGGCGGTCTGATCGCGATGCCTTTGCTCACGATCATTTTCATCGCGATCGGTATCTTCGGCGTGCAGGTCGTCGGCGTGCAGCTGTTTGGCGTGGACTCGGCGTCGTTCTGGTCGCAGATGCGCTCGAGCGTCGGTCACGACGACATCGCCGAAGGCGTGCTCAAGGGCTGTGTGTTCGGATTCGCCTGCAGCCTGATCGCGGTGTACGAAGGTTATTCCGCGACCCCGACCGCCGAGGGCGTCGGCCGTGCGACCACTCGCACCGTGGTGATTTCCGCGGTGTTGACCCTGATGCTGGATTACATGCTCACAGCCATCATGCTGTGATTGCGGAGCGAATATGCGTGCGACGCGCACTGTAGAGATCTCGACCGGATTGTTCGTGCTGCTGGGCTTCGCGGCACTGTTCTTCATGGTGACCCAGATCACCAACCGTGAACTCTCGGTCGATGGCGGGAGTTACGAGGTGACCGCCCGGTTCGAGAACATCGGTAGCCTGAAACCGGGCGCGGCAGTCTCGATGGCGGGCGTCACGGTGGGTCGGGTCGATTCCATCAGTTTCGACCAGAACGTCTACAAAGCTGTTGTGAAAATGCGGATTGCCTCCAGTTACAACCGCATTCCGGATGACAGCGACGCGGCCATCATGACTTCGGGTCTGCTCGGAGGTCAGTATATCGGCATCACTGCCGGCGGCTCCGAGGAGTACCTTAAGAACGGCGATCGCATCGAACTGGTGCAGGACGCACTGGTGCTGGAGAACCTGATCAATCAGCTGGTCGCCAGCTTCATGAGCAAGCGGGACGATAAATCGAGCTCGGCGCAAGGCGCCGAGGGCGGACAGAACAAGACGGAGGAAGCGAAGCAATGAATATCTTCGTGAAAGGCAGTCGTAGGAACATTCTTTCGGCCGGCCTGGCGCTGGTCGCCACGTTCGGTCTTTTCGCCGGCTCTGCGCAGGCGCAGGACGCGGCGTCGCTCGGGCCGCAGGAGCTGGTCTCCAAGGTCGCGAACGACACGCTGAAGGACCTGGACGCGAATCGCGCCGAGTACGCCAAGAACAAGGGCAAGGTGCGGGAGCTGGTCGACAGAAACATGCTGCCGTTCTTCGACACGGCGTATTCCGCACAGCTGGTGCTGGCGAAGCACTGGCGTACGGCCACGCCCGAGCAGCGCAAACGCTTCATCGAGGCCTTCTATCAGTCGCTGCTGCAGAACTATGGCGAGGCGCTGCTGGAGTTCACGCCGGATCGTCTGAGAATCCTGCCGTACCAAGGCAATGCGGACGAGAAGGTGGCGACAGTACGTACCGAAATCCGTCGTGACAACGGCAGCCGCGTGCCGGTGAACTACTCGCTGCGTCGGACGGACAGTGGTTGGAAGGCGTACGACGTGCAGATCGAAGGTGTGTCGTATGTGAAATCCTTCCGCACCGACTTCGGCGCCGAGATCGACCAGAAGGGTCTGGAAGCGGTGATCCAGCGGCTCGAGCAGCAGGTCGCGAGCGGCACGGTCAAGAAGCCGAACGAGAAAGCCAATCCGGCCTGATGAACGCCAAGCCTGCATCCACTCCAGGTCCGGCCAGACTTGAAGCGCTCGGCGACGGGCGCTTCAAGATCTACGGCGCGCTCGACGCCGGCACGGCGACCGATCTGCTCAAGCGCAGCCAGGAGGCCTTCAAAGGCGCGAGCGCGCTGGAGATCGATCTGGCCAACGTGCCGGAAGGCGACAGCGCGGGCCTGGCGTTGCTGATCGAATGGCTGCGGTTGGCGAAACAGCGTCAGCAAACCATCCACTTCAAGAATGTGCCGCCGCAGATCGCGGCGCTGGCTCGCATCAGCGAAGTCGAAAACCTGCTCAACGGCAACAGCTCCAAGTCCGCCTGATCCGGTTCATAATGTGGGCCCGCTCCAGGCTGGTGCTCACATGCTCGCCCACGTCGATCCTTTCCACGCCATCGCCGTCAGCCGCCTCGCTCATGAGTTGCAGGAGCAGGGCCGTTCCGTCATTCATATGGAATTCGGACAGCCCTCGACCGGTGCGCCAAAGGCAGCGATCGAGCGGGCCCATGAAGTTCTCGATAACGATCCGGGCGGCTATTGGGAGAGCACGGCGCTCAAGGCGCGGCTCGCCAGGCATTATCTGGACAGCTATCGCGTCAAGGTCGAGCCCGAGCAATTCATTCTCATGTGTGGCGCTTCGCCGGCGCTCACGCTCGCACTGAGCTCGACATTCGCCGCAGGCGATCGAATCGCGCTGGCTCGACCGGGCTACGTCGCTTATCGGAACACCTTGCGCGCGTTGCATCTCACTCCGGTGGAGATTCCCTGCGGACCGGAATCTCGATATCAGCTGACGGCGGCCAGTCTCGCCGCGCTCGATCCGGCGCCGCAGGGCGTGATCGTCGCGAGCCCCGCCAATCCGACCGGCACGCTCATCGTTCCGGCCGAGCTCGTGGCGATCGCTCGGGTGTGTCGCGAACGGAATATCACGATCATCTCGGATGAGATCTATCACGGCTTGAGTTACGTCGGCCCGGCGCGCTCCATGCTGGAGTTCGAGCCGAATGCGCGAGTCGTCAACAGTTTCTCCAAATATTTCAGCATGGTCGGCTGGCGTCTCGGCTGGCTGCTCGTGCCCATGGAGCATCAGCCTCGCGCTCGTGCGTTCATGGGGAATTTGTTTCTGACTGCGCCGAGCTTGAGTCAGCACGCCGCGCTGGTGGCGCTCGACTGTCGCGACGAGTTGGAGGGTTACGTAGCAACGTATGCTCGCAATCGTCAGTTGTTGTTGGAAGCATTGCCGAAGCTCGGTCTGAGCGATATCGCACCGCCCGATGGGGCGTTCTATATCTACGCGAACATCGCTCATCTCACCGACGACAGCGTTTCCTTCTGCAAATCGTTACTGCGCGATACCGGCGTTGCTACCGCCCCGGGCGTCGATTTCGATCCTGTCGAAGGTCATCACTACATGCGCTTCAGCTTCGCTGTGTCGACGGCGGAGGTGGAAGATGCGATTGCTCGGATCACGCCGTGGTTCGCTCAGCGAGAGCGCATTCGCGCCGCCTGAGTTCGCAAATGAAAATCCCGGCCAAAGCCGGGATTTTCGAGTTCGTCGGTACCGCTGTTGCTCACCGCTCCGGCGGCGGATCCAAGCCTTCCTCTTCCAGGTCCTCCTCCAGCACATCTTCCAACGTTTCCGGCGGCGGGTTGCCGTCGAAGATGTTGAATTCGCGCTGCTGCACCCAGGCGTCGCGGATGAAGACGTAAGGGTCATAAGTGCGCTGGAGCGTTTCGTCCAGGGGCAGCAGTTCGGAGCGCGTGTGGATCGGGCTGATAATGCGCTGAGCCCAGTCCCATTCCCACGGCAAGTCGGTGTATTGCAGCGGGGTAGTGAACCAATCGAAGACTCGCGAAGGGGCATCACGGACCGAAGAGGGGCCGAACAGCGGCAGCGTCAGATAAGGGCCCGAAGGCACGCCCCACACGGCCAGCGTCTGACCGAAGTCTTCATCGTCCTTCTGCAGTCCGAGCGGCGTGGCGACATCGAAAATGCCCGCGACGCCGAGCGTACTGTTGAGCAGGAAACGCCCCGTGTCCTTCAGACCCAGCAAGACCTTTCCTTGCAGGAACTGATTGATGAAGGTGCCCGGATACTCGAGGTTGCTCAGCACGTTGCCGACGCCGGTGCGAACGAACTGCGGCGTGACCTTGCGGTAACCCTTGGCCACCGGCTTCAACGCCGCTCGATCGACGGCGTCGTTGAACTTGTACACCCCGCGATTGAATCCCTCGTAAGGATCGTCGTTGGTGGTCCGGCCTGGTGCGCTGGCGCATCCGGCGACAGCGAAAGCCAGCAACAAGGGGGCAGCGCGCAGTAACGTGGACATGCGTCGTGAATCCTTCAGACGAACAAAAGCAGTTGGACGCCGGAGACCGGTGAAAGCAATCGCCGGAGAGCTTCGGCCAGACAGTGACTGAACCAGAGCACACCCGGAGGGTGCGCGGATTGTATCAATTTGCGCGTCGACGGCCGTCGCCGTTGCTTGCTTCGATGGGCCGACGGGCGGCCCGCTTGGGCAATGCTTGCTGGATTTCGTCCAGACGGGCTTCGAAGCGCGCGCGCTGCACTTCGGTGATCTTCGGCACGGCCAGCGCGAGCTGCAGCTGATTGACGGCCAGCAGCAGATCGCCACTCATGATGTGGTACTCCGACATGTAGAAATACGAGTCGGCCACGTCGCCCGCAGCATTCGCTGCCTGCGCCGTGAGTTTCGCCTGCTCCGGGGTCGGCGGCACGGTGTTGAACAGGTCGAGCAGGATCTCGTGCGCCTTCTTCGGATCGCTGGTTTGCATCAGCGTTTCGGCATAGCGAATCGTGACCGCGACATTGCGCGGGAACAGCTCCGTTGCCCGCTTCAACGTCTGCAGCGACGCCTTGCCTTCGCCGGCCTGCAGCTGCGCCTGACCCAGCGCCGTGTGGTACTGGAGGATGGTCGGATCGGCCGAGCGCAGCCGCTCGAAGATCGGCACGGCTTTGCCCGGTTGACCGGCCATCATCAACGCCAGGCCTTGTCCGTAGATCTGCGCCGGCGTTGCGTCGGGCTCGTTGCGGATGATGGCCGCGTAGTACGCACGTGGATCCTCGCCTGCCGGCGTCGAGAGCACACGCAGGCGTTCGTGCGTCAGCGCATAACTCAAGCTCGGCGGCGCCGGCTTCACATCCAGCTGTGCCGCGCGCTCCTTGGTTTCGGCGATACGATTCGTGCTCACCGGGTGCGTGCGAAGCATCTCGGGGATGTTCATCTCGCTGGTGCCGGCCAGACGGCTCATGGTCTCGAAGAATTTCGGCATGCCGTTCGGATCGAAACCCGAGCGCGCCAGCAGCCCGAGGCCCACACGGTCGGCTTCGGACTCGTTGGAGCGTGTAAAGCTGATCTGCTGCTGGATGGCCAGGCTCTGTGCCGCCGCGACGCCGGCCATCGCGGCATCGCCACCGCCGGCCGCCGCGCCCACCAGAATCGCCGCCAGCATGGCGGCCGTGGACACGAGGCTGGAGCGACTCTGTGCAGCGATGCTGCGAGCGATGTGCCGCTGGGTGACGTGGGCAATTTCGTGCGCCAGTACGCCAGCGAGCTCGCTCTCGCTCTCGGTCTTCAGCAACAGGCCGGTGTTCACGCCGATGAAACCGCCCGGCAACGCGAAGGCGTTGATGGTGTTGTCCCGGACCATGAAGAAGTTGAAGCGCTGCGAGCCGTCGTGCGCCTGGCTGGAGAGGCGGAAGCCCAGCGAGCGGATGTACTCGGTGACTTCCGGATCCTCCAGGATCTGATCCTGGTCGCGCAGACCCCGCACGATCATGCGGCCGATCTGGTACTCGTCCTCCAGGCTCAGCATGGCCTGCGCGGGGCTGCCGATGTCCGGCAAATCCTCCGGATCGGCATGGCTCACGCCCCCGACCATGACCAGGGACGCCACGGTGGCGCACAGCAGAGCCTTGAGCATCGAGAAGGAAGGGATTTTCACAGCGAGCAGTGTGGTGCGACCGGCAGGGGCTGTAAAGCGTCACTGCTTGGACCTTAACCCGCGCTGTACGTTCATCGCTGACGCAAATTTCGCGACAGGTCAGAGAGTTGGCGGCCTCGGGAAGGGCCGCGGACCGGGCTGGAGGTGTACCGTCGCGCACGGCTCGAATATTCGAGCACCGTTCGGGGAATGGATTCTTGACCCCGCCTCTGTAGCTAAAACCCCTTTCTAGGCGGGAAACACTCCTATAGAATGCGCGGCCCCGCACGGAGAGGTACCGAAGCGGTCACAACGGCACCGATTCGAAATCGGTTGAGGGCATTACGTCCCTACGAGGGTTCGAATCCCTCCCTCTCCGCCACTCCTTCTGCCGAACTCGCAGTCTATCTTTCGGGACGAGCTTCAGCCGAATTCCAATCAGCACGCGCGGTTCGGCAGTCGCGGCTCCTCGGCAGCCGGCAGGTTCGACGGAATCTCTTTTCTTCCGTCCACCATCCATCAATCGCAAATCTGTGAGTAGTGGCGCTATCGGCTGACCGGTTATCGATGCAACCAGACCCGTAGGCGGTTTGCTGCTGCAGGAGATAAGCTCCGAGGCCCTTTGGATCCAGCACCGCAGGTAGTTGCTACGCGCTGTTCCAAGGATTCAGGGTTACGACGCCCGTGGCAGCGAAGTCAGCAACGTTGCGTGTCACCATGGTGAAGCCATGTACCAGCGCGGTTGCCGCGATGAAAGCATCGCGCTCCGACTTAGGGTCAGGGACATGCAATCGAGCGCATCGGCGCGCAACGATGGTGTCGATGGCAAGAATGCGCCCGGCGAAGGCTGGTAGAACATGGTTCTCCATCCACTCTCGCAGGATCGCCCCTTGCACGGGATCCCGTCGCTCCATGAGTAAAATGCCGAGTTCCATCTCCAGCGCAGTGATGGAAGAGAGGAAAAGGCTCGCGGGCGCTACGCTGTTGGCCCAGGCAGTCACAGCCTTGTCCGCTTTCCCGGCCTTCGCTTTGCGAAGCTCGGCAACGACGTTTGTATCGAGCAAGTACATCAGGACAGATCTGCCGGCCGCGGTAAGCTGCCGCTGAGTCGGGGTGGATCGAATTCGATGTCTTCCACCCCGGGCATTGCCAACTGATCGACGATGCTGGTGCGACAGCCGGCGAGTTTCTGATACTCGTCAATCGTCAGCAGCACATGCGCCGGTCGCCCACGGTCCGTGATGAATACCGGCCCTTTGCTGGCGGCTTGCTTTGCCCGACTGGTGTCCTGGTTGAACTCTCGACTCGTCAAAGTGGTAATCGTCATGACTCAGCACCTCTCTGATAGAATGTAGCCATGTTTCTACATTTTTCCGCGAGATGCAAGTTGCGGAAAACTTTTGAAGGAACAGTGGCTTATCAATCGAGCGTAGGCCGACAGCGAGGTCGGCTCCAAAAGAATGCGGCGCTGGTGATGCTTTTCAAATGGCTGGCCGCTAGGCGCAGTGGTCCTGTCGCCCCCCAAGCACACGTAGGTCGCACCGTTCAGAAATTTGTAGACCTCGCCGAGTTATCCAGTAGCCTTGTGGCCCACTACAAGACTATGCCCGGACGCAGCAATGGATCGCGCAAGAATCCAAGCTAACATTGTCGATTCCGCGGATTTATTGCGCCATGTTACGGCGGACAAGGCTCCGCTCTACCGAAGCATCATGGATGTGTTCGCCGCGGCCAAGCGGCAATACCGGCTGCAATTGCGCCCCGACGAAGTTGCAAGCGAAGCCGACTGGCCCGGTCAGCCACCGTGCATCGAAGAGATCAATGCGATGCTTGCGCAACTGTCAGAGTGGGGCAATCTTGAATCGCAGCCGGACACGGCGCGTGTTTCCTCACTCAGCGACTTCTACCGGGCGAGGTTTCTCTACCGCTTGTCACAGGGCGGTGAGGCCGTTGAAGCTGGCTTCGTCGTGTTGCTGCAGACATTGCGTCGTCGCGCTGAACTGCAAACGGTCGCGCTCGAGGACATAGCCGGCCGCTTGCTTGCGCTGAGGCAACTCATCGAAACCGATATGGATGGCAAAGGCCCCGATGTCGCGAAGGCGCACGAGACTCTTCGCGACCTGGTGCGTGTATTCGAGGACCTGGCGGAGAACGCGCAGTCGTTTATGGCCGGCGTTGCGCGCACTCTTGAACTTCAACAAGCAGACGCGAACACCATTATCGCTTACAAGCGGCGCCTGATCGACTATCTGGAGCGGTTCATCGGCGATCTCGTGCGTCGATCCGACAGCATCGCTCGGTTGATTCAGTATCTGACCACCTACATCGACGGAATTTTTCTACAGATTGCGGAGCGTGAAGCCAGGGACGCCGCTCCGGGCGATGCGCGCGATCAGGAGGATCAGAGGATCGAGCGGTGGCGTGCTTGGAAAGAACGCTGGAAGGGGCTGCGCGGCTGGTTTCTAGCCACAGGCGCTGAGCCGTCTCAAGCGGAGTTGTTGAGAGCGCGGGCGCGAGCGGCGATTCCACAATTGCTTGGAGCGATAGCGGCGTTGAACGAGCGACGCAGCGGTCGCAGCGATCGCTCGGCGGATTTTCGTGTGCTCGCGCAATGGTTCGCTGCTTGCAGCGATGAAGGGCAGGCGCATCGCATGGCGCGTGCAGCGTTCGCACTCCAACCAGCACGACACTTTTCGCTCAATCCTCAAGCAGATGAAGATCTTCCCGCGAACACGCCGTGGGCTGATGCCCCGCCATTGCGAATCAATCCTCGCTTGCGCGAGTATGGTGAAGCGGCGCCTCGTGGTCCATTACCGCGAGTTAGAGATAGAAGCCTCGAGCGCGAGTTGATGGCTCAGCAACTGGCCGAGGAGTCGCGGCAGGTGCAAGCCGCCCGACAACTGCTTGCAACGGGGCGGCCGACTCGATTGTCAGAGCTGAGCGAGCTGGACAAGCATGCATTCCACCTATTTCTCGGGTTGCTGGGCGAAGCGCTTGCCGACCAGCCGAATCCAGATCAGGCGGTGGAGTTGCAAACCGGTGATGGGCTGTTGCGAATCCGGCTGGAACCGCTCGCGGCCGATAGCCAAGCCAGCGTTCAGACTTCTACCGGCACATTCTCGGGCCGCGATCACTTTCTGACAATTACCGAGATTCACGCAATCGAATGAGGTCGCGGAGAACACTGCCCGACAGCCGACGGATCGGCGATCTCCAGAAGTCATTGCAACAGGACGAATTCCGTAGGGCGCTGCGCGCACTGCTGATGACGCCGTTGATGTCGCCTGAACACGAGGACTTCGCGGCCGTGCGCCGGCAGGCCGAGCGCGTGCGCGATTGGTTCGCACGCGAGACGGGCTGGCCGTTGTACATCGATCGTGAGGGCGCACGCTTGTTCAAGCGCCCCGCCGATCTCGACGACGATACCCGCGGGCTGCCCGGATACGATCGCTATCGCTATGTGTTGCTGTGTCTGTGCTGTGCGGTGCTGGAGCGTGCCGATCCTCAGATCACGTTGAAAGTGCTCGGTGAGCGCGTGATGCAGTTGGCCAGCGACCCTGCGCTTGCCTCGCACGGATTCGAATTCACACTGCGCACGGCGGTAGAAAGGCGTGCTCTCGTTGCAGTTTGCCGGACGCTGCTGGAACAGGGGGTGCTGCGGCGAGTGGCGGGCGATGAGGAAAATTTCGTTCACGAGAGTGGCTGGACACAGTCGGACGCCCTCTACGATGTGCAACGTCGGTTGCTCGCCGGTGTGCTCGCCGCCGTCCGTGGGCCGTCGACCTGGCGCGCCGAAGAAGCCCCCGTCGATTTCGGATCACGCTTGCGTTCTTTAGTTGCCGAACATGTGCCAGATAGCGAGCAGGGCCGGCGCGATGCTCTGCGCCATCACCTTGCGCGCCGGCTTCTGGATGATCCGGTGATCTATAGCTCTTCACTGAGCGAGGAAGCGCAAGCCTACTTCATGAACCAACGAGGCCCGATGGCGAGCCGACTTTGCGACGCATTGGGAATGACCGCCGAACAACGCGCCGAAGGATTGGCGCTCACCGACGAATCCGGGCAGCTTACCGATGTCGCAATGCCAGCCGAAGGCACGGAGGCGCATGCAACGCTGCTCGTCGCGGAATTCCTCGCGCAGCGGATGCCGGCGATTTCTTCTGCGGTCACGACGATGGATGCGATTGCGAGCCATCTGCGCGGGGCTAGTCAGCAGTACGGCAAATACTGGCGGAAATCTGCACGTGCACCCGGCGCGGAACGCGAGCTGGCCGGCATCGCCGTCGACCGGCTGCGAAAGCTGCAACTGGTGGCGGTGGAGGAGGATCGCGTCAGACTTCTGCCCGCCATCGCCCGCTTTACTATCGGACCAACCGATATCCATACCGCAGACTCATGAGCGTCAGCCTGGCCGTTACCGCCGCACCCCGTCCCCCGTTGCCTGAGCCGACGCGCGAGCGCTGGCAACCGTTGCGCCTGGGCGTGGTCGAGGTTTTTCACTACGACAGCGAGGAGTTCTGGTTCCACGACGGCCACTTGCTGTTACGTGGCAACAACGGCACCGGCAAGTCCAAAGTGCTGTCGCTGACGCTGCCGTTCTTGTTCGACGCGCAGCTGCGCCCTTCCCGCATCGAACCCGATGGCGATGCCGGCAAGAAAATGGCGTGGAACCTGCTAATGAACAGCTATCCGCGTCGAATGGGTTACACCTGGATCGAATTCGGTCGGCGCCTGGCAGACGGTTCGATCCGATATCTGACTTTGGGCGCGGGACTATCGGCGGTGGACGGCAAAGCCCAGGTCGACAGCTGGTATTTCATTCTCGATGGAGGCGAAAGCCAGACTGCGGTGCGCATCGGGCAGGATCTGTGGCTGACGAATTCGCAACGCGTCGTGCTCACGCGCGAGCGCTTGCGGGAGCGCATCGAGGATCCGGGCTGGGGTCAGGTGTTTCCACTCAGCGGTCAGTACCGCCGAGCCGTCGACGAACGTTTGTTTCATCTTGGCTCGAAGCGTTACGACGCCTTGATGGATACGCTGATCCAATTGCGCCAGCCGCAACTGTCGAAGAAGCCGGACGAAGGGGGGTTGTCGCAGGCACTCAGCGACGCATTGCCGCCGCTACCTTCCGAATTGCTCACGGATGTTGCCCAGGCGCTCAATCAGCTCGAGGAAGATCGCAATCGCCTGGAAGAACTGCGACAGTTGGAACGGGCGATCCGGCAGTTCGAACAGCGTTACCGCGTCTATGCGGGGATGTTGACGCGACGACAAGCTCGCGAGTTGCGGCAAGCACAGACAGGGTTCGACAACGCCAGCGAAGAGCGTAACAAGGCGCAGGGGGAGTTGCAGGGAGCGCTGCAAGCCGAAGAAGCCGGCGCCGCCGCGTACGAGCAGGCTCGCCAAACTTCTGCAACAGCGCGCGAACGCCTCGAAACATTGCAGAGCGATCCCGCCAATCAGGATGCAAATCGACTGAACCAGGCGCAGAGGGATGCGTCGGACGCAGCCATTGCCGCGACGTCTGCAGCCAAGCAATGCGAAGAGGCGCGCCAGAAACTTGCGAGGGAAGAAGAGCGTAGCCGCGCATCCAGCGAACGCGCAGACCAGGCGCGCACGGAGCTGATGATGGCTCGCGAGCAATGTCGTAGCGAAGCCGAAGCAGCAGGAACGTTCGGTTCATTCGAATCCAATCGGCTCGCAACCTTGGCGCCGGAAGACCTCGCGATGCTGCCGCGATCTGAACTTACGGCGGCAGCAGGGGAACTGAGCCAGGCTGGCGCGAGGCGGCGGCAAGACATCAGGCATCTGGAGCAGCGTCACGCGGCAGCGGAGAAAAAACTGTCAGCGCTCGAATCCCTCCAAACGACGCAGCGGGAGCGTCAAGCGGAGCTCGAGGACGCGCTGGAAAAGCGAGCCGACGCCGACGCCAAAGCGGAGCTGGCCGGGAGCAAGCTCATCGAGGCATGGATCGCACACATGGGGACATTGACACAGCTGCGGCTGGATGAGTCACAAGTGACGCCGCAGCTCATGACGTGGGCGGCTCGCCCGGAAGGGCTGAATCCCGCCGATGCTGCGCTCAGCGCTGCCCATCGCCAAGCGTCGCTCGATCACGCTCGCCGCGAATCATCGCTAGCGTCGGAACAAACAATGCAACAGCAACGCCGCGGTGAGTTGATCGCCGAACGGGATCAGCTCGTTGCGGGTCGCGATGCATTTCCGCCGGTGCCTGCCACACGCGCGCCCGGTGTGCGCGAAGCACGAAAGGGAGCGCCGTTCTGGCAACTGGTGGATTTCCAGCCTCACGTCGAACCGGCCGAGCGGGCTGGTATCGAAGCGGCTTTGGAAGCGAGCGGCCTGCTGGATGCGTGGCTCGCGCCGCATGGCGCCTTGGTTGACGCCGATGGTACGCCTTTGTTGGATAGTCACTGGATTCGCCGGTCCACTGTAGTAGTGACCAGTCTTGCCAGCGTATTGTGTCCCGCCGTACCGGAAGGTGTCGGCATCGACGCGACGTTGATTGCAACACTGCTGAACAGTGTTGCCTACGGGCACAACGATGCGATGTCGCTCGAATCCTGGATCGCCGGGGATGGGCGCTATCGCCTGGGGACACTCGCGGGCGCCTGGCAGAAAAAAGAGGCTGTCTACATCGGCCACACGGCTCGTGCGCAGGCACGCAAGCGTCGCCTGGCCGAAATCGCGCGACTGATCGAGGAGCTCGATGGCGTGGCGGCCGATATCGACCGGCGTATTGCGGAACTGGATACGGACCGCCAGCGCAGCCAGTATGAATTGGACACTGCACCTTCGGATGTGACTCTTCGCGAAGCCGTTCTGGTTGCAGCGAGCGCCGGGCACGAAGTCGCCCGAGCACATCAACGCCTGGAGCAGATAGAGACTCAGTGCCGCACGGCTGAAGATGAACTGCAATCGGCACGCGAAGCGCTACTGCAGGACGCAACTGACCTGCAGCTGCCGAACGAGCGAGCGGCGCTTGCCTTCATTGGTGACGCCCTGGATCTATTCAATATCCGCCATCAGCATCTGCTGACATCTGCACGTGAATGGCATGCGGCCCACCCAGAGCACGTGGCACAACGGGAGCGCGAGATCGAGGCGCGCGCCGCGCTAGAGCAAGTGGATGGCGCCCGAGCCGAAGCCCTTGAGCGTCGTGACAAGGCACAGACGCGATTCGAGACCCTGCGCGACGCCGTCGGTCAGCGAGTGGAAGTTCTCCAGCGAGAGCTGACCCTTGCCAGCAACGCTGCGCGTGCCGCTGAAGACGATCTGGAGAAACGACGACAGTCACTGAAGGAGATCGGCGAGCAGCGCGCCATCGCCAGGGCTAGAGCTTCTGCAGCCGAAATCGCCTTGACGGACCGCGCAATGGTTCGCGGTCAGGCGATCGAGAAATTGCAGCGTTTTACCGATAGTGGCTTGCTCTCGGCTGCGCTTCCTGAATTGGAGGTGCCCGATCGCACGATGCCTTGGACAATCGATCCAGCTCTGACGCTTGCGCGTCGCGCCGAGCAAGCACTCACGCATATCAGCGACGACGAGGCTCACTGGAGCCGCGTGCAACATCAGATCGGCGAAGATCTGACCGATCTGCTGCGTTCGCTGAGCGCGTTGGGACATCAGGCCAGCTCCGAGCCGAACGACTGGGGCTTCACCGTTCACATCCAGTATCAAAATCGTCCGGAGCGGCCGGACACGCTCTCGATCTTGCTGGCGGATGACATCGCGCAGCGAAGCGAACTGCTTTCGGCCAAGGAGCGCGAGGTACTGGAGAATCATCTGCAGGCGGAAATCGCGGCGGAGATTCAGCGGCTGATGCGGTCCGCCGATCAGCAGGTCGGTGCGATCAACGAGGAGTTGCACAAACGCCCAACCACCACGGGTGTACGTTATCGACTGCAATGGCAAGCGCTGGCTGCAGAGGACGGCGCTCCGGCCGGATTGGAAATCGCGCGCGAGCGTTTGCTTCACACCAGTTCCGATCTGTGGTCAGCAGAGGACCGCAAAGTGGTGGGCACGATGTTGCAGCAACAGATCGCCGCCGAGCGCGCCCGAGCCGACGCGGAAACCAGCGGCATTGGCGGCAACCTCATCGATCAGCTGGCTCGTGCCTTGGACTATCGCCGCTGGCACCGATTTCGTGTGCAGCGCCATCAGGATGGCCAATGGCGCAAGTTGTCGGGTCCGGCCTCCAGCGGCGAGCGTGCGCTCGGCCTGACCGTGCCGTTGTTCGCCGCCATCGCTAGTTTCTATGGTCATGGCGGCAATCCTCTCGCTCCCCGGCTGATGCTGCTCGATGAAGCGTTCGCCGGGATCGACGATTCGGCTCGTGCCCACTGCATGGGACTGATCCGCGAATTCGATCTCGACTTTGTGATCACCAGCGAGCGCGAATGGGCGTGCTATGCCGAGCTGCCCGGCGTGTCGATCTGCCAATTACAGCGGCGCGAAGGTGTGGACGCGGTCTTCGTTTCTCGCTGGACGTGGGACGGTCGCGCCAAGCGGCCCGAGCGCGACCCCGACCGACGATTTCCGCCTGCATGAACGATAAAGGCGCCGGGCAGCCTGACGCTCGATTGGTCCGCCTGCTTGGGACCGTCGAGCTTACGTCGCTGCGTCAGCGGCTGAGGCGACATTTCGAGCGTCATGCCGGACAGATCTGCAGCGTGTTGCAGCTCACCAAGCTGACCGCCGCGGAGCAGGAGGCGCTCGCCTTGCTGACGGGCCGGCCAGTTCGTTCCGTGCGATCCATGCGAATCGACGTCGAGCAACTCGATGATTCACTTCGAGCCGCCGGCATCGCCGATTCGCTGCGTGCAGCGTTGGAGATATTGGATGGCCCGATCGAGGACCGTGCGGCTCTCCGTCAGGCCCGTCTACTGCGATGGGCTCAGGTGGTCGATGGCGAGCGCTGGCATCCCACGCTTCGTCTTTGGTTGCGATCGCCGGCGGCAGTCGCATTAGTAAAGCGGCTCACGAGCAGTGATTGTGTCGAGGCCGAGAGATTGTTGGAGCAGGCCAGTCGTGTGATGCAACGACTTCCGGCACCGGGAATCACTCGGGCGCAGCTGGCTGCGGATTCGCTGGGGGATGCGCATGCACTGGACAATGGGTATCCCACGGCGACCGTCATTCTCGCCGCGCTGAGATCCGAAGGTCGCTTGGATAATTCGACGAGCTCAGCACAAGAAACCGACGAGGGCATGAAAGCGCTCGAGCGCGCCCGAGATGTCTGGGCCCGTGCTGGGGTGCTCGTAAACGAGTTGGCGCGCCCCGCACTTTGCTTGAACTTGCCGCTGCTGCAAGGCGCACCGATCCATTCCTCACCCGGGGACCCGCAATATCTCTCTCTGCGGACTCTGCTCCGCGGTTCACCGGTGTGGCCTGTCGAAGGCGCGGTGATTCATGTCTGTGAGAACCCAAACATTGTGGCGATTGCAGCCGATGAACTGGGCTCTCGGTGTGCCCCGCTGGTTTGCACCGAAGGCATGCCTGCTGCTGCCCAGAGGACGCTGTTGGCGCAGTTGACCAACGCGGGAGCGAGATTCCTTTACCACGGCGATTTCGACTGGGCGGGCCTGCGGATCGCAAACTTCATCATGCGCAACTGGCCCGCGATGCCTTGGCGTTTCGGAGCATCTGACTATCAATCCGCCGTTTCCTGCTCGCCTAGGTCAGCGCGGGATCTGAGCGATGTATCCGTCCTTGCCTCGTGGGACGAGTCATTGACGAAGGCGATGCAGGATTGGGGCGTGGCCGTTCCAGAGGAAAGTGTGGTGGCCGCGCTGCTCGAGGATTTGGCGCCGCCTGGATGAGCACGAGGGATCGGCATCGCAGCTTCGATCGGCCGACGGATTACCCGCTGTTCCGGCGGCAACTGAATGCTTGGACGACGCGACAACAAAGCATGCTATCCAAGAGGGACCCGATTGAAGGGGATCAATGGGCATTTAAGGAGACAATCGCGCGCCTGCGCCAGCGTTACCGGGGGAAATCAGCCCAACCCGAACTCCTGTCGTTTTCCGTTGACCTGGTGACGCAGGTCCCAGCACCGGTATCCATCCTCGATGCGCAGGTACAGACCGGGGACACCGCCCACGGCATGTCGGCCTTCCTATCGTGGATCTGAATGACCAATATGGAATCCGAGCGGACCGGTTTTCACCAATGCGTCAGAGACTTAGCCCTCTCGTCTCTCTTCTCCGTCTCTCATCGCTCGTAGCCGCAGCTACACCCATGGCGATGAACAATGATCGCCATGCCTCTTCGTTCATCGGGCCGACTTGCCTGATCAACACAAGTTGCCCTGGGAAATAGCGCTCGAAACACGGGCATACAGATATTTACCTATCTAATCACCTCGGATGCGCGCACACTGCACGAAGCTCGAGAAATGATTCTGGCCGCCGCGCATTGAAAACCTTCGGCGATCAGTGCAGAGGAGTACGACGATGACTTTCGATCGGCAGCCTTATCGCTCGTCCACAGAGCTCCATGGCACTCCCGCGGAGTACCGTTTGCAGGTCCAAAGAGCTCAGCAGGAACGCGCGGCGCAACGGGACAGTGAGCTGGAAGATCAGGTATCTCCCACGAAGGATCCAAGCGAGCGAATCGTGACCTGGGAGCGGCTGCATGCCTTGCGCCTGCCGCGCGCGCATGACCATCTGCTCGTCAAGGTGATTGCAACCCAGACGCGGCTGACGGTTGCTCAAGTTCACGAAGAGCAGCGGCGCAGAGTCGCCGGGTCTCTGCCGCCCGTGATCGAAGCTTCAACATAGTCAGTTCCCACCCGGATCGATCGCCATCATCTCGGTCGCTTGTCCACGCGGCTGGTCATGCGAACACGGTTGGAAAGATGAGTGCGCGTGCGTCGCGGTGCCCGAGGGTTGAGCATGCCGACCGAGTATATGAGACCTTCACATCAGCCCGCGGCGTTGCATGCGGCGCTTCGGTTTGTGATCGCCAGCGAGATGCCCGCGGAGCACAAGGCTACTTTGATCGAAGTGCTCACTCAGGCGCTTCGCGATCAAGGGGCGGCTGACCTGCGTCGCGAGGCCGATGCCAAGTCACAGGGTGAATGGCAGGAGCCGGAGATCGTGCAGCTGAAATCCTTCTTGCGCGGCCGGACTGCAACGAGTTGGCAGCATGCCGATGAATGCGTGATGCAGCTTGCGGCGCAGTTGCATCGAGATCCGGCGTCGGTACGCCAGAAGGCCACCGAGCTTGGATTGGGAAGGGCAGTGGATTTCCGATTCGCTCGCCAACTTCAGCAGGACGCAGAAGAGTGACGGTGCAAGAGCGCGCATTCGCATAGTGCTGTTGTCCTTGCTTGATGCTCGTCGCGGTCCGGTGAACAACTTACATCGGATCTTCTGCAAGGAACCATGAACAACCGATGTGCATTCATATTGCACAGGTCCGCCGCATCGAATGATTTCGGTGTAACGCCGGAAAGCGAGCATCGTTAGCTCCCGCGCCTGCCTCAAATTGCTCTCACGACCCCTGTCTGCGACGGCGGATTCCGGTTGTTGAACCGGAGCTGTTTTGTAAGTCTCGCCGTGCGATTCCTCCGGCTCGCTCTTCCTTTCTCTCGGATCAAACTTAGCTTCGCTGCGTTCTACGTAAGACGCCTGCGGTGAGTCGCGCCAAAAATTTCATTTGCAATCACACCGCCGCGAGGAGGTAAGCATTGATGAAACTCGAGGTCGTGCCTACAGGCGTCCACGCGCTGGATGAAATTCTGCCCGGTGGTTTCTTGAAGGGCGGTGTCTATGTCATCCATGGCGCGCCGGGAACAGGGAAGACCGTTCTCGCCAACCAAGTCTGTTTCAACTACGTGAAGGCGCAAGGGCGCGCGCTCTACATCTCGCTGCTGGCCGAGTCGCACTCGCGCATGCTCCAGCATCTTCGATCCATGGCCTACTACGATGATGAGGCGATGCCCCGGCTGTATTTCGTGAGCGCAACCTCTGTTCTGGCCTCCGACGGGTTGCGAGGCCTGGTGGATCTGATCAGGCGAGAAATGAAGCGCCACGGTGCCGGAGTGCTGACCATCGACGGATTCTCGGCTACGCGCGAAAGCGCGGGCTCCCAACAGGAATTCCAACGCTTCGTGCACGAGATACAAAGTCATGCGGCAGCGCTGGAGTGCACTGTGCTGCTGCTGACGACCGGCGCAGATCCGATGACAGATCCTGCGGCAACCATGGTGGATGGCATCATCGAACTGAGTCATCGGCTGGTCGGCCGCCGAACGGATCGAACGCTGCAAGTGACGAAATTCCGTGGCCGCAGTTTCCTGCCAGGCGCACACTCATTGCGTATCACCGATGCGGGCTTCGTTGTCTACCCTCGCATCGAAGCGCAATCGGCTTTTGCAGCCCTGGCCGATGCCCCTGAGCTGACTCGCTGCTCGACAGGCGTGCACGGTATCGATGCGATGTTGTGCGGGGGCTTGCTGGCCGCCACCACGAATGGCTTGTATGGGCCCACGGGCATCGGCAAGACGACCTTCGGTCTGCAGTTCGTATCGCTGTCGAACGCCTCGGCGCCCGGGTTGTTCTTCGGGTTCTTTGAAAGCCCGGCACGGTTGCGCGCCAGAGCCGATGCAATGAAACTGGATTTGCGAAAACTCGAGAAGCTCGGGTACGTGGAGATCGTCTGGCGCCCGCAGGGCGAGCAGAATCTCGATGCGCTTGGGCATGAGATCGTCGACGCAGTCGCAAGGAGGAAGGTCAAGCGCGTGTTCATCGATGGTTATGCCGGATTTCTGGAGTCGGCAATCGAGCCCGAACGCCTGACGCGCTTCATCTCGTCATTGGCGAACGAGCTCCGTGCGCTTGGGGCAACCACCGTGGTATCGATCGAGAGTCGCGACATTCTCGGTTCGACCATGGACCTGCCGAGCAAGGGACTTTCGTCTCTCCTGGAAGGGTTGATTCTAATGCGTTACGTCGAAGCGCGAGCGGAGGTGCGCCGTCTGATCTCGATCGCCAAGATTCGCGACAGCGACTTCGACCCCTCCATTCACGAGTTCAAGATCCGCGCCGGCAGGTTGGAGGTCGGGCCCCGCTTCGAGCGCTTCGAAGCGCTGCTATCGGGCTTCGGGCACCAGCCGCCCGATGCGGAACGGATGGGGTCGCGGTTCGACGATTCGGGGGCGACATGAAAACGATCCTGATCGTGGATGACGAACCCGATGTCGCGGATGTCCTGGCAGGCGCGTTGCAGGATGAAGGCTATCGAGTGATCTGGGCATCGAACGGCGTCGAAGGGCTGAAGTGCCTCAGACAAGGTCCGGTCGACCTGATCGTGTGCGATCACATGATGCCTTTCATGGACGGCATGACGATGTGCCGGCAGGTTCGCAACGATCCGGAGTATCGCAGGAGGCACATCGTCATCGTCAGCGTCATGGACGAAGCGGCGATCAAGGACGAATTCACCGCTTATCAAGGATACCTACGCAAACCTTTCCGTCGCGCCGCGCTGCTCGACATGGTCGCAGCGCTACTGGAACAGAAAGCAGCTCGGCACGAGCGTATCGGCTGAATTGTCGGAAGCTTTAGCGCTCACTGAGACACCGTCGCAGACGAAAAAAACCAAGGTCGACTGAACGCTGACGCGATGTGAAGCGCGTCGGGTTCGGAAACTCGCTTGCCGTGCGATGTGTATCACAGTGCTCGAGGCGCGATGCGAGCGTCTCATCGCGTGCGCCAGTGTCTGTTGCCGACTCAATGTGACGTGACTCTCGCGTGCTTCGTGATCTCAAACACATTCGCGAGTGTGCGAGCTAAGGCGCTTCCTGAATCTTGCTGCGTCGCCCCCAGTTCCGATGAAAAGTGGTGGCGATTCACAGTTCGCCGCAAGGGCGCTATGTCAGCCTCGACGCGTAATCAATGCGTTTCTTCCACAACAACGCCCCTACCTCGATCGGAACCATGACTTCATATCGCGCTACCACCAACGATCCTGTGAAAGCCGTCACACGCCACCGCCTGCTCATCGGCTTCATCGCTGCGATGACGGCGCTCGTTGCGCAAGCATCGGGCCCGCAAACCTTGAAGCTGTCGCTGCAGGCGCAGAAGGATCACTTCAGAGAGAAGTGCTTCAAACTCGAGGTCGGTCAGCTGATCTCCTACCAGTTGAACACGCCTCATCCGATCGATTTCAACCTGCACCACCATCCCTCCGAGAAGGAGGTGGTCTACCCGGACAAGCTGGTCGTGAAGTCGCGGCATTCGAAGCAACTGGTTGCCCAGTCGGGCGGCTCGTACTGCTTCATGGCCAAGAACCTCGCCGATCAGCCCGCCGCCTTCGACGTCGTCATCGATTACGAAATCACCGCGCAATGAATGTTGCGTGTCGACCTTCTTTTGAATCACGGATCATGATCAAGGGTCTCTCAATGTTCGCTTTCAAATTGCGGCGCCTGGCGGTGCCGCTGCTGTTGTCCCTGTCTGCACTGGCGGCGCCGCAGGTAGTGCAGGCTACTCATTTCCGCGGAGGATCCATCACGTGGCAGGCGCTGGCGCTGGACGGCGATGGCGTCAAGAACGACGTGCGAGTCACGGTCAAGACCGCTTGGCGACCGGGTTCGATCGACACGCCTTCGCTTTCATCCACGCCGTCCTTGGGCTCATTCACGCGGATCAGCGAAGAGCGCCTGTGTGTCGGGCCGGGCGTGACCGTGGTTGCGCCGACGACTTGCTCGGGGCACCCCACCACCGACTACGCGCTCTCGACGGTCTTGTTCGAGAAAAGGAATCTCGATCCGAATACTCGCTACACCGTTGCTTTCTCCAGCGGCGATCGCATCTCGGACCTGCAGAACAACGCCGACGGCGAGTGGAACATCCAGACCACCATCTATCTGAAGGACGGCAATCTCGCGCCCAAGGTCGACCTGCCGATCATTCTGGAAGTGCCGAAGCTGCGATGGAATGGCACGAGCACCGAGCCGTTGCCGAACTGGACGTTCGACATCAGCTCCAGCGATCCCAATGCCGACAAGCTGCGCTACCGTCTGGCGAATCAGAGCGAGCTGGGCTGTACCGCCGGTAGCGGCTGCGGCTTCACCAACCCGGTCGGCCTGTCGATCAATCCGAACACCGGTCTGTTGACCTGGACGGGTTCGGGCAGCCTGGGGACGGGACACATGTACAGCGGCGGCATCGTCGCCGAAGACGTCGATGCGTATGGCGTCGCCAAGTCCAAGACGCACGTCGACTTCATTCTCAGGCTGGAAAACAAGGCGGCAGTGGATTTCGATCCGGTGACGCACATCATTCCGCTGGATGGGAGCGAGTTCCCCGAGACACGCAACGTGCGCGTCGAGAAGGGCAGCTCATATGCATTCAGGATAGATGCGAGCAACGTCGATACGACCAGCCTCGGCAGCCTGCAGGCCACGCTGGTCGAAAGTCCGGCGAACACGTTTACGTTCACTCCGGGCGCTCCCGGTACGGGACTGGAGCCGGGCTCCTATCCGATCACGTTCCAGATCGCCGACGCGAACAACCTGCGCAGCGATGCTTATCTGGTCATCAACTTCATCGTTCCCGATCCGTTGGCTCCCAAGATCTCGAACATCGAAGGTGACCGCACTATTTACAACAATACCGCGACGGTGCCGGGCGACGCCGCGCAGCAGTTGGTCGATGAGAATGGCGACGCAGTCGTTGACGACGTGGATAGCCCGATACTCAATGGCGGCTTCGTGCTGTTCAACGTCACGTTCACCGACGGCTCCTTCGAGCGCCTCGGCATCGAATCCATCGGCAATGGCGCCGGACAAATTCGGGTCGATGGCGGACAGGTGTACTACGAAGGTCGACTCATCGGTGAGATCGATCCGGCGCAGGATGGCGTCGGTCGCGCGCTGCGCGTCGACTTCACGAGTAACGACGCTACGCTGGAGGCCGCACAGGCCTTGGTACGCAGCCTGACGTATCAGGATACATTCATATTGCGTCCCTCTGGCGATCGATCGCTGTCGATCTACATCCAGGATGCGGACGGTCACAGCAACGCCTACGATTTCTTCGTGGAAGTGCATCCGCATCCCGCGCCACCGCAGCCCAATACCGGACCGTTGCTGGCAGCCAATCGAATCTCCGTGACGGAGGGCACGACCGCCGCATTGAGCGATTCGAACATCAGCTATGCCGATCCGGATGGCGATCCCATTACATTCACCGTCGACAGCGTGACGAACGGCCGGTTCGAGCTGGTCAGCAACCCGGGCACGCCGATCACCACGTTCACTCAGCAGGATCTGACGTTGGGCAGGATCGCATTTGCTCACGACGGCAGCGAGAACGCGCCCACGTATTCGATCTCCGCTTCGGACGGCACCGGCAACACGACCGGGCCGGATGCGGGTGAGATCACGTACTTCGGTGTCGACAACCACAACCCGGTCATCTCCGGCACTCCCGCGACCACGGTATTTGAGCGTGCTCTCTACAGCTTCACGCCGAGCGCGAGCGACGCCGACGTGGGTATCGGTGGCGACCTGACCTTCAGCATCCAGAACATGCCCGTCTGGGCGACGTTCAATACGACGACGGGCCGGCTCAGCGGTACGCCGGCGCGTGGCACTGCTGGCAACTACACGGGCATCGTCATCCGCGTGAGCGATGACGGCGGCCTGACTCACGTCAGCCTGCCTCCTTTCAACATCCAGGTGATTGCGCTGCCCGACGCAGACAACGATGGCCTGCCGGACGCAGACGATCCGAATCCTAACAATCCCGATACGGACGGTGACGGCATTCCCGACGGCGCGGACGTGGACGTTGATGGCGACGGCATTCCCGACAACGGCACCGATAGCGATGGCGACGGCATCAATGACGCCAGCGACGTCGATCAAGTGGGCGGCGGTGACGCCGACGGTGACGGCATCGCGGATTCGGCCGATACGATCGACAACCGTGTGGATTCCGATGGGGACGGTCTGCCCGATGATGTGGATCCGAATCCAACCAATCCCGACACGGATGGCGATGGCATTCCCGACGGTGCGGACGTGGACGTGAATGGCGATGGCATTCCCGATAACGGCACCGACAGCGACGGCGACGGCATCAACGACCGCGCAGACGCCGACTCCAATCCGGGTCTGCCCGACATGGATCGCGACGGCGTGATCGACGCATACGACCTGGATGTGGACGGCGACGGCATCGACAACGTGACCGAGGGAACTGGCGATCTGGACGGCGATGGCATTCCGGATTACCGCGACCTCGATACCGATGGCGACGGCATTCCCGACATTCTCGAGGGTGCGGGCGACTCCGATGGCGATGGCATTCCGGACTATCGCGACCTGGACAGCGACAACGACGGCGTGCCCGATGCGCTCGAGCTGGCCGGCTTGCACATGGACACCGATGGTGACGGCATTCCCGATCGCTTCGATGTGGATCAGACCGGCGGCGCCGACGCGAATCGCGACGGCATCGACGATGCACCGCTGCCCGATACGGATGGCGACGGTCTGCCGGACCACGTCGATCCGGATCAGGACAATGACGGCATTCCCGATGTTCTCGAGTCCGGCGCCTGGGGCTACGACTCGGACGGCGACGGCATCGACGATCGCTGGGACGCCGATACGCCGGGCAACATCGACTTGAATGGCGACGGCATCGCCGATGACGCGCGGCCGATCGACACCGATATGGATGGCATTCCCGACATGGCTGACTTCGACAGCGATAACGACGGTGTGAGCGATCGAGCCGAAGGCGGCGCGACCGGTCGTGACTCGGACGGCGATGGCATCGACGATGCGTTCGACGTGGATTACATCGGCGGTGCCGATTCGAATGGCGATGGCGTGGCCGACTCGGCTGCGGCGCGCGATTCGGACGGTGACGGCGTGCCCGACTTCCGTGATCTGGACAGCGACAACGACTCGATCCCGGATGTCATCGAATCGGGTGGCATCGACGAAGATCAGGATGGCCTGCTCGATGTCGGCGGCACGATTACCTCGACGCCGCGCGATACCGACGGCGACGGCATTCCGGACTATATCGATACGGACAGCGACAACGACGGCATCAAGGACATCGCAGGTACGGTTTACAAGAACCTCGATGCCGATGGCGACGGTCGTATCGACGACATCACCGACACCGATGAAGACGGCATTCCGGATGTGGCCGATGCCGAGCCGATGATGCGTGGCTCTCGCGCAGACAGTGACGGTGACGGCGTGCCGTCTCATCTCGACCTCGACGACGACGGCGACGGCATTCTCGATTCCATCGAGGGTGACGGCGACACGGACGGCGATGGTGTGCCCGATCGACTCGATCGCGACTCCGACAATGACGGCATTCCGGATCGCATCGAAATGCAGTTGCCGCGGCCCTCGGGCATCGACGCCAACAACAACGGCGTGGACGATGCCTATGAGCGCGCGATGATGCGCGACTCGGACGGCGACGGTATTCCGGACTATCTCGATACGGACAGCGACAACGACGGCATCCCGGATGCACAGGAGATCCTGCTGGTGGCATTGAGCGGCGCGGATTCGGATGGCGATGGCATCGACGATGCAATCGATGTGGACGCAACGGGCGGCATCGATGCGAACGGCGACGGCGTCGACGATTCGAAAGTGAGAATGGTCGATACCGATGGCGACGGCATCCCCGACCACCTGGACGTGGACAGCGACAATGACGGCATCCCGGACGGCAAGGAATGGGGTGACTTCAACAACGACGGCATCAACGACGCCTTGCAGAAGGACCCGGGCTTGAAGACGGGCATCAAAGGCGGCGGTGGCAGCTTCGGGTTGTTCACGATCTTCGCACTGCTCGGGCTGGTGTTCATGCGCAAGCCCGAGCGCGCCGGACGGGTAGCTGTGATGGTTGTTGCAATCGGTATGTGCGCGATGCACGTGCCGACTGCACGTGCGCAGGATGCGCCGGCGGCTTGCAGCGATTCTTCCGGGGGGTGCTGGTCGATCGGTGTGGGTGCTTACGCGACCAAGCTGCGGCCGAACGATTCGGAGTCGGTGTGGAAGCTCGTCGACGACAGTGACGTGGGTTACAAGATCAGCCTGGAGTACCGCTTGCGCGAGCATTGGTTCTTCGAGCTCGGCTATGCGGACATGGGTGGCGCGATGGTTCGTCATCGCAACCCGGCGATGGACGGCCGCTATCCCGTCGACTACACGATTCCGGGTGTGTTCGCCGGTTACCTGGTGTTCGATGAGGCGAGCAGGTTCAACTTGCATGCGAAGGTGGGCTACGCCCAGTTGCGTACCGACGCTGCCAGCTTCATCGTCGAGAAGCAGCAGCACAACGAGCAGATCGCGTTCGGTGCAGGAGCCCGCGCGCGGTTGTGGCAGCATCTGGAGCTGCAGCTCGAGCACGAGTACTACGATAAGGATGCGCGTCAGACGGGACTCATGCTCCGCTACGCGTTCTAATGATCCTCGCGGCCGGGCTTCAAGCCCGGCCGCGTCAGTTCGCCGGCATCGGCAGCACGATCGATACGACCGCTCCCCGCGGCTCGTTGCTTCGGATCTCCAATCTTCCTTGATGCGCCAGCGCGACTTGCCGAACCAGGGCGAGGCCGATGCCGGAGCCGTCGGGCTTCGTTGAATAGAAGGGCAGCAGCAGCCGGTCACGCTCGTGCTCCGGCAGTCCGAGGCCGTTGTCTGCCACCGTGATGACGACCTGGCTCGCATCCACCGTGCACTCCACTGTGATTTCAGCATCGACGCTGTGCTCGGTGGCGTCCAGCGCGTTTTGCAGCAGGTTCAGGATGGAATGCTCCAGCAATTCGGCGTCGGCTGGGAAGACGGCGTCGGCGGGTGTCACCTGCGTGAGCAATCGAATGTTGTGACGTTCGAACTCCGCGTTCACCAGTTTGCCGATGTTCTCGATCAAGGCCGCGGCGGCGATGGGGCGAATCGTCGGCGGCGGCAGGTCGGCGACGCGTCGATATCTCTCGATGAAGCTCATGAGGCCAAGACTGCGCCGGCGGATTGCGTCGATCGATTTGGCCACATCGTCACTCGTTGTCGCCGAGGGCTGGTCGCGTAGCTGCGTCTCGATACTCTCCGAAAGCGAGGCGATGGGCGTTAGCGAGTTCATCATCTCGTGGGCGATCACGCGCGCCATGTCTTGCCACGCCTTCACTTCAACCGCGTCGAGCTCGCCCGCTACCCGTTGCAGAGAGATCAGCCGCTCGGGCGCGTGTCCGGGGGCAGAGAATTGTGCAGCCGTGCACAGCAGGTGGCGGCCATCGGTGAACTGGACGATCTGCCGTGCGCCGGGCACGAGTGAACGCAATGTGCGCACTGCCGCCGCGTCGAATTCTGCGATGTCGCGCAGCTGGGTGGCAGTTCCCTGAAGCAAGCTGTGAGCTGCACGATTCAAGCGTCGAATGCCTCCGTTCGCATCGACGATGATCAGCGCTGCGGCGACGGTATCCAGCAGTGTTTGCAAATATTCGACGCGCCGATGCTGTGCATGGCTGCCGCTGCTCTGGATCGGATCGGAGATGGGCACATCGGCGGTTCGTTTGACCACGCGCACGAAGTCGAAGCCGATCAAGAGCAATAGGGCAATGACAATCGCGAGGGTGGCGTAAAACTGGGTTTGCGTCAGCAGAAAGGCGGCGAGCCAGGCCAGCCCGCCGGTGGCGATCGCGCGAGCCGTAAGGCCCAAAGCGAGACCGCCGGTGCGCGGCGCCCTAGAGTCCATGCTTGGACATGCGTCGATACAGCGCCGGCCGACTCAATCCCAGCGCCGAGGCGGTGAGAGAGATGTTGCCGGCATGCCGGGCCAGCGCCTTTTCGATTGCCTGTCGCTCGATGGTTTCCAGATCCAATGCCTCGCTGCCTCGCCTGGATCGCGTCAGATCGATGGCGCCGAGCACGGCTTGGACCAGTGTCTCGTTGCGCCAGGGCTTGAGGACGAAATCGACGGCGCCGCGCTTGAGTGAGTCGACTGCCAGAGCTACGCCACCGTAAGCCGTCATGAGCACGACAGCCAGTGTCGGGTCGACTTCGCGAATGATCGCCAGGGCATCCAGTCCTTCAGCGCCGTTGCGTGCGCCCCGGGTGAAATTCATGTCGAGCAGAACGACGTCGTAAGCAGTGGCATTCAACGTGTCGCGCAGCCCATCGGCGGACGTGGCGGTATCCACGTGGTGCACGTGCGGTTGCAAAGCGAGGCGCGCAGCCCGCAGCACATCTACATCGTCTTCGATGATCAGCCCGACCATGCGCCAAGCGTAGTCCGTCGCATGTGAGCTCGACAAGCGGCGCCGTTGTAGCTGTCCATTTCCGGACACCACGAGCCGCCAGGTGCGCGCGAAAGTTGCACAAATCGTTGTTCAGACGAATGTTTGTACTCCGGTGTGGCTCTCGTACACTGCCCGTGCGGAGGTTGGCATGACGGCGGCGATGGACAGTGCGATCGTTCGGCCTTGGTGGCGCAAACCGAGGACCCTGCAGCTCATCGCGATTCCTGCGGCCGGCGCAGCGATGGCGCTCGTGCTCGGCGCCTGGCTCGGCGATGCCCGGCGCACGCTGCGGGTGTCGGCGATCAATATCGAGGTCTCGACGGTGACACAGGACATGTTTCGTGACTTCGTGCCGCTGCGAAGTAAGGTTGTGCCGCGCGACGTCGTGTATCTGGACGCACTGGAGGGCGGACGTGTCGAGCGTGTGCTGGTGGAGCCCGGGGATCTGGTGACTGCCGGCCAGCCCATAGTGGAACTGAGCAATACGCAGCTCGAGCTGGATGTGCTCGACCGCCAGGCGCGTCTCGTCGAATCGATCACCCAGTTGCAGGCGTATCAAACGCAGTTGGAGCAGAACCGGCTCGGCAACGACAAGGCGCTGGCGTCGATCGACTATGACATCGCGAGGCTGAGCCGCTTGCTGGAACGACGCCAGGCGTTGACCGCGAGCGGCATGCTTGCAAAGGAGGCCAGCGATACAGTGAGCGATGAGCTCGATTTCATGCGCACGCTGCGGCCTTTGCAGGCGCGCAGTAACGAACAACAGAATCGGCTGCGAGTTCAGCAGTTGCCGCAGATTGCCGCGCAGCTGACCAAACTGCAGCAAGACATCGACATCACCCGGCGCAAGCTCGAGCAACTCACGGTGCGTGCGCCGGTCGACGGTCTCATGACGGCAATCGACTTGAAGGTAGGCGAGAACGCGGCGCGCGGCGCGCGCTTGGGCGAAATCACACCCGACACGGGCTACAAACTCTCCGCCGATATCGATGAGTACTATCTCGGCAGGCTGCGCGTCGACCAGATGGGGACGATCGAGTTCGACAGCCGGCAGATCGCCGTTCGAGTCAAGCGCGTCATGCCGCAGGTGACGGAAGGGACGTTCAAAGTCGAGATGACGTTCGAGGCAGATCCGCCGCACGGGTTGCTCGCAGGGCAGGGGTTGCAAGGCAAACTCGCGCTCGGCAATGACACGCCGGCGCTCCTGTTGCCTGCCGGTGCTTTCCTTGCGGAGACTGGGGGCGACTGGATTTTCGTTCTGGATGACGAGCGTGACGAGGCGCAGCGGCGGCGGATCAAAACCGGCAGACGCAATGCCGAGCAGGTGGAAATTCTGAGCGGTCTGGCCGCCGGCGAACGGGTCATCACCTCGAACTACAGTAGTTATGCACGCATCGATCGCATCGAGCTGGGGCGTTAGGAGCAGGGGAGTAGGGCATGTTGAAGCTGGAAGATGTTTCGAAGACGTATCGGACCGACGAAGTGGAAACGCGCGCGCTCAGCGGCGTCTCGCTGGAGATTCAAGCCGGCGAGTTCGTGGCCGTCATGGGACCTTCGGGCTGCGGCAAATCCTCGCTGCTGAACATTCTTGGGCTGCTCGACAGTCCCACCAGCGGCTCCTACTGGTTTTTCGGCGAGGACGTGGCGCGTCACTCCGAGAAGCAGCTGACGCAACGACGCCGCAGCGGCATCGGCTTCGTCTTCCAAAGCTTCAACCTCATCGACGATCTGAACGTCACCGAGAACGTGGAGGTGTCCCTGCTGTATCAGGGCATGAGCCGCGGCGAGCGCATCAAACGGATCGGCGCCGCGCTGGATCGTGTCGGGCTGAGTCATCGTGCGAGGCATCTGCCGCACCAACTCTCGGGCGGTCAGCAGCAGCGAGTGGCGATTGCGCGCGCTCTGGTTGCCAATCCCAAGTTGATTCTCGCCGACGAGCCCACCGGCAATCTCGACAGCGAGAATGGCGCGGAGGTCATGAGCATGCTGAGTGAGATCAACCAGGCCGGCACGACGGTGGTGATGGTGACGCACTCGCTCGCGCACGCCGCTCATGCGAGGCGTACGATCAAATTTCTCGACGGACGGGTGGTCGCCGAAACGTTACTCGCCGCGTAAGAAGTCGCATGCTTCGCAACTTCCTGGCCGCAGCGCTGCGCAATCTGGAGCGCAATCGCTTCTACGCCATCGTAAGCATCGGCTGCATCTCGGTGGGTCTCGCGGCCACGTTCCTCGCCGTGGCGTATATCGATCACTTGCGCTCTTACAATCGCTGGATCGACGATCACCAGCAAGTCTATCGCCTCTCGCTGGCGTACACGCTGCCAGGCCTTGCGCCCATCGATCTGGATACGACGCCGCAAGATGTCGTGCCATGGGTCGCTTCGAACCTGCACGGCGTGGTCGAATCGGCGCGCATCGTGAAGGGACGGCCGGTCGTGCGACATGGCAATGTCGAGTCCTTCGAAGAAATCGACTGGGCCGACAGCAGTCTGTTTCGCGTCTTGCCGATGCCCGCCTACGCGGGAGACCTGCGGCATGCGCTCGATCGGCCCGATTCGGTCGTGATGACTCGAACGCTGGCGCGCAAATATTTCGGCACCGAGGATGCCGTCGGCAAAACCATCCAGATCAATCGTGAGCATTCCATGGTAGTGCGTGCGGTGTTGGAGGATCTGCCACCGAGCACTCGACTCGCCGGGGATGAGAACGTCGGCATTTTCGCCGCAGCGAGCGCTGCGTATTCGCCGATAAGCCTGGCGCGCGGCGAATGGAGCACCTTCAGTTTCGTTCGCGTGCAGCCAGGTGTCACGGCAGAGCTGATCGATGCTGGTCTGAGCGGCTACAAGATCGAAGGTTCTTCGGTGAAGGTGCAGTTGCGCGCCGTGCCGCTCGATCGGTTGATCTACTCGAAGGAGCGACAAGCCCTAGTGTTTGCGATGCCGCTGCTGGCGGCGCTCGTGCTGCTGATCTCGTGCATGAACTTCGTGAATCTCACCACCGCCAGAGCCATTCATCGCAGTACGGAAGTGGGTGTGCGCAAAGCTGCCGGAGCGGGACGCGGCAGCCTGATCGCTCAGTTCATGGGTGAATCGCTGGTCTTCAGCACCATCGGCATGGTGATTGCGTTGTCGTTGTGCGAACTCGCGCTGCCGGTGGCGCGCACTCTGCTCGACGTGCCGATGACCTTCGAGTACTGGCGCAGTCCGGGTCTGATAGCGACGATCGTTGCAATCACGCTGGTCACTGCGTTTCTGTCGGGCTTCTATCCTGCGGTGCTGCTGTCACGGTTGAATCCGGCGTCGATATTGAACGGCGGCCGCAGTCGCATGGGGCGCAGCAGAGGCTTGCGTCAGGCGCTGGTGATCGTGCAGTTCGCCATGCTCGCCTCGCTGCTGGTCTCGGTGATCGTTGCCTGGCAGCAGATCGACCATCTGCTGAACAAGACGCAACGGTTCGACGGCGAGCAAATGCTGCTCATCGACTCGACCTGCCGCCGCGCTCTCGTGGACGAGTTGCGCAAGCTGCCGGAAGTGACCGGAGTGGCTTGCTCACAGGGAGCGCCGATCAACATCGTTACCAACAATGCCGCCGCGAAACTGGCCGACGGTACGCGGCGGTCGTTCGAGCTGGTGCGAATCGATGCGGGCTTCCTCGAGCTCTATGGCTTTCGGCCGCTCGCCGGGCGTTTCTTCCGGCCAGATCAGCCGGCCGATATCACCGATCGCAGTTCGGCTTCGGTGCTGCGAATCGTCCTGAGCGCCACGGCAGTTCGCGAGTTCGGTTTCGACTCGACGGAAGCGGCCCTCGGTCGCGACCCGTTTCCCGGTTCGGGGACACCGATGGAGGTCATCGGTGTGGTGGAGGATTTTCGCCTGGGGCGTTTCGATGAGCCCATGTACTCCATGGTGTATCTGGCGGAACCGGCCCGCACTCAACTGCTGAGTGTGCGGCTCAAGGGTGAGCGCATGCCGGAGACGTTGCAGCAGATCGACGATCTGTGGCTGCGCCTCGGCGATCCCAAGCCGATGCATCGCCGGTTTCTGAGCGAGTCGATCGAGTTCATGCACCGCTCGATCGTCCGGCAGCGGCAGATTTTCAGCGCGTTCGCGGTGCTGGCGGTGAGCCTGGCCATCGTCGGTCTGCTCGGTCTTGCCTCATCGGCTGCCGAGGAGCGGCGGCTGGAGATCGGGGTTCGCAAGGCCTTTGGCGCCGGCACGTCGGCCATCGTGCGTTTGATTCTGTGGCGCTTCATCAAGCTTGCCGCCGTGGCGGGCGTCATCGGTTGTTCGATGGCGTTGCCGTTGATGCGCCGCTGGCTGGAAAGATTCGAGGATCGAATCGACCTGGAGCCTTGGATGTTTGCGGCCGCATGCGCGCTCATCATCGGTGTCGCGCTGCTGACCGTCCTTGGTCACTCGGTGTTCAGCGCCAGAGCGCGACCGGTTGCCGCGCTTCGAAACGAATGAAACGACTTCAGGGGGCGACGGTCAGTGCAACTTCGATCTTCGCGGGCTCGTCGCGCTTCGCGTTCGGTGAAGCGGCGAGCAACTGCGGAGCAGCCGGATGCGCGAGGATGAACTTGTTGGGATCGATGCCACGCTTGGCCTGGGTGCGTGCGACGATCACGGCAGGGTGATCGCCAGTCTGCTCGCTCACGAGCGTATCAGGCGGACTCGCAAGCGCATTGCTGGAAACACTGAATCCCGCCGTGGCAAAGATCGCAGCAACTAGAACGGAATAAGATTTCATGACAGCTCCACAGGGGCGGGCGAAAAAGGGGCGTACCTTAATCGCGACCGACCTGCAGAAACAGGAGCCGTCGCGCACTTGATTGATTCCATACAAGCAGTAATGCGCGCGTGCAGGCGGCTGTCAGTCAAGACGCGTCACATGACGGCGGGGTTGGATATTCCAACTCCATCATCACCCACTCGCGACGGCTGATGCCATAGCGCGAGCCGATTTCGCACAGGGTGCGATCGAGTTGTTCAATCGGTTTGAGGTTGGGCGTCAGAAGCAGCTGAGTGTCGCCACTGCCTGCAGCGTCCGGGATGAGCGTGATGCCGCTGCGAAGCTGTACCGGCGCCGGTGCGGCGGCCTGCACAGTGATGTGCCCAGTGCGGGACCATGCGTCGGCGGAAAAGGCGAGGGCGATGTCGTCCATGCCATCTACGACGTCGACTCGCATGTCTTCGTCGCGCCAGAACGCCATCTTGTTGAGGATGAAGCTCACACCACGCGAGAAGTTCACGCCGAACCGCGAGCTGTCGTGCACCGGCGTCCATGAGCTCACGCCGAACTCGGTTGCCAATGCTCGAGCTCTTTCGCGACCGCCGATCGCTTCGACCAAAGAGAGCATGGTCGGCACGGACGCGGTGATGCCGGTGGTGGTGGCGATATTGTTGTCGATCACATATCGCTGATGCGGCACATAGATCGCCGTGGGATGGCTCTTGCGGAGTTGATCGAGATAGTACCAATGCGTCGTGAAGCGCCGATGATCCAGCAGCCCAGCATCTGCGACGACCAGCGCGCCCGCGCAGACGCCGACGATGCGGGCGCCGTGGCCCGATTGTTTCTTCAGCCAGGACAGGATGGCGCCGTCTCTGGCCCGATCCAGCGCCGGTTCGCTCATGGCAGGCACGATGACGTAATCGGCGCCGGCGGGGTACGCCTGATCGAAGCTGGCCAGATCCCGCGTGACCTCGATCTGAAACGCTGGATATAAAGAGACACGGCCGGAACGCGGCGCTACCGCATGAACTTCGGCGATATCGGCGCGCTGTAGGACTGCATGCGTGAGCAGGAAGTCCGTCGTCTCCGTGCCTTCGTTGCGAGCAACGATGGCAATCACGGGCCTGCCGTCACGCTTCGGCTTGATCGCTTCGATGAAGGCTGTGGCCTGCTGTGCGGCGACAGCGGCGTTAGCCGGAGGCGGAGAGGTGACATCGGAACCGCAGCCTGTCACTGCGAGCAGTACGCATGTTCCTAACGCGGCTGTCCAGCTGAGCGGGCTCACAAAGACTCTCATGTCCGGTACGCGCGGCTGATCACTGCATTCGCAACAGTTTGCCAGCCACGAAACGGACGGGGCTAGCACATTCAGCCGCCCATCGTTTCCGGGTTCAGCGACGGGTTCGATTCAGGGCGGTTTCGATCGACTGTGCAATGGCGAACAAACGTTCATCGCCACCGCGCCTGCCGATCAGCATCAAGCCCACCGGCGCCTCGGAGGTTCCATGCACGGGCAAGGAAATCGCACAGCGGTCCAGGAAATTCGCCAGCGAAGGGTTGCGCAACACCAGCGCATTGAGCCTCGCATAGTCGGCGTCATGCTCGAACGCAGCCATCGGCGGCGGAATGATGGGCGTCGTCGGTAGCACGATTGCATCGACGTCGCTCGTTGCAAGCTCAACCGCGTCGATCAATTCGGCGCGCGCATCGTGCATCTCGCGTACGTCTCGGTAGGTCAAGTCGACTGCCTTGAGTATGCGATTCGCCACGCGAGGGTCGTACCCGTCGCGGAAACGTTCGAGGAGCGGCCGATGCCATGCATACGCTTCTGCAGTTGCAATTCCGCCGCCGCGTGAATTGATCTCCGGAATGCGCAGCAACTCGGGCAGCGCTCGATGCGAGATCGAAACGCCGGCGCGCGAGAGATCGTCGACGCCGCGCTCGAACGTCTTGGTCACATGCTCGTCGAGATCGTTCAGCACCAGCGACGATGGCAGCAGCAGTCGAATATCACTTAGAGGAACGGGCGTGACGGATCGCGGCGTCACTCCGCGCACGATGGCATCGAGGGTTGCACAACATGCAACGCTGTTCGCGAGGGGGCCGATCGAATCGAGCGAATGAGCCAATGGCGTCACGCCATCGCGTGGCACTCGATGCGCCGTCGGCTTGAACCCAACGATGCCGCAGAACGCGGCTGGAATACGGCACGAGCCGCCCGTGTCCGTGCCCAAGCTCGCTGCCGCCATGCCGTCCGCAACGGCGACGGCGCCACCGGACGTCGAGCCGCCGGGAATGCGCCGAGTGGCGCGATCGAACGGACTGGCCGGCGTGCCGTAATGCGGATTCAGCCCCAGGCCGGAGAACGCGAACTCGGTCATGGTGTTGCGACCGATAAATATGAAGCCGGCAGCGCGCAGGCGAGCAATCGTCGGCGCATCGCGCAGTGCCGACGGCTGTTCCGCCAGGATGCGAGAGCCCGCGCGTGTGACCTCGCCGGCTACATCGAACAGATCCTTGATCGCGATCGGAATGCCGGCGAACTCGGGAAGCGCGGCTCCCGCGGCCCGCTTGCGATCGATCTCTTCAGCCTGGGCTCGAGCGCTTTGGGCTGCCACTGACATGAAGGCGCGTGAGCCTTCGCCATTCGGGTCGGCAATCCGGTCCAACGCTTCGTCGATGAGCTGCCGGGCGCTCAGGGCTCCGCCGGTCAGTGCCTGGGCCAGTTGTTCTAGGGTTCGCATGACGCGAGTCTGCCACGGTTCGAGGCAGGGAAACCCTCATCGCGCACTTGGGGACATCGCTCACAGTAGCCAGCTGCCGACATTGCCCCGGCGGCCGCTTTCGGTTCCAATGCCCGCCCTTGCGGGTGTCATTAAGGAGCGGGGTTGAAAATAACCCTGGCCATCATTGCGATGCTGCTGTTGGGCACGTGTTCCCAGCCGCCCAGCGTCATGGAGCAGATCTTGCGCAGTGGAGAACTGCGCGTCGTCACCCGCAACCTGCCAAGCGCTTATTATCTGGGCGCGGATGGCCCGCAGGGGCCGGAGTTCGACCTGGCGGCGCGCTTTGCCGCCGAGCTGGGCGTCAAGCTCTTCATCTATTCCGTGCCCAACGTCGCCGACGCGATGCGCGAGTTGGAGTCTCGCCGGGCTCACATCGCCGCGGCTGGGCTTACGCGGGGTCCGCGCCTGCCGCCGCAAACGGGATTCGGGCCGCCCTATCAGCAGGTGAGCGAGCACCTGATCTACCGTCAGGGCGATCCAAGACCGCGACGACTCGACCAGACTTACGGAGGTCACATCGAGGTCGTCGCCGGCACCGCGCATGCAGCCACGCTCGAACAGCTGCGCGTTCACTACGGCAATCTGTCGTGGGTCGAGAATCCGGCGGTCGAAACCGAAGAGCTGTTGTATCGATTGTCTCGGCGCGAGTTCGATTACACCGTCGCAGATTCGAACGAATTTGCGATCGGTCGCGCCTTCCATCCCGAGATCCGGATTGCGTTCGACCTGTCAGGCGGCAAAGCGCTGGCGTGGGCGGTGGACGCGCGCGATCCGACGTTGCTGAAGCGGGTCACCGCGTTCTTCTCATCGGCGCGCGCCGAAGGCCGGCTGGCATCCATTCTCGATACTTATTATGGAACGACGGATCGCTTCGATTACATCCAGGCGCGCGTGTTCATGGAACATATCGAATCGCGTCTGCCGCAGTATCGTCACTGGTTCAAGGAGGCGGCGGCGGAGATCGGGGTCGACTGGCGGCTGCTCGCGGCCGTGGGTTATCAGGAATCCCATTGGGATCCTCTGGCCACGTCGCACACAGGCGTGCGCGGCCTGATGATGCTCACCGAAGAAACCGCGCGGGCATTGAACGTGACCGATCGATTGGATCCGCGCGCCAGTATTTTCGGTGGTGCGAAATATTTCGTCTGGCTGCGCGACCAGATTCCCAAACGCATTCTGGAGCCGGATCGAACCTGGTTCACGCTGGCTGCATACAACGTCGGCGTCGGTCATCTCGAAGACGCGCGCATCCTGACGCAGATGCATGGCAAGAATCCGGATTCATGGAACGACGTGCGTGAGCATCTGCCATTGCTGACGCAGGAGAAGTGGTACTCGCGAGTGAAACGCGGTTATGCGAGAGGCTGGGAGCCAGTTCGGTTCGTGGAGAACATCCGCGGCTACATCGACATTCTGGATTGGGTCGCGACCGACTCGGGGCCGGCCGCACAGCGCGAAGCGGGGGCGACGACCTCGAGCACGAACACCACGGTCGCACCAACGAATTCCAACAGCATGCTGACGCCGAGGCGCTGAGCGATCAGCGCTTCTTCTGCTGAGCTTTCTCGGCGTACGTGCGGGCCAGCTCTTCGGCGAACAGCGTCGGCAGGTTCTGTTCGTTGCGCTGATTGAGCACGTGATAGAACTCGGTGTAGAGGTCCCAATATTTCATCTTGTTCGCGGCTCCGAGCAGCGCGCCGCGCTTCAGACCGCGATCGAATTTTTCCTGCAACTCACCGGGCTCGATGCGGTTCATCACTTCGTCGATCGCCGACTGGATGGCGGCCGACAACGACTGCTGATGATTGCGCAGGTCGGCAAACGAATCGCGGATCGCGTCCACCGGACCGAGATAGCGCGAGTTGTTGTGGCCGTCGAACAGTTTGATCAAAGCTTCGTCGACACTGGCCGAGAACTTCAGCGGATTGTTATCTGCCGGCTGAATCGCCGTCTGGCTCAGGCGCAGGCGGTTCTTTTGATCGGCGCGCCCTTTGAGCACGTCCATCAGGCCGAGCACGACTTCGCGGGTCATCTGACCGGCCAGCTGCATCAATGCATGCTGCGTTTCCAGCGGAATCGAGGCCGGATCGATGCCGGCGCCCCGACAGAACGCCTCGACGCCGTTGGCCGGCTCGAGCAGGACATCGGTCGCACGTCGGCCCGCACGCGGTTCGGGCGTCGCAGCGGCGGGCTTCTCGGCAGGGCGAGCGAGCGATGCGGGATTGGTCAACGCCTGTAACGACTTTCGATCGTACGGCTTGGTCTGCATCTGCCAGTCGTCCGGCTTGCCACCGGGCACGATGGTGCGCTGATCGCCTTCGTCCGGCGCATCCAGCAGCGAAGTAAAGCCACTGCGCGTGGGCCTGCCGGGCACGGTGCTGTTGCTCGGCAAGCCAGGCCGCGTCGGCTGCAAGTCGATGCCCAACGCCTTGTTCAGATCGAACATGCTGGGGCTCGCGCCGCCGACGGCGGAAACAGGAGAGCCATTGCTCGGCGCAGGGGCTGGTTTGAAAGCCGCGTCGGTCAACAGGTCCGTGAGGTCCAGCTCTTCGCCCAGATCCATTTCCGGCGCGGGGGTGCTGCGGCGGGCAGCAGAAGCAGCGCGGGGCGGTATGGGCAGCTGGCCGCTGGCGTCCGAGGGGAAGTCCTGGCGTTCGTCGATGCTGACGATGATTTCGTAGTCGCCGAGCCGCAGCCGGTCGCCGTCTTTGAGCGCATAGGCGCCCTCCACCGAGGCGGGCACGTCGGAGCCGTTGATGAAGACTCCGTTGGTGCTGGTATCCTCCAGCATCCATTGGCCGGCACGAAACTCCACTTTGCAGTGGTGGCTGGAGATGTAGCGATCGGGGTCCGGCAGGATCCAGTCGTTGTCTGCGGCGCGGCCGATCCGCCCACCGGTGACGCCAAACAGGCGCGAACTGCGCTTGCCGAGCGCCTTGTAGTGATCGCTGATGATGCGGAGTTTCAGTGCCATTGACCGAGAATTCAGGAGATTGCTTACGCGGTAGCAGTCGCGCTGGCGTCCCGGCATGTCGATATGTGACATAGCCTGGACACCGCGCAGCCTACCAACGAGGCTCGATAGCAAGATGGCAGCCAGTCACATTTTCAAGGTCGTGTTCGTCAACCAGGGCAAGGTCTACGAGATCTATGCTCGCAAGGTCAGCCACGGCTCCTTGTTCGGCTTCGTGGAAGTCGAGGAGCTGGTGTTCGGCGAGCGTTCAGCCGTCGTGGTCGATCCCACCGAGGAGAAGGTGAAAGCCGAGTTCGAAGGCGTCAAACGCACCTATCTGCCCATGCATTCAGTGCTGCGCATCGATGAGGTCCGGCAGCAGGGCGTGAGCAAGATCAGCAATTTCGAGGGCTCGAACGTCACGCCGTTCCCGATGCCGGTCTACACGCCCGGCGACAAGAAGTAGGCGGGCCCCGGCCCGGGGACAGATTTCAAATCTGTCCCCTTTTTGCCCGATTTTAAATCTGTCCCCATTAGGGCGTATCATTCGCGCCCGTTCCGCTGCCCCCTGCCGCATCGCATGCTGACACTGCCTGGCGCGCCTGCACTGTCCGATTTTCGCTCTGCTCGCTTGCTTGCCGCCCTTCGTTCGCGAGTCCCGTCGGTCGAGTCCCTGACCACGCGCTTTACGCATTTTGTTCAGGCGCGGCGGGAACTTAGCGCTGAAGAGCGACGCGTCCTGGAGGCGCTGCTGAGCTATGGCTCGAGCCAGTCGAGCGCAGCGCCGGCCGCCGCCGACCAGCTCATCGTCATCATTCCCCGTCCGGGCACGATTTCGCCGTGGTCGAGCAAGGCTACCGACATCGCGCAGGTCTGCGGGTTGGAGGCTGTCGAGCGCATCGAGCGCGGCATCGCTTATTTCGTCCGTGGTTCCAAGCCGCTCTCGAAGGCCGATCTCGAAGCGATGGCGCCGGCGCTCTACGACCGGATGACCGAAGTGGCCGTGTTCTCCTACGACGACGCGGCTCAGTTGTTCGATCACCAGGCGCCGCGTCGTTTGAACACCGTGCCGCTGCTGGCGCGTGGCCGCGATGCACTGGTCGAGGCGAACGAGTCGCTCGGCCTGGCGTTGTCGGTCGATGAGATCGACTACCTCGCCGAGAACTTCAAGAAGCTGAACCGCGACCCGACCGATGTCGAGTTGATGATGTTCGCGCAGGCCAACTCCGAGCACTGCCGGCACAAGATCTTCAACGCCGACTGGATCATCGATGGCGAGCGTCAGCCCAAGTCGCTGTTCAGCATGATCAAGAACACGTACGCGAAGAATTCGCGCGGCGTGCTCTCCGCGTATCGCGACAATGCGGCCGTGATCGAAGGTCCTCTCGGTCGGCGCTGGTTCGCCGACGTGAATCAGCACGCGTACGCGTTCAACGATGAGCCCATCGACATCCTGATGAAGGTGGAGACTCACAATCATCCGACCGCGATCTCGCCGTTCCCAGGCGCAGCGACCGGTTCGGGCGGTGAGATTCGTGACGAAGGCGCGACCGGTCGCGGCGGCAAGCCGAAAGCGGGTCTGGCCGGCTTCTCGGTTTCTCACTTGCGCATTCCCGGCTTCGAGCAGCCGTGGGAGAGAGATTTCGGCAAGCCGGGGCGAATCGCATCGGCGCTCGACATCATGGTCGAGGGGCCGCTCGGCGCGGCGGCGTTCAACAACGAGTTCGGCCGCCCGAACATTCTTGGTTACTTCCGCACGTTCGAGCTCGAAGCCGCAGCTGACAAGGCCGGCTCGCGCGCCACGCTGCGCGGTTATCACAAGCCCATCATGATCGCGGGCGGCGTCGGCAACGTACGTCGCATGCACGTCGAGAAATCGAATATTCCTCCGGGCGCAAAGATCGTCGTGCTCGGCGGCCCGGCGATGCTCATCGGTCTGGGTGGCGGCGCAGCCTCGTCTGTCGGCAGCGGCGCAAGCACGGAAGATCTGGACTTCGCGTCCGTGCAGCGAGGCAACCCGGAAATCCAGCGTCGCGCGCAGGAAGTCATCGATCAATGCTGGGCGATGGGTCAGGACAATCCCATCCTGCTGATTCACGACGTCGGCGCAGGCGGTATCTCCAACGCGATCCCCGAATCGATCGCGCACACCGACGGTCGTGGCGGTCGTATCGATCTGCGCACCGTGCCCTCGGTCGAGCCGGGCATGTCGCCGGTGGAGATCTGGTGTAACGAGGCGCAGGAACGCTACGTGCTGCTGATCGACGCCAAGGACGTGAAACGTTTCGCCGAGCTGTGCGAGCGCGAGCGCTGTCCGTTCTCGGTCGTCGGCGACATCACCGACGATGGCTGGTTGAAGGTCGGCGATCCGCTGCTCAAAGACCCGCCGGTCGATCTGCCGCTCAATGTGATGCTCGGCAAGCCGCCGAAGATGACGCGGGATGTGAAGCGTCTGCCGCCGCTCGGTGACGACTTCACCGCCTCGAAGCTCGACGTGCGCGATGCCGCTTATCGTCTGCTGCGCTTCCCGGCGATCGCGGACAAAACATTCCTCATCACGATCGGCGACCGCACCGTCGGCGGCATGATCAGCCGCGATCCGATGGTCGGTCCGTGGCAGGTGCCGGTCAGCGACGTGGCCGTGACGATCAGCGATTACACGTCGGCTACGGGCGAGGCGATGTCGATGGGCGAGCGTACGCCGCTTGCGCTGTTGAACGCGCCGGCGTCTGGTCGCATGGCTGTCGGCGAGGCGATTACGAACATTGCGGCTGCCGACATTGCCGCGCTCGATCAGGTGCGATTGTCCGCGAACTGGATGGCCGCTTGCGGCGAGCCCGGTGAAGATGCGGACCTGTACGCGACGGTGAAGGCGGTTGGCGAGGAGTTCTGTCCGGCGTTGGGAATCACCATTCCGGTCGGCAAGGACTCGTTGTCGATGAAGACGACCTGGCAGGGCGACCAGGGCTCGCGCCGCATGGTCGCGCCGCTGTCATTGATCGTTTCGGCGTTTGCGCCGGTGGTCGATGTGAGTCGCACGCTCACGCCGCAACTGCGGCCGGAGATCGACAGCGCGCTGGTGTTGATCGATCTGGGCGCGGGGCGCGATCGCCTCGGTGGCTCGTGTCTGGCGCAGGTGTTCGGTCAGCTCGGTCATGAAGCGCCGGATTGTGACGATCCGAAGGTGCTCGCGAGTTTCTTCGCCGCCATCGTCGAGTTGCGTGCAGCTGGCGCCATCATCGCGTACCACGACCGCTCCGACGGCGGCCTGTTCGTGACGCTGGCGGAGATGGCGTTTGCGGGTCATTGCGGCGTGGACGTCGACTTCGGCGCGGACGTGAAGGATTGCGTGGCTGCGGCGTTCAGCGAAGAGCTGGGCGCGGTGCTGCAGGTTCGCACGGCCGATGTGAAATCGGTGTTGAGCGTACTGGATCGTCACGGGCTGGCCACGATGAGCTCGGTCATCGGCAAGGTGACGAAAGAAGATCGCGTGCGCATTCGCTCCGGTGGCGAGTCGCTGCTGGATGAGTCGCGCACCGATCTGCATCGCGCGTGGTCCGAAACCAGTTTCCGCATGACGCAGCTTCGCGATAACCCGCGCGGCGCTCAGGAACAGTTCGAGACGGTGACGGACCCGAACAATCCAGGGTTGAACGTCGAACTCAGCTTCGATTTGAATCAGGACATCGCGGCGCCGTTCATTGCGAAGGGTGCGCGGCCGAAAGTGGCGATCCTGCGAGAGCAGGGTGTGAACAGTCACGTCGAGATGGCGGCTGCGTTCCACCGCGCCGGCTTCGCGCCGTTCGACGTCCACATGACCGATCTGGTCGCGGGCCGTTTCGATCTGAACGATTTCCTCGGCATGGTCATTTGCGGCGGCTTCTCGTACGGCGACGTGCTTGGCGCGGGCGAAGGCTGGGCGAAGTCCATTCTGTTCCACTCGCAGCTGCGCGACTCGTTCACGAAGTTCTTCAACCGCTCCGAAACATTCTCGCTCGGCGTCTGCAACGGCTGTCAGATGATGGCGGCGCTGCGGGAGCTGATTCCCGGTACGCAGTCCTGGCCGAAGTTCGTGCGCAATCGTTCCGAACAGTTCGAAGGCCGCTTGAGCCTGGTCGAAGTGGTGAAGTCGCCATCGCTGTTCTTCGCCGGCATGGAGGGCTCGCGCATGCCGATCGCCGTCGCGCACGGTGAGGGTTATGCGGACTTCTCCGGTCAAGGCAACATCGACTCGCTGATCGGCGCCAATCTCATGGCGTTGCGTTTCGTCGATAACCAAGGCGCCGCCACAGAGCGCTATCCCGCAAACCCGAACGGCTCGCCGCGCGGTCTCACCGGCATCACGACGCCGGACGGCCGCGTGACCTTGCTGATGCCGCATCCGGAGCGCGTGTATCGCACGTTCCAGAACTCGTGGCATCCGGATGGATGGGGCGAGGACAGTCCGTGGATGCGGATCTTCCGTAATGCGCGGGTGTGGGTGGGCTGATATCAATTGCCGGCGCGCGCACTGCGCGCCGGTTTCCTGCGCCGGTACAACTTCACTAACTGCGTATCCCGGCCAGCTTGCGATGCGCGCATAACTGCGTGCTGATTTTCCTTGGAGGATTCGTTATGGGATTGCTCGATCAAATTGGCGGTGCGCTCGGTGGCGCGCTCGGGCAGGGTCAGTCGGGTGGTGCGGCTGGCGGCGGTCTGGTCGCGGCGCTGTTGCCCCAGGTGCTTGCCATGCTCCGTCAGCCTGGCGCGCTCGACAATCTCGTCAACGGTTTCCGGAGCGCGGGGCTGGAGAACGTGCTGCAGTCCTGGTTGGGCAACGGTCAGAACCTGCCGATCTCAGCCGACCAGGTGAAGCAGGTGCTCGGCTCGGGCAACGTGGCGGATCTGGGGGCGCGAGCTGGAGTCAACGAGTCCGAGGCGTCGAACGCGCTGGCGGGCATGCTGCCGCAACTCATCGACAAGCTCACTCCCAACGGCCAGCTGCCTCAAGGCGATCTGGGCGCCACGCTCTCCTCGCTGGGCAGTCTGTTCAAGTAGGGTTCGAGTTCATTTCCAGCTGCCGGCGGCCTGCTGGGCCGCCGAGTTCACCGGACGGGCGATCAGTCCCGTCTGGGTGATCGAGATCTCGTAACGAGCGCCGTCGGACATCGGCATGTAAGCGGCATTGCCGTACACGGCGTCCACGAAGGGCAGGCGATTGGGTTTGTCCAACGTGATCTGCCACAAATCCAAGCCGGGGTTTTCGGCCAGCGGATAAACCGTCCGCTCGGCGGTGCGTTCCTGATTGATGTCGCGATAGCGACCGCTGACGCGCTCCAGTCGATACTGCGCGTCGAGGCCGAACAGATTGGCCCAGCCTTTCCACTTCAAGACGCGCGCGTCGAGTTGCCACTCATCGCCGGACAAAACAAACATCTGGATCTCGCCGTTCGGCACTTGCGTGAGCGTGGCGCTGAAGCTTTGTGTCGAGCGCTGTTGGAACACGATCTCCGCCACCGGACGCTCGAACGTCAAACGCGCGTAAGTATGCAGATTCAACGAAACGACGAACAGCAGCGCCGCGATGGCTAGCAGCAGCGCCCCTGTGAAAGCGCTGCCGCCGGCGGCGAGGAAACGGGCGCGGAACAGCCGCTGACAGGCGAGTATCAGCAGCAACAATCCGAAAATGGCAATGACCAGAATGACTGCGTTGGAAATCACGCCTTGGCCGTCCGTGTCACTGCCATCATTCGAAGTTCCTCACGCGTCGAGTTTCTTGTAACGGATGCGATGCGGTGTGACCGCATCATCGCCCTTGCGTCGCTTGTAATCTTCGACGTATTCCGCGTAATTGCCTTCGAACCAGACCACTTCGGAGTTGCCTTCGAAGGCCAGCATGTGCGTGGCGATACGGTCGAGGAACCAGCGATCGTGCGAGATCACGATGGCGCAGCCCGGGAAGCTCAGCAGCGCTTCTTCCAGTGCGCGCAGCGTTTCCACGTCCAGATCGTTGGTGGGCTCGTCGAGCATGAGCACGTTGCCGCCGCTCTTGAGCACCTTCGCCAGGTGCACGCGATTGCGCTCGCCGCCGGAGAGCTCGCCGATCAGCTGCTGCTGCTGGGTGCCGCGGAAGTTGAAGCGACCGACGTAGCCGCGAGACGCCGTTTCGTAGTTGCCGACCTTGATCATGTCGAGACCGCCGGAGATCTCCTGCCACACCGTGTTGCTATCGGTCAGCGACTGACGCGATTGATCCACGTAAGCGAGCTGCACCGACGGACCAATTCGGATCTCGCCGCTATCCGGTTTTTCCTGGCCGGTGAGCATGCGGAACAGGGTGGTCTTGCCGGCGCCGTTCGGGCCGATGACACCGACGATGCCGCCGGCGGGCAGGTTGAAGCTCAAGTTGTCGAACAGCAGTCGATCGCCGAAACCTTTCTTCAGGTTCTGCGCTTCGATCACCAGCTCGCCCAGGCGCGGGCCGGGCGGGATGTAGATTTCGTTCGTTTCGTTGCGCTTCTGGAATTCCTGCGAGGCCAGCTCTTCGTAGCGCTGCATGCGGGCCTTGCTCTTGGCCTGGCGCGCTTTCGGATTCGAGCGCACCCATTCCAGCTCGCGTTCCAGGGTCTTGCGCAGGCCTTCCTGTTGTTTCTCTTCCATCGCCAGGCGCTTCTCCTTCTGGTCCAGCCAGGAGGAATAGTTGCCCTGCCAGGGAATGCCGTGGCCGCGGTCGAGCTCGAGGATCCAGCCGGCGACGTTGTCGAGGAAGTAACGGTCGTGGGTCACCGCGATGACGGTGCCCGGATACTGCTCGAGGAAACGTTCCAGCCATGCCACCGATTCGGCGTCCAGATGGTTGGTGGGCTCATCGAGCAGCAGCATGTCGGGCTTCGAGAGCAGCAGGCGGCACAGCGCGACGCGACGGCGCTCGCCGCCGGAGATCTTGGTCACGTCCGCGTCCCAGGGCGGCAGGCGCAGGGCGTCGGCGGCAACTTCGAGCGTGCGCTCCAGTTCCCAGCCGCCTTTGGCGTCGATGGCGTCCTGCAGCTTGGCCTGCTCCTCGAGCAGCTTGTTCATTTCGTCCGGATCGAGGTCGGGATCGGCGAACTTGTCGCTGACGGCGTTGAAGCGGTCGATCAGCGACTGTATCTCGCCGACGCCTTCGAGCACGTTGCCGCGCACGTCCTTGTTCGGATCCAGGCCGGGCTCCTGCTTCAGGAAACCGATCTTGATGCCGGGCTGCGGACGGGCTTCGCCGTCGATCTCCTTGTCCTCGCCGGCCATGATGCGCAGGAGCGAGGATTTACCGGAGCCGTTCAAACCCAGCACGCCAATCTTGGCCCCTGGAAAGAACGACAGGGAGATGTCCCGCAGGATGATGCGCTTGGGCGGCACCACCTTGGAGACGCGGTTCATGGTGTAGATGAATTGGGCCATGGGCTGCAGTGGCTCTCCAGTCAGGCTTGAGTCGAAGGTGCGCGGACAGCGCGCGAGGAGCCGAATGATACAGTGAATCGGCGCGCTCGCGGACGGGCCGATTTTTCACGCTCCTGCCTGAAATCCCGTACCCGGTAGGGCCTTCCCCGCATGGTTGGCGGGGGCTCGATGTCGGCACTGTGCAGGCTGGTCAGGATGTTCGGGAACGTCGCAGATGGGGGTGAGTCGCGGTTCGCGCGAGGCATGGCATGCCATGCAGATTTCCGAGGTGGTGTACACCCTGGGCGCCGATGCAGAGGGTGGATTGTCTCGCCAGGAGGCCGCCGAGCGGCTGCGGCGGTTCGGCCCCAACAAATTGCCTCCCCGCCACCGGCGCCCCGCCTGGCTACGGCTGCTGCGCCAGTTCCACAATGTTCTGATCTACGTGATGCTCGGCGCGGCCGTCATCACGCTGGCGCTTGGCCACTGGCTCGACACCGGCGTGCTGCTCGCCGCGGTCATCGTCAATGCGATCGTCGGTTTCATCCAGGAAGGCAAGGCGGAAACGGCCCTCGACGCCATTCGGCAGATGCTCTCGCTGCAGGCCGTGGTGCTCCGTGATGGCAAGCGAATGGAGGTGTCCGCCGAGGAGCTGGTTCCAGGCGATGTCGTTGCGGTCGTGTCCGGTGACCGGGTCCCGGCCGACCTCCGCATCGTCAGCGCGAAGAATGTCCGCGTCGACGAGTCGCTGCTGACCGGTGAATCGGTGACGGCATCCAAATCGGTCGCGCCAGTCGATGGCTCGGCGGTGCTCGCGGAACGGCGGTGCATGCTGTACTCCGGCTCACTCGTTGCTTCGGGAAGCGCCACGGGCGTGGTGGTGGCCACGGGTGTCCACACCGAACTGGGCGGCATCGGCGCAATGATCGCCGCGGTCGAGGAAGTATCCACGCCGCTGGTGCGCCAGATCGAGCACTTCAGCCGCTGGCTGGCCCTCGCCATTCTGGCGCTGTCGGCCGCGACGTTCGTGTTGGGAGTCTGGCTGCGCGGTCACGGCGCCAGCGACATGTTCATGATGGTCGTGGCGCTGGCGGCATCGGCGATTCCGGAAGGATTGCCGGCGATCCTGACGGTGACACTCGCCTTGGGCGTGCAGCGGATGGCGCGTAGAAACGCGATCGTGCGCAAGTTGCCCGCGGTGGAAACATTGGGCGCCGTCACCGTCGTATGCTCCGACAAGACCGGCACGCTCACCAAGAATGAAATGACAGTGCAGCGAGTCCTCGCCGCGCCCGGTGTGTTCGAGATCGAGGGCGTGGGCTATGAGCCGAGCGGCGGCATTCTGTTTTCTCGCGAGGCTGTAACGGTTCAGCAGGATTCTGTCTTGCACGAGACCGCGCGGTGCGCCGTGTTGTGTAACGACGCCGCGCTGCATTCGTCGCAGGACGGATGGAGCATCGCGGGCGATCCAACAGAGGGTGCGCTACTCACATTCGGCGCGAAAGCGGGCATCGATCTCGATGCGGCCCGGATCGGAATACCGCGGACGGATGTGATTCCGTTCGAGTCCGAGCATCGTTTCATGGCCACTCTGCACGCCGATCCGAGCGGCGCCGCGATCGTCTACCTGAAAGGCGCGCCGGAAGTGATCATGAGCAAATGCGCGTGGCAGATGGATCGCGCAGGCCCCGGGGCGCTGGATGTCGATTACTGGCGTCGTGGAATCTCAGATCTCGCCGGTCGCGGCATGCGCATCCTCGCGCTTGCTCGCAAGAGCGTCGACCAGTCTCAGCGCCACCTGACGCTGGACGATGTCGAGCACGGTTGCACACTGCTGGCGCTGATCGGAATGATCGATCCGCCGCGGGAAGAGGCGATTGCCGCCGTGGCTCAATGTCATTCGGCTGGCGTGCGCGTCAAGATGATCACCGGAGATCATGCAGATACCGCGCGGGCCATTGGAGCGCAGCTCGGCATCGGGCGAGGCAACGCGGCGCTGACTGGCGCCGAAGTGGAAGTGCTCGACGACGAAGCGCTGCGCGCGACCGTCCAAAGCATTGACGTGTATGCCCGTGCGAGTCCCGAACACAAGCTGCGGCTCGTGCAAGCGTTGCAGGCGAATGGCGAGGTGGTCGCAATGACCGGCGATGGCGTCAACGACGCGCCGGCGCTGAAGCGTGCAGATATCGGAGTCGCCATGGGGCGCAAGGGCACGGACGCAGCCAAGGAAGCCGCGGACATGGTCCTCGCAGACGACAACTTCGCGACCATCGGCAAGGCGATCCGCGAGGGACGTGCGGTTTACGACAACATCAAGAAGTTCATTCTGTTCATGCTGCCCACCAATGGCGGCGAGGCGCTCGTGGTCGTGGGCGCGATCCTGTTCGAGCTGACATTGCCGATGACGCCAGCGCAGATCTTGTGGATCAATATGGCCACCTCCAGCACGCTCGGCCTGGCGCTTGCGTTCGAGGCGGCGGAGAACGACGTCATGCGGCGGCGGCCGCGAGCCCCCGATGAGCGCCTGCTGAGCGGCTTCTTCGTCTGGCGTATCGTGATGGTGTCGGTCTTGATGATGACGGCGGCACTCGGGTTGTTCGTGTGGGAAACGCAGCGTGGCGCCACGCTGGAAACGGCGCGCACCATGGCTGTGAATGCCATCGTGGTGAGCGAGATGTTCTATCTTTTGAACAGCCGCTTCATCCACGCCACGGTGCTGTCGGTCCGTGGCCTGCTGGGCAATCCGTACGTGCTGACGGCAATTGCCGTATGCGCGCTGCTGCAGATTGCATTTACGTACTGGGCGCCGCTGCAGCTCGTGTTCGGGACGGCGGGGTTGACGGCGGCAGAGTGGGGGCGGGTGCTCCTGGCGGGCGCCTTCGTGTTCGTGCTCGCCGAGCTCGAGAAGTTGATTCAGCGTTCGCGAGGGCGGCATAACCACTACCAACCGCGGGAAGTCGCGATTCAGGGGTTACCAGGAGAAAGCATATGAGCACATCGATCGGAAAAATCGTCGTCGCCACCGACTTCTCGATGTACTCGCATCGGGCCGCGCTCCGCGCTGGTGCGCTCGCGAAGAAGCACGGTGCGGAACTGCAGCTTCTGCACATCCTGGACCGGGCTTCGGTGAAGGCTATCCAGAGGTTCTCGCAAACCGAGGCGAATGGCGACGCCGCGCTGGTTGCCGAAGCCCGTAAAAGGCTCGAGGCGCTCGCGGGGGATGTCGTTGCGGGCGGCGGCGCCTCCGGTCAATGCATCGTAGAGATCGGGGAGGTGAACGATGCGGTGCTGGAGATGGCGGCGAGCTCGGATCTGCTCGTGTTGGGGGCCCGCGGCATGAATCCCGCCAAGGATCTGCTGCTGGGGGCTACCGCAGAGCGCATTGCGCGTCGCGTCCAGCGTCCTCTGCTGGTATCCAAACAGGACTCGCGAGTGAACTATGACTCGGTGCTGGTACCGGTGGATTTTTCCGATCATTCCCTGCACGCGCTCCGCTATGCGCGAGTGCTGGCGCCCGGGGCTGTATTACATGTGCTGCACGTGTACGACCCTCCGTTCGCCGGGCGGCTGTCCTCCGCGGGTGTGTCGGACGATGCGATCGAGAGCTATCGGCATTCCGTGCAGCTCGAGGCCGAGTCGGAGATGCGAGAGTTCCTGGCGCGCGCGCCCGATGTGAAGGACGTTCACGTGTTAGTCGAGTTTGGCGATGCGCGCACGGCAGTCGCTGCGAAGGCGGAGGAACTGGGGGTCAATCTCATCATCATGGGCAAGCAGGGCCGGTCCTGGTGGTCGGAGTTCCTGCTCGGCAGCCTGTCGCGGCGGACAATCGAGCTGGCCGCGTGCGACGTCGCCATCGTGCCTTCGCACTAACCGCGGATTTTCGATGATTTGCTTCGGGTGACTATTCACCCGGAGCCGAGTCATGCAGCATTGCGCCTGATGACTCTCTATCTCGTACTACTGCTACCGTTCCTCGGCGCTCTGGGCGCCGGCCTGTTCCGCGCCAACGCTCGAAACGTGGAGGCGTGGCTCGCGGCTGCCGTCGCGATTTCCTGCGCGGTCCTGCTCGGCAGGTACTACCCGGAGATGGCGGCCGGCGAAGTCGTGCTCGTCTCGTTCGACTGGGTGCCACAGTACGGACTGTCGTTCGCGCTGCGCCTCGATGGCTTCGCGTGGATGTTCGCCATGATGGTGACGGTGATTGGCGCGCTGGTGGTCGTCTACGCGCGCTACTACATGTCACCTGCCGATCCCGTGCCGCGCTTCTTCTCCTTCCTGCTGGCGTTCATGGGCTCGATGCTCGGGGTGGTGCTGTCCGGCAATCTCATCCAGCTGGTGGTGTTCTGGGAACTGACCAGCTTCACCTCGTTCGTGCTGATCGCCTATTGGTATCACCGCGCCGATGCGCGAGCTGGGGCGCGAATGGCGCTGACAGTGACGGCGGCCGGTGGCACGTGCGTGCTCGCGGCCGTGCTCATGTTGGGGCACGTCGCCGGAGGCTACGAGTTGGACGACGTGCTGGCAGCGACGCAGGCGATCCGGGCGCACGAGTTATATCCATGGATCGTGGTGTTGATACTGCTCGGCGCTTTCACGAAGAGTGCGCAGTTCCCGTTCCAGTTCTGGCTGCCGCGTGCGATGTCCGCACCGACGCCGGTGTCCGCCTATCTGCACTCGGCGACCATGGTCAAGGCCGGCGTGTTCCTGCTGGCGCGGATGTGGCCGGTGCTCTCGGGAACCGATCTGTGGTTCGGGATCGTCTGCAGCGCCGGCCTCGCGTCGCTGCTGCTCGGCGCCTACGCGGCTACTTTCCAGCGCGATATGAAGGGCGTGCTGGCTTACTCCACCATCAGCCATCTCGGTCTGATTACGCTGCTGCTGGGCATGAACAGCAAGCTCGCGCTGGTGGCCGCCGTGTTCCACATGCTCAACCATGCGACGTTCAAGGCGTCGCTGTTCATGGCCGCCGGCATCGTCGACCACGAGACGGGCACGCGCGATCTGCAACGGCTCGGCGGCTTGTATCACGCCATGCCCATCACCGGGACGCTGGCGATAGTCGCGGCCGCCGCCATGGCGGGCGTACCGCTGCTCAACGGGTTCCTGTCCAAGGAGATGTTCTTCGCCGAGACCATTTTCGCTGGCGAAGAAACGTGGGTGCGCATTGCGTTGCCGGCGGGCGCGACGCTGGCCAGCATGTTCAGCGTGGCGTACTCGGCGCGTTTCATTCGCCAGGTGTTCTTCGGCAAGGCGCCGGAGGCGTTGCCGCGCGAACCGCATGAGCCTACGCGCTGGATGTTGTTGCCGAGCGCAACCCTGGTGCTCGCCTGTTTGCTGGTCGGAACGCTGCCGGCCTTCACCGTCGGCCCGGTGCTCGAGCTCGCGACGCGCTCGATCCTGGCCGATGGAGTCATGCCGCAATACAGCCTCGCCGTGTGGCATGGCCTGAACACACCGCTGATGATGAGCGCCGCGGCGTTCATCGGCGGCCTGACGATTCATTGGTGGTTGACGCGGCAGGGACATCCGGTCGGCGTGCTCGCGCCGATGTTCAAACGCTTCGACGGCAAGCGAGCCTTCGCGGTCACGCGTGTCGCGCTGTTGCGTGCTTCGACCAGGCTGCTGCGCATCATGTCGTCGAGCCGATTGCAGACGCAGCTGGCGCTGATCGTGTTCTTCATCATCGCCATGGCGGCGGTCGCGGCCAAAGGCCAGTTGGGGCTCGATCTGTTCACCCAGCTGGCGTCCATCGATCCTGCGTTCGCGTTGTTGTGGATGGTGGGCGGCGCTTGTGCCATCGGCGCGGCGCTACAAGCGAAATTCCACCGTCTTGCGGCGCTCATCATGGTCGGCTGCGCTGGGCTGGTGACATCGCTCACGTTTGCCTGGCTCTCGGCGCCCGATCTGGCCTTGACGCAAGTCAGTGTGGAAGCTGTGACGACCGTGTTGCTGCTGCTCGGATTGCGCTGGATGCCGAAGCGTCTGCCGCTGGAGCTGCAGAATCGGAATACCTTCCGCGCGCGGGCGCGGCGGCTGCGCGATGCGACGCTGGCGATCGCTGCGGGCTTGGGAATGGCGCTGCTGGTTTATGCCGTCCTCACGCAGCCGGCTGGCCCCAGCATCAGAGACTTCTTCGTCGAGAACGCGTTGCCTCTGGGCGGCGGGCAGAACATCGTCAACGTCATCCTCGTCGACTTCCGCGGCTTCGATACGTTCGGTGAGATCACGGTGCTGGGGATCGTGGCGCTGACGATCTACAAACTGCTGCGACGATTCCGGCCGGCGCCTGAAGTCATGACGACCTCATCGGAGAAGCGCGGCGATCCGGTGCGTGAGCTCCCCGACCCGAACGATCCTGTGCCTCGCGGCGCTCTGCTGGTGCCTGCCATCCTCGGGCGGTTGTTGTTGCCCATGGCCGGCGTGGTCTCGATCTATTTCCTGCTGCGTGGTCACAATGCGCCCGGCGGTGGATTCGTCGGTGGCCTGGTGATGGCCACGGGCTTCATCGCGCAATATCTGGTGAACGGCACCTTGTGGGTGGAGTCACGGATGCGCATCCATCCACAATATTGGATCGGCGGCGGTCTGCTGTGCGCGGGCGGCGCCGGTGTGCTCGCCTGGTTCGTGTCGAAACCCTTTCTGTCTGCAATCGTGTGGGAGCCAACGTTGCCATTGATAGGCAAACTGCATCTGTCGAGCGTGTTGCTGTTCGATCTCGGCGTCTATTTCACGGTGGTCGGTACCACGACCCTCATGTTGATCGCGCTGGCGCACCAGTCGCTGCGCAGCCATCGCCGCCCGGCTGAAGCCGAAACGATGACCAGTGTCAGGATGGCGCGTTGATGGAGCTGATCTACTCTCTGGCCATTGGCACCTTCTGCGCCTGCGGCGTGTGGCTCGTGTTACGGCCGCGTACCTTCCAGGTGATTCTCGGGCTGGCGCTGCTGTCCTACGCGACCAATCTGTTCATCTTTGCGATGGGGCGCCTGTCGCTCAACCGTCCGCCGCTGATCAATCCGGAGGCAGGGTCTGATCCGTCGCTGTACGTCGATCCGATTCCGCAGGCCCTGGTGCTGACCGCCATCGTGATCGGCTTTGCGACCACGGCGCTGTTCCTGGTCATGTTGATCGCGGCGCGCGGCTTCACCGGCACCGACCACGTCGACGGCGTGGAGAAGGGCGAGTGAACGTGCTGTTGCAACACCTGCCGATTCTGCCGATCGTGCTGCCGCTCGCGAGCGCCGCGCTCCTGCTGTTCCTGCCGCAGTCGCGCATCAAACTGCGATCGTCGATTGCATTGCTGACCGTTCTTGCCCAAGCGTTGATTGCCGCTTATCTGCTGTATCGCTTGAGCGTGCCGCAAGCCGGGCTGCTCGAGCATGGGGTGGAGGTCTATCAGCTCGGCGGATGGCTGGCGCCGTACGGGATCGTGCTGGTCGTCGATCGACTGGCGGTGCTGATGCTGGCGCTGACCGCGGCCATCGCATTGCCCGTGCAGATCTATTCGCTGGCGCGTTGGGACCGGATCGGCGTGCACTATCACTCGATGGTGCTGTTGTTGTTGATGGGGCTGAATGGCGCGTTCCTGACCGGCGATCTGTTCAATCTGTTCGTGTTCTTCGAGATCCTGCTGGCGGCTTCGTATGGCCTGTTGATGCACGGCTCGAATGCGGTGCGCGTGACCGCCGGCTTGCACTACGTCGCCGTCAACCTGGTCGGCTCGCTGATATTCCTGATCGGTGTGTCTCTGATCTACGGTGTGGCCGGCACGCTGAACATGGCGGACCTGAGCGCGCGCTGGGCGGTAATACCCTTGGAAGAGCGCGGTCTGTTCGAAGCGGGCCTGGGCATCCTCGGCATCGCCTTCCTGATCAAGGCGGGCGTCTGGCCGCTCAATTTCTGGCTGCCGAGGACGTACGGCGCAGCCAGCCCACCGGCGGCCGCGCTGTTCGCGATCATGACGAAGGTCGGCGTGTATGCGCTGCTGCGCATGGGGTCGCTGCTGTCGCAGCCGGATGCGCCGGCGCCATTCGGTGGGCCATGGCTGTTCTACGGCACGGTCGCGACGATATGGTTCGGCAGCCTCGGCATGCTCGCGGCACGTCAGTTGACCAGACTGGTGGCGTTTTCGGTGATCGCCTCGTCCGGCACGTTGCTCGCCGTCATCGCGATCGGGGTCGCTCCGGCGATCGCACCGATGCTGTTGTATATGATCGCGTCGGTCCCCGCCGGCACTGCCTTCTTCCTCATCGCCGGCATGAGCGAGCGCATGCGCTTCAACTCGGTGTCCGAAACGATGGCGCCGCAGCCGACCACGTACACCGCATTCATGGCAGGCGAGCCGGCCGAGGTCGCCGATAACGAAGTCGACGAGGTGGGCGTCGCCATTCCGGCTGCGCTTGCGTTCCTGGGTCTTGCGTTCGTGAGCTGCGTGATCCTCACCACGGGCCTGCCGCCGCTGGTGGGCTTCGTCGCCAAGTTTTCCATGATCTCGGCGCTGCTGGTGCCGGCAATGGATGAATCGTCCGGGGATGCCTGGCTGTTGATCGTTTCGTTGCTGGTCGCGGGCTTCGCCGGTCTGTTCGCGCTGATCAATCGCGGCATGCGGACTTTCTGGTCGACGGGCCGCGCGACGCCACGGCTGAGCCTCATAGAAGCGGGGCCCGTGGCTTTGCTGATCGTGCTGTGCGTGATGCTGACCATCTATGCCGGCGCCGTTCTGGAATACCTGGATGGGACGGCGCAGTGGCTGAAAGATCCGAAAGCCTATATTCAGGCGGTCATCCCCAGCGCGGAGGTGCCGTTATGAAGCGCATTCCGCTGCTGTTTCCTTTCGGTTTGACGGTGCTGTGGCTGCTGCTCACGGGCTCGCTCGCAGCGGGCAATATCCTGCTGGGGCTGGCGGTCGCCTTCGGCATGGTCCTGAGCTTTCAGAAGCTGCGCCCGGTGCGGCCGCACCTGCGCCGGGTGCACGTCGGGATCAAACTGTTGTTCGTGGTGCTGATGGATATCATCAAATCCAACATCGCGGTGGGCCGGATCGTGCTCAGGCTGACCGGCGATCGCGAGGTGAACAGCGACTTCCTGGACATTCCGCTCGAGCTGCGTGACCCGCACGGGCTGGCTGTGCTTGCCATGATCGTGACCGCCACGCCGGGCACGGTGTGGTCGGGGCTGACCGACGACTCCTCGGTGTTGAGGCTGCACGTGCTGGACCTGGCCGATCCGGAGGAATGGATCCGCACGATCAAACAGCGCTACGAGCGGCCGCTGCGGGAGATCTTCGAATGAACGAGGTGCTGAATGGGGCGGTGTGGTTCGCGCAGGTGTGTTTCGCACTGGCGATGGTGAATGCCGCAATCGCCATGATGCGAGGGCCGACCGCGCAGGATCGCGTGCTGGCGTTCGATACTCTGTATATCAACGGCATGCTCACGCTGCTGTTGTTCGGTGTGCGCTGGGCCTCGTTCGTGCATTTCGAGGTGGCCATGCTGATCGCGCTGTTCGGCTTCGTCGGCTCGGCGTCGCTGGCGATGTTTCTATATCGGGGCGAGGTGATCGAGCCATGATTCCGCAGATCCCTCTCTGGGCGTCGCTGCCGGCCACCGTGCTGCTGATCATCGGCGGGTTGTTGACCCTGGTGGGCTCCGTCGGGCTGTTGCGCCTGCCCAATTTCTTCATGCGCATCCACAGCGTTTCCATGGGCAACACGCTTGGCGTCGGGTGCGTGCTGCTGGCCTCCATGCTCATCGCTTCAGCCTTCACGGAACGATTGGTCGTTCATGAACTGCTGATAACCTTGTTCGTGGTGTTCACGGCGCCCATCACCGCCATCGTGCTCATGCAGGCGGCGATCCGCAGGACCAAGCCCCCCAAGCGCTGATCCGCCGGGCAATCGCCGGCGCTGGCCATGCTGGCGAGGTTCCGGGTAGAGTGCGCCATCAGTCTCTAGGGCGTGGAATTTCGATGTTCGCTCGGGGAGTTACGCCGTGATCGAGGCCAGCCGCAGCGTCCTGCTCGTCTCCGGCGATGAAATCGCCCGCTATGGATTCGGTGACGGTCACCCGTTCGGGACCGACCGCCACGAAGCATTCATGCGCGAGCTTCATAACTGCGGCATGGACGGCCGCGTCCTGCGGGCCAGCGCGCGGCCCGCCACGCGGGAGGAGCTCGAGTGGTTCCACACTCCGGCCTATATCGATCTGGTTCGCGAGCGTTCGGTCACCGGCCACGGGTATCTGGACGCGGGTGATACACCGGCATTTCGCGGGGTTTACGAAGCGGCCAGCAACGTCGTCGGCGGCACGCTGACGGCGGTCGAAGCCGTCATGGCCGGCAAGGCCCGGCGGGCCTTCATTCCCATTGCAGGCTTGCACCATGCGGCGCCCGAAACCGCCGCGGGTTTCTGTGTTTTCAACGACTGCGGCGTGGCCGTTCACTACCTGCGCCGCCGTCACCAGCTCGAGCGCATCGCCTATGTGGACATCGACGCGCATCACGGCGATGGCGTCTTCTATGCATTCGAGGACGATCCGAATCTGCTGTTCGCGGATCTGCACGAGGATGGCCGGTACCTGTATCCCGGCACGGGCCATGTGAACGAGACTGGGGCAGGGCAGGCCCGCGGCACCAAGCTCAACCTGCCGTTGCCGCCGGGTGCGGACGACGACGACTATCACCAGGCCTGGGCGCGAGTCGAAGAGTACCTGCTGGCCGGCCGGCCGGAGTTCATCCTGCTCCAATGCGGCGCCGACAGCCTGGACGGCGATCCGATCACCCATCTGCGCTTCAGCGAGGCGGCTCATGCGCATGCCGCGGCCCGGTTGTGCGCCATCGCCGACCAGCTCGGTCATGGGCGCGTGGTCGCCATGGGCGGCGGGGGCTATAACCGGCGCAACCTGGCCCGGGCCTGGACCCGGGTGGTCGAATCGTTCCTGGACAGCGAAGAACAGCACGAAGCGGCTCACCGGGAAGCTTCGTAAGTTCCGGAGGCCCTCAATCGCCGTACGGCTCGGACGAGAGATATCGCCTGCAACTGCGTTCCGAGCCGTACGGCGATTGAGGGCGTCTTGTTCCGGACACTGTGCTTGCCCGGGTTCGGTGCAGGTGCCTCCGACAGAACTGCCGCTTTCCCGTACAATCGGCGCTCCCACTGCCGAGGTATCCATGTTCCCCGCCAACGCCAACATCGCCGGTTTCGACCCGGAGTTGCAGGTCGCGCTCGACGCTGAGCGCGCCCGCCAGGAAGCCCACATCGAGCTGATCGCGTCCGAGAATTACGCCAGCCCCCGCGTCCTCGAGGCGCAAGGCTCGGTACTGACGAACAAGTACGCCGAAGGCTATCCCGGTAAGCGCTATTACGGCGGTTGCGAGCATGTCGACGTAGCCGAGCAGCTGGCGATCGATCGCGCCAAGAAACTGTTCGGCGCCGCTTACGCCAACGTCCAGCCGCACTCCGGCTCACAGGCCAATGCGGCCGCCTACCTGGCGCTGATCAATCCCGGCGACACCATCCTCGGCATGAGCCTGGATCACGGCGGTCACCTGACGCACGGCGCCAAGGTGAATTTCTCGGGCAAGCTGTTCAAGGCCGTGCAGTACGGCTTGAATCCCTCGACCGGTGAAATCGACTACGACCAGGTCGAGCGCCTGGCGCAGGAGCACCGTCCGCGCCTGGTGATCGCAGGTTTCTCGGCCTACTCGCGCGTCATCGATTGGGAACGTTTCCGCAAGATCGCTGACAGCGTCGGCGCGTACTTCCTGGTCGACATGGCGCACGTCGCCGGTCTCGTTGCCGCCGGTGTGTATCCGAGCCCGGTGGGCATCGCGGACGTGACGACGACGACGACGCACAAGACGCTGCGCGGGCCGCGCGGTGGGTTGATCCTCGCTCGTGAGAACGAAGAGGTTCAGAAGAAGCTCAACTCGCTGGTGTTCCCGGGCACGCAGGGCGGTCCGCTCATGCATGTCATCGCCGCCAAGGCAGTGGCGCTGCTCGAAGCGCTGCAGCCCGAGTTCGTCGATTATCAGAAACAGGTCGTCGCCAATGCTCGCGCCATGGCTGCCGCTTTCCTCGAGCGCAACTACAAGGTGGTCTCAGGCGGCACGGACAATCATTTGTTCCTGCTCGATCTGATCGGCCGGGACATCACCGGTAAGGATGCGGACGCCGCATTGGGCCGTGCGCACATCACCGTAAACAAGAACGCCGTACCGAACGATCCGCGCTCGCCGTTCGTGACCAGCGGTCTGCGCATCGGCACGCCGGCTTCGACCACCCGCGGCTTCAAGGAAGCCGAAGTGACCGAAGTGGCGAACTGGATCGCCGATATCCTCGATGAGAATGGCAGTGAAGCCGCCGTCAGCCGGACGCGGGCCAAGGTGGAAGAGATCTGCCGCAAGTTCCCGGTCTACGCGCAGGCGAAGTAACAGGGAACGGCACGGCGTTTCTTCATGCATTGCCCGTTCTGTAATCACGAAGAAACGAAGGTGATCGATTCGCGGCTGGCAGGCGAAGGACAGCAGATTCGCCGCCGCCGCGAATGTTTGAAGTGCGGCGAGCGCTTCACGACCTTCGAGACCGCCGAGCTGGTCATGCCCCGCATCATCAAGAGCGACGCCAGCCGCGAGCCGTTCAACGAACAGAAGCTGCGCGGCAGTCTGCTCAAAGCGCTGGAAAAAAGGCCGGTGGCGAGCGACAAGCTGGACGCCGCCGTCGCTCATATCTGTCACAAGCTGCGTGCGCTCGGCGAGCGTGAAGTGGCCTCGCGGCTGATTGGCGAGATGGCGATGGAAGAGCTGCACTCGCTCGATGAAGTCGCGTATGTGCGTTTCGCTTCGGTGTATCGCAGCTTCCAGGACGTCGATGCGTTTCGTGAAGAGATCGAGCGCATGCGTGCTCGCGTTCGCGACACCGAAGGTCAGCTGCCGCTGTGGACGGGCGGCGACGCCAAGAAGAAATAGCCGTGTTCTCTGCTTTCGACGAACGGATGATGCAGCGGGCGATCGAGCTCGCTTTGCTCGGTCGTCACACGACTCCTCCCAATCCGTGCGTCGGTTGTGTCGTCACCCGTGGTGAGCGCATCGTCGGCGAGGGTTGGCATCGCAAGTGGGGCGAGCCTCACGCGGAACCTCTGGCGCTGCAAGCTGCAGGAACGCAGGCCCAAGGCGCGACGGTCTACGTCACGCTCGAGCCGCATTCGTATCAAGGCCGCACGCCGCCATGCACCGACGCGTTGATCCGGGCTGGAGTGAGTCGTGTCGTCATCGGCGTGCTCGATGCAAATCCAAAAGTCAGTGGCGATGGCGTGCGTCAGCTGCAGGCGGCGGGCATCGATGTGCAGATTGGATTGCTGGCCGATGCGGCTCGCGAGCTGAACCTGGGCTTCGAACGAAGAATGATCACTGGACGGCCGCGTCTGATCGTGAAAACGGCGATCAGTCTCGATGGGCGCATCGCGCTCGCGAACGGACAGAGCAAATGGATCACCGGCGCGGACGCAAGAGCGGATGTGCAACATCTGCGCTCGCGAATGGGCGCGGTGCTGACGGGCATCGATACGGTGCTGGCCGACGATCCGCAGTTGAACGTGAGGGATCCGTCCATCGATCTGCTCGGTCGCCAGCCGCTGCGAGTCGTGCTCGACAGCAAGCTGCGCATGCCGACGAGCGCGGCGATGTTGAAGCTGGCGGGCGAGACGTTGATTTTCACCGGTGCGATCTTGGGCGAAGGCCTGGCGGGATCGCGGTCCGCGAACGCTGCTTCTGTTGCGCACGAACTGCGGCAGGCCGGGGCGGAAGTGATCTCGGCTCAATTGGACGCCGATGGCCGCATCGACCTGGATTTCGTGCTGGAAGAGCTCGGCCGCCGCATGTGCAACGACGTGCTGGTCGAGGCGGGACCGACGCTGGTCGGCCGGATTCTGCAACTCGGCCTGGCGGACGAGATAATCGCCTACGTTGCCCCCGTGCTGCTTGGGCCGGAGGCGCGCGCCATGGCCAGCTTGCCGGCACTACAGACACTGGATGCGGCGCAACGATATACAATGCATGCCGTCGATCGGATCGGCGGCGACGTGCGGTTGACGCTGCGCCGGCCGTCATAGCCTTTTTCAATCAGCCCCTGCTCGAAATGTTGGTCGGAATACCCCAGTCTGCTGGCATGCGCACCTTCCTCGACGCGGCGGTTTCCCTGGCGACTCGCAAATGTTTACCGGAATAGTCCAGTCTGTTGGTGAAGTGCGTGCGGTGACACCGCGCGGCGGCGATGTGGAACTGCTCATCGGTGCGCCCGGGCTGGATCTGAAGTCCGTCGCGATCGGCGACAGCATCAGTTGCAGCGGCTGCTGTTTGACCGTGACCCGCATCGACGGCGATGCGTTTGCCGCGGACGCCTCGCTGGAAACATTGAATGTCACGACACTCGGCCAGTGGCGCGCCGGTCAGAAGCTCAATCTCGAAAAAGCCCTGTGCGCCGGTCAGCCGCTCGGCGGTCACTACGTCACCGGCCACGTCGACGGCATTGCCACCGTGAGCGAGCGGGTCAACGACGCGCGCTCGATTCGCGTCCAGTTCGAAGTGCCGGCGCAGCTCGCGCGCTACATCGCTCGCAAAGGCTCGGTCTGCATCGATGGCGTCAGCCTCACGGTGAACGATGTCGAGGGCGCGAAATTCTCCGTCAACCTGATTCCGCATACGCTCGAAGTCACCACGCTGCACGAGTATCGCGCTGGCACGCGCGTGAATCTCGAAGTGGACATCATCGCGCGCTACCTGGAACGTCTGAACGCTCCCGTCTGAAAGTTTTCCCTCGAGACTCGCATGAAGCTGAATACTATCGATGAGATCCTGGCCGACATCCGTGCCGGCAAAATGGTCATCATCATGGACGATGAAGATCGCGAGAACGAGGGCGACCTCGTGATGGCGGGCGAGTTCGTCCGTCCCGAAGATGTGAATTTCATGGTGCGTTACGCGCGCGGCCTGATCTGTCTCACGCTGACTCGCGATCGTTGCAAACAACTGCGCCTGCCGTTGATGGTGAGCGAAACTCACATCGACCATCGCACCAATTTCACGTTGTCCATCGAAGCGGCGGAAGGTGTGACGACCGGCATCTCGGCGCATGACCGTGCAGCGACGATTCGAGCGGCCGTGCGTAAGGATGCAAAGCCGGAAGATCTGCGTCAGCCGGGTCACATCTTCCCCATCATGGCGCAGCTCGGTGGCGTGCTCACGCGCGCCGGTCACACCGAAGCCGGTTGTGACCTGACGCGCCTGGCCGGCCTGGAGCCGGCGGCCGCCATCGTCGAGATCCTGAACGATGACGGCACCATGGCGCGTCGTCCGGATCTGGAGAAGTTCGCCAAACAGCACAACCTGAAGATCGGCACCATCGCCGACCTGATTCGCTACCGCCTGGAAAAGGAACGTTCGGTGGAGCGCATCTCCGAGCAGCAGGTGCAGACCGAGTTCGGTCCGTTCCGCATGTTCTGCTACGAAGATCACGTCAACCGCACCGTGCACCTGGCGCTGGTGGCAGGCGAGCTGTCCAACGACCAGCCGCCGCTGGTCCGTGTGCATCTGAAGAATACGTTGGGCGACGTGGTCGGCATTCACGATCCGGCGCTCGGCTGGCCGCTGCGCTCGGCGATGGCCCGTGTCGCGAAGGAGGGCAATGGCGTGATCGTGATCCTGCGGCCGGAGGAAACCGCTCGCGATCTGATGGACGCGGTACAGGCCATCAACCACAGGGACAGCGCCGACAGGCCGCGCCATGTCGGCCCCGAAGTGCTGCGAACCTATGGGATCGGCGCGCAGATCCTCCGGGACCTGGGGGTGAGCCGGATGCGGGTGCTCTCGGCGCCGAAGCAGATGCAGGGTCTGTCGGGCTTCGACCTGGAAGTGGTCGAATACGTCCACGACTGACCGGCTCCCGGGCCCTGCGGCGATCAGGAATCGCAGGGCGATCATCGGGTTAGCGTATGCACTCTAGGGCTACGAGGGTCGGGTCCTATATACTTCGCGGCCCGTTCTAGGCGCTCTCTGCGTACCCCCATGGATTCCATCAAGACCCTCGAAGGCGACCTGCAATGTCGCGAGCTGCGCTTTGCCATCCTGGCCGCGCGCTTCAACGAGTTCATCGTCGATCAGCTGGTGAAGGGTGCGGTCGACTCGCTGCGTCGCCATGGCGCCAGCGACAAGCAGATCGAAATCGTGCGTGCGCCGGGTGCGTTCGACCTGCCGGTCGTCGCCCGCAAGCTCGCGCTGAGCAAACGCTATGACGCCATCATCGCGCTGGGCGCGGTGATCAAAGGCGCCACGGCGCATTTCGACTATGTCGCGGGTGAATGCGCCGGCGGTCTGGCCCGGGTCGGCAACGATACCGGCATTCCCGTTTCGTTCGGCGTACTCACCACCGATACGATCGAGCAGGCCGTCGAGCGTGCCGGCACCAAGGCGGGTAACAAAGGGGCCGATGCGGCCGTGACCGCGATCGAGCTCGCCAACCTGTTGCGCAAGATCGAAGCTTGATGACCGACGAGGCCCCCAAACCGATCGCTCGTGGCACCGGCTCGCGTGCGCGCTCGCTCGCCCGCAAACTGGCGATGCAGGCGCTGTATCAATGGCAGCTGACGCAGCAGGACTCTGCGGAGATCAAGCAGCAGTATCTGGAAAGCGAGGATTCCGCGGGTGTCGATGAAGATCATTTCGTCGAGCTGGTCACTCAGACCATCGCCCGGAACGAGGCGATCACCGGCGCACTGAAGCCGTTCGTCGATCGGCCGCTCGAGCAGCTCGATCCGGTGGAAGCTGCGATCCTGATGATCGGCATGTACGAGCTGCAGCAGCGCCTGGATATTCCTTATCGGGTCGTGATCAACGAGGGCGTCGATCTGTGCAAGCGCTTCGGCGCCACCGACGCGCACAAGTACATCAACGCCGTGCTCGACCGCGCCGCCCGCGAGATTCGCGCCGCCGAACGGCATTAGCCGCCCGGGGATAGATTTCAAATCTGTCCCCCAGAGGGCTGTTCGCATGAGCCTCGGAGAGTTCGACATCATCGCTCGATACTTCGCTCGCCAGAGCGGGCGGGGCGACGTGTTGCTCGGTGTCGGTGACGATGCGGCCGTGCTCGACACGCATGCGGACCGCAAGCTCGTGGTCGCGATGGACACCGTGGTCGAGGGCGTTCATTTTCTGGCCGACAGCGATGCGGCCGACGTTGGCTACCGCGCGCTTGCCGTCAATCTCAGCGACCTTGCCGCGATGGGCGCCGAGCCTGCGTGGATGACCTTGTCTCTGTCGCTCCCGCGTGCGAACGAACAATGGCTCAACGGCTTCGCACATGGGCTGTTCGAACTGGCCGATGAATTCAATGTCGCGTTAATCGGCGGCGACACGGTTCGCGGTCCCTTGGTCATTACCGTGCAAGTCGCCGGCTGGGTCGAGTCCGACGCATGGCTGACTCGGGCAGGCGCGAAACCTGGCGACCTGTTGTTCGTGTCCGGAATTCCCGGCGAAGCGGCAGCCGGCCTTGCGGTGATTCAGCGACACATCCTGGGCGGGGAGTCCGGCGCTTTTCTCAGTCATCGTTTTCTGCGACCGCGACCTCGAATCGAATTGGGCCGTCAGCTGCGAACCGTAGCCACGGCAGCCATGGATGTTTCCGATGGCCTGCTCACCGACCTGAAGAAACTTTGCGCGGCGAGTGGTGTTGGCGCGCAGCTGAATGTCGACCTGTTGCCCGAGTCCGCCGCGATGCGTGAACTGTTCGAAGCAGACGATGGATTGCAGTACGCCCTGGCGGGCGGCGACGACTACGAATTGTTGTTCACACTGCCTGCCGAGCGGGCGAACGCGGTGCTGAACACGTTGCAACTTCAGCAGCGAGTGACGCAGATCGGCGTCATCACGCTCGATACGGATGTGGTGTGCTTGCGCGACGGCCAGCCGTTCAGAATCAAGCGTGCCGGCTACGATCATTTCGCCGCCGGCCAGTGATGTCCAAAGCCATGAAGTGGACTGCCGACCCGGCGCTGATGCGCGATCCCGTACACCTGTTCGCCTTCGGCTTCGGCAGCGGCCTGAGCCCCTGGGCGCCGGGCACGTTCGGCACCCTGATCGCAATCCCAATCGTGCTTTTTGTGATGCAGTTCGGCTTTGCCGTGCATCTGGGCTTCGCGATCGTCGCGACGCTTTTCGGAATCTACGTCTGCGGCGAGAGTGCGCGACGCTTAGGTGTGCACGATCATCCTGGTATCGTGTGGGACGAGATCACCGGCTTCGCCTTCACGATGTTGACGGTGCCGGCCGATGTTTACTGGGTCCTTGCCGGGTTCGCTCTGTTCCGGCTGTTCGATATCTGGAAACCCTGGCCGATCCGGGAGGCTGATCACAGTCTCCCCGGCGGGCTGGGAATTATGCTTGATGACGTTATTGCGGGCATTTTCGCGGCAGCGATTCTGCTCGCAGTACGCAACATCCTCTAGTCCAGTGAGCCAGTAGTGAGCCCGAGCAGTGAGATGGGCAGTCTGATGGCACAGCGCAACGCCACACGCGAACAGCGCATTCCCGAAAAGATCGGGAAATATGTCATCGTCAAGGAAGTCGGTCGCGGCAGCACCGGCGTCGTTTATCTGTCTCACGATCCTTACTATCGCCGCGACGTCGCGATCAAGGTCTACAACCTCGAATCGCACGACGAAGATCGTGCGCGCGTCACGCGCAAGATGTTTCTTTCCGAAGCGCACATGGTCGGTATGCTTCAGCATCCGAACATCCTGCCCATCTTCGACGCCGGCGAAGAAGGCGGTCATTACTACATCGTCACCGAACACGTGCACGGCGCCCGCACGCTGTCGGCTTATTGCAAACCGGACAATCTGCTGCCCGTCGATGACGTGGTGGAGATCATGTACAAGTGCGCCAAGGCGCTGCACTACGCGCACAGCCGTGGCGTGATCCATCGCGACATCAAACCGTCGAACATCATGCTCACGCAGGCCAACGACGTGCGCATCATCGATTTCGGTATCGCACTGGTCGCCGATTCGGATATCTCGCGCATCGAAGGTATCGCGGGCAGCCCGTCATACATGTCGCCCGAGCAGGTGCAGTCGCTCGAGATCACGAACCGCTCCGATCTGTATTCGCTCGGTGCTGTGTTGTATGAAATGCTGACGGGGTTCCGTCCGTTCCGCGGCGGCAACCTTTCCAAGCTGCTGCATCAGATCGTCTATGCGACGGCTCAGCCGATTCACGCTCTGCGCCCGGATATTCCGGAAGTGCTGGAGACGTCGATCGCCAAGGCGCTGCAGAAGGATCCGGCCAAGCGTTATCGCAACGGCCTGGAGCTGGCTGCAGACCTCACTCGCGTGCACCAGGTGCTGCGCGACGGCACGTCCAAGCTCGATCGCCAGGAACAGTTCTCCATCCTGCGCACGCTGAAGTTCTTCCATGATTTCTCGCAGTCGGAGATTCTCGAAGTGCTGCGCGCGAGCACCTGGCAGGACTACGACCAGGGCGAGGAGATCGTCAAGGAAGGCGAGATGGACGATCGCTTCTACGTCATCGTTTCCGGCAGCGTCGCGGTCATGCGAGCCGGCAACGTGGTCGGTCAGCTGGAAGCGGGCGACTGTTTCGGTGAGACCAGCTACGTTCGCGGCGCGAAGCGTCTGGCGACGATCAAAGCACTGACGGGGGTGACTTTGATGAAAGTCAGCTCGACGCTGTTGGAGCAGAGCTCGGCGGCGTGTCAGCTGCGATTCAACAAGGTGTTCCTGCGCAGCTTGATCAGCCGGCTGCAAAGCGCCAGCTGATCGCTCGGTGCGCGATTACAGGCCGGCAGCTTCCATCAACGCCGGCACGACGCGCTCCAGATGCTGGCTGACGATGGGCTCCACCCGGAACAGCCGCGGTTCCCGCACGAAGAGTCCTTCCAGCGTGTGTGCCACTTCTTCCAGCGGATTGTTGGCGTAACCGCCAGCCGCGAGATATCCGAGTGCGTAGGTGAGCATGAATCGATCCGCTCCCAGGATGCGCCACTGCACCGCGTGCACCAGCTCATGAAAGTGCAGCGACTCGTCGCTCGCTCGCGCCCGGTCCACGAAGTAAACGTCTCCGTAGGTGGCGCCGGCCGCGTTCATCTGTTCGAAGTCGGAGAACTGATGCAGCCCCAAAGCAGTGAGGGGCGGCTTGGGCACCACGTCGATCTCGACCACGCAGGCGCGCTTGAGCGTCTCGGCATCGAAGTAGTGTGCGAGGCGTGAGAACCCCAGTGAAGCCAGCGGTCGCGCCGCCGGACGATACTCATCGACCGTGGTGTCGATCCATTTGCGGATGGCCGGGAAGCGGTTTTGAAGCGCAGCGATGTCCATGGGGCACTTTATGCCCGTAAGTAAATAACTTACAAGGAGCGAACGTCCGATAGTGTGCTATCAGGCAGCTTCTTCGTCCTTGTTCTTCTCGATGAGTGCGTAAGCCGAGTGGTTGTGGATGGACTCGAAGTTCTCCGCTTCCACCACGTACGCACGCACGCGCTCTTCTTTGTTCATGCGGACGGCTACATCGCGGACGATGTCTTCGACGAACTTGGGGTTCTCGTAGGCCCGTTCGGTGACATGCTTTTCGTCGGCGCGCTTCAAGATGCCGAACACTTCGCACGAGGCTTCGGACTCGGCGATGTCGATCAGCTCCTCCAGCCACATGTGACCGTCGACCTTGGCCTTGATGGTGATGTGCGAGCGCTGGTTGTGGGCGCCGTACTTGGAGATGTCCTTGGAGCAGGGGCACAGGCTGGTGGCGGCCACGACGACTTTGAGCCACAGCTCGGATTTGCCGTTGTGAAGCTCGCCGATCAACGACGCCTGGTAGTTCATCAGGCTCTCGACACCCGAGACCGGCGCCTTCTTCATCACGAAGAAGGGGAAGTCCATTTCGATGTGACCGGTCTGCGCGTCCAGCTTTTCTGTCATCTGGGCGAGGATGTCGCGGAAGGATTCGACGGAGATCTCGCGCTCGTTGCCATGGAGCAGTTCGACGAACCGCGACATGTGCGTGCCCTTGAAGTTGTGGGGCAGGGCCACGTACATGTTGAAGTTGGCGATGGTGTGCTGTTCGCCGCTGGAGCGGTCCTTCACCCGGACCGGGTGATAGACGTCCTTGATGCCGACCTTGTTGATCGGAATGCGGCGGGAATCGGCGCGTGCCTGCACGTCCTCGATGGAGGTCGGAGGCGGGGAGGCGACGCTTTTGGGCAATGTCGACATACAGGATTTCCGGACCGGGCCGGAGCACCGGCCGCAAGGCTCATCGATTTGGTCGAGCGCAGTATAGATCAAGGGGCGGGAAGGCCGTTCCCCCGCCCTGGAAATACTGAAATGCCCAAAAATGCGCCGATTCAGCGCATGCCTGTGTCCCGAGACGGTTTTTTCCAGGCGCTCAGCCGCCCACTGCGAGGCGGTTCTCGCCCTGCCACCACCGGGTGATCGCCGATTCCAGCGACGCCAGGTCCAGCCCTGCGGCCGCCAGGCAGTCCTCTCGGGAGCCGTGTTCCATGAAGCGGTCGGGGATGCCGAGGTTCAAGGTCGGCGGGATATGGCCGTGCGCGCTCAGGCATTCGGTGATCGCCGAGCCGGCGCCGCCGGCCACGACGTTTTCTTCGACGGTCACGATGGCGCGATGATTGGCCGCCACGCGCACGATCAGCTCTTCATCGAGCGGCTTGATGAAGCGCAGATTCACGACGGTGGCGTCGATCTTCTCGGCGATCCGCTCGCACACCGGGACCATGGCGCCGACGGCAAAGATCGCCAGGCCGCTACGGCCCTCGCGGCGGATCTGAGCCTTGCCGATCGGCAGAGCACGCATCGTCTGTTCGATTGTCGCGCCCGTTCCCTGGCCGCGCGGATAGCGGACCGCGGCGGGAAGATTCGATTGCACGCCGGTGTAGAGCATCTGACGGCACTCGTTCTCGTCGGCCGGCGCCATCACGATCAGATTCGGAATACAGCGCATGAACGACAGGTCGTAACTGCCCTGGTGAGTTGCGCCATCGCCGCCGACCAGGCCGGCCCGATCGATCGCAAATGTCACGGGCAGGTTTTGAATCGCGACGTCGTGAATCAATTGATCGTACGCACGCTGCAGAAAGGTCGAATAGATCGCGACCACTGGCCGCAGACCTTCGCAGGCCATGCCCGCAGCCAGCGTCACCGCATGCTGTTCGGCAATGGCCACGTCGAAGTAGCGCGTTGCGAATCGTTTGGAATATTCGACCAGGCCGGAGCCTTCACGCATCGCCGGCGTGATCGCGACCACTTTCGGATCGGCCGCCGCCATGTCGCACATCCACTGGCCGAACACCTGCGAGTAGCTCGGGCCGGTGGCCTTCTCTTTGAAGATCACGCCGCTCTTGGGATCGAACGGGCCTGGGCCGTGCCACTTGATCGGATCGGCTTCGGCAGGCGCATAGCCTTTGCCCTTGCGTGTGATCACGTGGAGGAACTGCGGGCCTTTCAAGCCGCGCAGATTGCGCAGTGTCGCGACTAGCGCATTCACATCGTGGCCGTCGATGGGCCCGATGTAGTTGAAACCCATTTCCTCGAAGATCGTGCCGGGCAGCACCATGCCTTTCATGTGCTCTTCGGAGCGGCGTGCCAGCTCCCACACGGTGGGCATGCGGCTCAGCACTTTCTTGCTGCCTTCACGCAGCGTCGCATACAGCTTGCCGGACAGAACGCGCGCGAAGTAATTCGAGAACGCGCCGACGTTCTCGGAGATCGACATGTCGTTGTCGTTCAGGATGACGAGCATGTCGACATCGAGGCTGCCGGCATGATTCAGCGCTTCGAACGCCATGCCGGCGCTCATCGCACCGTCGCCGATCACGGCCACGACGCGACGGTCTTCGTTCTTTGCAGCGGCGCCGATGGCCATGCCCAGCGCGGCGCTGATCGAGGTGCTGGAATGACCGACGCCGAACGTGTCGTATTCGCTTTCGCTGCGCGTCGGAAAGGGGGCGAGCCCATCCTTCTGTTTGATGGTGTGCAGCTGATCGCGGCGACCCGTCAGCACTTTGTGCGGATAGGCCTGATGACCCACGTCCCACACCAGCCGGTCGTGCGGAGTATCGAATACATAATGCAAAGCGACCGTGAGCTCTACGGTGCCGAGGCCGGCGGCGAAGTGGCCGCCCATCTGGCTGACGGTGTCGATCAGATATTGGCGCAGCTCCGTGGCGACCTGCGGTAACTCGCTGGCCGCCAGCTTGCGCAGATCGGCCGGTGAGCTGATCGCTGCCAGCAACGGATGAGGCGTGGCTGAATTCATGACCGGCGAAGTCTACAGGAAACGGGGCGGCGGATTACGGGCGCAGTCGGGGCAGGCGAAGGATGAATTGTGGCGCCCAAGATCAGTATTTCCGCAGGACCAGCCAGTCCGACATGGCAGCGAGCGGCGCGCTCCGCAGGCCGGCCGCGTCCAGCTTGGCCAGCGCCGAGAGCGCTCGAGTGTGTAGCTCATGCATACGCTGGCGCGCCGGTTCGACGCCGGCCACTGAGGGATAGGTTGGTTTGTCGAGCGCTCGATCCGCACCGGTTGCTTTGCCGACGACGGCGACATCGCCTTCGACGTCCAACAGATCATCCTGGATCTGAAAAGCCAGGCCGATGGCTCGAGCATATTCGTCCAGGGCGCCGGTGATGGTTTCGGCAAGCTGGGGAGCGCAGGCCGCGCCCATCATCACGCAGGCGTGAATCAGCGCGCCGGTTTTGCGAACGTGCATCTCCTCCACTTCGGCCAGCGTGAGCTTGCGACCGATGGCGGCGAGGTCCAACGCCTGTCCGCCCGCCATGCCGCTGGTGCCGCTGGCGACGGCGAGCACTTGAACGAGCTTCAGTCGCACGCTCGGGTCCGCCGGCAAACCTGGACCGTCGGCGAGCAACTCGAACGCCAGACACTGCAGCGAGTCGCCGACCAGGATCGCGGTCGCCTCGTCGAACTGTTTGTGACATGTCGGCCGTCCGCGGCGCAGATCGTCGTTGTCCATGGCCGGCAGGTCGTCATGAACCAGCGAATAGGCGTGGATCAATTCGACCGCGCACGCAGCGCCGTCGAGTATCGATTCAGAGATGCCCAGTGCCGCGCCGGTTGCATACACGAGCGCCGGACGCACGCGCTTGCCGCCGCCGAGCACGCTGTAACGGATCGCTTCGTGCAGACGATTCGGTTGAGCTTCGACGGCCGGTAGCCGAGCGGACAGTTCGCGCTCGATGCGGGCTTGCCATTGCTGGAGTCGGGGCGCGAAGTCGGGATACCGGCCCGCGGCGGGCGAGGGCTGAACTGCGCTGGATTCGACCGCCATGCGGTTAACGCTCGTCGTCCGAATCCGTATCGAACGGGGCCGCGGCGAAATCGCCCTCGGCGCCGCTGCGTCGAAGGAGAATCTCCACTTTCTGCTCGGCCTGCTTGAGCGCAGTCTGGCACGAGCGCGTCAGTTGTACGCCGCGCTCGAAGTGACGCAGCGAGTCATCCAACGACAGATCGCCCTGCTCGAGCTTATCGACGATGGCTTCGAGCTCGGCCAGGGAGCGTTCGAAGTCGGCGGTGGGCTCGACGGCGGTTTCGGCAGGAGTGGTCTTGCTGGTCACGATGGGCGTGGGCGTCATTGGCGGCGCGGCAAGCTTATAGCTTCTTTGGCGACAACGACAGTTGCTGGCGAGCCTGCGCAGCGTTGACTCCGTGAGCAGCCAGGACTAGATTGACCAGGATTAGACTATGTCTAATGATTGGCTCGGGGGAGTCCGATCTCTCCGACAACCAGTTTCGCCACTTCCTACCTGCCGGCAATTGAGGTGAGCTGCAATGAAGAGTCTGAAAGGTACGAGCACCGAGAAGAATTTGAAGGACGCCTTCGCGGGCGAATCCCAGGCAAATCGTCGGTATCTTTACTTCGCAGCCAAGGCGGACGTTGAAGGCTTCAACGATGTCGCCGCGGTGTTCCGCTCGACTGCCGAAGGTGAGACCGGCCACGCGCACGGTCATCTGGAGTATCTCGAAGCGGTCGGCGATCCGGCCACGGGCCTGCCGATCGGGCCGACCGGTGCGAATCTGAAGGCGGCCATCGCCGGCGAAACGCACGAGTACACCGACATGTACCCGGGCATGGCCAAGCAGGCGCGCGATGAGGGCTTCGAGGAGATCGCCGACTGGTTCGAGACGCTCGCCAAGGCCGAGCGCTCGCATGCCAATCGCTTCCAGAAGGCTCTCGACACGCTGTAATCGCCTGCAGCCGTACGCGGTCGATTCGATAAAGCCGGCCGGCAGGGAGAACTCTGCCGGCCGTTGGCTTTACGGCCGCGTCTGTCGCGAACGGTCGTTCAGCCGTTTCGAAACATTCACTCAGTCCCAGCCAGTCGCCAGGTAACTGCGTGTCCGGACAAAAAAATACAGCTGCAGGCGGCCCTCGCGAGGGCAGCCTCGAGGCGCCGACCCGCCATCCGATCGCCTGGAAGGATCCCGACTTCGGCAACGAAGCGTCGCTGTTCAAAGAGCTCGAGCGCGTCTTCGATATCTGCCACGGCTGTCGCCGCTGCTTCAGCCTGTGCAACTCGTTCCCGACCCTGTTCGACGCCGTCGATGAATCCTCCACCGGCGAGGTGGATGGAGTCGACAAGAAGGTCTACTGGGACGTGGTCGACCATTGTTACCTGTGCGACATGTGCTACATGACCAAGTGTCCGTACGTGCCGCCGCATCCCTGGAACGTCGACTTCCCGCACCTGATGCTCCGGGCGAAAGCTTTCAAGTTCGAGAATGCGCCTGAAGGCAGCAAGCCCATTACGGCGCGCGACAAGATCCTGAGCTCGACCGATCTGGTCGGCAGCATTGCCGGCATCCCGGTCGTCGCCGAGGCGGTCAACGCCATCAACAAGACCGGCTTCGGTCGCAAGATGCTGGACAAGACGCTCGGCGTGCACCCGAGCGCTCCGGTTCCGGAATATCACAGCAACACCTATCGCAAGCGTCACGCCGCCAAGGATCATCCGACGTTCGATCCGAAGCCGGCCGGTGACACCCGCGGCAAAGTGGTGTTGTTCGCCACCTGTTACGGCAACCGCAACGAGCCGCAGCTCGGCGAAGATCTGACGGCGATCTTCGAGCACAACGGCATTGCGGTCAGGATCGCCGGCCTGGAGAAGTGCTGTGGCATGCCGAAGCTCGAGCTGGGCGATCTGAAAGCCATCGAACAACTGAAGGACCGGAACATTCCGGAGCTGGCGAAACTGGTGGACGAGGGCTGGGATATCGTCACACCCATTCCCTCCTGCACGCTCATGTTCAAGCAGGAGCTGCCGCTCATGTTTCCCGATGACCCGCAGGTCATCAAAGTGCGCGACGCGATGTTCGATCCGTTCGAATATCTATGGGCGCGGCATCGGGAGAACCTGCTGAGCACGGACTTCCCGAACAAGCTCGGCAAGATCAGTTATCACGTACCGTGTCATCTGCGCGTGCAGAATCTCGGTTTGAAGACGCGCGATGTGCTGATGCTCGTGCCGGACACGCAGGTCGAAGCGATCGAGCGCTGCTCCGGGCACAACGGCACCTATGGCGTGAAAAAGGAATATCGGGATGTGTCGATGAAGATCGGCAAGCCGGTGATCCGGCGCGTCGGCGACTCCGGCGCCGATCATTACTCGAGCGACTGTCCGATGGCGGGGCACCAGATCGAGTCCGGCCTCGCCGGCGCCGATGCGGGCACGGCAAGGCCGCCGATACATCCCCTCACTCTATTGCGGAGGGCTTATGGGATCTGATTCCGTGCAGCGCGGACAGTTGAGCCGCAGCGATCTGATGAGCCTCGAGCAGTACTCGACGGCCCGCAAGGAATTTCGCAGCCGGGTGCTCGAGCACAAGCGCAATCGTTTGATTGCGATCGGACCGAACGTCACCTGGGCGTTCGAAGACCGGCTCACCATTCAGTATCAGGTGCAGGAGATGCTGCGCGTCGAGCGCATCTTCGAGGCGGCCGGCATTCAGGATGAGCTGGATGCCTACAACCCGCTGATTCCGGACGGCTCGAACTGGAAGGTGACGTTTTTGATCGAGTTCCCGGATCCCGAAGAGCGCAAGCAGCGCCTGGCCATGATGAAGGGCATCGAAGATCGCTGCTGGGTTCAGGTCGAGGGGCTGGAGCGTTCATTTGCCATCGCGGATGAAGACCTGGAGCGTGAGAACGAGGAGAAGACGTCGTCGGTTCATTTTCTGCGCTTCGAGCTGAGTGCGGAATTGGCTGCGAAGGTGAAGTCGGGAGCTGCGGTCAAGGTTGGGATCGATCATCCGCAGTACAGCTTCGAAGTTCAGCTATCGCCGGCGCAACGCGACTCGCTGGCCCGGGACCTCGCCTAGGCGCACTGCGGGCGGGCCGACTCGCCCGCCGACGCCAGTCGGCGACGCCGGGGCGGGCGTAAACCACGAACGCGGCTTCAGGAAACGCTGGGTGGATGTACAGCCGACCCTGCGTGCTATGATCCGCCGCCTCCAAATTCCGCCCCTAACGAAATCAGCTCGTTAACCGATGGCACAATCGTATAACGCGTCCGACATTGAAGTTCTCAGTGGTCTCGACCCCGTGCGCCGGCGTCCCGGCATGTACACGGACACGAGCCGCCCCAACCATCTCGCCCATGAAGTCATCGACAACTCCGTCGATGAGGCCATGTCCGGCCACGCCAAGCGTATCGACGTGAAGGTGTACAAGGATGGTTCGCTGGAAGTCGCCGACGACGGTCGCGGCATGCCGGTGGACATTCATCCCAAGGAGAAGGTGAGCGGCGTCGAGCTGATCCTCACCAAGCTGCATGCCGGCGGTAAGTTCAACGATCAGAACTACAAGTTCGCCGGCGGCTTGCACGGCGTCGGCGTCTCGGTGGTCAACGCGCTCTCCAAGAAACTGGAGACCTGGGTCAAGCGCGGCGGCAAGGAGTATCACATCGGTTTCGCCTCCGGTAAGGCGACCTCCAAGCTCAAGGTCGTCGGCGAAGTCGGCGGCCGCAACACCGGCACGCGCGTGCGCTTCTGGCCGGACGCCAGCTATTTCGACTCGGCGACTTTCTCGATCCCGAAACTCAAGCATGTGCTCAAGGCCAAGGCCGTGCTGTGCCCCGGCCTGCACGTCACGCTGGAAGTCGAAGGCGGCGAGAAGGAAGAGTGGCAGTACTCCGGCGGCCTGAAGGAATACCTGACCGAATCGCTCGGCCAGGGCGAGTGGCTGCCGCAGGAATTGTTCGTCGGCAGCATCGAGGGCGAAAAGGAAGCTGTCGAGTGGGCGCTGGCCTGGCGTGTCGATGAAGGCACGCGCATCGAAGAAAGCTACGTCAATCTGATCCCGACCGAACAAGGCGGCACGCACGTCAACGGCCTGCGCGTCGGTCTCACCGACGCCATCCGTGAGTTCTGCGAATTCCGCAATCTGTTGCCGAAAGGTTTGAAGCTCGCGCCCGAAGACGTCTGGGACGGCGTCACCTATGTGCTCTCGATGAAGATGAAGGAGGCGCAGTTCGCCGGTCAGACCAAGGAGCGTCTGTCATCGCGCGAAGCCGCGGCGTTCGTCTCCGGCATCGTCAAGGATCAGTTCGGTCATTGGCTGAACCAGCATCCGGAGTCGGGTGAGAAGATCGCGCAGCTGGCGATCCAGAGCGCGCAGACCCGTTTGAAAGCTTCCAAGGCCGTCGCTCGCAAGCGGGTGACGTCCGGTCCGGCATTGCCGGGCAAGCTCGCGGACTGTTCTTCCGAGCAGCCCGAGCGCGGCGAGTTGTTTCTGGTCGAAGGTGATTCCGCCGGTGGCTCGGCCAAGCAGGCGCGAGATCGCGAGTTCCAGGCTGTCATGCCCCTGCGCGGCAAGATCCTGAACACCTGGGAAGTCGATGCCAGCGACGTGCTGTCCTCACAGGAAGTGCATCACATCGCCATCGCGCTCGGTGTCGACCCGGGGTCGGACAAGCTCGACGGTCTGCGTTATCACAAAGTCTGCATCCTCGCCGACGCCGATTCCGACGGTCAGCACATCGCGACCCTGCTGTGTGCGCTGTTCCTGCGTCACTTCCGTCCGCTGGTGCTGGCGGGTCACGTGTACGTCGCGATGCCGCCGTTGTATCGCATCGATCTGGGCAAGCAGGTGTTCTACGCGCTCGATGACGCCGAACGTCAGGGCGTGCTCGATCGGCTCGCAGCGGAGCATCCGCGCGGCAAGCCGACCGTCACTCGCTTCAAAGGTCTGGGTGAGATGAGCGCTCTGCAGTTGCGCGAGACAACCATGGCGCCGGAAACGCGTCGCCTGGTGCAGCTCACCGTGGACGCCAAGGACGAGGCCGATTCGACGATGGACATGCTGCTGGCGAAAAAGCGCGCAAGCGATCGCCGCGAATGGCTGGAGACCAAAGGCAACCTTGCCGAAGTGGTCCCCTGATCCCGCGCGCTCGCTCGTCATTCCATAAACCTAGTTTGGACCTATGCCCACGCAACCTCCTTTGAACTTCGAAGGCGTCGAGCGCCAGCCGCTCCGCACGTTCACCGAGAAGGCGTATCTCGACTACTCGATGTACGTCATTCTCGACCGCGCCCTGCCGCACATCGGCGACGGCTTGAAGCCGGTGCAGCGGCGCATTGTTTACGTCATGAGCGAGCAGGGCTCGTGGCAGGCCGCGAAACACAAGAAAGCGGCGCGCGCCATCGGCGACGTGATCGGTAAGTACCATCCTCACGGCGACTCCGCGTGCTACGAGGCGATGGTGCTGATGGCGCAACCCTTCTCCTACCGCTATCCATTGGTGGATGGACAGGGAAACTTCGGCTCCTCCGACGATCCGAAGTCGTTTGCCGCCTATCGTTATACCGAAGCGCGCCTGACCCGTTATTCCGAGCTGCTGCTCTCCGAGCTGGGTCAGGGCACCGTCGACTGGATTCCCAACTTCGACGGCACGATGGAAGAGCCGCGTCTGCTACCCGCACGCGTACCGAACATCTTGTTGAATGGCGCGACCGGTATCGCGGTCGGCATGGCCACCGACATTCCGCCGCACAACCTGCGCGAAGTCGTGAATGCCTGCATCAAGCTGCTCGAAGATCCGGACACGCCGCTGCGCGAGCTCATGAAAGATGTGAAGGGCCCGGACTTTCCGACCGGCGCCGAGATCATCTCGCCCAAGGCGGACATCAAACATATCTACGAGACCGGCAACGGCACGTTCCGCGCGCGTGCGACGTACGAGCTGGAGGATGGCGAGATCGTCATCACCGAGCTGCCGTATCAGGTCTCGGGCTCGAAGATCCAGGAGCAGGTCGCGGCGCAGATCAACGCCAAGAAACTGCCGATGGTCGAGAACATCCGCGACGAGTCCGATCACGAGCACCCGACGCGCATCGTGATCGTGCCGAAGTCGAACCGGGTGGATCTGGTGCAGGTGATGAACCATCTGTTCGCGACCACCGACCTCGAGCGCACCTATCGCGTCAACCTGAACATCATCGGCCTGGACGGCAAGCCGCGAGTGATGGGGCTGAAGAGCCTGCTCGAGGAGTGGCTCAAGTACCGCATCGACACCGTCACGCGCCGCTTGCAGTGGCGCCTGGAGAAGGTGAAGTCGCGCCTGCATATCTTGGAAGGCTTGTTGATCGCGTACCTCAATCTGGACGAGGTGATCCGCATCATCCGTCGCGAGGACGAGCCGAAGCCGGTCTTGATGAAGCGCTTCCAGATCACCGAGATCCAGGCCGACGCGATTCTGGATACGCGCCTGCGTCATCTGGCGAAGCTCGAAGAGATGAAGATCCGCGGCGAGCAGGACGAGTTGGGCGCGGAGCAGGATCGGCTCGAGAAACTGCTCGGCAGCAAGGCCAAGCTGAAGAAGCTGGTGCGCGATGAGCTGGAAGCGGCCGCCAAGGAATTCGGCGACGACCGTCGCACCAAGATCGTCGAGCGTGCGGCTGCTGTCGCCATCGACGAGACTGAATTGGTAACGACCGAGCCGACGACGGTGATTCTCTCCGAGCGTGGCTGGGTGCGCGCGGCGAAGGGACACGAGATCGATCCGACGGCGCTTTCATACAAGACCGGCGACGCGTTCCTCGCTGCCGCAAGGGGCAAGAACACGCAGCAAGCGGTGTTCCTCGATAGCACCGGCCGTACATATACATTGATCGCGCATTCGTTGCCCTCGGCTCGCGGCAACGGCGAACCGTTATCCGGTCGTCTCGATCCTCCCGAAGGCGCAACGTTCTCGGGTGTGCTGATCGGCGAAGCGGAAGAGAAGTGCGTGCTGGCTTCGGATGCGGGCTATGGCTTCGTCGTCAATCTAGGCGAGCTGCATTCTCGTAACAAAGCCGGCAAGGCCGTGCTCAAGGTCCCCGAGGGCAGCAAGGCGCTGGCGCCGGCGCTGGTGCCCGCGGATGAGAAAGCATTGATCTGCGCGACCAACAGCGAAGGCAAGATGCTGGTGTTCCCGGTGAAGGATCTGCCCGAGCTGCCCAAAGGCAAGGGCAACAAGATCTTCGGCGTTTCCTCCAAGGGCGATGAGATCATGACGGCCATCGCCGTGATCACCTCGACGCAGAACCTGGTGGTCTATTCCGGCGAGCGCAAGATGACCATCAAGTTCGCCGACCTCAAGGAATACAAGGGCGAGCGCGCTCAGCGCGGCGCGGTGTTGCCGCGCGGCTGGCGGAAGGTCGATAAGCTGGACGTCGAACCGGCTTGAGTTTGCAGAAGCGGTGTGATGGGCGTCAGCCCATCACCACCTGCTCGGGCTCGTTCACGAAGTAGCCCTGAATGAACTCGATGCCGAGCTGCCACAGCACGGCCATCGTGTTCGCATCTTCCACACGCTCCGCGATCGTGCCGATGTTCCGGCCCTTGGCCTGGTCGACCAACTCGCGAACGCGGCCCTGCAAAGCCTGATCGACCGAGAGGCCCTGCATGAGCGTGCCATCCACCTTGATGTAGTCGATGGGCAGATGCGCGATCAGCCGTTGCGGATCGCGGCCGGTGCCGAAGTGCTCGATGGTGAAGCGGAAGCCGATCTTGCGCAGGCCGTTGGCCAGCTCGCTGGTGTCGGCCAGATACTCGGTGGCGATCTGCTCGCTGATCTGGAACGCCAGACGGCTCGGCTCGACGCGCGAGGCCTTGAGCTGATTCAACAGCCACTGTACCAGCGACTTGTCGCGCACCGAGTCTTTCGACAGGCGCACGAACAACTGTTTGACCGGACGGCTGGCGATGAACGTCATCGAGGCGCCGATCACCCAGCGATCGATGTTCTTCATGAGGTCGTTACGTTCGGCGGCGGCCATGAACTCGGCCGGCAGCAGCTCTTCGCCCTGCTCATCGACCATGCGCACCAGCACGTCGAACATGCCTTTGTCTTCGCCGAGCAGGCTTGCGATCGGCTGCTGCATCAGGCGGAAGCGATTTTCCATGAGCGCGGCGCGAATGCGTTTGACCCACAGCTCATCGGCCGCTTCGCGTTTCGTATCGGCCTCGCGATGATCGACGATATTGACTCGCGCACCGCCCGCAGTCTCGGCGGCGCGACGAGCGGACAGCGCGTCTGTAATGGCGCTGCCGGGATTGGGCGCGCGGGGATCGATCAGGCCGACGCCGACGCTGCAAGTGCAGGAGATTTGTTTCTCACCGAGGCGGAACACCTGCGTGCCGACTTTGCGGATCAGGTTGGTGGCCCACACTTCGATGTCGCGAGCGGTGCCGCGCTCCATCAATAACAGCAGCGTGCCGTCGCCGAAGCGACCGATCAAATCGGAAGCCTGACGCGTCTCGGACACGAGACCCGCGAACTGGGAGATGAAATCGTCGAAGGCCAGCGGACCGATGTCCTCGCCGATGGCGTCGAGCTTGTCGGGTTGGATCGCAACCATCTCGCGGACGCCCGCTTTGATGGGCTGAGCCAGCGCTTTCTTCAGATGCTCGATGAAGAACTTCCGCTGCAGGGCGCCGGTGCTGGCGTCGCGCTCCAATGCTTCGGTGAGTTGCTCGTTGAGATTGCCGGACTCGCGTTTGCGCGCAGCGAAACACAGCCGCACGGCGGGCTCGCCATCGAACTCGGTGCGCGACAGTTCCATCTCCAGCGCCACGCTCGAGCCGTCGGCCAGCAGCGCGTTGGCCTTGAGCGTGTGATCGGACCATTTGCCTTGCAAGCACGCGACCAATGCGCCCTTGAGCGCGGCGTGCGCATCGGCATCGAACACATCCATCAACGGCGTGCCGACCAGAGCGTCCGCATCGGTGAAGCCATACAGATCCAGCCACGCAGGATTGGCGTCGACGATGATGCCTTCCTGCACGTGAGCGATGGCGTCGGCGGAGCCGGCCATGAACGATTTCAACTGATCGCGATACTCGCGCGCGGAGCTGATGGTGTTGTTGAGCGCTCGAGCCTGGCGACTCGCTTCGAGCTCGCGACCGACGACGCCGCGCAAGCGATTGGGATTCATCAAGGTGACGACGTCCCGCGCGCCCTGTTGCATGGCGTTGGCGATGATCTCCTCATCGACCTGGTCGCGCGCGAACAGTACAGGCACCTCGGCGCCGTACTGTTTGGCCACGGTCATGACCTTGGTCATGTCGGCCGGGTCGGGCCCGACGAACGCCACGAGCATGTGCGCATTGATCTGCTGCAAGGCGTCGCCGAGATCGGTCAGCTCCTTGATCCAATTGCAACGCACGGCCATGCCGGCATTGCGCAGGTTGCTGTTGATCGCCTCGACGTTGTCCTGATGGCGGGTCAGGACAATCATCGGCACGGCGCTAGATTCGGCCAACGTTCTACTCCAACGAAACTTCAATAGGTCCGACGACGGCGGTCTTCGCCGGGGCGCCGGCAACCTCCCGCACCAGCTTGGGCACCAGGTAGCCGGGCAGGCGGGCCGTCAGCTCCCGGTGCAGCTGCAAGGCCCGGGATTCGGGCAGGTCGAAATGTGCCGCACCCCTCACTTTGTCCAACACATGGAGGTAATAAGGAAGGACGTGTGTCTCGAATAGCGCTTCACTTAATTCCGCCAGGGCATCGACGCTGTCGTTGACCCCCTTGAGCAGCACGGACTGGTTCAGGAGTGTGACGCCGGCCGCCGACAACTGCGCGCAGGCCTGGCGCACCGACGGGTCGATTTCACGAGCGTGGTTGGCGTGCATGACCACCACTTTCTGCAGCCGGACGCCGTGCAGCCATTCGAGCAAACCTGAATCGATGCGCTCGGGGAGCACGATGGGATAGCGGGTGTGAACCCGCAGGCGACGGATATGGGGGATGGCTTCCAGCGCATCGGTCAGCTGCTTCAGCCGCCGGTCGCTCAGGCTCCAGGGGTCGCCGCCACTCAAGATGACTTCGCCGATGGTCGGGTCGGCGCGCAGGTGTTCGATGGCGCCGAGCCAGCCCTGCTGAAGGGCCGATTCCTCCGCATAGGGAAAATGCCGGCGAAAGCAATACCGGCAATGCACGGCGCAGGCGCCAGTCGCCACGAGCAGCGCCCGCCCGCGGTATTTATGCAGTAATCCCTGGGCGGCACGGCGATCCATGTCGCCGACGGGGTCGGTGACGAAGCCATCGACCACTGCCGTTTCAGCGGCGACAGGCAGGACTTGCAACAGTAACGGATCGTGCGGATCGCCCTTGCGCATGCGAGCGACATAGCTGCGAGGAACGCGCAGAGCGAAATCTCTGGCGGCTGTCAGGGCCGGCAGAACCAATGCGGGATCCAGCTCGAGCAGGGCGCACAGCTCCCGAGGGTCGCTCACAGCGTCTGCCAACAGTTGCTGCCAGCCGGGCTCCTCCGACCCTTTTCGGGCGGCGGATGCGAACGCAATGGGGTCGTGCTGGCTGTTCAACTGGTTTGCGTGGGAGGTTGCGGCTATCATCTGCGCCCTTTGCCGGGCCTCGCGGGACTGCGGGACCGGTCCATTTTCGCAGACTTTCATCCGCGGTGCCCAATGGCCAGTTACTCCACTAATGAATTCAAGTCGGGCGTCAAGATCTTGCTCGAGGGTGTCCCGTACTCCATCGTCGAGAACGAGATGGTCAAGCCCGGCAAGGGCCAGGCGTTCAACCGCGTCAAAGTGCGCAATCTGAAGAACGGCAAAGTGACCGAGCGCACGTTCAAGTCCGGCGACACCGCCGAGGCGGCCGACGTGGTCGAAACCGAAATGCAATATCTGTATACGGACGGCGAGTTCTGGACCTTCATGAACCCGGAGTCGTTCGAGCAGTACACCGCCGGCAAAGAGGCGATGGGCGATGGCGCGATGTGGTTGAAGGACGGCATGAATTGCACCGTCATGCTGTGGAACGGCGAGCCGCTGAACGTGACTCCGCCGGCGCACGTCGAGCTGAAGGTCACCGAAACCGATCCGGGCCTGCGCGGTGACACCGCAACCGGTGGCGGCAAGCCTGCCAAGCTGGAAACCGGCGCGTCAGTGCGCGTTCCGCTGTTCATCAACGAAGGCGAGTACATCCGTGTCGACACCCGCACGGGCGAGTACATCGCTCGCGCCAAGGCTCCAGCTTAAGATCGATCGATCAAGCGCCTCGGTGGCTACATGCCGCCGAGGTCGCTGAGCAGCACCCTCACGAATTCCTCCAGCCCCTCACGATCCTGCTCATCGAAGCGGGCGAGGTTCGGGCTGTCGAGGTCGAGCACTCCCAGCAACTCCCCGTTGCGGATCATCGGCACCACGATCTCCGATTTCGACGCCGAGTCGCATGCAATGTGGCCGGGGAACTCGTTTACGTCACGCACCACCTGCGTCTTGCGCTCAACCGCAGCCGTTCCGCACACGCCCTTGCCGAGGGCGATGCGTACGCATGCGGGTTTGCCCTGAAACGGACCGACGACCAGCTCACCCTGCTTGAGCAGATAAAAGCCCGCCCAGTTCAAGTCCGGCAGCGAGTGATAGATCAGCGCGGCGCTATTCGCGAGATTTGCGATCCGATCGTGCTCACCGGCAATCAGGCTGCGCAGCTCATCGGCTAGTTGCCGATAAAACACTGACTTTGGTTGGGTAGGGTCGATATGGCTTTCGTGCATGGCGGCTCGAAGCATTACAAGTCGGCAGGTAAGACGATTGTACTCCGCAGTGTGATGCTGCTTCTTTAGCATTACAGGCCGCGCGTGTACGCTGCACACGGCTCGACCTGTAACAGACATCAGCGGACGAAGTATGGAGCCGGGAGTCAGCCCCGAGTTTGCGCCCAGCGCGACCCTCGATGCCACGGTGGATCATCCAAATCCTGCCGGAGCGATCCGACGGGAGTTGCCGGCAGGGGAGGTCGTCGGACGCTATCGGATCCTGCGTCTGCTCGGTCGCGGCGGCATGGGCTCAGTCTATTTCGCCGAGCGTGCCGATCAGGAATATCAGCAATCGGTCGCCTTGAAGGTCGTCGAGTGGTGTCCGGCGGTGGCGGATCTGGCCGGGCGCTTCCGTGCCGAACGTCAGATTCTCGCTCGTCTTTCGCACGAGAACATCGCGCGCCTGATCGACGGCGGCCAGATGGCCGATGGCACGCCCTATCTGGTGATGGAGCACATCGCCGGCACGCGCATCGATCACTATTGCAAGCTCGGCCGGCTCGGCACCGAAGCCAGGCTCAAGTTGATGCAGCAAGTCTGCGCCAGCGTTCAGTACGCCCATCAGAATCTGATCATCCATCGCGATCTGAAGCCATCCAACATTCTGGTCACCGATCAGGGTGTCGTGAAGCTGCTCGACTTCGGCGTCGCCAAGCTGCTCAGTGCCGATCCCGGCAGCGATCGTGCGATGACGCAGCAGATCGATCGGGTGCTGACGCCGGATCACGCGAGTCCCGAGCAGTTGCTCGGCCAACCGGTAGGGACGACCTCGGACATCTACGCGCTAGGCGTATTGATGTATGAACTGTTGAGCGGCAAGCGCCCGTTCGAGTTTGCGAACCTGTCGCTGAGTGAGATCAGTCGAATCGTCGGCCTCACCAGTCCCGCACCACCGAGCGCACGGATCCGCACAGAAGCGGAACGACGCGGTCTTGCGGCCGAGCTGCGTGGCGATCTGGACAACATCGTGCTCAAGGCGATGCATCGCGATCCGAACCGGCGTTACGCCTCCGCGGCGGCGCTCGCGGCGGATATCCAAAATTATCTGGACGGCAGGCCGGTGCATGCCCGGCCGGACACCTGGACGTATCGCGCTCGCAAGTTTCTGCGTCGAAACGTGTGGGCGGTGAGTGGCGTGGCGGCGTCGGTGCTAATGATCGCCACGCTCACCGTGTTCTACACCGGGCGGCTTTCCGAAGAGCGCGATATCGCGCAACGCGAGCGCAAAGCCGCCGACACCGTCGCCGAATTCATGATCGACGTGTTTCGTCGCGCCAATCCCAACGAAACACGCGGCGCTGAAGTCACGGCCCGTGATGCGCTGGATGCCGCCGCCGCTCGTATCGATCGGGATCTCAGCAACGAACCCAGGCTGCGGCTCGCGCTCATGCGCAAGATGGGCCAGTCGTACAGCGGACTGGGATTGATGCCTGAAGCGCTGGGCTTGATGGAGCGGCAAGTGAGCGTCGCGCGGAATCTGTTCGGTGAAACGGATGTGGAGCTGGCGCGGGCGTTGGAAGCGCTCGGCCACGTGTATCACTCGATGTCGAAGTTCACGCTCGCCGAGCAGGCGTTCGGTGAAGCCGAGCTGATCCGGATTCGGTTGGGACTGGAGCACGACGCCGAATGGGCGCGTCTGCTGCATGCCATCGCCGCGAACCTGCGTGCCGAACAGCGCTTCGAGGACGCAATCAAATATCACTTGCGAGCCGAGACGGGCGCGAGGGCGCTGCCCGAATCGGAGCATGCGACGCTGGGCAACGTGCTTCAGGGCCTGGCGTTCACCTATGGCGAGTCGGGCGACTATGCGAATGCAGAGCGTTATGCGCGTGAAGCATTGCCGCTGCTCGAGGGTGCAGTGTTCGAAGGTCACGACCTGTACGGCAACGGCCTGAATACGCTGGCTAACATCCTGCGCCGTCAGTTCAAGGTCGAGGAGGCCGAGCCGTTGTTTCGTCGCTTCGTGCGGCGGCAGACCGAGATGCTGGGCAGCAATCATTTTCTCGTGGCGCGTGCGCAGAACAATCTCGCGACGCTGTTGCGAGCAAAGGCCGACTACAAAGGCTCGGAGGCGGCGCTGCTCGAAGCATTGCGCATCTACGAGTCGGGTCGCGAACCGGATCAGCTCGATCTCGCCGTCGCCCATCACAATCTTGCAGGCGTGTATCGCGAGGCTGGCGATTTCGTGCGTGCGCTCGAGCACGCAGATCGGGCAATTGCGTTCAAGCGCGCCGCAGTCGGCCCGGCCAGTCCTCAGCTGGTCAGTTCGTTACTGGAGCGATCCGGCGCCTTGCGTGAATTGGGAAGGTTCGCGGACGCACGCGTCGCGCTGACTGAAGCGCAGAACATTGCAGCTCAACGCTTCGATCCGAAGGATCGGCGTCATGTGATGATCGTTCTGGAGCGTGGTCGCCTGCACCAGGCGAACGCAGAAGTTGCGGAGGCGAACCGGGATATCGAAGACGCCATCACGATCCTGCGCCAACAGGATGAGCCGGTACGGCTGGCCGAAGCACTCTGCACGTTGGCTGAAATCCGTTCCACCGTCGGCGACGCGGAAGGTGCGCGAGTGCTGCTCGATGAAGCCACCAGGTTGCGTCGGAAAATCATGCCGCCCGCCCATCCGGCGCTGGCAGCGGTGCAGCGTCAGCTGAGCGCCCTCGAGGTGACCTCCGCCGTCGTTGAATAGCGTTGAGCGACTTGTCGAGGGCCGTGTCGAAGCGCAATTTCAGGCAATGATCCTGCGGCTTCGGGCACCCTGAGCCGCGGCGCGTCGGCAATAATGCTCGCACGACGCTTCGTTGAATATCGAGGTCACCATGCAACAGCGTAAGTTGGGTTCTGAAGGTTTGACGGTGTCCGCGCTCGGTCTGGGCTGCATGGGCATGGCTCAGGTCTATGGCGCGAGCGACGACGCCGAGTCCATCGCAACCATTCATCGCGCTCTCGAGCTCGGCGTGAATTTTTTCGATACGGCCGAAGTCTACGGGCCGTACATCAATGAAGAGCTGCTCGGCAAAGCGCTGCAGGGCAAGCGCCAGCAAGCCGTGATCGCGACCAAGTTCGGGTTCGATCTGACCTCCAAGGATCGTCTGGGCGCGGTCTACAGCCGGCCGGAGAATGTGTTCAAGGTGGCGAACGAAAGCCTGCGGCGGCTCGGCACCGACTACATCGATTTGTTCTATCAGCATCGCGTCGATCCGGCAGTGCCGATCGAAGAGACGGTCGGCGCCATGGCCGAGCTGGTGAAACAGGGCAAGGTGCGCTACCTCGGACTGTCCGAAGCAGGCGCTGCAAACATTCGGCGCGCGCACGCAGTGCATCCGATTTCGGCCTTGCAGAGCGAATATTCGCTCTGGGAGCGCAATCTCGAGCCGGAGATCATTCCGCTGGTGCGCGAATTGGGTATCGGTCTGGTGCCTTACTGCCCATTGGGTCGCGGCTTCCTCACGGGCGTGGCGCCGCGCTTGGATTCGACCATGGAAGGCGACTTCCGTCGTAACGACCCTCGCTTCCAGGGTGAAAACTACGATCGCAATCTGCGCCTGGTCGAGGAAGTGAAGGCTGTCGCACGGAAGAAACGTGTGACCGCGGCTCAGATTGCGCTCGCGTGGGTGCTGCAGAAGGGCGACGACATCGTTCCCATTCCGGGCACGAAGCGGCGCAAATATCTCGAAGAGAACGTCGCTGCAGCGTCTGTGACGTTGACGCCGGACGAGATGCAGCAGCTCGACTCGATCGGCGAGGAAGAAGTGTCCGGACCGCGCTATGCCGATACGTTCATGAAGCTGGTCGATCGCTGATCAGGCGCGATCGAACGGGAAGGCGAGCACGGCGTCGATGTGTCTGGCGCCGGTCGCACACATCACGAGGCGATCGAAACCGAGCGCGACGCCGGAGCATTCCGGCAGTCCGTGCTCGAGCGCTGCGAGGAACCGTTCGTCGATCGGCATCGGCGGCAAGCCGCGCCTGGCGCGTTCGGCAAGATCACGTTCGAACCGTACGCGCTGTTCCGCTGCATTCGCCAGCTCGTGGAATCCGTTGCACAGCTCGAGCCCGTCCATGTAAGCCTCGAAGCGCGACGCGACCGGTCCGCGAATTTGCGCGAGCGCTGCCTGCGAAGCGGGGTAGTCGTAGATGAACGTGAGGCGATCGTGACCGAGTTGCGGGCCGACCAGGATGCCCATGATCAGATCCAGGCAGGCGTCTCGATCGTTCTTCACATCGCGCGGCACTTCGATCTCCGCGCTCTCCAGGCGTGCGATCAGCACGGCGAGCGGGTCGTCGAACGGATCGACGCCTGCATGCAGATGCACCGCTTCACGATAGGTGAGACGTTCCGAGCGGTCGAAAGCGCGTGACGGCGGCAGCATCGCGCCGATCAAACGCTCGACGTCCGACATCAACGCGTGGTGGTCGATGCCGAGTCGATACCACTCGATCATGGTGAATTCCGGATTGTGCGAACGGCCGCTTTCGCCGTCGCGATAAACCTTGCAGATCTGCCAGATGTCGCCGCAGCCCGCGGCGAGCAGGCGCTTCATCGCATACTCGGGGGAGGTCTGCAGAAAAGTCTGGCGACCGATCGTGGTCGCAGCGACGCTGGCGAGATGCACATCGGTGACCGCGGCCGAGCTGATCGTGGGCGTGTCGACTTCCAGTGCACGAGTCGCAGTGAAATATTCGCGCGCCGCTCGCAGCATGGACGCTCGGATTTCGAGCGTTGCAATCGGCGCTGTCGGGCGCCAATCCCGATTCATTGCACGACCCGCGCGATGGGCCGGCCCAGCTGCACCGTTGTGTTTGGATGCAGCGACGACTCCCAGTGGATGCGGCCGCGCTCGAACAACAACACGACGGTCGAGCCCATGTTGAAGCGGCCCAGTTCCTCGCCCTTGTCGAACTCGCGTCCCACGCCCTGGGCGATGATTTCCGGCCGCTTGTTCCGACGCGGCGGCGGATTCACTTCACCACAGTGCACGGTTTCGATACTGCCGACGTGCAACGCGCCGACCAGGATGACGGCGACTCGTCCCACCGGTGTCGTGAACTCACAGATCAAACGTTCATTGCGAGCAAACACCCGCGGCACGGCGCGTGCGGTGGAGGCGTTCACGCTGAACAACTCACCCGGCACATAGATGTTCTTGAGCGCCTGGCCCGCGTACGGCATGTGAATGCGGTGATAGTTGTACGGCGCCAGATAGATGCAGGCGAAGCTGCCGTTGCGATAGGTGGCGATGGACTCCTCATCGCCGGCCAGCAGTTCCTGCAGCGTGTAGTGCTGGCCCTTGGCTTGCAGGATCGACTCGTTCAGCAATTCGCCCACCTGGCTGACGGTGCCATCGACGGGGCTGACGATGAACTCCTGCTCGAGCGCGATCGGCCGGGCGCCGGGCTTCAGTGCACGGGTGAAGAAGTCGTTGAACGTGGCGTACGCAAACGGATCCGGCTGCGCCGCCTCGGCCATGTTGATATCGAACAGGCGCAGAAAGATGCGCAGAAACGTGTTCTTGACGAACGGCGAGCGACTGCGTGCGACCGCATAGATCACGCGCGACATCAGATGTTTGGGCAGGACGTACTGAAGCGCGGCGAACAACCGGTCGCCAGTACTGACGGTGGGGACTTCTGTCATGAGACTGGCTGAGCCGCCACGATGCTACGGTAGTCTTCGGCAATGATCGGCACTTCGTGCGGGGTCGAGGACAGGGCTCGCAGAGCACCGTTCGGATCGATCACGAAAATCGCCGCGGAATGATCGACGGTGTAATTACCGTCGGGCTGCTCGGTGATGGCCACCGGCACGCCCATCTTCAGCGCGAACTCTTGAACCGCGGTCTGCTCGCCGGTGATGCCGGTGAACGTCGGGCTGAACGATTTCACGTACTGCGCCAGCCGCTCGGGCGTATCGCGCCTGGGATCGACCGAGACCAGCACGATGTGCGGGCGTTGTTCGGCCGGCAGATCGCCGAGCTTCTTCTCGACCTGAGCCAGCAGCGCGAGCGTCGTCGGGCACACGTCCGGGCAGAAGGTGAAGCCGAAGAACAGAATGCTCCAGTGGCCGCGCAGCTGCTCGAGGCCGAATGGCTGACCGTTCTGATCGATGAACGCCATCGGCGGCAGCGGCCGCGCCGGATCGAGCAGCGTGGCTTTGGCCAGGGTCGGTGCGCCGGAGCGATCCAGCAGCGAGCGTGACAGCAGCATGCCTGCAGCTATAGCTACAATAGCGACCAGCGCCGCGAGTCCAATCGATTTTGCTCGACTCATTTCTCTCCTCGTGGCGCCCAGTATCGCATGCCCGCCAAGAAATCCGCCCCCAGGAAGTCCACCCCGAAGCTGCGTTCCATTCCGGGACGCAAGAGCTCGAGCAAAGCCCGTGTGGCGAAAACCGCGGCGGCTTCACCCGTTGCCGGAGCGCCCCAGCCTGCAACAGTTGCACAGCTCATAAGCTTCGCCGCTGAACGCTTTGCGCATGCGGAGCTGTGGTTCGGGCACGGCACCGACAATGCCGTCGATGAGGCCGCTGAACTGGTGTTTTTCTCCGCCGGCCTGCGGCATGACGAAGCCGACGAAGTGTACGGCCAGACGCTCAAGGCTGCGCAACGAACCAAGGCTCTGGGTCTGATCGAGCGGCGCATTCGCGAGCGCGTGCCGGCGGCCTATCTGACGCATCGAATGTGGTTCGCGGGCCATGAGTTCTACGTCGACGATCGCGTGCTGGTGCCGCGCTCGCCGATTGCCGAGCTGATCCTGGCGCGCTTTCGTCCCTGGATCGATCCCGCCAAGGTCCGCCGCATTCTGGATATCGGCACGGGCTCTGGCTGCATCGCCATCGCCAGTGCGTTGTCATTTCCCAAAGCCAAGGTCGATGCGGCGGATCTGTCGCCCGATGCGCTGGCGGTGACGCGCAAGAACATCGAGCGTCATCACGTTCAGGATCGGGTGCGCGCCGTGAAGTCGGATGTGTTCGACGGCTTGAAGGACGAGCGCTACGACGTGATCGTTTCCAATCCGCCGTATGTGGGCGATGAGGAGATGGCCGGCCTGCCGGCGGAGTATCGCAGCGAACCGGTGATGGGCTTGCACGGCGGGCGCGACGGGCTGGACATCGTGCATCGGATCATCGATCAGGCCGCGGAGCACCTGCAGCCGCACGGAATATTGATCGTCGAGGTGGGCAATTCCGAGGATGTGCTGGTGGAGGCGCGCCCCCGCATGCCGTTCACCTGGCTCGAATTCGAGCACGGCGGCGGCGGGGTGTTTTTGCTTACCAGAGAACAGCTGGTCGCAAAGTCATCAAAAAGTCTGTAAATCGCGGCCAGGGCGCAGCGCGGCCACGGCCGGTCTGTGGGTAGAATCCCCGCCTGTTCCGTTCTGACCCTTTGCTATCAATCCGATGTCCGGCAACACCCTAGGCAAGCTGTTTACGATCACGACCTTCGGCGAGAGTCACGGGCCCGCGCTCGGCTGTATCGTCGATGGCTGCCCGCCGGGGCTGGAACTGTCGGAAGCCGACATTCAGCCGGAGCTGGAACGACGCCGCACCGGCACGTCGCGGCACACCAGTCAGCGCAAGGAGCCGGATCAGGTGAAGATCCTGTCCGGCGTGTTCGAAGGCCGCACGACCGGTACGCCGATCGGGCTGTTGATCGAGAACACCGATCAGCGCTCGCGCGACTACGAGAAGATCAAAGATCGATTCCGCCCGGGCCACGCCGACTACACCTATCAGCAGAAGTACGGCTTCCGTGACTATCGCGGTGGCGGCCGCTCATCGGCTCGCGAGACCGTCATGCGGGTCGCAGCCGGGGCGATCGCCAGGAAGTATCTGCGCGAGCGGCTCGGTGTGAGCATTCAGGGATATCTCGCGCAGCTCGGTCCGCTGGTGCTCGAGCCGAAGTCGCTGGCGACGGTTTACGACAACCCGTTCTTCAGTCCCGACCCCTCGCGCCTGGAAGAGCTCGAGGAGTACATGGTGAACCTGCGTCGCGAAGGCGATTCCGTCGGCGCACGCGTCAATGTGATCGCGAGCGGCGTGCCGGCGGGGCTGGGCGAGCCGGTATTCGACCGGCTGGACGCCGAGATCGCCTTTGCGATGATGAGCATCAATGCGGTGAAGGGCGTGGAGATCGGCGCCGGCTTCGCCAGCGTGAGCCAGAAGGGCAGCGAGCATCGCGACGAGATCACGCCGCAGGGTTTTCTCTCCAACAACGCCGGCGGCGTGCTGGGCGGCATCTCCTCGGGCCAGGACATCCTGGTGAGCATCGCGCTCAAGCCCACCTCCAGCATTATCGTGCCGGGCCGATCGATCGACCTGAACGGCCATCCGGTCGAGGTGGTCACCACCGGGCGGCACGATCCCTGTGTCGGTCTGCGAGCGACGCCGATCGCCGAAGCCATGCTGGCGCTGGTGCTCATGGATCATTACCTCCGGCAACGCGGCCAGAATGCCGATGTGCAGAGCAATTTCACGCTTGGGGCGCTGCTTCCCGACGGCGATTGAGGTAGTGTGCGCGGCCCTTTTGACAATATCGGCCGTCGGCATGGGCTCGACGGTTTTTCAGCAACACATGGCGAGGCAACTTAGGACCTTACGACGATGAGCAAGCGGTGGAATGTGGCGGTGTTGGGTGCGACTGGTCTGGTCGGCGGGAATATCCTGTCGATTCTGGAACAGCGCAATTTTCCGGTGGGCGAACTGTTTCCCCTGGCGAGCGCCAAATCCGTCGGCAAAACCGTTCGTTTCAAAGGTCAGGAGATTCCCGTGCTGGACGTCGAAACATTCGACTTCAGCAAGGCGCAGGTCGGTCTGTTCTCCGCCGGCGCCAGTGTCTCCAAGGTGCATGCCGTGCGCGCCGGCCAGGCCGGCTGCGTCGTGGTCGATAACACCTCGCAGTTCCGCTATCAGGACGACATCCCGCTGGTGGTCACCGAGGTGAACCCGCATGCGATCGCGGGCTACAAGAAGCACAACATCATCGCCAACCCGAACTGCTCGACCATGCAGATGCTGGTGGCGCTCAAGCCGCTGCACGATGCCGCCGGCATCGAGCGCATCAACGTCGCGACCTATCAGTCGGTGTCCGGCGGTGGCCAGAAGGCCATGGATGAGCTGCAGCAGCAGACCGAGACCCTGTTGAAGGGCGGCTCGGTCACTCCCAAGGTGATCGCCAAGCAGATCGCGTACAACTGCGTGCCGCAGATCGACGTGTTCCTGGACAACGGCTACACCAAGGAAGAGATGAAGATGTTCTGGGAGACCCAGAAGATTTTCGAGGACTCGAACATCAAGGTGAACGCCACGGCAGTGCGAGTCGGCGTGTTCATCGGCCACTCCGAAGCCGTCAGCATCGAGACGCGCCGCAAGCTCACCGAGGGTGAGGCCAGGGAATTGCTTAGCAAGGCCCCTGGGGTGGTGCTCATGGACGAACGCAAGCCCGGAGGGTATCCCACTGCCGTGACCGAGGCCGCCGGCACGGATCCGGTGTTCGTGGGACGCATCCGGGAGGACATCAGTCACGACCGGGGTCTAAATCTGTGGATTGTGTCCGATAACGTACGCAAGGGAGCAGCGTTAAATAGCGTCCAAATCGCCGAGATTTTGGTGAAAGAGTATTTGTAAGCTATAGTTGCACGCCTAAGGTCACGAAGCACATGAGGTTTTCATGGTCTTCGCGGCGCGGCGTGCTAGTCATCTGTAGCCAAAGGCGCTTGCCATAAGGTCGTTGCATAACGTCCTGGGCAAGCGCCGACATTGCTAAAGGATGCTTCGGGACACGTACCGGGAGTGCTGATGAGAAGACACCTGCCGCGCTTGCTGCTGACGGGCGCCCTGCTGTCCCCTGTGACGCTGTATGCGCTGGGTCTGGGGGAAATCCGACTCAATTCCGCCCTGAATCAGCCTTTCGATGCGGAAATCGAGCTGCTTTCTCCAACCGCGGAGGAACTGGGCAGCTTGAAAGTCATGCTCGCAGGCAATGACGTGTTCTCCCGCTACGGCATCGATCGGCCAGCGTACCTGAGCAACTTCGACTTCTCCGTCAGCCGCAACCGCGACGGCAAAGCGACCATCAAGGTCACGTCGAATCGTTCGGTGACCGAGCCGTATGTGACATTGCTGGTGGAGGCAAGCTGGGCTCGCGGTCGTCTGGTTCGCGAGTACACCGTGCTGCTCGACCCGCCGGTGTTCATGCCCTCGCAGAACGAAGCACCGGCTCCCGTCACGACACCGCAGTCGGCCACGACGGCGGAAGGTCGCATCGAGCGCCGTCCGACCGCGCCTGAACCGACTCCTGCTCCGACGCCTCGCGCGACCACGCCGGCGCCCGAGCCGATGCCTCAGCGCTCGGAAGAGTCGTTCGACAATCAGCAGATTTTTGCTTCGCCGGGCAGCGAATACACCGTGCAGCGTAACGACACGTTGTCGAAGATCGCGGCCGCCGCGAACCCCGGCAACCGTCGCGTCAACAACCGCACGATGATCGCGTTGTTCCGCGCGAACCCACAGGCGTTCAGCGGCAGCAACATCAATCGTCTGCGCGCCGGCAGCGTGCTGCGCATTCCTGAATTGTCCGAGATCGATGCGATCTCCAACGAAGAAGCCTCCGCGGAAGTCGCGCGGCAGACCGCGGAGTGGAGCGGCGGTATCGTTGCCGACACTACGCCGGAAGCCGATCGCCTGCGGCTGGTGACTCCGCAAGAAACCCCGACCCCGCCGACACCGGCTCCGCAGACTCAGGCTCAACAGCCTTCGTCGTCGCAGTCGACGTCCCCCGGCGCGCCGGCTTCGTCGGATGGCCGTCTCGAAGTTGAAAACCCCGCGCTTGCCCAGGCTCAGCGCAATCTCGAGCCGACCCCTGCCGAAGCGCCCATCGATGAGACGCCGCCGACCGAGGCCGAGGCGCCGACGCCTGCCGAGCCGACGGAGTCTGCTGAAGAGCCAGCGGCGCCTGCTGCCGAACCGCTGCCGAGGGCGCCGATCGCCAATACTCCGGTTGCTCCCGAGCCTTCGATCGTCGATCGCATCACCGAGTACTGGTGGGCCGTGGTCGGGTTGGGTCTCGCCGTTCTGCTCGGTGTGCTGTTCATGCGCCGCCGTCGCGAGGCCGAGGAAGATTCGTTCGATTCGTTGGACTCACCGCTCGCGTTCGATCCGCCGTCGGAGCGGCCGGCACGCGCGCTGGCGCCGTCGAGCAAGGGCGGTCGCGCCGATGCGTTCCTCGTCGAAGGCGAGGACGACGCAGGTCTGGTGAAGACCAACCTCGACACCGATTTGGGCGATGGCCTGGACTTCGATCAGCCCGCTCCGACCACGCGCCGTGAGCCGGCTCGTAACTTCGAACCCTCGGCTCCGGTCGGTGGCGTCGAAGACACGATGAGCAGCGAGTCGGCCGTCCGCTTCGATCAGCAGGACGCGCTGGCCGAGGCGGACTTCCACATGGCCTATGGTCTGTACGACCAGGCGGCCGACCTGGTGAAGATCGCGATCGATCGCGAACCCGGGCGCCGCGATCTGAAGCTGAAGCTGCTCGAGATCTATTTCGTCTGGGGCAACAAGGATCTGTTCCTCGACACCGCGCGCGATCTGTACGAGACGCGGGGCGATGCGGCGCCGGGCGAGTGGGACAAGGTCGCGATCATGGGCAAGCAGATCGCCGCCGAGAACGAGATGTTCGCGGGCGAGGGCGGTCCGGTCGATCTGGTCGACGTGAATCTCGAAGGCGGCGAGAACCGCGTCGACGTCGATCTGTTCGCCGAGCCTTCGGGCGATGAGCGCCAGGGCCTGGATCTGGAATTCGCCAGCGGCGAGCACCAGGGTCCGAACGACGCCACACAGGTGGCGAGCGATCTGGACTTCCTGCTCGATGAGCCGAACGACGACGACACTCAGGAACAGCGCACGCGTGAGATCGATGCGCTCGCCCGCACGCAGGAAACGCCGACCATCGAGTCGCCGATGATCGATCGCACCGCTTCGACGGTGCGCGAGAAGGTCGACCAGGCGTTGTTCAGCAAGGGCACCAGCACCGGCGATACGGCCGAGCTGTCGATCGACGACCTGGGCCTGGATGCGGATTCGCTCGATCAGGGCCGCGCGCTGGAAGACACGCATTCGCTCGACAAGGACACCATCGAAGACGTGCGTCCGTTGCGCGACGACGAGATGACGCAGCTGGCGCCATCGCTGAGCAGCTTCGATCGCACCATGGAGGCGCCGCGAGTCGCGGAGCGCTTCGATGGCGATATCGAGAGCACCGGCACGATCTATATCGATCAGGTCGATCTGACGGGCGGCGGTGGCGACACGGCCGAGCATCCGCGTCCGGATGTGGACTCGACGGCGTCGATGAAGTCGTCGCTGGCGATGACCGACATCGACCTGGACCTGGACGATCTGAGCGAGGCGCGCCCCGGCTCCGACACCCTGCGTCAGCCCGCCAAGGACGAGGATGTTTTCTCGAGCGACGTGTTCGGCGGCGATGAGCGCACGCAGGAAGTGGCTCGCGGCGGTGTCGATCTCGACGTGGGCGAGCCGCTGTTCGGCAGCGACGACCACGAGCCGACGCAACGTCACGCCATGCCGACCGAGATGGAGCTGTCCGAGCTCGAGCCGGTGACCATGAGCGAAGTCGGCACCAAGCTCGATCTGGCTCGCGCCTACATGGATATGGGCGACCCGGACGGCGCCCGCAGCATCCTCGATGAGGTGCTCTCCGAAGGCAACCCAGGCCAGAAGCAGGAAGCTCAGCGGCTCATGGATTCCATTCGCTGATGATCCAGGCAGCCAGCCCGCTCGTGGGGCTGGCTCCAGTTTCGCTATTCTTCCGCTTCCTGGCCGCCATCCTCGCGGCCGACACGACTCGCCTGAATGCCTCGAATCGCCCTCGGCCTCGAATACGACGGTAGCAGCTTCGCCGGCTGGCAATCGCAGGACCACGCCATCGGCATCCAGTCCGTGGTGGAGAAGGGCCTGTCGGTAGTCGCCGATCATCCGGTGGACGTCGTGGCGGCTGGTCGGACGGACGCGGGTGTGCACGCGACCATGCAAGTCGTTCACTTCGACACCCCGGCCATACGAACCGAGCGTTCGTGGATGCTGGGCGCGGTGTCGAACATGCCGAAGTCGGTCAGCGTCCTGTGGGCGCGAGAAGTACCGGAAGGCTTCCACGCCCGGTTTTCAGCGCTCGCACGCCGGTACAGGTACGTGATTCTGAACCGCGTGCCGCGACCGGCATTGAACGCCGAGCGAGCGGCCTGGGTCCGTGAGCGGCTGGACGAGAAGCGCATGCACGAGGCCGCCCAGAATCTGGTAGGCGAGCACGACTTCTCCTCGTTTCGCGCGGCGCAGTGCCAGGCGCGGACACCGATGCGTCACCTGCATGAGATTTCAGTGACCAGGCACGGCGAGCTGGTGGTCCTGACGGTCTGCGCAAACGCCTTCCTGCATCATATGGTCAGGAACATCGCCGGCGTGTTGATCGCCATCGGCACCGGCGAGCGGCCCGTGGACTGGACCGCGCAGGTGCTGGCGTACCGGGACAGGAAGCTGGGCGGCGTGACCGCTGTGCCGGACGGGCTGTATCTCGCCGGCATCCGGTATGCACCGGCCTTGAATCTGCCCAGTGAGCCGGAATTCAGCGTAATGGCTCCCACGGAAGCTGGGAGCAGTCGAGTCCCCTAGACCGAGCAGATCCGCCGTCGCCGGACGCGCCGCTGAACGCAGTTGCCGATTTTTGGCGGTTGGCAGTCGATCGGCGAGTTCTCCAGCAACTTGCCGGCCGGTTCGGGACCAAGTATAGATGCACCCCTCCAAATTCAGGCCCCGACTATGACCTGGTTCGAAAAGATCATGCCTTCACGGATCAAGACCGAGCGCCGCACGCGCTCCGTCCCCGAAGGCTTGTGGATGAAGTGCTCAGCCTGCGACGCGGTTCTGTATCGCGCCGAGCTGGAGCGCAATCTCCACGTGTGTCCGAAATGTGGTCATCACATGCGCATCGGCGCGCGCGACCGCCTGGAAGCCTTCCTCGATCCGGAAGGGCAGGTGGAGCTGGCGGACAACATCGAGCCGGAAGACCCGCTCAAATTCCGCGACACGAAGAAATATCGCGACCGCGTGCAGGCGGCGCAGAAATCCACGCAGGAAAAAGACGCGCTGATCGTCCTGGCCGGCACGCTGATGGGCGAGCCCGTGGTGGCGTGCGCGTTCGAGTTCTCGTTCCTCGGTGGTTCGATGGGCTCGGTGGTCGGTGAACGTTTCGTGCGCGCGGCCGAGCATTGCCTCGAGCATCGCAAGCCGCTCATTTGTTTCTCGGCGAGCGGTGGCGCTCGCATGCAGGAAGCGCTGTTGTCGCTGCTGCAGATGGCCAAGACCAGCTCCGCGCTCGCTCGCATGGCGAAGGAACGGTTGCCGTACATTTCCGTGCTGACCGATCCGACGACCGGCGGTGTGTCCGCGAGTCTCGCGATGCTCGGTGATGTGAACATCGGCGAGCCGAAGGCGCTGATCGGTTTTGCCGGCGCGCGCGTCATTCAACAGACCGTGCGCGAGACGTTGCCGGAAGGTTTCCAACGAAGCGAGTTCCTGCTCGAGCACGGCGCGCTGGACATGATCGTCGACCGTCGCGATATGCGTGAGCGCATCGCGGGTCTGCTGACCATCTTCATGCACAAGCCCGCGCCGCAGCCCAAGGTCGCGGCCTGAACCACGTTCGATTGTGATCGGCGGCCGGGTCCGGCCGCTGATCCTTTGTCACGGTGACCGTTTCGCCATGAGATCACTGGCCGATTGGCTGCGCTGGCAGGAGACACTGCATCCGAGCGCTATCGACCTCGGTCTGGATCGTATGCGCCGCACGCTGGAGCGGCTGCAGTGGCGACAACCGGCGTGTCCCGTCATCACCGTCGCGGGCACGAACGGCAAAGGCTCCACGGTCGCGCTCACTGCTCAGATCCTGCGTGCCGCCGGCTATCGCGTCGGCACGTTCACCTCACCGCACCTGATCCGTTACAACGAACGCATCGTCATCGACGGGCGCGAAGTCTCCGACGCATCGCTGGTCGCGGCGTTCGAGCGCATCGACGCTGCGCGCGGCAACAACACGCTCACTTTTTTCGAGTTCAACACCCTGGCCGCACTGCTGATCTTCGAGACGGCGTGCCTGGATGCCATCGTGCTCGAGGTGGGGCTCGGTGGCCGTCTCGACAGCGTCAACGCAGTCGATGCGGACGTCGCCATCGTGACCTCGATCGCGCTCGATCATTGCGACTGGCTGGGCTCGGATGTGGAAAGCATCGGCCGCGAGAAGGCCGGGATCTTCCGCGCCGAAAAGCCTGCGATCTTCGGCTCGCGCGACATGCCGGAGTCGATCGAGGAGGCCGCGTGCGAACTCGGCGCACCGCTGTATCGCCTCGGCCGCGATTTCAACTGGCGACATGATGGTAAACGCTGGTTCTGGCGCGGCCGGCATTCGAGCTACAGCAACCTGCCGCACCCGGCGCTGCATGGTGAATTGCAGCTGGACAACGCAGCGGCCGTTCTGTGTGCGTTGGAAAGCCTGTCGTCGCGGCTGCTGGTCAAACGCGAGGCGATCGAGGCGGGTCTGCAGAGCGTGACATTGCCGGGACGCTTCCAGGTCGTGCGGCCGAGCGAGTCGGCAGCTGTCGAGTGGATTCTCGACGTTGCGCACAATCCTGCAGCGGCACAGGCCCTCGCGGGGCAGCTCACATCGCGTCCTACGAGCGGGCGAACCTTCGCTGTCTGCGGCATTCTCGGCGACAAGGACATCGAAAGCATCGCGACCACGCTGCGCAACTCGTTCGACGCGTGGATCATCGTCGGGCTGGCCAGCGCTCGCGCGGTGCCCGTCGACGGTTTGGCGCTGCGGCTCGCCAATACCGGCGCGCGCATAGCGAACACTGCCGGGACGGTCGCAGAGGGCTGTGAACTGGCGCAGTCGATGGCCAACGTGGGCGATCGCGTCGTCGTGTTCGGCTCGTTCCTGACCGTCGGGCCCGCGCTCGAATGGTTGCAAACGAGAAGTTGAACTGCAGGCGTTAACTCCCGTGTCGTTCGCGTGCCGCGCCTTCTATACTTCGCGCCGTGGAACGCCCTGTTAAAGAACGCTTGATCGGCGCGGCCGTGTTGATGGCCGCGGCCATCATCCTGATTCCCGAGATGCTTTCGGGACCCAGCCACGACCCCGCGGAGAAGCAGGCGCAGACGACGTCTGGCGGTGAAAGCAGCGGCGAGGCCGCGATCAAGACTTACACCATCGATCTGAACAAGGCCCCCGGCTCGTCACCGCCGATGCCGGTCGCGCAAGTGGAGAACCGCGCGCCTCCGGCTGAAGAAACGCCGCCGCCGGAATCGCCGCCCGCCGCGCAATTGGCTGCGCAGCCCACCGAGCAGCCGCCGGTCGTGGCTCAGGCTTCCCCTGAATCTATCGCCCAGACAACCCCTGCAGCGGTTGTCGCCAAACCTGAACCGCCGAAGCCTGAAACGCGGAAACCTGAGCCAAAACCTGAATCGCCCAAACCCGAGCCGCGCGCCGTTGCTTCCGCGACGTCCGCCCCCAGATCGGCGGTTCCCACGGACAAAGGCTGGGCGGTCCAATTGGCAAGTTATTCCAGCGAGGCGACGGCAGAGCGCGTCATGAACGAATGGCGCGGCAAGGGTCAGAGCGCATTCGTCATGCCCGTGAAGACTGGCGGTAAGACGCTCTACCGGGTTCGTATCGGCCCCACCAAGGATCGCGCGGGCGCCGAAGCCGTGCTGAAGGTGGTCAAAGCTTCCATACCGGGCGCCGCCGTGGTGACGCATCCGTGAGCAATCTTCGGGCTCCGACTGTGCGCCGGCCGTTGTTTTCAAACGGCGCGGCGCTGATAGAATCCGCGCGCCCCAGGCTGCGAGGCCGTAAATCGCTGTTGCGCTTATGAATGGTGCCGACTACCTGATTCTTGGCGTACTGTTCCTTTCGATGCTGTTGGGGTTCATCCGCGGATTCGTCCGAGAGGCCATTGGCGTGATCGCCTGGCTCGGCGGTCTGTGGCTCGCCTGGCGTTATGCTCCCATGGTGGAGCCGCTGCTGGACGGCAGAGTCGGTGATCCACCGGTAAGCACTTGGGCCGCACGCACGCTGATCGTGCTCGCGGTACTGATCCTCGGCTGGATCGTGGCGGGCATCCTCAGTTACATGCTGCGTCATTCGGGTCTCAGCATCATGCTGGACCGTCTACTCGGACTGACTACTGGTTTCGTGCGCGGCGCGGTGGTCGTCGCGGTGTTCGTTTTGTTGGGGCAGTTCGTGCAGCTCACCCAGACCCACTGGTGGAGGGGCTCGGTGCTGATCCCCTACGCCTCGGAAGCGGCGGGTTGGCTGCAGTCGTTTGCGGAAACCGGTATGAGCGTGCTCGATGAGCAGGCTCGCCAGGGTTCCACGTTGAGCAAAGCAGGAGTCTGAGCATGTGTGGCATCGTTGGCATCGTCGGACACAGTCCGGTCAATCAACAGATCTACGACTCGCTCACGGTCCTGCAGCACCGTGGTCAGGATGCCGCGGGCATCATGACGTACCACGACGGCGAGCTGTTCATGCGCAAGAAGACCGGCCTGGTGCGCGATGTCTTCCAGGAAAACCACATGCTGAAGTTGAAAGGCAACGTCGGCATCGGTCACGTGCGCTATCCCACCGCGGGCTGCGACAGCGCCTCCGAAGCGCAACCGTTCTTCGTAAATTCGCCGTACGGTATTTGCCTCGGCCACAACGGCAATCTCACCAACACGGCGGAGCTCGCCGAAGTGCTGACGCGTGAAGATCTGCGTCACCTGAATACCACCTCCGACTCCGAAGTCCTGCTCAATGTGCTCGCGAGCGAGCTGTCGCGCGTGCGTACGCCTCGCGCCTCGGCTGCAGATATCTTCTCGGCGCTCACGTCCGTTTATCGACGCGTTCGCGGCGGCTTCGCTGTGGTTGCGATGATCGTAGGTCACGGGTTGGTCGGCTTTCGCGACCCGCACGGCATTCGTCCGCTGGTGCTGGGCAAGCGCGAATCTGCGCAGGGCCCCGAGTACATGCTGGCGTCCGAGAGCGTTGCGCTCGACATGCTCGGCTTCGTGTTGGAGCGCGACGTGAATCCGGGCGAGGCGGTGTTCATCGACGAACACGGCCGGCTGTATTCGCAGCAGTGCGCACCGGCCGCGAAACATACGCCGTGCATTTTCGAGTACGTTTATTTCGCACGTCCCGATTCGAAGATGGACAACATCTCCGTGCACAAGGCGCGGCTGCGCATGGGCGATCTGCTCGCCGAAAAGATCAAGCGCGTCTGGCCGGATCACGACATCGACGTGGTGATCCCGATTCCCGATACGAGCCGTACGGCAGCCGTGCAGGTCGCGCAGTTGCTCGGCGTGAAGTACCGCGAAGGTTTCGTGAAGAACCGCTACATCGGCCGCACCTTCATCATGCCGGGCCAGGAGCAGCGCAAGAAGTCGGTGCGCAACAAGCTCAACGTCATCGACCTCGAATTTCGCGGCAAGAACGTGCTGCTGATCGACGACTCCATCGTGCGTGGCACGACCTCCGCGCAGATCATCGATCTGGCGCGCGAAGCTGGCGCTCGTCGTGTCTATTTCGCGTCGGCGGCTCCGCCGGTGCGCTTCGCCAACGTCTACGGCATCGACATGCCGACGGCGTCGGAGCTGGTCGCCAGCAACAAGACCGACGAGGAAGTCGCCAAGTCGATCGGCGCGGACAAGCTGGTCTATCAGGATCTGGATGACCTGGTACGCGCATGCCTGCACCACGACTCACACATCGAGCAGTTCGATACATCGTGCTTCTCGGGCGAATACGTCACGGGCGACATCACGCCGGCGTATCTGAAGCGCCTCGAAGAAGAACGCTCGGATCAGGCCAAGGCGAAGCGTCGTGCGTCGCCTTCGCTGAAAGCCATCCGCGCAGTGTGATCGACCCAGCCGGCGTCGCGAGCTGACCTCATGGCTCTGCCTGCCGGCCCGGCCTCGCGACCTCTTGCAGCGGCGTCTGCCAGCCTGGCGCCGCGCCTGATGATCGTGACCGACCACACGGAGCTTGCGCGGTCGCTCGAACATCACATTTCCATCGTCTGGTCGGACGCCGAGTGCCGCGTCCACGCGCCGCTGATCTCCGGCCGCTTGCATTCTGCGTTCACGGCCGTCGGTTATGACGCCGTCCTCCTCGACGGTCGCAGCGAGGGCGGGCGAGGCGAGCAGTGGCTGGAGAACTTCCTCTATCGCCCGGGCTTCCCGCCGGTCATCTATCTTGCGCCAGGCGACGATCCTGCGCTTGCTGCGCGAGTTGTCGAGCGGGGCGCTGTCGACTGTGTGGTTCGCGAGCGCATCGATCATCGACGTCTGGCGAATTCGTTACGCGATGCGGTCCAGCGTCGCCGGCAAGAGCTGGCGCTGTGGCGAACCAGCGCGCAGGCTCAGCAGCTCTCGCGCTTCGGCCCTGTAAACATTCTGGGGCATCGTTTCATTCGCGAGCTGGCGATCGGCGGCACATCGATGGTGTATCTCGCCGAGAGCGAGCGCGCCGGCGATCTGGTCGTGTTGAAAGTGCTCCGCGACGCGCCGGAAACCGGCGATCAGCACATGCAGTTCTCGCGGTTCCTGCAGGAATACGAGCTGATCTCGAAGATCCGTCATCCCAACGTGGTGCGCATCTACGATCTGGGTATTTCCGACGATCACGCCTACATCGCGATGGAATATTTCCAGCGCGGCGATCTGCGTGGGCGGATCGCGAAGCGAATGGAGCCGTCGCAGGCCGTGCAGTATCTGTCGCAGCTCGCGGCGGCGCTGCAGGTCGTGCACGAGGTCGGGGTGCTGCATCGTGACTTGAAGCCGGGCAATATCATGGAACGCGCCGACGGCTCGCTTGCGATCATCGACTTCGGCCTGGCCAAGCACACCGAGGTCGATATCGAGATGACCGGCACGGGAGAGATCTTCGGCACGCCGTATTACATGAGCCCGGAGCAGGGGCATGGCCAGTCGCTGGACGAGCGCAGCGACCTGTATAGTCTGGGAGTGATTTTCTACGAGATGCTGACGGGCAAGAAACCGTTCCTCGCGCCGACGCCCATGGGTGTGATCTATCTACACGGCAACGCACCGCGGCCCCAGCTGAGCGCAGAGCTGAGTGCGTATCAGCCGCTGCTGAGCAAGCTGATCGCCATCGAGCCCTCGGAGCGGTTCGCGTCTGCGCGCGAGCTGGTCGCTGCCACCGCGAATCTGGAGGCGATGGCGGAATGAACGCAGTCGCGATCCAACCCGCACACGGCGTGCTGCTCGCCGCGACGCCTGCTCGCTGGTTCGAAGTTGCTTGCGAGCGCTGGCGCGAGCTGCTGGTCGATCACGCCAATTGTGAGAAGAAGGCGGCGTCTACGGCGCTGAGCCTGATCTTCTCGTATCCGGAAGATATGGCGCTGACCGACAAACTGTCGCGCCTTGCACGCGAAGAGCTGCGCCACTTCGAACAAGTGCAGAAGCTGATGCAGGAACTGAGCGTCCCATTCACTCGCATGCAGCCGTCGCGTTATGCGGAAGGCCTGCGCTCCGCAATCCACCGCTCCGAGCCGGCCCGCTTGTTGGATCTGCTGCTGTGTGGCGCACTCATCGAAGCCCGCTCCTGCGAGCGGTTCGAAGGCCTCGGCCCGCTGCTGACCGACCCGCTCCGCAGCTTCTACACGGGACTGGCAGTGTCAGAAGCAAGACATCAAAGTTTGTATCTGCGCCTGGCCGAACAACGAGCCGGCGACATCGACTGGCACGCCCGACTACAACACCTCGCCGCCATCGAAGCCGAGCTGGCCACGAGCCCCGATCCACAGTTCCGATTCCACTCGGGTGAACCGCAGCCTGCGAAGTGACTGCTGACTACTGACTAATGAATGGTCAGAAGGCGCTGCTTTCATGATTCGGTGGGAGCCACCGCAGGCATGAATCAGGTGATTCCCGGCGCCGCAAGCCACCGACACCTCTGGAGCGCGAGCGGACACGATCCTCGACGCCGCGAAACTTCGGCGCCTTACTCTCAGCGCCCCAATCCCGCCAACTCGAAGCCCTGCTCATTCCACCTGAGCACACTCCCTTGCTCGTACCAATCCCCGAGCACGATGCGCTTCGCGACGTTCCCGCCAACCTCGACATCATGAATCGCCGGCCGATGCGTGTGTCCATGCACGATCACATCCGCACGCTCCTGTTCGAACGCACGACACACCGCGCCCTGATTCACATCCATGATCTGCGGCCGGGTTCGATCCATGGATTCGATGTGCTTCTTGCTCCCCGCTCGCATCTTCGCCGCGAGCTTCTGCCTCTGCCGCAACGACAAGCTTCGCAGAACGAACTGCACCAGTGGATTCCGAACGATGCGTCGCAAGCGCTGATAATCCGGATCGTCGATACACAACGTGTCGCCATGCATTAGCAGCACACGCTTGCCATAGAGATCGACCATCGTGCCGTCCGCAAGCAGCTTCACGCCGGTTTCCTTCGCGAACCGGCGCCCGATCAGAAAGTCACGATTGCCGTGGATGAAATAGACCGGCACGCCGCCGCCCGTCAGCGACTTCAGCGCGGCGATCACACGTTGTTTGTCCGGGTCCGGATCGTCATCTCCGATCCAGGCTTCGAACAGATCGCCCAGGATGTAGAGCGCGGCGGCCTGACGCGCCTCGCGCTCGAGGAAATCGAGGAACTGCGCCGTGATGTCGGGGCGCTCGCCATCCAGGTGCAGATCGGAGATGAACAGCGTCGGCCGCCCCGGGCTCATTGCAACACTTCGACCCGCTTGATCAGGATGGGCTGCATCGGCGCGTCGCGATCGAACGGCCCGACATTGCCGGTTGCCACCGCGCCGATGTCATCGACGACGTTCATACCCTCGATGACGCGGCCAAACACCGTGTAGCCCCAGCGGCTGGGCTGCGGATCGAGCGCCGCGTTGTCCGCCAGGTTCACATAAAACTGCGCCGTGCCGCTGTGAGGCTCACCCGTGCGCGCGAGGCCCACCGTGCCGCGGCGATTCGACAGGCCATTACCCGACTCGTTGGGCGTGCCGGGTCGGGTGGGCTTTTCGACATATTGGGTGTCGTACCCGCCACCCTGAACCACGAAATTGCCGATCACGCGATGGAACACAGTGTCGGTGTAATGGCCGGCTTTCACGTATTCGAGGAACGAAGCCACCGTCAGCGGCGCACGCTGCGGATCCAGCTCCATGACGAAGCTTCCGAGAGTCGTTTCCACCCGTACGCGCGGGGCGGACTGCGCGGAAGCCAGCGATGAGAAACCGAGGAACAGGGCTGCCAATAGCGCCAAGAGGCGAGCAAATCCAGTGTGCATAGTGACCGCCGTAGGAATAAGGCCGGCGATCTTATCAAAACGCGCCCCGCGGCCGGTCTCCCGGGGAATTCCGCATCCCCGGGCGCGCAGCCTCCGGCTCTTACAGCACTGACCCCGGCGGGCGTATAGAATGCGCGGCTCCACGGACGCAAGCCCTTCAATGTCCTCAGATTCGATGACTTCAGAATCGCCCAGCCCGGTTGTCACGCGTTTCGCGCCCAGCCCCACGGGGTATCTGCATTTGGGCAACGCGCGCACCGCGCTGCTCAGCTATCTCGCGGCCCGCAAGGCCGGGGGGCGCTTCATCCTGCGCGTCGAGGACACCGACGAGGCGCGTTCCACCGACGAATTCATGGCCGCCCTGTTCGCCGACCTGAAATGGTTGGGCATCGACTGGGACGAGGGGCCGGACATCGGCGGCCCGCACGCGAGCTATCGCCAAAAGGAGCGGCGGTCCACGTATGAAGAGTGGCTGGCGCGCCTGGATGCCGCGGGGCTGACGTATCCGTGCTTCTGCACGCCTGCAGAGCTGAACATCTCACGCAAGCGTCAGCTCGCTGCCGGCCAGCCGCCGCGGTATGCAGGCACCTGTCGGAACCTCACCATGGAAGAGCGTGCCGAACGTTTGACGCGAGGCCTGCCTGCCGCGCTGCGCTTCCGCGTGCCAGAGGGGCAGATCGTGACGTTCGTGGACGTGGTCCACGGCGAGCAGCGCTTCAACACCGACGACATCGGCGATTTCATCATCCGTCGCACCGACGGCAGCACCGCATTCTTTTTCTCCAACGCGCTCGACGATGCATTGATGGGCGTGACGCTGGTACTGCGTGGCGACGATCACATGACCAACACGCCGCGCCAGATTCTGATTCTGCAGGCGCTGGATCTGCGAATCCCGCAGTACGCACACGTCGCGCTGCTGCTCGGCATGGATGGAGCGCCGCTGTCCAAACGTCATGGCGACACCAGTCTGCGTGATCTGCGCGAGCACGGTTATCTGCCGGGGGCGTTACGCAATCATCTGGTGCGGCTCGGTCACTCCTGCGTGACCGACGGCTGGTTGGATGAGGCTGCGTTGATCGCCGACTTCGATCTGAACCGGCTCGGTAGTGCGGCCGCCAAGTTCGATGAGGCGCAGCTGCGTCACTGGCAGAAAGAAACGATCGCGCACCTCTCGACGGACGAGTTCGTGCAGTGGATCTCGGCCGAGCTGCCGCAGGGCCTCGATCCACAGCAGCAGGCGCAGTTCGTCACCGTCGTCCGAGCGAACATCGAATTGCCATCGGATGCCCGGGCCTGGGCCAAGGTCGTTTTCGGCAAGCTCGACGAATTCGAACCCACGGCGCTGGCGGCGATTCGAGAAGCGGGCGAGGGCTTCTTCGCCGAAGCGCTGAAACTCATCGGTCATCCAGGCTCGGAATTCAAACAAGCCGTGAAGGCGTTGGGACAGGCGGCCGGCAAGAAGGGCCCCGCACTGTTCATGCCGTTACGCGCGGCTTTGACGGGTTTCACTCACGGGCCGGAACTGGCTCCCATGCTGGCGCTGCTGCCGTTCGCCGAGGTGCAGGCGCGTCTTGAACATGCCCGCCGGCTCGCGCTCTGACACAATCGATCTATGCAGATATTCAACTCACTCACCGGCCGCAAGGAAGACCTCCACACTCACGAGCCGAACGTCGTTCGCATGTATGTCTGCGGCGATACGGTTTATGACTTCTGCCACATCGGACATGCGCGCTCCAAGGTTGCGTTCGATGTCGTGCGCCGGTACCTGGAATACCGCGGCTATCGGGTGATCTTCGTTCGTAACATCACGGACATCGACGACAAGATCATCAAGCGCGCCGCCGAGAACGGCGAGACGATCCAGTCGCTGACGGATCGCTTCACCCAGTTCATGCACGAGGACTACGACCGCCTCGGCATCCTGCGCCCCACTCACGAGCCCAAAGCGACGGAGCACATCGCCGGCATCGTCGCGATGACGCAGCAGCTGATCGAGAAGGGTTATGCATACGTCGCGAGCAATGGCGATGTGCTGTACTCGGTGGCGAAGTTCGCGCCATACGGCAAGTTGTCGGGCCGAACTCTGGAAGACATGCGTGCCGGCGCACGCGTGGCGGTCGACGAGGCGAAGCATGACCCGGCGGATTTCGTGCTGTGGAAGCGAGCCAAACCGGGCGAACCTTTCTGGCCTTCTCCGTGGGGCGATGGCCGTCCCGGCTGGCACATCGAGTGCTCGGCCATGTCGCTCGACCTGCTCGGCTCGCACTTCGACATTCATGGCGGCGGCATGGACTTGAAGTTCCCGCACCACGAAAACGAAATCGCACAGTCGTGCGCGGCGACGGGCGACACGTTCGCGACGTTCTGGATGCACAACGGCTTCGTGAATGTCGACGACGAGAAGATGTCGAAGTCGCTGAACAACTTCTTCCGCATTCGAGACGTGCTCGATTCGGGAAAGCTGCGCGATCCGGAAGTGCTGCGGTTCTTCCTCGTATCGAGCCAGTATCGCGGTCCGATCAATTATTCGATGGTGCAGATCGAGCAGGCGGATGCGGCGCTGGGGCGGCTCTACACCGCGCTGCGTGACGTGACGCCCGCGGCGAGCTTCGAGCCGAGCGATGCAACCCGTCGGTTCGAAGAGGCGATGGACGATGACTTCAACACGCCCGATGCGATCGCCGCATTACAAACACTGGCGACGGAGATCAATCGCGCGAAGAGCGCAGGCGACACTGCCGCCGCTGGCGCTCTCGCTGCTGAGCTGAAGAAGCTCGCCGGTGTCCTGGGTCTGCTGCAATCGGCGCCGGAAACGTTTCTGCAGAAAGCCGTCGGTGCCTCGTCACTCGGCGATGCGGACATCGAGAAGCTGATCGCGGACCGGAAGGCTGCGCGCGTGGGGCGCAATTTCAAGGAAGCGGACCGGATCAGGCAGCAATTGACCGACGCTGGCATCGTGCTGGAAGACAAGCCGGACGGAACTACGGCCTGGCGTCGGAGCTGAGCGGAAGAGGCGTTGGTGGTCTGCGACGCCGGAAGTGTCCTATCACCTCCCGGCACCGGGCGCCGGCCGGAGCGCCTTGCGCTCCTCACCGCACGTCCCTGATGAGCCCTGCTGTTGGGGCGCCATCCCTGTGCCCCAAAGCTGCCGAGAGGTGATAGGACACTCCCGACGCCGCCGAAACGTCAGCTGCGCGTTCGCGCGTGACTTACCGAGGCGTCCGGGTCCGGTTCCCATTTGGACGCCGCTCGAACCGTAAAAAATCCCGCCAAAAATATCCCTTGAAGCCGATTTGGGCGGCCCTACATAGGTAGCGCGGCTGCTGGGTGTCCGGGGCCGCGAAATTGTTCCATTTCGCTCATTGAGGATATGGCTATGAGAACTGCATTCGATTTTTCCCCTCTGTTCCGTTCGACCGTCGGCTTCGACCGCATTTTCGATCTGCTCGATAACGCCCAGCGCGTTTCCACGATCGATAACTGGCCTCCGTACGACATCATCAAGACCGGTGAGGACCAGTACCGCGTCACGCTCGCCGTGGCCGGGTTCGGTGAGAACGAGTTGAGCGTGACCCAGGAGCGCAATCTGCTTCTGGTGAGCGGTGAAAAGGCCGTGGGTGAGGACACGCAGTATCTGCACCGGGGCATCGCGGGGCGTTCGTTCCAGCGTCGCTTCGAGCTTGCGGATCACGTTCGGGTCGCCGGCGCCAACCTCGCCAATGGTCTGCTGACCATCGAGCTGAAGCGTGAGATCCCCGAGGCGATGAAGCCTCGCCGGATCGACATCAAGGCCGATCTCAGCCTGCCGAAGGCCGACACGCCGAAGATCGAGTCGGACGTCAAAGCCGCCTGATCTCGCTCTTCAGTGCGCTAGCAACGCCGGAACGCCGGGGCGGTGCTGCCGCCTCGGCGCTCTTCTGTTCTCATCGACCAGGCAGTCCTCGAACGCCGAGCTCATGTACTGGTAGCTCTTCAAGATCGCCGATCTCACGTTCACGACCTCTCTCGCCTCCGGCCGGTGCCCGAGCAGAGTCGCGATGATCTCGAGCGCTTCCCACGGATGCGTGTCGTCGTAATGCGCATGAACGCGCAGCCACTTCATCGCCGGCTTGCGTACGTCGATCGGAAAGCCCGATTCATACGCCGACGAGCCGCACACGAAAGCCGCCCATTCTCCCGTCGCCCCTTCGATAGCATAGTTCGTCGCCGCCATTGCAATGGCCAGCGGGTCTCGCTCGCAGGTGTGCCAGCACCAGTGACTGAGCGCATCGGCAGAATTCGATCGCCACCCGCAGATCAGGGCGTCGCGGCTCAAGCCATGGCCTTGCGACCAATCGATCCAGTATTCGACGTGATTCTGCTCCACGCGGATATTCCGAATCAGATATTTCCTCGCCATCGCGTGGCCGACCCCGAGGCGGTACTGCACCTTGAGCAGGTTCATCGCCATGTATTGCGGGAATTGTTCGATGACCGGCCAGAAGCTGCCGAGGAAACGCCGCATCGCCAACGCCGGCAATACACCCGCGTGCATCTGTTGAAAGATCTCGTGAGCGACGACTGCGTGTCGCGCGTCATCGCATTCCGAAACGATTTCCTGCAGCCACTGAGGGTAGCTGCTCAACGCAATCAGCGGGCCGGTCCGCACGAACGAACTTTCCATGTCCAACACTCCCTTCGTCCATCCCATAGACCGAGCATGAGTTGAGCCCGACCGCCCGTGCTTGCGACGACATCACGCATGCACGTCAATAGTTCATGTTGCACGTTGATTTACCTTGTAGTTGCATCACCAAAAGTAACGTCGCCTACACGGTGACAGAGTTGTGAAGTTGTATCGAACCTGAATGCGCACTCGAATGTTTCGGCACGCTGCCGAGCCCAGCATCGAATGGCCTCAACGTTTCGACACAGCGCCGAGCCAGCATCTCACGCGCAACCAACGTTCGGCCACGGCCACCAGCCGAACCAACCCCTCCTTCTCAAATCGCACCCAACGTTTCGGCCACCAGCCGAACTAACCCTCTGTTCAAATCCACACCCAACGTTTCGGCGCGGCGTTGAGGTGGGGGACCTCCTTCCGGCAGCTTTTTGGCACATGGATGGGGCCAAAACAGCAGGGCTCAGCATGGACGTGCGGTGAGGAGCGCGGGGCGCTCCGGCCGGCGCCCGGTGCCGGAAGGAGGTCCCCCACCTCAACGCCGTGCAAGCCACAACGCCCTCTTAGCGATGCCTGCGTCACCACAATGCCACCTGCAAGCCACAACGCTCTTAACAACAAGCCACCAAACCTCCTACTGATGCGAGCCGGCAACCCATCCCAACCACGCCGAACGCTTGAGAACGCTGCTAGTCCCGCGTTACCCCGTCGTCAGGCGACCGGTCGCTTAGCAAACCACCCGCCGGAACTTGCCCAAATCACACACGTTCCTGACCCATGTCAGCATCACCCACCCATCGATCGCTCTGGAAAAACGTCACGCTGCCGGAGTTCCCACCCTTGCAGCGAGACATCGACGTTGACGTGCTGATCGTCGGCGCCGGGATCACAGGCATCACGACCGCCTACCTCATGGGCCAGGAAGGCGTTCGCGTTGCTTTGATCGATCGCCAGAAAGTCGCCAGTGCCGACTCCGCTCGCACGACTGCGCATCTCACCTACGTGACTGACGAAAGCCTGCATCACCTGGCAAGTAAATTTGGCGCGGATGCGGCGCGCAAGTATTGGGAGGGAGGCGTCGTTGCCATCGACACGATTGAGCGCATCACCGAGGAGACCGGCAATGATGCCGAGTTCGTCCGGGTGCCCGGTTATCTGCATGCTCGCATCGGCCAGATGCCGCACCCCAAAGAGATCGACGCTTTGAAGAAAGACGCCGAGCTCGCGCAATCATTCGGCTTCGATGCGACCTATGCCGACAGCACCGCGTACAGCAACATGCCCGGTGTGCGCTTTGCTCAGCAGGCCAAGTTTCATCCGCGCCGCTATCTCAGTGGTCTGTTGTCCGTGATCCAGCAGCAGGGCGGGGTGATATTCGAAAACACTCCGTTCGAGTCCGTCGACGATGGCGATCCGATGACGGTGCACGCGAACGGTCGCAGGATCCGCTGCAAGTATCTGGTGATCGCCACTCACAATCCGCTGATGGGCAAGAAGGGCCCGCTGACCGCCAGTTTGTTTCAGACCAAGCTCGCGCTCTACACCAGCTATGTACTCGGCGCGCGGTTACCGGATGGTGCAGTCGCCGAAGGGTTGTATTGGGACACGAGCGATCCTTACGAATATCTGCGTATCGAGCAGCGGGACGATCACCAGTACGCCATCTTTGGCGGACAGGACGTAAAGACCGGTCAGGAGGACGATGCCGAGCGAGTGTTCGATCGACTGACTGGCCGCTTGCGGGAGTTGCTGCCGCAGGCGCAGGTCGAGCGGCGCTGGCTCGGTCAGGTCGTAGAAACCGATGACGGCATGCCCTACATCGGTGAGAACGAAAAGTGCGAATTCATTGCAACGGGCTTTGCCGGCAACGGCTACACGCTCGGCACGCTGAGCGCGCTGATGGCTCGCGACAAGTACCTGGGGCGCGACAACCCGTGGACCAGTCTGCTCGCCGTCGATCGCTCGCCATTTCATGGCGGAGCATGGCGGTACATGCAGGAGAATGCCGACTACCCTTATCATTTCGTGCGCGATCGGCTGCGGCGACCCGAGCTGGATTCACCCGACCAGGTCGGCAAGGGCGAAGGTCGGATCGTGAGCTATCAGGGCAGGAAAGTCGCGGCGTATCGCGACGACTCGGGCAATTTGACGTTGTTGGCGCCTCAATGCACCCATCTGAAATGTCTGGTCAAGTGGAACAGTGCGGACCGCACTTGGGATTGTCCCTGCCATGGCTCCCGCTTCCGTCCGATGGGCGAAGTGCTGGGCGGGCCTGCGGAACAGCCCTTGAAGCGGCTGCATGAGTAGGGCCGAGGACGAATACGACGTCATCGTCGTAGGCGCCGGCGCAGCCGGCCTCGCCGCGGCCGCGCACTTAGGCCGGAACGGCAAATCCGTTTGCGTTCTCGAAGCGCGCGATCGCATCGGCGGTCGCATTCTCACCGTACGCGCTCGCGGCGCAGTCATACCGCTGGAGCTCGGCGCCGAGTTCATCCATGGCGAATCGCCGGCGATCTTCGAACAACTGCGCTTGGCGGGCGACGTCGCTGTCGACGCTTCGCAGACGCGTTATCGCGTGCCACGACCCGGGCGAATGAAGCGCAGCGAAGATTTGCTCGCGGCAATGAAGGAGCGGCTACAACACATTCCCAAGCCCCGCGCGGATCTGCCGTTCGCCGAGTTCGTGGAGAAACATCGACGCCAGCTGCCACCGGCGGTCCGTGCGTTCGCGACCATGCTGGTCGAAGGGTTCGATGCCGCCGATCCAATGCGGGCGAGCGCCATCGAAATATTGAAGGAGTGGGCGGGCGGAAGTGCAGCGGACGCGCCGACGTTTCGGCCGCAGCGCGGCTATGGTGCATTGATGGATTCGCTCGCGGGCAGCCTCGACCCGGCGCATACGTGCGTTAAGTTGGGAAGTGTGGTCCACGAAGTGCAGTGGCGGCCGGGTGAGGTCAACGTGGCGTACAACCGGCATGGAGAGCCCGGTTCGGTGCGCGCCGCTCGCGCGATTGTTACGTTGCCGCTATCGGTGCTGCAGCTACCGGCGCTCACGCCCGGAAGTGTTTTATTCACGCCGGCGCTGCCGGGCAAGCAGGCGCCGCTGTCGCGATTGTTGATGGGGCCCGTGGTGAAGCTGGTGTTGTGTTTCTCCCGGCCATTTTGGGCCGAGATCGACTCGGGCACGCATCATGATGTTGCGTTCTTTCATGCGCAGGGAGCGCCGTTCCCGACATTCTGGACAACACTACCGGTACGAGCGCCCGTTCTCACCGCATGGAGCGGTGGCCCCAAGGCGGCGGAGCTTCTTACTCAAGGCACGGATGAAGTGCTGCGATCGGCGCTGGCAAGCGTTGCGGAGATATTCGGAAAGCGTCGCGACTATCGGAAGATGCTCGAAGCGGTGTATTGGCACGACTGGCAGAGCGATCCGTATTCGAGCGGTGCGTACAGTTATGCGGGCGTGGGAGGCGGGCCGGCGAGGAAACAACTGGCGAAATCGGTCGAGCAAACGTTGTTCTTTGCGGGCGAGGCGATGGATGTAGAGGAGTCCTCGAGCGTGGGTGGTGCGCTCAGCACCGGTCAAAGGGCGGCGCGGGAGTTACTCGCCTGCTCGTGAACTCGATCGCAGAGGCTCGAACGAACGCGCTATCCATACATCCGTCATTCGTCTTCGTCCGATTCGTCCTCATCCTCGTCCTGTTCTTTCTCCTCCTCCTCGCTGAATCGATTGGTAAACCTGGCATTCCCCAACCCGGTGCCGATCGTGAGCACGCCCCAGTGCTCGTACTCTCGCATGGTCGGCACCTCGCTGAGGCCCTGCACGACCGCATCGTTATGCATCACGATCACCGTTTCGTGATCGCCGATCTTGGGGATGGCGGTGCGCAGTTTTTCCGGCAGGTTGAAACTCTGGTGTTCCCAGTCGCCGGGCAGGTTCTGGCCGCCGCGATCGATCGAGCCGTCCGCGTCGATGACGCCCGGGCAGCCGATGCCGATGAAAGGCGCGAGGTTCGCGCCCTCTTTCTCGGCACGCTTGATCAGCCCCGTCAGCATGTCGACGAGCCGCGCGACAGCGTCTTCGCGCTCCGGCTCGTCGTCACGATGACGCCACAGTTCGAAGTGTTCGACCGCGGCCTCAGCCAGATCCGCGCTCTTCTTGCGCCGTAGATCGACGAGGCCGGCACGGATGTTGGTGCCGCCGATGTCGACGGCGAGGATGCTGTCGTGTCCGGCCAGAATCCATGCAGGCACCAGCTGAATGCAGCCGATCAATCCGGCGTGGTCGGAATGGTTGCGAATCGGCTTGAGATCCAGATCGATGCCGTCTGCTTTGAGTAGCACCGAGGTGCGCCCGACTGCGAGTTCGCCGATCCGGCTGGTGCGCAGGCCGCCGCCAACCACGATGGCTTCGGTGTTCTTCCAATCCTTCAGTTTCAGGAAGCGACGGATCACTTGCGCAAACTCCTGCGCGAATTCCTCGATCGCCGCGTGAATCACGCCGGCAGCCTCGGCGTCGCCCTCGACCAGCACCTTGTCGAGCTGTTTCTTGCTCATCTGCTCGCTCGGCTCCTCGCCCAGCGGGTCGTCTCCGGCACGGCTCACGCGATCGCGCCAATCATCCAGAATGGCCTGAAAGGCGCGGCGGCTGGCGCGATCGCCGAGAAAACCTTCGGGGCTGCGTAGCTCCGCGTTATATGCGTCCACGGTGACCAGACTCAGCACTTTGCCACCGTGCGCAAGCAGCGGTATGGGCGAGGCATCGGTCTTCTTCGCTGTTTTCCTGGCCATTCAGTAACGCTCGAACACTTCGTGTAAAGCAAACACTCGGCGCGGCATTACGTTCCAGGGATATTCGTTGTTCCAGTGTTCTAGCTGCCTGCTCGCGGGTCCTGAGCGGGCAGGTTGCTGAGCTTGGTCGCCAGTTCGAAGCGCAGCCCCTCCGGCGCGTAGCACAGGTTCACCCTGCCGCCGAAATCTTCGGCGAGTACGTGTTCGATGAGTTGCGAGCCGAAGCCGCGTCGTACGGGAGGAGTCACCGGCGGACCCCCGGATTCGACCCAGCGCAACCGCAGACAGTCGTCGCCGTCGATCGGTTCGAGCGCCCATCGCACCGTGACTTCACCGCCGGGCGCGGACAACGCGCCGTATTTCATCGAGTTGGTGGCCAGCTCATGGATGGCCATGCTGAGCGAGAGTGCCTGGCGCGGCGATAAGTTCACCGGCGGGCCTTGAGCGCACATTTCACCCGGCGCCATGCTGTGCGGGAGCAACGCCGCTTCGATGATGGCGGCCATCGGCGCGCTGATCCAGCTCGATTGCGTCAGCACCATCTGTGCCTGGCCGAGCGCCTTCAACCGTCGAGAAAAGGTGAGGCGCGCTTCATCGAGGGAACTCGCCGCCCGAAAAGTTTGATCGCAGATGGTGTTCACGATGGCGAGCGTGTTCTGGATGCGATGCGCGAGCTCTGCATTGATCAGACGCGCCTGTTGCTGAGTCTGCACTTTGGAGGTCGTTTCGATCACCGTATCGAGCATGCCGGCGATGTGACCGTCGTCATCGCGGATCGGGCTGTAGCAGAAAGTGAAGTAGGCCTGCTCCAGATGGCCATGACGATCCACCATCAGCGGATAATCCTCGATGAACGTGGGCTCGCCCGCATAGGCCCGTTCCACCATGGGCCCGATGCGATGCCACGCTTCGGGCCAGACGGCGCTGAAGGGTCGGCCGATCGCCGGCGGCTTGTTGCCCAGGATGGGCAGGAAGGCGTCGTTGTGAATCAGAATGTGCTGCGGCCCCCACACCAGGCACTCTGGGAACGCGGAGTCGAGGATGACGCCAACCATGGTCCGCAGCGAATGCGACCAGTCACCGATGGGGCCGAGTGGACTTGCGGCCCAGTCGAAGCGGCGTACCGATTGTCCGCAAGCGCTGTGGCCAAGAAACAGATGCAGGGCGTCCGTCATCGTCATGCGCACCGTCCTGAGGATGCGGATCGGAGGTGTCGTTGCAGCGAGCGGCGCTCTTGGCGTGGAATTCCGCCGGGCGCGCATTTGTTCCGTCAACGGCGGTCGCCGTTGGGAAATCGTCAAATGGCCGACGCGCCCTGGCGCATTGGCTTGCCGGGATATTTGCCGGCGAATCGCATCACTCGCGCAAGGGCAGGAGCTGGTCGATGAGAGCGTCCGGCATTCGCCAGGCGCGCAGCGTATTCACGTCGACAGTGGCGCTGTCCTGGATCGCTGTCGGTGTGCGCGAGAAGCGTGGCGCCGGCGCAGGTTGAACGATTCCGGAATGAGTGACGAAGGTGCCCCGTGCGACGTTATGCGGATGTTCAATCGCTTCGCTCATCGGCAGCACCGGCGCGAAGCACGCATCGGTGTTCGACAGCAGCTCGCACCAGTGAGCTTGTGTCTGGCTTTGGAACACCTTCTCGAAGCGAGCGCGCATGTCTGGCCAGCAGGCCGGATTCCAATGATCGGGATAGTCGCTGAGGGGAATTCCCAGTTTGTCGAGCAGCACCGCGAAGAACTGGATTTCCAGCGCTCCGACACAGATCCATTTGTCATCGGCGCAGCGATAGGTGTCATAGAACGGCGCGCCGCCATCGAGCAGATTTGCATGCCGCTGCTCGCGCCATTCGCCGCTGGCGCGCATAGCAAACATCATGCTCATCAGAGACGCGGCGCCATCGGTCATTGCGCAATCGACGACTTGCCCGACGCCGGTGCTGCGGGCGTTCAACAGCGCTGCGAGCACGCCCATCGCAAGATACAACGCGCCGCCACCAAAATCGCCCACCAGGTTCAGCGGCGGCGTCGGCTTCGCGGCGTCGCCAATCGCATGCAAAGCGCCGGAGAGTGCGATGTAGTTGATGTCGTGGCCCGCCGTGTGCGCGTTCGGGCCGTACTGGCCCCAGCCGGTCATGCGTCCATACACCAGCTTGGGATTGTCTTTGAGCAATATGTCCGGGCCGAGACCGAGCTTCTCCAGCACGCCAGGACGGAAACCTTCGATCAGCACATCGGCGCTGCTGGCCAATGCCCGACACGCCGCGACGCCTGCGGGTTGTTTCAGATCGACGTTGAGCACGAGGCGACCGCGATCGAGGATGGTGTCGAACGGTTGCTTGAGCAGGTTGGGTCGCGAGATGCGAATGACTTGCGCGCCCAGATCGGAAAGCAGCATGCCGCAGAAGGGAGCAGGGCCCAGGCCAGCGAATTCCAGCACGCGCACGCCGTGCAGTGGGCCATGGCCGGTTGCGTGTTTCGTCGGATCGGACGAATTCATCTATATCTCAGAGCCTGGTGTGGTCCGAGCAGAATACCGGGCGACGTTTCTCCTGCAACGCCTTGACTGCTTCACGATGATCGGCGGAGCGCGCCGTCACCGACTCGTAGCCGACGCCCGCGTCCATGACAGCCGTGGCGACGCGCTTGAGCTCCAGGTTCATCAGGACCTTGGTCCAGCGGATCGCTTGCATGGAGCCGTGTTTGAGCCGATTGCAGAAAGCAGTGACGGCGTCGTTCAGCTGAGAGGGGCAGACGCAATGATTGATGAGCCCGATCTCTGCGGCATGCCGCGCCGTCATCGGCTCGCCGGTCAATAAATATTCCTTAGCGCGGCCCAGCCCGATTCGCTGTGCCCAGATCGCCACGCCGCCGTCGCCGGCGACCAAGCCCAAGCAGACATGCGGATCGCCGATCTTCGCGCCATCGTGCGCGACGATCACGTCGCACAGTAGCGCCAGCGTGGCGCCGAGACCGATGGCATGACCGTTCATTCGGCACACCAGCGGCTTGTCCAGATCCAGCATCGCGAACACGACGCGCTTGGCGACGCGAGCCTCCTGATCGAACAGCTCCGGTTGAGCGGCATTGCGTGCCAGATGCTCGATATCGCCGCCGGCGCAGAATGCGCGGCCGGCGCCGGTCAGAACGACGATATCGGATTCCGTATCGGTGGCGGCAAAGTGGAATGCTTCCGCCAGCTCATCGTGCATCTGCGCATCGACTGCGTTGAGTACTTCAGGACGATTCAACGTAATGGTCAGCACTCGATCCTTGTGTGCCAGTGCCAAAGTGCTGTAGCTGCGCACGATTCGTCACCCCCTGTAGTTGCCCGGATCGTTATACCCGCGGTCTTCAAAACACACGGCCCGCCCTGGCCGCGTGGCCGAGGAGGGTGCGGTACTCCGCGTCGGTTACGTTATCACCGGAGACCGCGAAGGTGTATCGATGGGAAGACCGGAGAACCCTGCGCCGAGGGCCGGCACTGGCGAGGTGTGCGATGAGAATTGGAACGCGCCCCTTTCGAGGCGCGTCCGCTGCGGTCATTTTCGCTGCGATTAGAGCGAGCGCGCGATGACCATGCGTTGGATGTCGGATGTGCCTTCGTAGATCTGACACACGCGCACGTCGCGGTAGATCTTCGCCAGCCCGAACTCTTCGAGATACCCATAGCCGCCGAGCGTCTGGATGGCGCCCGAGCAAACGGCTTCTGCGGTTTCGGAGGCCACCAGCTTGGCCATCGACGCTTCTTTCAAACACGGTGCGCCGGTGTCCTTGATGCTCGCTGCGTGCAGTACGAGCTGACGAGCGGCTTCGAGTCGCGCGGCGAGATCGGCGAGGCGGAACCCGACTGCCTGGTGCTCGATGATGGCCTTACCCATGGAGCGGCGCTCTTTCGCATAGCCGATGGCGATTTCCAGCGCCGCCTGGGCCATGCCGATACATTGCGAGCTGATGCCGATACGGCCGGCTTCGAGGTTCGACAGTGCGATTCGATAGCCCTGGCCTTCGGCGCCGAGTCGCAACGAGCTTTCGATGCGCAGATCGTCGAAACGCAGGCTGCAGGTGTCCGAGGCGAGCTGGCCCAGCTTGTGCTCGACCTTGTCGACCACGTAGCCGGGGCGATCGGTCGGCACCAGGAATGCGGAAATACCTTTCTTGCCGGCGTCCGGGTCGGTGACGGCGAACACGATGGCGAGTCCGCCGATCTTTCCGGAGCTGATGAACTGTTTGCTGCCGTTGAGCACGTAGCCGTCGGCGACTTTTGTCGCGCGAGTGCGCAGAGCGGACGCGTCCGAACCGGCATCCGCTTCGGTCAGAGCGAATGCGCCGATCATGCGGCCGCTGAGCAGCTCGGGCAGGAAGCGTTCCTGTTGCTCGGCATTGCCATCCTTGAGCAGCGCCGAAACGATCAGGCTGTTTTGAATCGAGAGGATGGTGGACAGCGCGCCGTCGGCCGCCGCGATTTCCATGAGCGCGAGCGCATACGAGACGTAATCGGCGCCGGCGCCGCCTTTTTCCTCCGGCGCGGTCATGCCCATCAAGCCCAGCTCGGCGAGCTCCCGGAACAACTCGGGGGGATAGGCTCGGGCGGTTTCGTAGCCCGCTGCATTCGGACGAATTCGCTCCTGGGCGAACTCGCGGACGGAATCTGCAATGGCTTGCTGCGTGGCGGTGAGTAACATCGGCGGATCTTCGGTCAACAGGACGACAGCGTCAGGCGGCAAGAATGGCGAGGGAACCGCCTGGGTGCAAATGGCTGCGGGTTTTGCTGGAATCCGAGCACAAATCGTGTCGCCTAGGATCGAAACGGCGCATTCCTGTTGCAAGTTACGGCGTGCGGACGGGTGCACGCCGATGTCATGAATTTCAGGGGGTGGGTTTCGGCGCGGGCGCCGCTGCCGTTACTGGCTGCTCCGCCGGGACCGAAGCTGCAGCCGAAGCTGGCGCGACATCAGCCGGGGGTGCGGGCGGTGTTTCTATCACCAGCGCGGCGATATTGACGACGCTCGGGTCGTCGCGGAGCTTCAGATACAAGCCGTTCTGACTCGGACGTGGCACAGGCAATGCGCGGCCCGGAAAGCCAACGGGCACGGCGATGGACCCTTTGAACTCCGAGTCGCTGGCGATCGAATCGAGCAGAAACAGATTGGCGCCGGTGAGCTTGCAGGACTGCGCGGGGTCGGTCGGGCATTCCAGTTCCTTCAACACCGGCAGCCGCACCAATGTCACCAGCGGCTGCCAGTCGCCGGCGACGCCTTTGTTCACCACTCTGAACTTCAGCGGACCGAACGCGGAGAACCCGAACGCTTTCATTGGATCGAACGTCGCGACCGCGACAGTGCTGTCGGCCAATGTGAGCGTGCGATTGGCGAAGCTCAGCGTGGTCGAGAGTGCTTCATCGGCGCTGGCCACTTCGATGTTTGCCTCACGACCGAAGGCGGCAGGCGACTTTGCTCGAACCGAGAAGACGAGCTGCGCGTCCTGCGGCAATTGGTTTTCGCTCGCGAGCTGGATATTGCTCGCATTGCCTCCCGACGCGATCTGCACACTCTTGCCAACCAGTTCGACGCGCGGACGCGGCGGGGCCACGGTCACGTTGACCTGATAGCTGCGACCATCATGCAGCGTGACTTTCGCCTTGGCTGTTTCGCCTTGTCGCAAGCTCGGCACCTCGCCGTCCCCATCATCGGAGGCTTCTGTTGGCTTCACCTCCAGTTGCAGCTGATCGCTGTGCTGATTGGAGATGGCAGCCGAGGGCACCCACTCGATCCCCTTCAGATTCAGACTGGCGACATCGTTGAGCCTGCTGCCCTTGAGAACGCCGTGCGATTCACCTTCATGCATCGTGAAGCTTTCAAAGCGGCCCGCTTCGGGATAGGCGCGCAGTTCGACCGGGTGCGGCTCGCTCGCGCCGTACTGAGAAACGAGCAGTGTCAGGGCGCCCGGTTGTGCTTGTTGCAAGGGCAGGTTGATCTCGACTTCGTTCGCCTTGACCGGCGTCCATTCCACGCGCAGCTCTTTGCCGGTGGGATCTTTCGCCATGATGCGATCGATGCACGCGACGCTGCCCGTTTGCAGATGAATCGTGTTGGCGCGGCCGACGATCAGCGATGCGTCGTCCTGCGAAGCCGGAGCCCAGGCTTGCGAATGCGTGTTGACCAGCTGGAAGCCCGGGCCGTCGAACTTATCGAAGCCCCAGTAGCCATGCAGCGAGCCGCGGAACCGATCGGCGAGCGTCGCGTTGCCGAGCGGCGAGGTGTCAACGAGGAAACCGCCCTGTGTGGCGTCCGCGGTCGCGGGCAGCTCGATGACTTCGCCATTCTTGCCAGTGACGCGAAGGACCGTGTGGTGCGCATATTCCGTCGCGAACACGAGCGGCGCGCCTTCGACGGGGAGCACGAGCCGGTCCTTACGCGCGCAATAAATATCTTTCGGGCTCACTGCATGCAGCGGCGGAGGCAGCGCCTGTTCCACGGCGGGCAGCGCCGCGACCAGCACGGACTTTGGATTGTGAAATGACGGCGGTGTGTTGAGCGCCAGCGTGAGCTCGTCATCGACCGCGGTCGCGAGCGCTGGAATGTATTGATAATTGGCGACCCGGAACGAGTCGAACAGCCTGCCCAGGTCGCGCAGCGTAGAAAGATAGGGGCTGTAGTAGCCGTAGTCCGCTTGCGGTGTGCGGCTGGCCGCCATGACCAGGTCGCTCGCCGGACCGGTCGTGAGCGTCTCGACGATGGACATGCTGTGTCCGTCGTTGAGGATCAATGTTTCCTGCCCTTCCATGAGGCAGGGCGCCTGCAGCTGGGGGAGGCGGTCCAGGCATCGCTCATCGACTCGAATGCCGAGGCTGCGCGCCAGCAGCGGCGTGGTGTCTTTGAGCACCGCCGGATTCGCGGCGTTCAGGTGGCGGATCGACGTGAGATAACGCTCCAGACGCGAGCGATCGAGAGTCGCCTGATTCAAATCCTGCGTCGAGCGCACGAACGCGCCCGGCCGGCCGCGGACCGCATTGACCAGCGTCTTGAAATCTCCACCGTCTTCGGGAGCGAGAAAGATCAGTGCCTGTTGCGCACCCTCGGGCACCGAGACGGTGAGGCCTTTATCGGCGCAGCCTTTCTTCCAGGTCTCACATTTGAAGAACCAGTTCTTCGGCGGTGGATTGGTCGGCCCACGCAGGAAGCTGATCACGAGCAGATAGTGTTGGGATTGCGACTGCGGGAAGTCGGCCTTGATCCACAGCTTGTCGCCCACCGCGAGGTGCGGCACCTGAGCGATCGGCAGCGTCGTTTTCTCCCTCGTAACGGTGGCTTCGAGCGTTGGGCCTCGCAGATCGAAAGGGGCGTTGCTGGCCGCCTGAACGGAGGTGACCGCGAGAACCGCAAGGGTCGAAAGCCAATGGCAAGATCGCGAACTCATGGGGGCGCATCGTAGGGCAGAGCGCCGGAACGGCCAACCCGTTTGTCAGCCCCTCGAGCCGGTTTTTCGCTCACAATCAAAGCAGCGGCCGGCGCCTTCATGGCGTCGATCAGCTGCCGTTCAGCTTGCGTCCGCCCCGGTCATTGATACCACGGGCCCGAGAGCTTCTCGGCCACCGACCGGCCGTATGTCACGCCTGGATACTGCTCGTAGTAGAGATACCAGATCTCGCCATTCGGCGCGGGGATCAGCATCGGCGCTTCACGGAAGTTCGGACTGAGCGGCGGGCTCGGCGTGCGTCATGTGGGCGAACAGATTAAATATTACTTGTAAGATATGGGTCGTATCGAACGATGTCTGGCTTCTGACGGCGCGTCGACCTCTTCGTTCGCGAGGCCTCGATTCAGACTTCAGGACTGTGGCCGGATTTCGGGCAGCTGACCGAGAAAGTCATCGAGGCTGCGGCGGCCGTCCTGCCATTCTTCGTAGCGGCGCGGCGCGTCCGGGACGCCGTTGGCGGTGAGCTCGATGCGAGAGGAGCGCGAGATGGCGCGAAGGTCGTCGCGGCTGATCGGGAAGTAGATCTGGCTGGAGCCGGGAATGGGCAAGGGCAGGGCTTCGCTTATGCCGAGCTCCGAAGCCTCGCCCGTGTGCGGTGTGAGCGCGACCGTGCGATCGCCGAGATTCACCTCGATTTGTTTGAAAGCATTCTGAAAGGCGCCGGCCTGGTCGGGCCACAGATCGCCCGAGTTCCACAGGATGGCGACCAGATACAGCTTGCGCTCGCCCATGCGATTTATCTCGATCGCGGTCAGCTGCGCGTAATCCCGCTCATTCAGCCCTGGCGCCGGTGCTGCTCGTATCAGCACGAGCGGTTCGGTCTGTGCCGTGACCGTGACCGAAGACTTGGGATCCATCCACGACTTGACCGTCGGCTGTGCCGCGCAAGCCGCCAGCATCAACGTCAAAAGCAGCGCTGAATATTTCATGGGCGGCCCCCAGTGGCCAGGATGGGCTGATCCTGTAAGAAAGTGGCGGCGCCGCGCTCCGGTTCCGCCGGTGCTCATCGTGCGCCGTCAGCGGTCCGTACAGGTTCGGGCCGCGGCGCGAATTCGAGCTGGACCTGGCCTGGAGGATTCCGTCAACATAGCGGCGAGGTAAAGAATCACACCATGCGATCCGTATCCAAGCTGCTCGTGTCCGCCATTCTCGCCCTCCTCGCCGGCTGCGGCGAGCAACGTGGCCCGACCGTGTATGTGCTCGATGGAGAGCAGTCGGTCGAGTTGAAAGCGTCGGCCTCGCCCATGAAGGTGCAGCCGGGCGGGCAGGTGGTGCTACACGTCGAGCGCCGCACGACCGGGCAATGGAAGCAGGTCCCGAGAAACGAGCTCGTGCCGGGCCAGTGCTGGGTGTATCGGCCGCCGGTCGAAGTCGAGCCCGAAGTGGCGCACAGCGTTCAGTGGGAAGTGGTCCCGGAGAATGCGGTCGAGTTCCACGCCGAGTATCAGCTCGATCAGTCGCGGGTCGCCACCGTGCACGCCTCCGGCAAGGTGTCGTTGACGCCGCTCGACAAAGTCAAATGTGAAGAAGGCCGGGTCGTGGTCGGCAATACGATCGAGATCGACGCTACCTCCTGAGCTGGCGGCCGCGCCGAGTGCGCGAGCCGTTGCGCTCCGTGTCCACTGCACGTCGCCATCCAGCCCAGTTGTCCCCATTTGGCGGCTGTCCTGACGCGAGCCACGTCGATATCATCGCGGCAGGCCTCCGCTCGCCCGGAGACTCACATGGCCAAGTCTCACAGCCTGCTCTCCCGCGCACTCATGTTCTGCCTATTCTGCGCTCCTGAAGCTGGTGCCGCTGGCGCGGGCTCGGACGACTATGCGTCCGAGCGGGCAGAGATGGTGAATCGACAGATCGCGGGGCGCGATGTCAGCGACGAGCGTGTGCTCGCAGCGATGCGCAAGGTGCCTCGACACGAGTTCGTGCCGGAGAGCGAGCGCCGCTCGGCCTATCACGACACACCACTGCCCATTGGTGAAGGGCAGACGATCTCGCAACCCTACATCGTGGCGTTGATGACCGAACTGGCGCGGCCTGCCAGCAATCATCGCGTGCTCGAAGTGGGCACCGGATCTGGCTATCAAGCGGCCGTGCTCGCGGAGATCGTCGGGCATGTCTACTCGATCGAGATCGAGGAAACGCTCGCGCAACGAGCGAGCGCGGTGCTGAAGAAACTCGGCTACGACAACATCACGGTTCGATCGGGCGACGGCTACTCCGGGTGGTCGGAACATGCGCCGTTCGACATCATCGTCATCACCGCTGCGCCTGATCATGTCCCCGCGCCACTGATCGAGCAGCTCAAGCCGGGCGGGCGCATGGTCGTGCCGGTCGGTCCGATCGCCTCTACACAACAGCTGCGTGTGCTGACGAAAGATGCCTCAGGGAAAGTGACATCGAAAGACGTCGCGCCGGTGCGCTTCGTGCCACTGCGAAGGCGGAAGGACTAGAGCGCCTCGCGTCACGCTCAGTGGCCTCGATTCTGCGCAAATCTCCTGTCGTGGGTTCGTCGTTCGTCGCCCCGTTGTACTTAGGAAACATTCGTACCGTGGATCGGACGTGCAGCGTGCAGGTCATCGCGGTTTGTTTTGTTGCGAGCGGCAGGCGTATAAGGTTCGGCGGTCATCGCCGAGCGTGATGTCTTCGGCCCGCTTTAGTTCATGTGCAGGGCGCACCCTGGAGTTTCTTGCAGGATTACCCGGAGCGTAGCAGCAGCAACGCCGCCCACGTCCGGTTGCGTGATCGTTCGTTCAATCATCCTGCAGTAGACAACAGGAGCATGCTCATGAACACGAATCTTCTACGGACCTCGTGCATGGCCGCTTTGGCAGCGTTCTCGGCGACGGCCGTCGCGCAGAACGGCGGGCAGGGCAACAGCTGTGCATCATTGCCATCGTATTCGCAGTTGAAGACAGCATTGACCGCGGCACGCGATCAAGCCAACGGCGGGTTCGATCTGGACATGTGGGGCACGGTCGTCAACCGGGATGGATTTGTGTGCGCGGTCGCTTTCACCGGCGACGATCGCGGCTCGCAATGGCCGGGCAGCAGAGTCATCTCCGCCCAGAAAGCAAACACCGCCAACGCTTTCAGCTTGCCGACTTTGGCATTGTCGACGGCGAATCTATACGCAGCGGTGCAGCCCGGCGGCTCGTTGTATGGCTTGCAACACAGCAACCCGGTCGAGACGTTGATCGCCTATCGCGGTAACGCCGGAAACTATGGCTTGGCGAATGATCCGATGGTCGGCTTTCGAATTGGCGGAGTGAATGTGTTCGGCGGCGGACTTGCGCTCTACAACAGGAATCAGGAGTTGATCGGTGCGATCGGCGTGAGCGGCGACACCTCTTGTGCCGACCACAATATCGCGTGGCGAACCCGGCACGCGTTGAATCTGGATTTCGTGCCGGGCGGCGTCAGCGCGCAGGGTGACGACAACATCAACTACATCGGCCTGGTGGCGGAGCCCAGTCTGGCGAACGATTTCTCGCATCCGATCTGCGCCATCGCCGGCGAAGACAAGGTGTCCGATATCAGCGCCAATCTGCCGCCGATTCAGCAGCCCGAAGAGGAATAACAGCGACACTTGTTGTGGCGGACGGGCTCGTCCGCCACTGCTGCGAAGCACAATCGCATTGCGGTCAGGCCGAGGGAACCGCGCGCGACCCGGGCGGTTACGTTATCAGCCAACTCGTAGATGTTTTCCTGCAGTGATGGTAGCGGGTGAGGGCAAGTTTTCTGACGCGGTCACTGCGTCGGGCCCGATAGAACACGACAGCAGCTCAAGGGGTGCCAGGCCGCTCGTGACTGCGTGGGCTGTTGTCCTGGTACTTCACACAGTCTTTATCGCAAGCGGGTTCGTCGGCGACCAGACCGCGATCATCGTCAATGACCTCGTGTGGACTGCCGCCGCTGTGCTGGCGACGATCAGCAGCTTTCGCGCAGCGGCCGTCTCGCGCGGTCGGGATCGGATCGCATGGCTGCTGTTCGGGCTGGCGGGCACGGCCTGGGCGATAGGCCAGATCATCTGGAATGTGTTCGAGTTGTATCTCGGGGTGCGAGCGCCGTTCCCGAGCATTGCCGATGCCGCTTATCTTCTGTTCGGTCCATTGATGCTGGCCGGCCTGTTCGTTCTGCGCGCCACGCAGGAGGAGCGCCGGATGACCTGGCTGCGAGTGGCGAATCTGGGTCTGATCCTGTGCGCTCTGGCAGCGGTGCTGATCACTACGCTCGCACGTCCCCTGCAGGAGATGCCTGGCTCCTTCGGCGCCGCGCTGGTCGTCGTCATCGAGAATGCAACGATCGCGCTCGCTTTCATCGTGGCGGTGTACTTCCTGTGGTCCTACCGCTGGGGCGATCGATTGCTGTCCTACGGACTGGTAACGCTGGGGCTCGCCGTGCACATGATCACCGGAATGTTGTATACGCGCGAGCTCATCGGCGCGAGTTACGACACGACGGATTTTTTCAATGTCGGTTGGATACTGGCCTTTGCGCTTCATCAATGGGGCGCCGAGACGCAGGTCAGCGTGCAACATCACGGGCGCGTTCAACCGTTGGCGGTCCAACAGAGTCAGGGCTGGGTCGAAGCGCTCGTGCCCTCATTTCTTTTGTTTTGCGTCACTCTGTCGGCGACCTGGTTCGCGGAGGAGATCACGGTGGAGGCGCTTCACCTGCGAACGCTCGTGTTCATTGCGTTCGCGGTGATTCTGGGCTCACGCGAAGCCTGGCTTTATTGGCGAGGACAACAACTGCGATTCGCGCTCGACAGCTCAGCCAGTGCATTGACGCGTGCCAATGAACGATTGAGTGCCGTGGACAGTCGGCGCCGCGATCTGGAACGTGCGATCGATGTGACCGCCCGCGCCGGCTGCGTAGGGTTGTGGGAATGGGAGGCGGGCTCGAACGTGGTGCACTTCTCGCGTGAATGGAAACGGCAGCTCGGCTACGCCGAAGACGAGCTGCCGGACAAGTTCGAGTCCTGGCGCAGCCGTCTGCATCCGGAGGAGCACGACAAGATCATGCGCAGGCTCGAAGAGTTCCTGCGTCACCCGGAAGACGAACTGGTCATCGAACATCGCATCCGGCATCGAGATGGCTCCTATCGCTGGATGCTGGCGCAAGGCTCGGCACTCATGGACGGCGAGGGGCGGCCGGTGCGTGCGTTGGGTTCGATGGTCGATATCACATCGTTCAAGGATCTGGAGCAATCGTTACGAGACAGCGAGCGCCGCTATCGCGATCTGGCGGATGCGCTCGAAGCTCGCGTCGCGATGCGCACGCGCGAGCTCTCCGCTGCGTATCGTGAATCTCGGAACTTTGCCCACGCGGTGGCGCATGACCTGAGGGCGCCATTGCGCGCGATCAATGGATTCTGCGCACTGTTGGATCAGAGTGCTTCGAGCAAGTTGAACGAGACCGAGCGTGGTTTCATCGAGCGCGCTCGCCAGGGCTCGATGCGTATGTCCGGCTTGATCGACGATCTGTTGGATTATTCGAGACTGGAGCATCGCGAGCAACGGCTCCAACCCATCGATTGTCGGGCGTTCGTGCGTGAGCTCGTCGACTCGATGAAAGAGCGCATACAGGAGGCCGGCGCGGAGGTTCATATGGATCTGGACAGCAGGCCGGTGATGGCGGACAGCGAAGGGCTGCGGATTGCGCTGAGCAATCTGATCGAGAACGCGCTGAAATTCTCCGACCGTGCCGAGCGGCCGCGCATCGGCATCGAATCGAGCGTCGAGTATGGACGCTATCTGCTGAAGGTGCGAGATAACGGCATCGGCTTCGACGTCGCCTATCGCGACAAGATCTTCGAGATCTTCAATCGCCTGCATGCCTCCGGATACGAAGGCACAGGCATCGGACTGGCGCTGGTACGCAAGGCGGTTCAGCGCATGGAAGGAGAAGTGTGGGCGGAGTCGAAGCCGGGCGAGGGCGCAACGTTCTCGGTGAGCCTGAAACTGGCGGACACCGTCGATGCCGAGGCGCTGCCTGGCATGTAACGAATGACCTGCGTTTACAACCTATTTTCAGCCTGTTTTGTTGGTGATAGACGAAACATTGATCGCAAACGATCGGTTGCGCGTATCGCCGACGCTACAGGCAGGAAAGGGGGAAATCATGAACGCAGGTTTGCTCCGTCGGCGAGCCGCTTGGGTCAGCGTGGTTGCCGCTGTCACTCCGGCTCTGGTTCATGCACAGCAGGCGCCGGCGCAGCCCGAAGCGCCGGCGACCGGTCTCGAGACTGTAGTTGTTACAGGTAGCGCGCTGGGAGGCGTGAAGAAACTCGAAGCGAGTTACAACATCGTCACCGCCAACGAGGAGCAGATCCGCCAGTCGAATCCGAAGAGCACGGCCGATCTGTTGAAAATCTCACCGGGCATGTGGCCGGAAACCTCCGGCGGCCAGACAGGCGCGAACATCGAGATCGCAGGCTTCCCGGGCGGTGGCGATGCGCCGTATTTCACGACGCTGCTCATGGGTTCGCCGCTCTATGGCATGCCGACCCTGTCGTTCTTCGAAACCACCAGCATCATTCGTCTCGACGACACGGTGCGCGCCGTGGAAATCCTGCAAGGGGGACCCTCAGTCGTGTTCGCCGGCGGACAGATGGGCGCGACGGCGAACTTTCTGCTCAAGACTGGCACCGATGTGCCCTCTGGCAGTCTGGGCCTCACGTATGGAGACGAGAATCTCTGGCGTCTGGATGGCTTCACCGGTTTCAGAGTGGGCGAAGGCTGGTATGGCAGCATCGGTGGTTTCTATCGAACCTCCGATGGCGTGCGCGATCCGCAGTTCACGGCGGATGAAGGCGGGCAACTGACCGCAACTTTGAAGCGCGAGTCGGATCGAGGCGATTTGATCCTGTATGCGCGTTATCTGAACGACAAGAATCAGTTCATCACGCCGATTCCCGTGGTTCAGAGCGGCACCAAGGACTTCCACCCGTATCCTGGGTTCGATCCGCTCACCGGCACTTATTACAGCGAAGCGATCCGGCACGTACGCTTGCCTGGCTATCCCGGCGGTGGCGCCACCGCCGATCTTGCCGATGGCCGCGGCGCCGACATGTGGTTCGTGGGCGCCAACTACGATCATGAGTTCGACAACGGCTGGTCGATCAGCAACAAGTTTCTGGCCAACGCCGGCGACGTGGATACCAATGCGCTGTTTTCCGGCAGCAATCCGGCATTGCTCAACGACATGCTGTACACGATTTCAACCGATCTCGGTGGACTGCAGCTGCCTGCGGGCTCGGCCACGGCGACCTTCGTCGGCGGCGGCGCCGTTTCACCCACGCAGGATGTGATCCATCAAGGCTGGTGGTTCATTCACAAGGAACTGGAGAACATCAACAACGACTTTCGTCTGAGCAAGGAGATCTTCGATGGCAACACGCTGACGCTGGGTCTGTATCTGGCCTACTACGCGATGGACGACAAGTGGGCGCAGGGCGGCCTCGGGATGCTCATGACCAACGAGCCGAACGCGCGGCCGATCGCTGTAAGTTATGTTTCTGGCGGCCAGACGCTGCTCAGGACCGACGATCAGGGCTTCCTGGACTATGGCGGCTTCAACATTGCCCAGCGCGGTCACGCGTTCAACCACGCGATCTACCTGTCGGATTCGTGGCGCATCGACCGATGGTTGCTCGATGCATCCGTGCGCTACGAGAACCAGGACGCCACCAACCGGGTGTGCAACCTGACCAACGTGAATCTCGACGGCAATCCGCTGACGATCTATGACAATGAGGTGCCGCAGTGTAACGGCACCCTGGAGATCACGGATTACGACAAGGACTTCACGTCGTGGACCGTGGGTGCGAATTACAGTTTCACCGATGCGATGTCCGCCTATGCGCGAGCCAACCGCGGCGGACACTTCGCGGATTTCGACAACGGCATTCGTGGCAGCAGCACTGGCGGTGTAGCGCCCATCCAGGTCGTTCGCAACTACGAGGTCGGCTTCAAGTTCCAGAACGAGTTCTTGTACGCGGACATCAGTGGCTACTTCCGCGACTTCACCGGCCTGTCCTATCAGCAGACCGATCGATTGGGCGCACCGACCGGCCAGCGGTTGTTCTACGGCTCCGAGTCGAAAGGTGTGAACTTCATCGGCCAGCTCACGCTGTGGGACAACTTCAGATTCCAGGTGGTGGCGAACTATCTCGATGGCGAGTACACCGACTACGACGCCTGTGTTCCCTTCACCAACGTGGTGACCGGCGACGGCTGCGCACAGATCGAAGGCAAACAACTGCAACGTCAGCCCAAGCTGCGTTACATGCTCACGCCGGGCTATCGCTTTGCCTTCAGCTGGGGCGACATCGATGCTCACGTGACGTACACGCACGTCGGCGATCGCACGCAGGATCAGTCCGGTCTGCAACAGCTCGGTTCGTACTACACCTGGGATTTCGGTGTGGTCGCGAACGTAGGCGAGAACTGGCAGTTCGCCGTGCGAGGTACCAACGTGTCGGACGAGCTCGGTCTGACCGAAAGCAATTCACGCATCTTCGGTACGGCAGCCGGCACCAATGGCGTGTTGCTGGCGCGACCGATCGAAGGCAGCGAGATCAATTTTCAGGCGAAGTACCTTTGGTAGAAAGCTTCAGCGCTTTGTATCGCTGAGCATCGCTTCGTGTGCGAGCACCGGATGCCCGATGACATAAAACGTCTCGGGCATTTTTTTTTCAGGAGCACAGCATGCGAGCCAACAGCAGTTATCTGGCGTTCGGCCTGGTCGTAGCGAGCGTGGGCGCCTGGGCGGCGAACGATGGAACTCCGCCCGAACAACTCGATGGACCCGCCGTCGCTGCGGGTTGCGCTCGTCAGTTCGAGCGCGCACAACGTGTCGATATGGAGTCCTTCCGCGACTACGACGCCGCGGCCTTCAGGTCGATCCATCACCCCGACGCCACGACGATCTTCGCCAGCGGCGCAGTTCGCTATGGCATCGACGCGGTCATGGAAGCGTTGCGCTCACACTTCGAGGACAAGGAAGCGGTGTGGGCCTGGACCGAGAAGTATCGAATCGTCGACGGCTGCAGGACTGCTTTCATTCTCTATGAGACCACCTACGATATTCCCTCGAATGGCTATCACCAGCGCGCGCTCACCGCAGTGACCTACACATTCCATCACGGCAAGTGGCTCGCGGTCGCGGATTCGGGGACGCTGCTGCCGAACTAGTGGAGCTTCACGCGTTGCTGAGAAACCCGAGAGCATGAGGCATCGATCCTTGCCTGCGCGGCACGACTGAGTTGCGGGGGTTGGAACCCGGGTCCGGCTCCCTCATTCTGCGGGCTGGACCCGAACCGACCAGGTGCTGCCTCATGACCGATGACTCGACCGCTGCTTACACGCCCCCGAAAGTCTGGAGCTGGATCAAGCCGAACGGCGGGCAATTCGCGAACATCAATCGACCCATCGCCGGTCCGACCCACGAAAAGGCGCTGCCTGTCGGACGACATCCGTTGCAGTTGTATTCGCAGGGTACGCCCAATGGCCAGAAGGTCACGATCCTGCTGGAGGAGCTGCTCGAACTGGGTCACGCCGGCGCCGAGTACGATGCGTGGCTGATCCGCATCGGCGAAGGCGATCAGTTCGGCAGCGGCTTCGTCGACGTGAATCCCAATTCGAAGATCCCCGCGCTCATGGATCGCTCCGGCTCGCAACCGATCCGCGTGTTCGAATCCGGCGCCATCCTGCTCTACCTCGCGGAGAAATTCGGCGCGTTCCTGCCCTCACAACCCCAGGCTCGCGCCGAGTGCTTTTCCTGGCTGTTCTGGCAGATGGGGAGCGCGCCGTTCCTCGGCGGCGGGTTCGGGCATTTCTACGCGTATGCGCCAACCAAGATCGAGTATGCGATCGATCGCTACGCCATGGAGACCAAGCGCCAGCTCGACGTGCTCGACCGACGACTGGCGCAGAACACTTATCTCGCCGGCGACGAATACTCGATTGCGGACATCGCCGTGTTCCCCTGGTACGGGGGCATGGTCAAGGGCTGGATGTACAACGCCGGCGAGTTCCTGTCCGTCCACGAGTACAAGAACGTGCTGCGCTGGGCCGACATGTTGCTGGAGCGTCCGGCCGTGGTTCGCGGCCGCATGGTGAATCGCACGAGCGGCGATCCTGCTCAGCAACTGCACGAGCGTCACGACGCCAGCGACTTCCATACGAAGACACAGGCCAAGCTCGCGGCCTCCGGATCGTAGTTTCAGGGCGGGAAGCGTTCCTCACGTCCCGCTCGTTCGACCCGCCGCCCTGGAGCTACAATGCGCCCAGGCGGAGCAGGGGAGAACACATGAGCGAGAGTATGGGAAAGCTGATTCTTCGGCTGACGCTGGGCATCCTGATCCTGTTGCACGGTATTGCGAAGATCAAAGGCGGTGTCGGTGGCCTCTCGGGCATGGTCACCGGCGCCGGTTTGCCGGCCTTCGTCACCTACGGTGTCTATGTGGGTGAGGTGCTCGCCCCCATTCTGGTGGTGCTCGGGTGGTACTCTCGAATTGGCGCGGGATTGATCGCGATCAATATGCTGTTCGCGATGGCGCTGGCCCATCGCGCCGACCTGTTCGAGCTCGGCAAATCCGGCGGCTGGGCTCTGGAGCTGCAGGGAATGTTTCTATTCACCGCCATTGCGCTGGCCCTGCTCGGGCCCGGGCGCTTCGCCGTCAACGACAAATGAGTTCAGCCGATCGTTACCGTCACCGGCGGTAGCGTGCCGAGTTGAAACGAGTAGGTATCGCCCACGACTGCGAACCGGGTCGGGATGATGGAGCCGGTCATGATCCACTGACCGGGTCGAAGCGGCGTTCCCGCTGCGTGCGCGAAGCGTGCGACCCAGGCCAATACCCACAGCGGGCCATTCATCACATCGTCGCTGGACCCGGTCGCGACCTGTTCGCCATTGATGTGCAATCGGCCCTGCAGACCACGCAGATCTCCAAAGGCCGAAGGTGACGTGGCTGGGCCGAGCACGATGCCCTGGTTCCAGCTGTTCTCCGCGGCGATCGAGCTCGCTTCGAGGTGGGCGTAGTCGGCATCGCGGTCGTCGATGATCTCAAAGGCGGCTGCGACGGCATCGACGCTCGCGATCAGATCCTGCACGTTCGCATCCGGGCGCAGCACCGGTACTTCTGCGCCGATGCGCAGGGCCAGTTCGCTTTCCACGCCCAGTCGATGGAACTGCGCCTTGCGAATGGTTGCGCCGCTCGTGCGAACGGTGCTCTGGAGAATACGGCCGCCGATGGGTTCGGAGACACCGCAGAACTGCTGCATCTTCCCGGTGGTCAGCCCGACCTTGTACCCGGCGACGCTATCGCTGCCGGAACGCAGGGCACGGGCCAGGATTTCGTCCTGGATGGCATAGGCTTCCGCGAGCGTCGCCGGACGACCGTCGATGCGATAGAGCTGGAATCGAGTGCGATTCCTGACGTGGACTTCGTACTGATCGACGATGGCGTGAACCTGGCCGGCCTGCATTGTTCGACCTCGACACATCGGATGGCAGATGGACCGCCGGCGACTGTAGCACAGGCCTTTTAGGAAAAATTTCTGCTTCTGGAGCAGTACACTCGGGTCAGCATTCGAGGAGAGCGTATGGCCGCCTACATGATATGCACGATGCAAGTCCACGATCCGGTCACTTTTAGAAAGTACTCGGATCACACGCCCAAGACACTGCAGAAGTATGGCGGCCGCTTCCTCACGCGCGGCGATGAAGTCACGACTTCAGAAGGCGCCGCGTTCACCGAGCGAATGGTGATCCTGGAGTTTCCCGACCGCGCGTCTGCCGAAGCCTGGTACAACGATCCGGAGTATCAACGACTCTCGGAGTTCCGGCGCGCGGCGAGCACGAACGGTCGCATGCTGCTGCAGGAAGGCCGGCCCGATCACGTCGCGCCCGATCCTCGCGTTTGATTCCCGCCGGAGGCTGGTCATGGATCTGAAGATTTCCGGACGTCGTGCGCTCGTATTCGGCGCGTCCAAGGGGCTCGGCAAAGCCGTCGCGCGCGAGTTGGTTGCAGAGGGTGCTCAGGTCGCCATCGTCTCTCGCGACCCGGAGCGGATCGCGGCGACCGCGGCCGAGATCGGCGCGATCGGCATTCCAGGCGATGTTTCTTCCCCGGGTCATTGCGAGGCCCTGGTCGCGCAGGCGGTGAAGGCGCTCGGTGGGCCCATCGACATTCTGGTGACCAATACCGGCGGTCCGCCTGCCGGCCCGTTCGAAAGCATCTCCGCCTCCGACTGGCAAAAAGGCTTCGATAACCTTTGGATGAGCACGGTGGAAAGTGTGCTCGCGGTGCTGCCGGAGATGCGTCAACGCAAATGGGGGCGCATCCTTGCGATCACCTCGATCTCCGCTCGCGAGCCGCAACCTGGGTTGGTGATCTCCAATAGCTTGCGAGCGGGCTTGCTCGGGCTGGTCAATTCCGTCAGTCGCGACGTCGCGAAAGACGGGATCACGATGAATGCATTGCTGCCGGGTTACACGGCGACCGAACGGCTGACGGAGTTGGGCGTGGACGATGCGACCATGGGGCCCAAGATCCCGGCGGGGCGAATCGGCAAGCCCGAGGAATTCGCAGCGCTCGCGGCGTTCCTTGCTTCGGAGCGGGCGTCGTACATCACGGGGCAGGCCATCGCCGTCGACGGTGGGTTCTTGAACTCGATCTGATCGATGCGACGCGCGTTCATCGACGGCAACGCGCGTTCCCCTCGCTCGCATGCTGCGAAGGCATGGGCGTATCCTGCGCCTCATGTCGTCCGTTCAAGATAAAGACCTGTCGCGCCTCGTTCTCGAGCCCATCGGCATCGTCCGTACTTCGCTGGCCACCAAAGTCGAAGCGGCTCGCCAGCCGCGGGCGGCGCAGGGAGCGTCGGCGCGTATCGAGTTATTCCCCGGTCGCAACTTCGAACACGCACTCGAAGATCTGTCGCGCTGGCGGTTGATCTGGGTGATCTTCTGGTTTCATCACAACCCCGGCTGGCGCCCGAAGGTGCTGCCGCCCCGAAGCACGTCGGGCCGCAAGGGAGTGTTCGCCACTCGCTCGCCCCATCGCCCGAATCCGCTCGGGCTTTCCGTCGTGAGATTGGAGAAGGTGGAGGGATTGAACGTTCACATCCTCGACGCCGACCTGCTCGACGGCACACCGGTGCTCGATATCAAACCGTATGTCGCCTACACGGACGCGCATCCCGATGCTGGCAATGGATGGCTGGAAGAAGCCGATGCATCGCGCGGCTCGACTCAGCCTGCCGACCCAGTGTCTGCATTCACGGTGACATTCACGCCGCTGGCGACTGAACAAGCCAATTGGATCGAGATGCGAACCGGCCTCGGTATCCAGGAACGAATGCGCTCCACGCTGGCGCTTGGCCCGGAGCCGCATCCCTATCGACGCATCCGTCGGCTCGACGATGGGATGCAGTTGGCTGTCAAAGAATGGCGCGCACGTTTCATTGTCGAGGGCCGCGAGATTCGTGTGATCGCGATTGGCTCTGGATTCAAGGAATCGCAGCTCGCCGCTGAAAGTGACGATGAGGTATTGAAGGCGCATCGAGAATATCGCGAACGGTGGCGATGAATCCCTGAAACTGGTCCTCGAGTCGCAGCCTTAGTCTACGGCGACGACTCCACCCGCTTGCAGACTCCCCGAGCCAGTTGTACCATGGGTTCAAGTGGTACATCGGACTCGTACTCCATTCGCCGGCCGCTCGAGCCGGCGATCGCTGGCAAAGTGAGGTGGCGTCATGGTCGAAGCCTATGCATTCCTTGCGGCGTTCATGGTGCAGATAGTGGCAATGTCGCTGCTGCATCCGATCTGGTTTGCCAGAGCCGTTCGACTCCAGTCGGCGCGCTACCCAGCCGAGCGTTTTGCGCAGTTCTTCCCAGGCGTCGATCTCGACATTGCCCGAGAGCGCTTTCTGACTCGATATCGAGTGTTGAATGCCGGCATTGCGGTGCTGGGTTTGTTGCTGCTGGGCTGGCTGTTCGGCTACATGCGACGCACGGATTGGGATCACGATACGGTGATCGTCCTGCTTGCCGTGTACTTCGCAGTGCAGATGGCCCCAATCTGTTTCGTCGCATGGGGCGCCTCCCGGTTCAAGCACAAGGTGCTCGAGCAGTCGATGCCGGAGGGTAAGCGCAGGGCCAACCTGCAGCGTCGCGGGCTGTTCGACTTCGTCTCGCCGGCCGTCGTCGTCGTTGCCGTGCTGAGCTATTTCCTGTTTGCTGCTTTCGTCATCTATGTCCAGCAGAAGCCATTTCCGGGATTTGCTCTCATTGGCGTCCTGACGCTGGTCTATGTATCGCAGGCGCTGGTGGTCTACACGACGTTGTATGGCAAGAAGATCAATCCGCTCGAGACCAACGCAGACAGTGTGCGCATGAGCGGCCTCGGAGTGAAGGCCTGCGTGTACGGCTGCATCGTGTGCGCCGTATTCTTTGCTGTCGTGTTCACCCTCGATCTGCTGGATCTCAAAAGATGGATGCCATTGGCGCTGACGGTTTGCGTCCTGGCCGGCACGTTCTTGTTCGATGGCCTGCAGGGCGCCGCCGCGTCGGCCAGAAGCGGATGGGCCGGGCTCCGCCGGTAGCCTCGCGTCCGCACCACGAAGACTTTCTGCGTAGGCGAAGATAGAGCGATCAAGAGGAGCGCCGATGGAAATCACCATCGACATCGACAATCCCGTGCCGCAGTTCGAGCAGCTCATCGAACAGATCAAGGCTGCCGTGACGGCAGGTGTTTTGCGGCCAGGCGACGCATTGCCTTCGATCCGCCAACTCGCGAACGATCTGGAGTTGAACAGCAAGACCGTGGCGAAGGCGTACAAGCTGCTGGAACGCGATTCGATCATCGAAGCGAAGGGTTACCGTGGTACCTACGTTCACCCCAAGGCCAAGGCGAACTGCAAGTTCAATCTGCAGCAATGGACTCAGCGCAAGCTTGGCGAAACGATTGCCGAGTTGCGTGAAGCGGGCGTGACCGATTCGGAGATCCGCAATGCGTTCGCCAGCGCGCTCGCCCGGCAACCGACGAAATGAGATGGGTGTCGGGCCTTCAGGAGTTGGAGCGAAGCTTCTCGTCCGGATCGAGTGGCTGCTGAGGCGGTCGCAGTTGCTCGGGAACGTGCTGTAGATTGATGCGAGTTCGGGTCCACGTGGTGTAGCGGCCACGCATGGCGTCGACCAGAATGTCGGCGGGTTGCAAATGAGCGGCCGCTTCCGGGTGGCGTTGTTTCCAACGCTCCACGCCGGCCAATGCATCCTCTTTCTGGCGTGCGCGTCCGATCTCGATGAGAGGAAGCCTGGTCCTGCGCTTGGAGGGTTGAACGCGAGCGGGCTCGGACTTCTGTTTGCGATAGTGCGGCGGCCAGGGCGCATCGCCCAATCCCTGACGCTCGTGCAGTTCGAGCAAGCCTTCGATGGAGCCGGCGTGCTCATCGATCCCTGCATGCAGATCGCCCAGCTTTTTGAAACGAGCAGGCATCGTGCCGAGAGTGAAATCGGCAGGGTCGCAATCCTCGACTTCTTCCCAGGTCACCGGCGCCGAGACACGCGCGTCAGGCTTGGGTCGCACAGAATATGCGGCGGCGACCGTGCGGTCTTTTGCGTTCTGGTTGTAGTCGACGAATACGCCGTGGCGTTCCTCTTTCCACCATTTGCTGGTGGCGAGTTTCGGTGCGCGGCGCTCGACTTCACGCGCAAGCGCGAGAGCGGCGAGGCGTACTTCATCGAATGTCCAGCGCGGCTCGATGCGCACGTTGATGTGCATGCCGCGCGAGCCCGACGTTTTTGGCCAGCCAACGAGCTTGAAATCATCGAGCACGGAGCGAGCAATTGCGGCGACTTGCTGGATCTGTTTCCACATGACGCCTGGCACCGGGTCGAGATCGACACGCAACTCGTCGGGATGATCGAGATCCTCGGCTCGGACTGGATGTGGGTGCAGTTCGAGACAGGCGAGATTTGCAAGCCAGGCAAGTGCAGCGGCGTCACGCGGCACGACCTCCTGCGCAGCGCGGCCCGAAGGGAAATGTAATTCCACCACTTCGATCCAATGCGGGCGGCTGTCGGGTGCGCGCTTCTGGTAGAAATGCTCACCCTCGATCCCGTTCGGATACCGCACCAGCATGTTCGGACGTCCGCCGGCTGCCCGCAGCGCGCCTTCACTCACCGCGATGTAATAACGAGCGAGGTCGAGTTTCGTGTACTTCGGTTCCGGGAACAGCACCTTGTGCGGATTCGAGAGGGTGACCTCGTGCCCCAGGTTGAGAATTTCAGCTGCGCTGTTCTTGGCCATGGCTCGTCAGCCTGCTGTCGACCGGTCCCGATACAATCGCAACGATGCCAGCGCCGTCTGGTTCCCTCCGTTGCCGATCTGCAGATCGACCGTTTCGACGGGCTGGATACGTTCAACGATCTGCCGGGCGATGGCCGCTGCGTACGAGATCTTTGGTTTTAATGCAACGCCTTCGGCCGAACGGCGTGGCATAGTTAGCAGACATTCCGCCGCCGCCAACACCCATGTCCATCGATACCGATTCGACCTCCATCCGCGCAGCCACTGCCGAAGACGCCGCCGCCCTGGCCGAGTTGGGTGCGGCGACGTTTACGGAAACGTTTGGGTATTTGTATCCGCCCGAGGACCTGCAGGAGTTTCTGTTCAGAAGTCACACGCCGGAAAGTTGGTCCCGCACGCTCAGTGATCCCAGCTGCGGTGTGTTCGTTGTCGAACATCGGAGCGGACGCAAGATCGGCTTCATCGTGGTTGGCGCCTGCAAGCTGCCTGTTGAAAATCTCGAGCCGCAGGCCGGCGAAGTGCAGCAGCTGTACGTGTACGCGGAGTTCCACAACCTGCGACTTGGCCGGCAATTGATGGATCGGGGCCTGGAGTGGCTCGCCTCGCAGCGCCGAGCGCCTGTTTATATCGGCGTCTGGTCGCAGAACCATGGCGCGCAGCGCTTTTACGGACGCTATGGGTTCAGCAAGGTTGGCGAGTATGGCTTTCCGGTGGGCAAGACGGTGGATCGGGAGTTCATCCTGAAACGTTGAGGCAGCTTCGACGTCCGAAGTCCTGCTATTGCGGCCCTCGCCAGCTTGCTACTACGATGAACGTCGGGCGCCATCGGCCTGGAGCGTGTCATGTTGTTCGAGACTGTGGTTTCCGGGGGCTGTCGCTCCTATCTGGTCGGTTGCGAACAGACTTGCGCTGCGGCGCTGATCGATCCGGAGCTCAGTCAGATCGATCGTTATCTCGCCCTGGCCGCGCGCGATGGGCTCCGAATCAAATACCTCGTCGATACCCATACTCACGCCGATCACTTCTCTGCCACGCAACAACTGGCGAAACAGCTCGACGTCCCCGTGGTGATGCATGGCTCGAGTCCAGCGCCCTTCGTCGATTTGCGGTTGCAGAGCGGTGAGTTGCTGGTGGTCGGCAAACTTCGGCTGCAAGCGATGCATACGCCCGGACACACGCGCGATTCGATGTGCTTGATGGTGGAAGATCGTGTGTTCACCGGGGATACGTTGCTGATCGGCGCGACCGGCCGCACCGATCTGCCCAGTGGCGACGCCGGCGCGCTCTACGACAGTCTGTTCAACGCAGTGTTGAAGCTGGACGCGACGACGAAGGTATTTCCGGCGCACGAATACAAAGGTCGTACGCATACCACTATCGGTCAGGAGCTGGCGGAGAATCCGCGTCTGCAACAGCGTGACCGCGGCGCGTTCATCGAGATGATGCACAACCTCAACCTGACGATGCCCACGCACATCACTGAAGCGCTGCGCACGAACATGACGGGAGGCAAGACGGTCGCACAGATGCTGGCGGAAGCGGCGGCGATCGTGCCCTTCATGTCGCTCGCCGAGTTGAAAGCCTGCATCGAGTCGAGCCGACGCGATTTTCTCGTGCTCGACGTGCGCGAGCGTGAAGCATTCATCGAGGGGCACATTCAAGGCGCGCAGCATCTGCCAAGAGGGCAGATGGAACTGCGGGTGAATGAGGAGCTGCCGGACCCGACTCGCAGGATCCTGGTCTATTGCGAGTTCGGCAGAGTATCGACGCTGGCGACCGCGACGTTGCGACAGATGGGTTTCAAAGGCGCGGTTGCGCTGGACGGCGGCATGAAAGCCTGGCGTGAGGCGGGATATCCGGTGATTGCCGGGGCCAGCTGAAACCGCCGCGTGAACGGAATCGGCGGCTTGCACCGCCGATTCGATCTGACAGATCAGACCTTACGAACCCACCCGTGCGAGTCGGCGATGCTGCCGCGCTGAATGCCGATCAGCTGCTCTTTGAGCTTCTTCGCAACCGGTGCTTCGTGCGCGTTGTTGAGGCGGAACGAGCCGGTAGAGCTGACGATCTCGCCGATGCTTGCAATCACCGCGGCCGTGCCGCACGCGAAAGCTTCGCTGAGCTTTCCGCTCTCTGCGTCCGAGCGCCATTGGTCCATCGTGTACGGCGCTTCCGAGACTTTCATTCCCAGACCACGCGCGATTTCGATGATGCTGCCGCGGGTGATGCCCGGCAGGATGGTTCCGGTGAGCGGCGGTGTGATGATGGAGCCGTCGTTCATCACGAAGAACAGGTTCATGCCGCCCAGCTCTTCGATCCAGCGATGCTCGGCGGCGTCGAGGAACACGACCTGATCGCAGCCATGCTCGCTCGCCTCGGCTTGCGCGATCAGGCTCGCTGCGTAATTGCCGCCGCACTTGGCGGCGCCCGTGCCTCCGGGAGCTGCGCGAGTGTATTGGTCCGAGACCCAGAGCTTCAGCGGCTTGTCGCCGCCCTTGAAGTACGGGCCGACCGGGCATGCGATCACGCAGAAGATGTATTCCTGTGCCGGGCGCACGCCGAGGAACGCTTCGCTGGCGAACATGAAGGGGCGCAGGTACAGGCTGCCGGCGCCGCTCGGCACCCAGTCTTTGTCGATCCGCACCAGCTCTTCGACCGCCTGGATGAACAGCGATTCCGGCATGACCGGCATCGCCAGGCGCTCCGCCGAGCGCGCGAAGCGGGTCGCATTCTGCTCGGGGCGGAATAGCACGACCTCCCCTTTAGCGGTGCGATAGGCTTTCATGCCTTCGAAGATTTCCTGCGCGTAATGCAGGGCGGCGCAGGCAGGATCGAGTGGGAGTGGCGCGCGCGCCGTGACCTTGCCGTCGTGCCAGCCGCGAGCGGTGCTCCAGCGCATTGTCACCATGTGGTCGGTGAAGACGCGGCCAAAGCCGGGATCCTCCAGAGTCTTTTCTCGAACCTGGGTGCTGACGGGCGAAGCGTGCGGTGTGATCGTGAATGTCATGAGTGATCCTCGGGAACGCGCAGCGGGCTGCAGTGGAGCAGCCCCGACGCTATGATTTGTATTGTATGGTAAAGGCCAGGCCCAGCCTCGGAAATATCGTCAGGCACATCCGCAACCGCCATGGCTGGACGCTCGCCGAAAATGAGTCGGCGGGTCGCCAATCCGCTGTCCACGCTCGCGGCAAGATCATGATCCCGATCGTGAGTCGCGTGCACGCCAGGAGCATGGAAGCGTTCGGTGAGCTGCGTCATGCCGGCGAAGAATTCGCGTACGAGCAGCAGCTGATTTCTCAGGCGCAGAGCGAAGCCCACAAGCCTACCAAGACCGGTAGGGCTGACAACGCCGAAAAGCCGAAAGCGATCAAATCTCCTACGCACAAGCAGACGCCCGCGAGGGCCAGGCGTCGCGTCGGCGTGGCCTAACCCACGGCTCGACTCGAGTCCCGAGGGGCAAGCCTTGCCGAATCTCCGATCGGAGGAGTTTATCCTGTACGGAGAATTCGCGCTGAGCCAGCTGGCTGGTCGCTGCAGCTCACCATTGCCTTTCGGGCGCCATCTGGTATTTCGTATACTAAATCCCGGTGAGGAGCGGCTATGGACGACATCCGAGTTCTGGATTCCCACACCGGCGGCGAGCCGACGCGGCTGGTGCTCGAAGGCGGGCCCGATCTGGGTGAAGGGCCGATCGAACTGCGCCTGCGACGATTTCGCGAACGCTTCGACGCATTCCGTTCTGCCATCGTCAACGAGCCTCGCGGCAGTGACACGGTCGTTGGCGCGCTGTTGTGCAAGCCTCATCGAGAGGAGTGCGACATCGGTGTGATCTTCTTCAACAACGTGGGTTACCTGGGCATGTGCGGCCACGGCACCATCGGTGTGATCGTATCGTTGGCGCACCTGGGCATGCTGAAGCCGGGCACGGTGAAGATCGATACACCCGTCGGCGTCGTCGAAGCGCAGTTGCTGTCGGATCGCTCGGTTGCGGTTGCGAATGTTCCCAGCTATCGCAAGGCGCATGCGGTGACAGTCGATGTCGCCGGCATCGGCCCCGTGACGGGCGATGTTGCCTACGGCGGCAACTGGTTCTTCCTGCTCGAACAGGACCGCATTCCCATCGCATTGACCCACGTCGAGTCGCTCACCGATCTGGCCTGGCGCATTCGTCAGGCGGTAAATGCCCAGGGCTATCCCGAAATCGATCATGTCGAGTTGCTCGGCGCGACGCCGACAGCGCGCAGTCGCAACTTCGTGCTCTGTCCCGGCAAGGCGTACGACCGCTCGCCTTGCGGCACGGGTACGAGCGCGAAGCTCGCGTGCCTCGCCGCTGACGGCAAGCTCGAGGAAGGCGAGGAGTGGACGCAAGAGAGTGTGCTTGGAAGCGTCTTTCGAGCACGCTTTCGTTGGATCGATCGCGCCAAAGGGACGATCGCTCCCATCATCATGGGTACGGCGCACGTAACCGCCGACGCGAAACTGCTGCTCGATCCCAACGATCCATTCTGCTGGGGCATCCGCGACGACAAGAACATGGATGCCATGCGAGGTTGAGCGATGAGAATCGTGAGTGCCGCGCGTGCTCCTTCAGGAAAAGCGTCGCAGATCGAACGGCTTCAAACTCACGGTGGTCGGTGAGCCGGTCGCGAGTTGCCCGATCAGATCGCCGGTGATGGCGGCGAGTGTGAGGCCAAGATGCTGGTGGCCGAATCCGTAGAAGATATTGGACGCGTGCGCCAGCCGTCCGATCGCGGGAAGATAGTCCGGCAAAGTGGGGCGGGCGCCCATCCATTGACGACTCGGAGCGTCGCAGGGCAGGCCGAGCGCCGAGACGTGACTGCGCAGACGCTGCCATTTGCGATCATCGGGCGGCGCATCGACGCTGCTGAATTCCAAGAAGCTTGCCGCACGCAGGCCGGAGTCGAAGCGTGTGACGATCATCGAACGATCTTCGAACACCACGGGCGGGATATCGGGCCAGTGATGCTCGGTCATCTGTAAGTGATAGCCGCGCTCGGCGATGATCGGTACGCTGCTGCCATACGGCTCCAGCAACTCACGAGAGCGCACGCCCGCGGCGACTACCGCAAAATCGGCTTCGATCGAGCTGCCGTCATCCAGCGTGACACCCACCGATGATGCGCGATGAGTGACTGCCCGTGCTGTAGCGCTCACGATGCGACCGTTGCGCGCTGTGATGAAAGTTCGTAACGCTTCGGCCAACTTTGGCAGATCGGCGATCTGTGCTGTGTTCTCGAACCGAATCGCAGCCACGGGCGCTTGTTTTGTCAGACTCGCGAGCAGACGCATCTCATCGGCGTCGCACTCGTGGAAGCGAGCAGTTCCAATGTCGACGCCGCGCCATGCTGCCAGTCCGGTGACGGCGCTGGCTGGAGATTCCCACACGACGAAGTGTCCAGTCTCGCGCACCAAACTCGCTGCGCCGAGTTGTTCACTAAGCGTTTTCCACGCCGGTAACGCGTTGGCCAGCAGAGAGCGGAGAGCTTCGCGTCCGAGTTCGACCCGTTGCGCGGCTCTCGTCATTCGAAGAGCGAAGGGCAGCCAGCGCTTGATTTGAGAAGGCGGCAGTCCGAGCGCGCCCCCTCGACTGAACAACCTGCGAGGAGCCGAGCGCAGCACCGGCCACGAGGCCAGCGGCTCGACCTGTTCGATTGCGATGTGCCCGGCGTTTCCCCATGAGGCAGCCCCGCCTGCAGGTGCCACATCGATTACAGTCACCTCGATGCCCACGCGCTGCAAGCCGGTCGCGATGCTCAGACCGACGACGCCGCCACCGATGACTATTGCCCGTTGCATAGCCCGCAGATTACCCTGGCGATCGCTGAATAGTATACGATATCCTAAGTTTCAGTGGGCGAGGCTACCATGACACCGACCTGGCAGGGCGTTTATCCGGCGGCGACCACCCAGTTCAAGGAAGACCTCTCGATCGATCTGGCGCAAAGCCAGCGGGTCATCGACAACCTGGTCAAAGACGGTGTCCACGGCATCATCGCGATGGGCACGTGCGGCGAGAACAACTCGCTCGACCCGAGCGAGAAACAAACATTGTTGCGAGCAGTGACCGAGGTGGTCGCGGGTCGCGTGCCAGTGGTCACCGGCGTTTCCGAGTTCGATACCCGTCGTGCAGTGGCCTTTGCCAAAGATGCCAAGAATGCCGGCGCCGATGGTTTGATGGTGCTGCCCGCGATGGTCTACGTGCCGACCGAAGAAGAGCTGATCATGCACTTCCGCGCGGTGGCCGAGGCAACCGATCTGCCAGTGATGTTGTACAACAACCCTCCGGCGTATCGAGTGAACATCAGTGTCGCGGTACTCGAAGCGCTGAAAGACGTGAAGAACATCGTCGCCGTCAAAGAGTCCGCCCCGGATCCGCGTCGCTTCACCGATCTCATCAATGCGTTCGGCGATCGCTATGTGCTGATGGCCGGTCTGGATGACGTCGCGTTGGAAGGTTTGCTGCTCGGCGCCGCAGGCTGGGTGTCCGGGCTCACGAGCGCGTTCCCGCGGGAGTCGATTCAGTTGATCGAGGCGGTCAACGCCGGCGATCTGAATCGGGCGCGCGCCATCTATCGCTGGTTCATGCCGTTGTTACATCTGGATGCCGAGCATGATCTGGTGCAATCGATCAAGCTCGCCGAAACCATCATGGGACGCGGTTCCGAACGTGTTCGCCCGCCGCGGCTGCCGTTGTCCGGCGAGCGGCGCCGTCAAGTCACGGCGATGGTGGAACGTGCGGCCGCGACTCGTCCCACACTGCATGCATCGACCTCTGAATGAAGGCAAGCAGCTCGCAAAGACGTTGAGCTGGTCTGCAACGACGCGTCGTCGTTTTCAGTCGACGTCTTTGAGCTGAGCTCTAAGATCCTTGAGCGTGCCCTGGATGTGTTCTTTCAGCAGCTTCTCGACCTTGCGCTTGTCACGTTCGAGCCAGGCGTTGAACAACTCCTCATGCTCGACATGCGCTCGGGCATCGCGACCGGCCGGTTCGAGATGAGCGATGACGTAGCGTTCCGCCAGCACCGCAAGCCGTTCGACCAGCTGCGTCGTAAGAGGGCGGCGGCCCGGCTCCACCAGTGCAATATGAAACTCTCGATTGCGGACCGCTACATCGGCGAGGCTGCTGTGTGCGGCGGTGTCGAGTGCGGTGAATGCCCGCTTCGCATGCTCGCGATCTTCGTCCGTTGCCACGCCCGATGCATACGCCGCGGCATGCGGTTCGATGGAAAGTCGCAACGCATAGATCTCGTCGACCTGGGCCCGCGACATCGCCTGGACGTAATAACCCCGATTCGGATGGTTGATCAGCAGCCCTTCCTGTTCCAGCCGGGCCAGCGCCTCGCGCAGCGGAATCTTGCTGATCCCCAGTTCAGTGGCCAGCGCATCCTGGCGGATCGGCTCACCCTTGGGCAGCCGGCCCTGTAGGATCTGTTCACGGACGACTTCGAACACGCGATCGGAAAGCGTGCGGACGACGATGCTCATGGCGAGGGGAGCGCGGCTCCAGATGGGATACCGTAGACGATCATAACCGAACCGGCGGGCGAGTTCCCGGCGAGAGTTCAGCGGCCCGAATGGAGCAGTCTAATGCACTGTGTGGTAACGCCACTAACAACCATTCAAGGTCATCATGTCATGGAGGAGTACGTCGTGTTTGTTGCTGCTCGGCGTGAATCTGACCACCCCCGACGGTTCTTCTCTGGCAGCTTCCAGTGAGCAAACGAATGCGACCGATCGGGCAGAGCGGTTCTTGCTGCACGCGGGCGTCGACTCGGCCCGCGATCAGGCGAATGCTCTGCGAATATTGACCGGCTACGATGCGGACCCCGGCGAATGCGGCGATGTGCTCCTGGGGCCGTTGCCGCAAGGTGAGTACACCGGCAAGCAGGCGTGGTTGAAGCTGGTCGAGACGGCGTGCCGTCTGAAGCCCCAGGAGGGCGCTTCGGGTGGGCCGGAGCTGTTCGCCGACATGAGCGACTGCAAGTGCAATTTCGGCTTGCCGCGGTTCGCTCGCCTGCAGAATGCAAGCATGGTCGTAACGACCACCTCCATGCCGGAGCTCGGCAAGTTCAGTCCACTGCCGGTCGTGGTGATCAATCGCAAGCGCATCCATGAAACCGGGGCGGGGACCGTTCCCGACCTGCTGCGCTATATCTCGCAGACTGCGTTCCATCGTGACACCGGCTATCGTGCTTCGGGCGCTCAATATGCCGAGCTTCGCGGACTCGGCGCCTCCTACACGCTGGTGCTCTTGAATGGTCGTCGAACGTTTGGCACGGCCGCCGATCTGTCGAACAGCGCATTCGATCTTTCCACGATTCCGATCAGCGCGGTGGAGCGAGTCGAGATCAGCATGGACGCGAACTCGCTGAAACATGGAATGGACGCCATTGGTGGCATCGTCAACATCGTGCTTCGTGACAGCGTCGACCCGGTGCTCTATGTGAGATACGGCTCTGCGAGCGGCGGTGGTTCCCAGGCTCAAGCTGCGTTCAGCGGCGGCGCTGCCAGCGAGCGCGGACGGGTCTCGGTCTTTCTGGATTTGCAGCGGTGGGGCGAATTGCTCGGACGCGAGCGCGAGCGCTGGAACAACCAGGATTTCACTCGCTATGGCGGAACGGACTATCGATCCATGCTGGCTTCGCCACCCAATGTGCGATCGCTCGATGGCGCCGATCTCCCGGGACTTGGCGCACCCTCTGCTGCCGCACGCTGGAACCCGGGCACGCAGACATTCGATTTCGTCGGCGGGCAACTCAATTGGACCAGTTTGAGCGCCTATCAGGCGATTGCCCCGGCCAGCACGCGAGCCTCCATGCTGGCGAATGGCTCATTCAAGCTCGGCTCTTCAACCACGGTTGCCATGGAACTGCTGGGCTTCAAGCGTCAGAACGAGTTGCAACTGCGACCGGCAATCGTGAGCGGGGCCATCTGGGAGACCGATCATCCGGAGAATCCGTTTGGCGTTCCCGTCGCGGTCGATGCATTGCTCCTCGGACTGCCGCCGATGGGATACCGTTATGACACCCATTCGACCCGTGCCGTCACCTCCATCGAGGGCGCACTGAGCCGGTGGAGATACTCGGCGTATGTGGCCCGCTCGGATGAATCGATCGCCGTACAACGACGCAACGTCCCGGATCCGGCTGCCATCGCCCGCGCTCTGCGGGCCGACGATCCGAACGGCTGGCTGAGCATCTACAGCACGGTAAGGCGCAGCGCAGTTCCTGCAGATGTTTTCCTCGACAGTCCGACGACTCGATATTCAGCTGACGCGACCCACTTGCATGCGTCCACTCAAGGTTCGTTGGCTAGCCTGCCTGCGGGTGAAGCAATGCTCACCGTCGGCTTGGAACAACGCCGAGAGAACATGGATTTCGATCCCACCATCGGCGCTGCCAGTCGTGACATCCGTTCGCGCTTTGCGCACTTGCGCGTCCCGTTGATCCGGCCGGAAATGAAGGTTCCAGCGGTCAGGGATCTGACGTTGCTGTTGGGCAGACGACGCGACGACTACAGCGATATCGATTCGATCACCAAACGACAGCTCGGGATGGTCTGGAGCGCCAGCAAAGCGATCAGGATTCACGCCGCCAGCAGTGAGTCATTCCGGGCTCCGTCGCTGTTCGACATGAATCAGCCGCGTATCCTGTTGCCGACTCAGATCTACGATCCGCAGCGGAAAGAAGTGGCTCCGGTGAACTTCATCCTGGGCGGCAATCCCAGCTTGCGGCCGACCACCGGGCGCTCCAGGAGCATCGCCGTTTCTTTCCAGTCCGACGATGGCTTACGGCTTTCCGCCGAATATTGGCGCGTGAAGATTCGTGACCAGATCTCCCTGGTGGACGCTTCATCACTGCTGGCACAGGCGGACCCGATGTCCGAGCGCGTCGTGCGGGAAGAGCGAAGTGCCGAGGACGTGGCAGCGGACCGGCCGGGAAAGTTGCGGTCGGTGGACATTACGCGAGCCAACGCCGGCGCGGCGGAAACGGAAGGCGTGGATTTCGCTGCGGAGATGGAATTCGAAACGCGATGGGGCGGACTCATGCCTGGGTTGCAGGTCACCCTGACCGATGAGTTCAAGTACAGCGATCAGCCGAGCACGCGGATCCAGATGGAGAACAGGCTCGGCGTTGCGTCGGAGTCAGGCACCATCCCGAAGCATAGGGCAGTGGCTTCGCTGAGTTGGGAAAGCGACAACTGGCGTGCCTCGGTCCACGCGCGCCTCATTGCGTCTTATCGTGATCGCAGCGATATCACCGGGCAGCCACTGCAGCGAAAGGTGCCGGGCGGCGCCGCGTGGGATTTCAATATCTCGAGACGAGTCGCCGGCAATCTTCGTTTGATGCTGGGCGCGTTCAATGTGCTGAACAGGGAAGCGCCATTCGCTCGCGTCGGCGGTTCCCTGGGCTACGATACTTCGCAAGGTGACCTAGAGGGTCGGAAGATCTACGGGATGGTCAGCGGCACATTCTAACCATCCGGGAAACGGGCCCCGTCCGTAGATGTGATCGGGATATTGGGGCCAGTAGTCGATCTGACGGGTCTCGATCGTGGCGTCGCCAAAATCCTGTAGCTGGATTGCAGGGGATTGCTGCGCGCTCATATGCGACTCCTCCTTTTGACTGAACCTCGCGCCGGTACAGTGTCGATGGGTCGTTGCGGGGTCAATCAGTAGATAGTTGGCTTCGCTGCACCAGAGTAATGCGGTGGTCCTCGTGGCCCCATGAATTTCTTGCTGTGATGCAGGGCTCGCAAGATGCGTCATCCGGTCTATACGACAAAGGAGTAATTTCCATCAACACTAGGTGCTGAGGAAGATCGGCGTCCAACGGCGGGCGTGAGCGTTGATCTATAAATAGAATCGTTGGCCTCGTTATGGGTAACATACAAGACAAGTTGAGCAGAGTTCGCCAGCAGCTGAATGACCTCCGCCAGCGAGCCGTCCATAAGACGATCTCGGTCATCGAGATGGTAACGATCGGTGCGATCCTCGTCGTGTTTGCTTTGCTTCCCAGTGGCGATTCGCATCAACAGCGCACACCCGTCAGCAAAGAAGTACGACGCAGTGATGGTTGCGGTGGAGTGTTGGCAGCGGCGGAGAACGAATTGCGACACGAGCGGCTCCCGGATGGGAGCACTGTCGAGACGTTTCCGGGCACGCGCATGCGGTTCGATTTTTCGGATTTGGAACGGCGGATCTACCTGAGCCGCGGCGAGGCTCGATTCACGGTTGCGAAGGATCCGGCGCGACCGTTCATCGTCGAAACCGATGTCATCGATGCGACCGCGGTCGGAACGATCTTTACGGTTCGCGTTGCTCGTTGCGGATGGTTGGTGAAAGTGGACGAAGGCGCCGTCCAGATCTCCGGTCGAGGGGCGGCGACGGGGGTCGTGCGAACACTGCGCGCCGGCGAAACTCTGGAGCTGGCTCAAAAATGCCCACAACCTTCAGATCTGCCTGCCACCCAAAAATGATGCTTCGGATCGCGCCATGGCGCGATCAGCGCGGGGTGGCACCCGTCGTCCAGTTGATCACGTGATAAGTCGCCGGTGTGTCGCCGACGTTGCGCAGTGAGTGCATCTCGTTCGAGGCGTTGAACACGACCGCGCCGGGGCCGACGCGTTTCATCTTGCCATCGACCAGCACCTCGACCGTGCCTTCCTTGACGATCACGAGCTCTTCGTTGGGATGTTTGTGAGGCGCATGCGAGGTGGCGCCGGCCGGCAGCGTGGTGACGTGCAGTTCCAGCTCATCGAGCGTGGCGGTCGGGGCGCGGAAGAATTGCCGGACCGCGCGGACTTCTTCTTGCTCGATCGGCACCTCGTTCCAGTCGAGTGCCGTCGACCCCATGAGTTTTGGATTTGACGCTGCGAGTGTGGTGACGCCGATCGTCGCGGTCACGGACAGGGCGGCAATAGTCATGTCTCGAAGAGTGATCACAACGGGCTCCTGTGGATGAATGAACAGGGCCGGCCCGGCGGCCGGCCCCGAGCAGGGTCGGTTATCTGACTTCGATGAAGATCTTGTTCGGCAAGCTGCGCTGATAGCCGTCCCAGACGGAGACATACAGCTTCAGCGTCGTTCCTTTCGGCACGGCTTGCAAGGCCGCTGCATCCGCCACCGTGATGACGCCAGTGTTCGGATCGATTGCGAAGATGCCGCCCGTGGAATACTCCGTTTGCCACTGCGAGAACGTGGTGTCCGAATCGGCATCGACGGCGGTTGCCGTACCGACGACGGTTCCTGCCGGCGAATTCGACGCAACGGAGAGCCACTGATACGGAATCTCGGCCAGATTGTTCCGAACGTAACGTTGCAGCCACTGCATCGACGGACGCTCGGCGCCATTCTCATAAGTGATAAATGCGCCCTGCGCCGTTCGCCAGTGCCCGGGACGGTAGCCCCACAACGTGACGCCTCGTACGGCTTCGTGCTCCCAGAACACCGGGAAGATTTTCTGGTAGGCCGCCAGCTGCACGGAATCGTCGTTGCCATCGATGTCCAGCTCGGTCACATAGATCGGCAGCTGGGTCTTGTTCGCCAGGTAGTCGAGATTGGCGCGCAGATTGGGCATCGGTGCGGCCTCGGTGGTCGAGAACGCATGACCCTGAATACCGACCAGGTCGATCAAGCCGCGAGCCTGCAACAACTTGACGATGTCGATGTAGGTTTCCGTGGCGTTGCGATCGTTGACGATGCTGTAGTCGTTGAGCATCAGCTTGGCGTTGGGAAAATATTCGCGCGCGAGCTGGAACGCGGTGATGATCCAATCCCAGCCGGTTGCGCCCGCGCCGCCGAGTGCTTCGTAATAGTTGCCACAACCGCCGCAGGACTGACCCGGAGGTGTGTTCGCCGGCGTGAGCGGCGGATCGTGCAGCGGTTCATTCACGACTTCGATCTGTTCGAGGTCGGGATAGCGCGCGGCAATGGCGGCCAGCCATTCGTGTATCTCTTCGAGCTGCTCGGCCGGAGGCAGATTCTGCAGCCACTCCGGTTGCTGATTGCCCCAGAAGAGCACGTGCCATTTGAACGTGAAGCCGTTGGTGCGCGCCATCTGATAGGCCGCATCCGCCTGGGTCCAGTTCATCACGTCGCGAGTGCCTTCGACGCTGGCCCACTTGCCGCCGTTCTCTGGCGTGACTTGATTCCAATACGCGGCGAAGTTGGGTGTCTGAGCTGGACTATGCGCACTGCCCAGATATTTCGGCTGGCCGGTGGCGATGGGCGGTCCGGGCGGGGTATAGGGCGGCGGAGGCGGCGGAGGTGGAGTGCCGGTCGCGGCCGATCCCGTGTTCAGATCGTTCACCGTGTACCACGAGCCCTGATGTCCGAACGCGAGCTTGTCGATGAAGTTGCCGGTCTCGCGGCCTGCCACCGACAGCGTCTGCGTGAGACTGCCGGCCGGCACGGTCCAGGTCGCCGGGCCGGCGAAGCCCGTGATCTTGAACCACTTGAACACGTTGACGGTCGCCGGGCCGCCGTTGCGAACAGTGTCGGACGGCGCGGTGTAGCCGCCGCCATCGATTTGATTCAGCAGCACCCATTCGCCGGTGCCGACCTTGTTGCCAAACCCGTTGCCGACATAGAAGCTGTCGTCGTTGCCGCCGCCGGGACCGACCCGGAAGCGCGCATACAGATCGTAATTCCCCGCGGCTGGAAACGTGACGGAGTAGATGAGCGCTCCGTCTGCGGTCGCGGGTGGACCGAAGCCGGGCGAATCGTTGACGATGGTGACGTAAGTGGCGCCTTCGGCGGTACCGACGCTATAAGCTGAGCTGACGCTGGTCGATTCCGCTTCGACGATGATTGGCTCGGTCTGCGAGGCCGCGGTGAGCGGCAGGGACAAGATTGCAAAGGCAGTAAGGAACGCGCGCGAATCCATGCTCATGGCATATCCCCCGAGATCGTTTTGTAGCGTTGATCGGGCTCTTCGGCGGGCTCAACGCTAGCACCGATTGACTAGGGCTGGTAGCGGTATCATCATGCGGGCACAACGGATCGGGCCGGCCGATCGAAAACTGCAAGAAACATCGATTGGCACGACGGCCGCCGCCGCGTGCAACGGGGGCTCATTGCACACGAATCTGACGGGCGCCGCGGGCGCATGACTATTCTCGGCGTTGTGTTTGCAGTCGCGCTGTTGATCGCGTTGATCGCGGTCTTGCGCGTTCAGCCATTCATCGCGTTCATCGTCACCTCGCTGATTGCAGCGCTGGTGCTGGGACTGCCGATCGAGAAGATCCCCAGGTCCATCGAGCGCGGCATCGGCGACATGCTCGGCTCGCTCTCGATCGTGATCTGCCTGGGCGCGATGTTCGGCAAATTGATCGCGGACAGCGGCGCCGCCCAGCGGATCTCCGAATCGTTGATGCACTTGTTCGGGCCCTCGCGCGTGCCGCTGGCCATGGCGCTCACCGGATTCATCGTCGGCATTCCGTTGTTCTACAACGTCGGCTTCGTGCTGATGGTGCCGTTGGTCTTCTCGGTGGTGTATCGCTCCAAGCTGCCGGCGATGGTGGTGGGCATTCCGATGCTCTCCGGCCTTTCGATCGCGCACGGCTTTCTGCCGCCGCATCCATCGCCCACCGCGCTGGTCGCGCAGTTCGGCGCCGACATGGGTAAGACACTGCTCTACGGCGTCTTGATCAGCATACCGACGCTGCTCATCGCGGGTCCGCTGTTCGCTCGGACTCTGAAGCACATCGCGTCGGGTCCGTCGGAGCTGTTCAAGCCGACGACTCTCACCGATGACCAGCTGCCTGGCTCGTTCAACAGCTTCGCCTGCGCGTTGTTGCCGGTGGTGCTGATCAGCGGCGCGACCTTCCTGAGTTATGGAAACTTCGATGCTTCGACTCGCACCCTGATCGATTTCCTCGGCAATCCGATGCTCGTGATGCTGGTCTCGCTGTTCGTCGGCTCGATCACGCTGGGTGTGTCCAGAGGGCGCAAGCTCGGGCAGTTGATGGAGGGCTACGGTCACGCCATCCGCGATATCGCCGGCATCCTGCTCATCATCGGTGGCGCCGGCGCGCTCAAGCAGGTGTTCGTCGAGAGTGGCGTGAACACCGAGCTGGGAGATCTGCTCGGCAGCGTTCCCATCCATCCGCTGGTGCTCGGCTGGCTGGTGGCGTTCGCGATTCGCATTGCGCTCGGCTCGGCGACCGTCGCGGGATTGACGGCGGCGGGCATCGTTGCGCCGCTGATCGAGATCAGCGGTGTCGATGCGAACCTCATGGTGCTGGCGGTCGGCGCGGGCAGCCTCATGTGTTCTCATGTCAACGACTCGGCGTTCTGGATGTTCAAGGAGTATTTCCAGGTCAGCCTGCGCGACACGTTCCGCTCCTGGACCATGATGGAAACATTGGTCGGCACCCTGGGCTTGATCTTCGTGCTGCTGCTGAACGCCGCGCTGTAGAGCGGGCACGAGCCGGAACACCCGCGACGTATTGACTCGGCGCGCCGGCTCCCGGTGCGCCGCTTGGGCTGGCGGCTGCATGGCGGTCTCGGCGAAAATGCCGGCCATGAGCATTGTCAAACGCTTTGTCGCTCCCCTGCTGGCGTTGATCCGGCTGCACCTGGTTGCGGTCGCGATCGTGGCCGCGCTGCTGTTGCTGTACACGCTATTCGGCTTTTTCGCCGTCCCGAGCATCGTTCGTGCGCAGCTGCAGAGCTACGTCACCGAACAGATGCATCGGCAGGTCTCGATCGGCGAGATCCGTTTCAATCCGTTCGCCTTCGACTCCAGCATCGCCGGCCTCGCTTTGCGCGAAGCCGATGGCTCGCCGGTCGTTGGCTTCAGGCATCTTTATGTCAACGCCGAGCTCGCCTCGCTCTGGCAGCGCGCCGTAGTGCTCAAGGAAGTGGAGATATCCGCTCCCGATATCGACGTGATCGTCGCAAAGGACGGTACGGTGAATCTCGCGAAGCTGGCGCCGGAATCCGAGCAGCCGAGCAGCGAAGAGGAGTCGGCGCCGCCGAGGGTGCGGATCGGCAGGCTGGACATTCGCGACGGCCGCATCGGCTTCACTGACAACAGTCGCGCACAGCCCTTCACGGCAGTCATTTCACCGATCAAGTTCACGCTCACGGACTTCAAGACCGACGCCAACTACGAGAACGCCTATGACTTCTCCGGTTCCACCGTGGCCGGCGAACGTTTGGAATGGGTCGGCGCATTTACGGTGCAGCCGCTGGGTTCTAATGGGCGGTTCCGTGTGCAGGAGCTCAAGGCGGCGACAATCGATTCTTACGCCGAGGACATGCTGCCCTTTCAGTTGGCCTCAGGTCAGGCGACGCTCGAAGGCAACTATCGCTTTGCCATGACTCCCACCCTTGGCTTCGAGGCGAGCGTGCCCTTGCTGCAGGTTCGTGATCTTTCGGTCAAGGAGCGCATGGCCAACGCCGCACCGATCAAGGTGCCGGAACTGGATATTCACGAGATCGCGCTTTCGTACGAGAAGCAGGATGTCGGCATGCGGCGCATCGATGTGAAAGGCGCGCATATCGACGTGGCTCTCGAGCCGGATGGGTCCATCGATCTGATGCGCTTGTTCGGCGAGGATTCGAGCGAAGGCAAGAAAGTGGTGACTGCGTCGGTATCGTCGACAGCACCGGCGGGCGACTCTGCGCCGGAAGATGCACAGGGGGCGTCGGATGAGTGGCGCGTTCATGCCGAGACAATTCAACTGACCGACGCCACGGTTCTTGCGGAAGACCGCAGTGTCAAACCCGTCGCGAAGTTCGAGCTCGCGCCGATCGCGCTCACGGTGAGTGGCTGGAGCACGGACGCGTCGGCGAAGGTGCAGGTCGATGCCGATGTCACGATCAACAAGAAGGGCCAGTTGCTCGGCAAGGGCGAGGTGCAGTTGCAGCCATTGGGTGCGCAGCTGGCGGTCGAACTGAAGAGTTTCGAGCTGCCGTCGATTCAGCCCTACCTCAACGAGGCGACATCGATGACGCTGCACTCTGGCCGCCTCGACGCCAAAGGCGAGGTGTCGTATGCAGTAGAACCCGAGGCGGCGCCGCCGATGACATTCAAAGGCGAAGTCCGGGTCGCGGATCTGCGCACGACCGATCAGCTGGTGAACGAGGACTTCGTCAAGTGGCGCAGTCTCAGCGTGACCGGCATCGATTTTTCGATGAACCCGGACCGGCTGGATATCAACCGCATCGTGGCGAGGCAGCCGTATGGCAAGGTCGTGATCGCGAAGGACACGACGCTCAATATCACGAAGGTGCTGAGTCCGGAGGCGGCGCCGGCGTCGGACGCTGCTGCCGAAAACGAGCCAGGCGACAGGAAAACCGCCGCCGACGACAATAAGCCCGCCGCCTCATCCGATCCGATGTTTCCTGTCCGTATCAGGACCGTGCAGTTCATCGACGGCTCGGCCAACTTCGCCGACTATTCCATCGAACCTTCGTTCGCGACCGGCATTCTGGAGCTCAACGGCGCCGTCACCGGCCTCTCCAGCGATCCAAGCTCGCGGGCCAAAGTGAAACTCGATGGCAAGGTCGACAAGTACGCGCCGGTGGAGATCGGCGGCGAAGCCAATCTGCTGTCCGCGGACGTGTACACCGATCTGTCGATGAACTTCCGGAACATGGAGCTGACCACGTTCAATCCCTACTCGGGCAAGTTCGCCGGCTACAACATCAGCAAGGGCAAGCTGTCGACCGAGCTGAAGTACCTGGTGCAGGATCGCAAGCTCGACGCGTCCCATCACATCGTCATCGACAATCTGGAGTTCGGCGAGAAGACCGATTCGAAGGACGCTGCACCGATTCCGTTGAAGCTCGCGGTGGCCTTGCTGAAGGATCGCAAGGGCATCATCGATCTGAACCTGCCGGTGAGCGGAACGCTCGACGATCCCGAATTCCGGCTCGGGCCGATCATCTGGAAGGCGCTGTTGAACCTGTTGACCAAGATCGTCACCGCTCCATTTGCCGCGCTCGGCGCATTGTTCGATGGCGGCGAGGATCTGCAGTTCGTGGATTTCGACGCCGGCAAAGCCGAGTTGCCCGTGGCGCAGACGGAGAAGTTGAATCAGCTCGCCAAGGCGCTGGTCGAACGGCCGCAGTTGAAGCTCAACGTACCGCTGACTGTCGTCACCGATCACGACAGTGAGGCGATCGCCCGCGCGGCGTTGAATGACAAGCTGCCGCCGGATACATCGGCGGAGCCACCGAAGGACGATGCGGCGAAACGAGAGCGAATTGCGCTGCTCGAGAAGGTCTACAAGGAAGTCGCCAGATCGGCGCCGGCGTATCCGCCGGAAACCGAGACTGACAAAGGCATCGACCTGGATGCGCGGTTGAAATTCCTCGAGCAGTCACTGCTGGATCGTTTGAAGCCCGACGATGCCGCCTTGACTGTGCTGGCTCAGCAGCGTGCCCGGGCCGTGCAGGATACGCTGCTCGCAAACACGGAGTTGAGTCCGGAACGAGTATTCATCACTGCCGAGCGCAGCGAAGGAAAAGCGGAGTCCGACCGGGTCAGGATGGAGCTGAAACTGGAGTGAGCGGCTTCAAGCGACGCCCAGTCGCTTTGCCAGGCGGCGCAGATTGCCGCGATCCAGGCCCAGATCTCGCGCGGCCGCGGCCCAGTTCCCTTGCCGGGCCGTGAGCGCTCGCTCGATCAGGTTGCGCTGAAACTTTGCTGAAGCCTGTGCGAGGCTGAGGCCTTCGGTTTCGACAGACAGTTCCTGTTCGAGCGCCGGTGCTGCTCGTTCGAGAGGTCTGGCGAGATCCAGGTGCGGCAGCTCGATCGTCACGATGCGATCGCTGCCGGTACTCTCAGCGGCCGCCTTCAGTGCTGCACGGCTGATCGTGTGTTCGAGCTCGCGAACATTGCCCGGCCAACTGGCCGACAGCAACGCCTGTTGCGAGGCGGGCGCCAATCGCAGTCCTCTCAGGTGCAGCGTCGCTCGATTGCGTTCGAGCGCATTGCCCGCCAGCAGCAAGATATCTCGGCCGCGCTCGCGCAATGGCGGCACATGAACGGGATAGATGCTGATGCGGTGATACAGATCCGCGCGGAAACGGCCGGCACGGACTTCTTCGGCAAGATCGCGGTTGGTCGCGGCGACGATGCGCACGTTCACTTTGATGTTCGCATCCGAGCCGACGCGCTGAATCTCTCCACTCTGCAATACCCGCAGCAACTTAGGCTGCATGGTCATCGGCAACTCGCCGATCTCATCGAGGAACAGCGTCCCGCCGTCGGCGATCTCGAACTTGCCGCGACGATTCGCGGTCGCGCCGGAAAATGCGCCGGCCACGTGGCCGAACAGCTCGCTCTCCACCAGCGATTCGGGAAGCGCGGCGCAGTTGACTGCGATCAACGGCCGATCGCTGCAAGTGGAGCCGTAGTGAATGGCGCGCGCCACCAACTCCTTGCCGGTGCCCGTTTCTCCAGTGATCAACACAGTCAGATCGCTGCTCGCGACGGTGGCGATTTCCTTGAGCAGCGAGCGCATCGGGGCGCTGCGCCCGATGAACTGCTGATCCGGTCGCAACTGCTCGAGCAGGGCGCTGCTGACCAGGTTCTGACGCTCCATTGCGTCCTGCATGCGTGCGTGCCGTTCGATCATCTCGAGGCAGGCGCCTGCGAGATTCGCGCAGGTGCGCAGTGCGTCGAGCGCCTTCTGATTGAACGTGCCTCGTCGCAAGGCGTCGATGGTCAACACACCGAGCGGCCCGCTCGTGCCTTTGATCGGCACTCCGGCGCAGTCGTGCACATGCAGATGGTCGGCGGCATTCGGAATCAGGCCGTCGAAGGGATCGGGCAACGGGCTTGCGGCAGGGAAGCGCAGCACGTCGGCACTTCGCATGATCGCCTGCAGTCGCGGATGCTCCGCCAGCGGGAAGCGGCGACCCAGCGCGTCGGCGCTCAGGCCATGGACCGCGAGCGGCACCAGATCAGCCCCGCGAAGTTGCAGGATCGAGCACGAGTCGGCGTGCGTCGCATCGCTCAGTGCATCCAGCCAGAGTTGCCAGGGCGGCGAAGCATTTCCATGCAGCGCCTCACGCAGCACCCGCTCGCAGGCGGTCGTCAGCGAAGTGGTCATAATGACCCGAATGATGTCAGATCGACTCGGCTAGCGCCTGGGTCATTTTGACCCATCCATCGAAATGTCGCGAAGAATTAATCACTTGCGTAATGGCACGGAGGTTGCTCTTACAACGTCGTCCAAAGATGTGAAATGAAATCGCTGAGGTTCAATGCTTACGCCAGACCAGATCGCCATCATCAAGGCCACTGCCCCAGTGGTCGCCCAGCACGCCGAACGCATCACGAGCGTGTTCTATCCCCTGATGTTCGAGCGCTATCCGCAAGTTCGCGAGGTCTTCAATCAAGCTCACCAGCACGGCGGATCGCAACCACGTGCGCTCGCCAATGCCGTCGTCGCTTACGCCAGCAACATCGACAATCTCGGTGTGCTCGGCGCGACCGTCGAACGAATCGTGCAGAAGCACGTCTCGTTGAATATCACTCCGCCGCAGTATCAGATCGTGGGCGAGTGCCTGCTCGAGGCCATCGCTCGCGTGCTGGGCGACGCAGTCACGCCGGAAATCGCTTCTGCCTGGACGGCGGCCTACTGGCAGCTCGCGAATCTGTTGATCGCGGCCGAGGAAAAGGAATATCGCCGTAAGGCGGAACTCGTCGGAGGCTGGCGCGGCACTCGCCGCCTGCGTGTAGTGAAACGTGCGGTGGAGAGCGAGGTCATCACTTCGTTCTGGCTGGCGGCGACCGATGGCGGTCCGCTCATGGACTTCACGCCAGGACAGTACCTGGGGCTGCGGCTCGACATCGACGGTACGAAGGTTCAGCGCAACTACAGTCTGTCCGATGCGCCGAACGGCAAGACATACCGAATCTCCGTGAAGCGCGAGCCTGGCGGTTTGGTATCGAACTATCTCCACGATCGAGTGCAGCCGGGATTCGAGGTCGACGCGTTTGCGCCGGCGGGCGAGTTCACCCTGGCGCAGAATTCCAAGCCGGTCGTGCTGTTGACCGCAGGCGTCGGTCAGACGCCGGCACTGCCGATGCTGGATCGCGCGTTGGCTGAAGGTCGGCAAGTCGTATATCTGCACGCAGCGCTCAACAGCGCTGTGCACGCTTTCCGTAAGCGTATCGACTCGCTGGCGAGCCAGTATCCGAATCTCCGGCACGTCTATATCTACAGCGAGCCGTTGCCCGATGACCGGCCGCACTATCGCGGTCTGGTGACGCCGGAGATTCTGCAGCGCTACACGCCTGGCGACGCGGATATTTATTTCCTGGGGCCCAAGCCGTTCATGGTGCAGGTCAACCGTATATTGCGCGACCTGAGAATCGCGGCCGAGCGAGTTCGTTTCGAATTCTTCGGCCCGATGGAAGCGCTGGACTGAATCCGAGCGGATTTCTCGAGGCCACGGAAGGCCGCGGCCGCAAAGCCAGGCATGGCTGACCTCCGGTCATTCGCTGCCGGGTGCGATATGCAACAACGTGGCCGTATCGAGCGTTGAGAGGCGGGCGGAACACCACGGAAGCGATTCGTGAGAAGCATACTCAGGGCGTGGCTGGCGTTGCTCGGTCTGCTGGTGTCGGCGGGCGCATTGGCGCAACCCGTCGTCGTGGAGTTGTTCACCTCGGAAGGTTGCAGTTCTTGCCCACCGGCGGACGCGTTATTGGGTGAGCTTGCCAAACGGCCTGGCGTCATCGCCTTGGCCTATCACGTCGACTACTGGGACGATCTGGGCTGGAGAGATCGATACTCGCTGCCGGAATCGACCCAGCGGCAGCGGGGCTATGTCCGGCGCCTGGAAAGGGCGGGCGCCTTCACGCCCCAGATCGTCGTCAGCGGCGACACCAGCCTGGTCGGGTCGAATCGAACGGCGGTAGAAAAAGCGCTGGCCGGCGATCGGGATGCGCTGCGCATGTCGCTGTCACGCGAAGGCGACCGTCTGCATATCTATTTTCTCGAAGCCTGGCGCGAATCCATGGACGTGTTTCTGGTCAGCTATCTGCAGGAAGCGACCGCCAAGATCGCCGGCGGGGAGAATGCAAACCGCACGTTGCGGCATTTCAATGTGGTGCGCTCGTTCCAGAAGCTCGGTACCTGGAATGGTCGGCCACAGCGCATGGTTGCGCAGCTGGCGGAACTGCCTCGCGATGCCAGCGCGGTGGCCGTGATTCTGCAACGAAAGAATCAGGGTGCGGTCGCAGGCGCGGCGACATTCACTTTGCGCTGAGTCGCCGCAAATCCCCGAGCGCGTAGTGTCGAACTGCTCGCGCCGACCCCCCAAAAGAGGGACGCCGAATTGACGCATAGGATTTATGTTCGTCAGGTGCGCGACGCGAGCCTCTTTTCCTGATCATCCCATCAACGGCGCAAGGTGGTTACGTCATGAGTATGTTCACAGTCAAAGACGGCACGGAGATTTTTTACAAGGACTGGGGCAAAGGACAGCCACTGGTCTTTCATCACGGCTGGCCGCTGAGTGCGGACGACTGGGATGCGCAGATGATGTTTTTTCTGAGCAAAGGGTTTCGGGTCATTGCACACGATCGGCGCGGCCACGGCCGGTCGTCGCAGACCGTCGACGGTAACGAGATGGACACCTACGCAGCGGATCTGGCTGCTTTGATCGATCATCTGGGCATCAAGGGCGCGATTCACATCGGGCACTCCACTGGCGGAGGTGAAGCCACTCGCTATGTGGCGCGCTATGGCGGCGATGGACGCGTCGCGAAGGCCGTTCTGATCGGCGCTGTGCCGCCGGTCATGGTGAAGTCGGACAAGAATCCGGGCGGAACGCCGCTGGAAGCGTTCGATGGTTATCGGGCAGCGCTGGCAGCGAATCGTGCGCAGCTCTACATCGACATTCCGACCGGTCCCTTCTATAGCTTCAATCGACCGGGCGCGAAGCTCATCCAGGGGGTGATCGACAACTGGTGGCGCCAGGCCATGATGGGCGGCATCAAGGCGCAGTACGATTGCATCAAGGCATTTTCGGAGACCGACTTCACCGAGGATCTGCGGAAGATCGAATGCCCCGTACTCATCATGCACGGTGACGACGACCAGATCGTGCCGATCGCGGACTCGGCGATGCTCTCCTCGAAACTGGTGAAGAACGGTACGTTGAAGGTTTATCCCGGCCTGCCGCACGGCATGTGCACGACTCACGCGGACATCATCAACGAAGATCTGCTCGCGTTCATTCGCAGCTAGTTCACGCTCACGCTTCGGAGCGGCGGCGCTCGTCGCCGCTCGCAGAATCTCATACCACTGGCCGGAACTCGCGGCCGTGGTGTACCCAGCTGTCCGAATCCATGCCATAGTCCGGGCCGTGCACCGTGTTGACCGGCACGATGAGCACGCTGGGACACTGAACGGCCGCGATCGGATTCCACTGTCATAAGCCCAGCGCCGCCCGCGCACGAATACGAATCCGACCGAATGCGGACGCTCGAGCCGTTCGCGCGGCAGGGTGGGCAAGCGGTTCACGCTGACGAACGCAATCGCAAGTACTGCTCTTTGTTTCACCGTTACAGGTGATGACGCCGGATCAGCGGCGCCTTTGCCGCCCGACGATCGAGCCCCGGACATGGAAATTCCGGCAAGACTTGGGCAGCATGGCGGCGGCTTGCGAAGTGCAAGAGGAACTTGCAGCGCCGGGGGGGCGCGCTTCAGGAATTTTTATTCGCTGAGGACAAGGGGTTTGCATGTCTGAGAGACAGTCGGCGTTCGGGCCGGGCCGATATCGTTGGGTTGTCGTCGCGCTGCTGTTCACCGCGATGGTCATCAACTACATCGATCGGCAGATGATCGGTGTGTTGAAGCCCGGCTATCTGCAGCCGGAGTTCGGTTGGAGCGAGCGCGACTACGCGAACATCGTCACCTGGTTCCAGGCGGCGTATGCGTTGTCGTATCTGTTCTTCGGTCGGTTCGTCGATCGCATCGGCGCCAAATGGGGCCTGGGAATCGCGTTCACGATCTGGACGCTTGCGCATATCTCACATGCGGCCGCACGCAACATCACGCACTTCATCATGGTGCGCGTGTTGCTCGGCGTGGGCGAGGGCGGCGGTTTCCCAGCCAGCATCAAGGCCGTCACCGAGTGGTTCCCCAAGAAGGAACGCGCGCTCGCGACTGGCATTTTCAACGCCGGCACCAACATCGGCGCGATCGTGACGCCGCTGCTCGTGCCGTTCATCGTCGTCGACCTGGCAATGGGCTGGCGCGCCAGCTTTGTCATCGTCGGAGCGGCAACGCTGTTGTGGCTGCCGGCATGGTGGATGCTGTACACGGCGCCGCGCGATAACAAACACGTCACGCCGGGTGAGCTGGCGCTGATCGAGAGCGATCCGCCGGACGTGGCTACGAAGATGCCGTTGCTGCAGGTTCTGCGCATGCGCCAGACCTGGGCGTACGCGCTCGGAAAGTTCCTCATCGATCCGGTGTGGTGGATGTTTCTGTTCTGGCTGCCGGACTTTCTGGCGCGCACGCGCGGCCTGGATCTGAAGTCCTTCGGCATTCCCATCGTGGTGATCTATCTGGCCTCCGACGTGGGTTCGGTGGCCGGCGGCTGGTTGTCATCGCGCATGCTGGCGCGAGGCAGTCCCCTCGCGAAGGCACGTAAGACCGCAATGTTTATCTGTGCGCTGTGCGCATTGCCCGTGGTGTTTGCGGCGGAGGTCGAGAGCTTGTGGTCGGCTGTTGCGATCATCTGTCTGGCGACGGCGGCTCACCAGGGGTTCTCGGCGAACCTTTACACGCTCCCTGGCGACGTTTTCCCGCGCTCGGCCGTGGGTACGGTGATCGGCATCGGCGGCATGCTCGGCGGCGTCGGCGGCATGGTCTTCGCTCAGTACGTCGGCCAGGTATTGGAAACCGTCGGCAACTACACGCCGATCTTCATGGTGTGCGGATCGGTTTATCTGCTCGCGCTGCTGGTCGTGCATTGGCTGGCGCCGGGCTACAGGCCCATCGACCAGACCAGGTAGGTCCAATCGAGATGTCGCTGCGATCGCGCTCTCTGGCGCCGATCGCAGCGGCAACCGCTCGTTCATTCTTCTTCTGCTGCTGGATAGACGAGCTCGCCATCGACGATACGCGCCGGCGGCGTATGCGTATGAGGTGTCGAATGCGTGGCGTCGAGAATGTGGATGACCTCGATTCCTCGCAGGACCAATACGTCGGCAATCAAGCGTCGATGACAGCGCCACCACACTGCCTCGGCGCACATCAAAGTCGTACGTTCCTGCTGGGCGAGGTCGATCAGCTCCGCGAGCCCCTCGGCGAATTCCTCGGACGCGAGGTGATCTGCGTATCCCCGAAAAGAAGCATTGCGCCAGCCGGTGTTGCGCGATTCCTTGAGAGCACGCCGGCGACCGCCCAGCTTCGGGAACCAGCGGTAGGCGATGCCCATCCGCTCGAGATTCTCCGCCATGGTTTCCTGATCGAACTGCGGTAAGCGACGCGAGCCGGGCAGACGGCGCACATCGGCGACGGCCTGCAGCTGATAGGCCTGCAGCAGACTGACGAACTCTTCCCAGGAGCGGGTGGAATGACCGAGGGTCCAGACGATGGTCTTCACTTCTTCGTGGTACCTCTGCAATCCAAACGACACAGCGCGCTTGCAGTTCCGGCATCGGCGGCACGGACCGCCGAAGGGCTGCCGAGATCGACCTGCACCCGATCCTCGGTAGCGGTATCATGGCCGGTAAAACCAGGAGGGGGACGATCCGATGATGCGTCGTAAATTGCTTGCGTTACCCTTGGCGCTTGCTCTGTCGGTCGTGGTGGGAGAGGCGGCGATGGCGAAAGAGAATCCGGTGCTCGGCACGATCGAGCGCCTCGATCCGGCGTTCGACAAGCTGGTCGAGCCGGGTGCGGTCATCGAGCTGCTGGTCGAGAAAAAATTCGAATGGTCGGAAGGTCCGATCTGGGACGCGGCCAATCGCCGCGTGCTGTTCTCGGATATCCCCCGGAACATGATCTGGGAATGGTCGCAGAACGGCGGCCTGAAGCAATTCCTGCAGCCCTCGGGCTACACCGGCACGGAGCCGTTCACCGGCCGCGAGCCCGGCTCGAATGGATTGACCTTCAACAAGGCCGGCGAGCTGGTCATGTGCCACCACGGCGATCGTCGTATCGCCAAGCTCGACGGCGGCCAGTTCGTGACGCTCGCAGACAAATATCAGGGCAAGCGGCTCAACAGTCCGAACGACCTGGTGTTCAAGTCGAACGGCGATCTGTACTTCACCGATCCGCCGTATGGCTTGCCGAAGCAGGCCGACGATCCGGGGAAGGAACTGGATTTCCAGGGTGTCTATCGACTCGATTCGCGCGGCGAGCTCACATTGCTGACTCGTGAGCTGAGTCGGCCGAACGGTCTCGCGTTCTCGCCGGACGAACGGACGCTCTACGTCGCGAACTCCGATCCGAAGCAGGCGATCGTGATGGCCTATCCAGTCAAGAGCGACGGCACGCTCGGCACGGGCAAGGTGTTCTTCGATGCGACTCAGGCGGCACAGCAAAAGAAGCCGGGCCTGCCCGACGGGCTGAAGGTCAGTCGTGACGGCACGGTGTGGGCGACCGCTCCGGGCGGCATCCTGGTTTATTCACCGGCCGGCAAACACCTGGGCACGCTCGCAACCGGCGTGCCGACGTCCAACCTGGCGTTCGGCGACGACGGCAGCACGTTATATATCACCGCGGATAAGAACCTGGTCCGTCTGCAGACCAAGGTGAAAGGCTGGTGATATCGATCGCCGCGGCGGGCTTTGTATGCAGAGCCGCCGCGGCTTGACTGTCGCGCCCGATCGAAGAGATCCAGCTCACGGCTGACCGACCACGACCTCACTGATCTGCACGATGGGTTGCAGATCGGTGTAGTTCGGAATGTCCCCCATGATCTCCTTGGCGTGCGGACCGAAGCCCGCCTGGAACGCCTCCACCGAATCGCAATAGATGTGACACATGCCTACGTAGGTCGGGGGCTCGCCAGGAGCGCCGCCGCCCAATCCTTTATCGACCGTATAAAACCGACAGTTCGCTCCCATGCGAGCCTGCACCAGTGGCATGTGCTTGTCCTTGTAGTACGCATGGTCGAAGCGAGCGCCTGGCTGGTTCGGGTACATCACGCTTACCTTGATCATCGGTGTCTCCCGTCACTGCGCTGTGAGACGCCTATCCTGCGCTCAAATCGCTCGGAATGTCACTCGTGGCTGCGACCGAGATGTGCTCGCCGTGCAGCTCAGGTGGTGCGACTGTCGCTGCAAGTTCCCCGTCCATTGCTGAATTCGGAGCAACACTTTGTCGCGCATCGAGCCGTTTATCACGCCACTTCACGGGCGCACTCTTCGTCCACGTCGCAGCCATGCGATGGTGAATAAAAGTTCAGGAGACGATGATGTTGACGAAACAGAGTGTGATTGGCCTTGCGACCATGGGTGTACTTTCGTTGGCCGCCGTGCCGGCAATGGCGCAGGTCACTGCGGGCAGCCAGGAAGTGCACGCCTATGTCGGTGAGGCGTTTGGCGACGATCTGAGCGATCGCAGGATCGACGGACGAGTGCCCGAGCTCGATGACGATGTGACCTATGGCCTGCGCTATGGATACAACTTCACCGATAGCTGGGGCCTTGAATTCTCGCTCGGACAGACCAATAGCGCGGTGACCGGCCTGGCCGGTGGCGATATCGACCTCGATCTGACGACATTCGACGTCGATGCGATCTATCACTTCAATCCAAGCAGCCGCTTCGTGCCGTATGTCCTCGCGGGTATCGGCTATGCCAGCGCGGATCTGGATCGGCCCATTGCGGGAACCGTCAGCGGTGTTGGACCGGTGCGTATCAAGGACGACAGCGGCTTCACGTTGAATGCCGGCGTCGGTGCGAAGTATTTCATTACGGACAATGTCTCGCTGCGCCTGGATGCGCGCTATCGTTGTCTCGACAAGATCGTCGATCGCTTCGACGATTCGTTGAACACGTTCGAGACCACGTTTGGCGTCGGCTTCCAGTTCTGAGATCGAGTCGAGTCTGGTGGGACGCGCACGACGACTTTCTCGCGCGTGCCATCCCGCCAGATACTCGATTGCCGAGCTGTCTGGAGCCCGAACTTCAGGCGCAGGGAACCTGCCTCGCTTTGTGAAGTTGAATACACAGTCAACTTCGGAGCGGACCCATGCGCAAACTCCTGTGTATTACTACGGCACTGCTGGCTCTCGCCGCCTGCAACAAGGACGGACAGATTACCGGCGATGATCCGACCCGCAACAACGAAGGCCCGGGAGAGGGCCGCCCGTTGGATTCGAATCCTTCGATGCGCGAGCGCCTGCCCGAGACGACGCCGGATAAACAGCGTCCTTATGCAGAGGACAGCGCTACCGAGCAGACCACCGCAGCGCCGCCGGACCCGGCTCCCGAGCGCAATTGAAGCCCCTGAATGCGCCGCAAACCCCGCATTCGGCGCATTGCTTCACAGATACTCACACACAAGTGAGTGAGGATTGACGTGCGGCGCGCTCGGTAGCATGATCCGACCATGCGCTGGCACCAAGACCGGCGTCTCAAGCGGGGGGATTTATGGCGTCTGGTTTGCTGGCTTCCGCTGCGGCGGTCGCATTGCTGGTGCCCACGCTGGCTGCGGCACAGGCTTCCGGGGAGGGGGCTCAACTCGAAGAAATCATCGTGACCGCCACTCGGCGCAGCGAACGATTGCAGGATGTGCCGCTCAGCATCACCGCATTCTCACAAGAGGATCTCACTACCAAAGGAATCGTCGGCTATGAAGGGTTGGCGCGTGAAACTCCGGGTGTCGTGCTCAACAAGCCCACGGCGAACTTCAACAACTTCACGGCTCGCGGCATCGCCACCAATGGCTACGGCGCGAACCTGCAGAACACGGTCGCCATCTATATCGACGAGCTGCCGATCTCTGCGATCGGCAACACCACAGTACTCGATCCAAATCTGTTCGACGTGGAGCGCATCGAGTTCCTGCGCGGTCCGCAAGGCACGCTGTTCGGGTCGGGCTCGCTCTCGGGCGCGCTCCGAATTCTTACCAAAAGTCCTGAACTGAGTGCGTTCGACGCCGCTGCCCTGGTCGATACCGGTGTGACCGACGGCGGCTCGCTGCGGCAACGTTACAACGGCATGCTCAATGCACCGTTGATCGAGGACAAGCTCGGCTTGCGCCTCGTCGGCTTCTATCGCGACGAGGAAGGTTATCTCGAGAACATCGGCACCGGCATCAAGGACTCGAACACGCTGGTCGACTGGGGCGGGCGCGCCATCCTGTTGTGGAAGCCGACCGATGCACTTTCAGTGCGTCTGCTCGCTTCGTACGAAGACAGCAATCCCAAAGACTCATCGCTGACCGATCCTTCGCTCGGCGATCGCAAGCGCAACTCCGATCGTCCGGACCTGTTCGTCGGCGAGCTCACGACGGTGAACGCGACCATCGAATATCAGTTCGACGGCGCCCTGCTCACCAGCTCCTCGACTTACTCGACGTTCGATCAGAAGTTCTTCGTCGATCTGGCGGGCACGTTCAACGGTTTGATCGCGTTCGGTCTGGATGCGTACGGCTATCAGGACACCTTCGTCGAAGAGCTGCGTTTAGCCTCCGATCCAGGCGGCAGGGTCGACTGGGTGATCGGCGGCTTTTTCCTCGACCGGCGTCATGACGTCGATTATTTCTATCGCTCATCTCCCGAGTTCCTGGCGGCGAGGGGCATCACCGGGCTGCCCGATGAGTACTACCAGCGACAGTACAACCACGCGATCTCGCATGAGATCGCCGGATTTGGCGAGCTGACCTATCGCATCAACGATCGCTTCTGGCTGACCGGTGGCATGCGCTATGGCGGCCTGGATTCTCAGGTGTTCGTCGAGGGCGGTTACAACAGCGCATATCTCGCGTATGCGCTGGGTGGCATCCGCGCCCCGCTGGCGATGATTCCGATCGATCCCGCGACCGGCGTCAAAGCGAAGGAACGTCGGCCTTCGTACAAGCTGAGCGCATCGTTCCAGCCGATTCCGGAAGTGACGACGTACGCAACGGTCTCGACCGGCTTCCGTGCGCCCGTGGTCAATGGCTTCGCCGGCCGGCCCAGCCTGGTCGACCCGACTGACCTGGTGATTCCGAACGGCGCCGAGACCGACAAGATCGAGAACTATGAGCTTGGCGCGAAGGCAACCTGGCTCAATGGACGCCTGACCTCGAACGTCGCGTTCTACCTGATCGATTGGAGCGACATCCAGGTCCAGGCGAATCGAGTCTCGGATTCGGTGCAGTTCGCCACCAACATCGGCGAGGCGCGCAGCGAAGGCTTCGAGTTCGAGATCTCGGCGCTACCAATACGGAATCTTCAGGTTGGCTTGAGCGGCTCGTTCAATCGAGCGCACGTGACCAAACTGACGCCGCAGGAAGCGGCGATCTCCGGCGCAGTGCCCGACGCGAGGCTCGCGGCGCCGAAGTTCCAGGGTGCGGCGTATCTGAACTACGGCTTCGATGTCACAGCGACGGCGCGTGGCTTCTTCTCGGCCGCTTTCCAACATGTCGACTCGTATCCAAGCTCGTTTCCGCGAGTACCTGGAGCGCCGAATCGCATCTTGCCGACCTATGGGTACACGGACAGTTACAACAACGTGAATCTCACGCTCGGTGCAACTCTGGGAGGTCATCTGACCGTGACGACGTATGTCGAGAATCTGTTCAACGACGATTCGATCACGTACATCCACCCCGAAGCGTTCCTGGCAAGTCGGTTCGGCACCATGCGGCCGCGCACGATCGGCCTGCGTGTCAACTACGATCTCTAGGAGCTGAACGTTGTCGACCGCTGCAATCGCGCGCCCCGACGCACGAGCCTGGTTCGTGCTCGGCATGCTGTGCTTCGTCTACGTCCTGAACTTCCTGGATCGGCAGTTGCTGTCGATCCTGGCAAAGCCGATTCAGGATGATCTGGGTGTCACCGATGGCCAGCTGGGGCGCATCGGCGGTCTGTACTTCGCACTGTTCTATTGCCTGATCTCGATTCCGGTCGGGTGGCTGGCAGATCGGACGAATCGTGTGCGTGTGTTGTCTTTCGCGTGCGCGTTGTGGAGTGCGGCGACCGTCGCCTGCGGATTGTCTTCGACGTATCCGCAGCTCGTCGCCGCTCGCATGGCAGTGGGTGTGGGCGAGGCGGGCGGTGTGCCGCCATCGTACGCCATCATCTCGGACTACTTCGCTCCGGGCACGCGCGGCACCGCGTTGGGTTTGTTCAATCTCGGCCCACCCCTGGGGCAGGCACTGGGAGTTGCATTCGGCGCGTCGATCGCCGCGGCTTACAGCTGGCGAAGTGCGTTCGTCGTGCTCGGTGCGGTCGGCGTCGTGACAGCGATTGCGGTCTACCTGTTCGTTCGAGAGCCCGAGCGGGGGCGGCTGGATTTCAAGCCGTCCGTCATGCAGTCCTCGGTGGCGGTCGAAAAGGCCGGGTTCTACGAGACGATCAGGATGTTCTTCTCACGGCCCGTGCTCGTCATGGTGGCGCTCGCCTCCGGCGCCACGCAGTTTGTCACCTACGCCTCCCTGAACTTCACGACGCTGTTTCTGATGCGTGAGAAGGGCATGACACTGAACGAGATCGCTGTCTACTACGCGCTGCTCATCGGTGTCGGCATCAGTGCCGGCATGTATGCATCCGGACGTCTCATCGACAAGTTCGCGCCGCGCGGCAAGCAGGCCTATGCAATGGTGCCTGCGGTGGGACTGGCGCTGGCGATTCCGTTCTTCATCGGCTTCGTGTGGGCGCCGACCTGGCCGGTGGCTCTGCTGTTTCTGATCGGGCCGACCTTCTTCAACTACTTCTATCTTTCGCCGGCCGTCGCGCTGGTGCAGGAGGAAGTGAAGCCGCAGGAGCGGGTGCTGTCGGGCGCGCTGTTGTTGCTGGTCATGAACCTGATCGGCCTTGGGCTGGGGCCGACGTATCTCGGCGCCGTCAGCGATCTATTGCGCGAGAGTTATCCGAACCATTCCTTGCAGATTGCCTTCTACACGCTCGTGCCTTTCTACGTGCTCGCCGTGGTGATGTTCCTCGGCCTGGCCCGGAAGTTGAAGCACGAAGCGATCGCGACGGGGAACAACCCTTGATGTCATTTCGATCAACCGTCATAGCGTGCAGCGTCGCAGCCTTGTTCGCTCTGCCCGCGGCTGCCGATCAGGATCCAGTCGTTCGTGCGCCGGCCGGTGCAGTGAAAGGTGTGTCCGACGGCACAGTGAATGTGTTCAAAGGACTGCCGTATGCGCAGCCGCCTGTTGGCGAGGCGCGTTGGAAACCGCCAGTGGAGATGCCGGCATGGGCCGGCGTGCGCGACGCATCCAAGTTCGGGCCGGCATGTATCCAGCCCAAGGCACGCTCCGGAAGCATCTACGCATGGGATCTGGGCGAGATCAGTGAAGACTGCCTGTTCCTCAATGTCTGGGCGAAGCAGGGCGTCAGCAACGCACCGGTCATGGTCTGGATTCATGGCGGCGCGCTCATGACTGGTTCGGGCAGCGAGCCGATGTACGACGGCGCGAAGTTCGCCGAACGCGGCGTGGTGGTCGTGTCGATCAACTATCGCCTCGGTGTCTTCGGCTATCTCGCGCATCCGCTGCTGAGCGCGGAGTCGAACGGCAACATCTCTGGCAACTACGGCCTGCTCGACCAGATCGAAGCGCTGCGCTGGGTGAAGCGAAACATCGCCGCGTTCGGTGGCGACCCGTCGAACGTTACTATCGCAGGCGAGTCGGCCGGCGCCCTGAGCGTGATGTACTTGATGGCATCGCCGCCAGCGCACGGTTTGTTTCATAAAGCGATCGCGCAGAGCGCGTACATGATCTCGATGCCCGAGCTGAAGCAAGCGCGCTTCGGTGAGTTTCCGGCTGAGGCGATCGGCGCACGCATTGTCGAGGCAAGCGGCGCGAAGGATCTGACGGCCTTGCGGGCGACGAAGCCGGAGAAGCTGGTCGAAGGCGCGGCGCAGCTGGGTTATTTCCCGCTCGGGACGGTCGATGGTCGCGTGTTGCCGCGTCAGCTGGTCGATGTCTTCGATCGTGACGAGCAGGCGCCCGTCCCCATCATCGCGGGCTTCAACAGTGGCGAGATTCGCTCACTGCGCTTCCTTGCTCCGCCGGCGCCGAAGAACGGCAAAGCCTACCAACTGGCGATCCGCGATCGCTACGGCGATCTGGCCGATGAATTCCTGCGTCTTTATCCGAGCGCCAAACTCGAAGAGAGCATTCTCGCGACCACTCGCGACGCCTTGTACGGCTGGACGGCCGAGCGGCTGGTGAGAAACCAAACGGCGCGAGGCCAGGCTTCTTATCTCTATCTCTTCGATCATGGCTACCCGGCCGCGGACAAAGCGAAGCTTCATGCCTTTCACGCATCGGAGTTGCCGTATGTATTCGGCACGGCGGCGCACACTCCGCCATTGTGGCCGAAGGTGCCATCGACACCGGTCGAGACCGGCTTGTCCGAGGCGATGTTGGACTACTGGGCCAGCTTCATCCGTTCCAGCGAGCCGACTGCTGCCGGTCACGCGCCGTGGCCGGCTTACGGTTCGACTCGCGCTTACATGACGTTTGCCGGCGAGCCGCGAGCGGCAACGCATCTCATGCCCGGCATGTACGAGTTGAATGAACAGGTCGTGTGCCGGCGACGAGCGAGCGGCGCGCAGTCGTGGAACTGGAACGTTGGAATGCTATCGCCGACGCTGCCTGCGCCCTCGGAGGCGTGTCGATGATCGAAGGTTCCATGCAAGAGTTTCCGCTGACACTGGATAAGTTTGTCGATCACGCGGCCAAGTGGCATCCACGAGCCGAAGTGGTGACGGCCGGCGAGGGCGGCACGATCAACCGAGTCGGCTACGCAGATCTGCGTCAGCGCAGCTTGCGTGTCTCCGCGTTGCTTCGTGATCTCGGCGTCGGTTTCGGCGATCGAGTTGCGACGCTCGCGTGGAATACGCAAGCTCATGTCGAGGCCTGGTACGCGATCATGGGCATGGGCGCGGTATGTCACACGCTGAACCCGCGACTCACGGCGGCTCAACTCGCGTCGATGCTGGCGCAATCCGCCTGCAAAGTGATGTTCGTGAGTGCGGATCTCGCGCAGCTCACACAGCAGATGATCGAGCGCACCTCGACGATTAGGAACATCATCGTCATCGACGGGCCCGTGGATGCGTGGCGAGGCGAGCGCTATGGACCGCAGGTGATGTCACTCGAGGAGGCAATCGCACCGACGCGCGAAACGCTCGAGTGGGGCGGTTTCGACGAACAATCTGCCTCCGGCCTGTGTTTCACCTCGGGTACGACGGGCGCGCCGAAAGGCGTTACATACACGCATCGTTCCAGCTTCCTGCATACATTGCGTCTTCTCCAGGCCGACGTGTTGGGCCTCACGGCCGCCGACAGTGTGCTCACCGTCGTGCCGATGTTTCATGCCAACGCCTGGGGGTTGCCGTTCGCCGCGCCAGCGGCCGGGGCGAAGTTGGTGTTGCCAGGTCGCCATGCCGACGGTGCGAGTCTCGCGCGTTTGATCGCGGCTGAGGGTGTAACGATTGCCGTAGGCGTGCCAACGGTCTGGCTCGGGCTGGTCGAACATCTCGAGGCGACCGGCGGCGAGCTGCCCACGCTGAAGCGCATTCTGGTTGGCGGTGCACCGATGCCGCCGGCATTGATGGAACGAATCGAGCGCCGCCTCGGTGTTTCATTGCAGACCAGCTGGGGCATGACCGAGCTGTCGCCGCTGGGCACGATGTCGGCGCCGAACGATCCGAAGCGCTCGGCCGCAGTTTCGGGGCGGCCGGTGGTGGGTGTCGATCTGCTGCTCACCGATGCCGATGGACGTGCACTGCCCGAGCAGCGTGGTGTCGAAGGGCATCTGCGAGTGCGCGGGGCCAGCGTGATCGAGCGCTATTTCGGCGAAGAGCGTCCTGCGATCGATGCCAACGGCTGGTTCAACACGGGCGACCTGGCCCGCATCGATGCCGATGGCCAGTTGATCATCACCGGTCGCGCCAAGGATCTGATCAAGTCGGGCGGTGAGTGGATCAATCCCGCCGAAATCGAGGCCATCGTCGGGCGTCTGCCCGAAGTCGCGCTGGCGGCGGTGATCGGCCGGAGCGATCCAAAATGGGGCGAGCGCCCCGTTCTGCTGGTGGAACTGCGGGAGCATCGGGCTATCACCGATGAGGCATTGCTCACGACCCTGCGGGGGCAAGTGGCGCCCTGGTGGATTCCCGATGCAGTGCTGCGCCTGCCGCGGATGCCGCTGGCCGCAACTGGAAAGATCGACAAGATGCGCCTCAGATTAGAATACGGCGGTGGTTGAGGCGGGCGAGCCGGAGAGTGCCTTCGGATCGTCTTCGCCTTGAAGTGCCGCGAGACGATGGAGGCTTGAGAACAGTGCCCGCAAATGTGTCCCCGAAACCAGTGAATGCCCCGCGCAAGCAGTCGAGCAAGGCGAAGCCGGCCGGCGCCAAGGCCAAAGCTCGGGGCAAGCGCCCGACCAAGGCCGAGCAGCGCGCGGAGATGATGGAGCAGATTCTGGACGTGGCCGAGGATCTGTTCTCCAAGCATGGCCTGCACGGCGTCACGCTGAAGGACGTGGCGAAGCAGATCGGCGTGCACCACACGCTCATGAACTATTACTTCAAGGACAAGAAGAAATTGTTCGATGCAGTGTTCGGGCGCCGCGCCGTGGTCACGAGCACGCGGCGAATGGATGCGCTCGACGCCTATGACGCGTCGACCAACGGCAAGCCGACGGTGGAAGGGGCGCTGCACGCGTTCCTCGACACCGACCTCGATTTGTACATCCAGGGCGGCAAGCGCTGGAAGAACTATGGCCGGCTCGGCGCGCAGGTCGCGAACACGCCGGAGTGGGGCGCGCAGCTCATGGACAAGCACTTCGACCCGGTGGTGCTGAAGCTGATCGGGCTGTTGAAGCGCGCGCTGCCGAATTGCAACGAGGCGGATATTTTCTGGGGATATCACTTCGTGACCGGCGCGTTGCTGCTGACGCTGGCGCGCACCGGGCGTATCGACAAATTGTCCGGCGGCGTGTGCCAGTCGGAAGATTTCGAGGCGGTGAAGAGACGGATGGCCAAGTTCATGGCCGGCGGGTTTCTGGCCGTATGTGGCAGTGAGTAAAGTCTGAAGGGGAATCGAGATGAGATTGGAGTCGCGCGTCGCAATCGTAACTGGAGCGGGCGGTGGACTGGGCCGCACGCATGCACTGCTGTTGGCGCGCTATGGCGCCAAGGTCGTCGTGAACGACATGGATCAGGCGGCCGCAGCTCGAGTCGCCGGCGAGATCGTCGCGGCGGGCGGCGAAGCGATTCCGGTAGCGGCGTCGGTCACCGACGAAGCGGCGGTTGCGACCATGATCGGCGGTGTGATGTCCAACTGGGGCCGCGTCGACATTCTCATCAACAATGCCGGGATTCTGCGCGACAAGACCTTCGCCAAGATGAGTCTCGCGGACTTCCGCCTGGTGCTGGACGTTCATCTAATGGGTTCGGTGATCTGCACCAAGGCGGTGTGGGACATCATGCGCCAGCAGCAGTACGGGCGCATCGTGATGACCACGTCGTCGTCCGGACTGTACGGAAATTTCGGTCAGTCCAACTACGGTGCGGCCAAGCTTGCGCTGGTCGGCCTGATGCAGACGCTGGGGCTGGAAGGCGAGAAGCACAACGTTCGCGTCAACTGCCTGGCGCCGACGGCGGCCACGCAGATGACCCATGGCGTTCTCGCCGAAGAAGCGTTGCAACGGCTCGATCCGAAACTCGTCAGCCCAGGGTTGCTGGCCCTGGTATCGGAGCAAGCGCCGAATCGCGCGATTCTGTGTGCGGGCGCCGGCCATTTCGCGCAGGCGCATATCACGCTCACCAAAGGGGTTCAGATCGGCAGCG